>Ga0115557_1001872_pt1 | contig 14314 bp, 12 predicted proteins | sample COGITO_mtgs_1104_FD_87280 | JGI IMG/M metagenome (GOLD analysis project Ga0115557, IMG submission 87280) | Pelagic marine microbial communities from North Sea - COGITO_mtgs_110421 | ecosystem: Environmental > Aquatic > Marine > Epipelagic | place: Germany:Helgoland, sampling site Kabeltonne...
CATGGGGGTCGGAATGCGACTGCAATAAACACCCTTGACTGGGCAAAGGAAGTGGAACGGTTAGGAGCTGGAGAAATCTTACTAACGTCCATGAACAATGATGGCACAAAAGCCGGCTTTGCCATTGACATTACGGATGAAGTCAGCAAGGCTGTTAATGTGCCAGTAATTGCATCTGGAGGCGCTGGAACATCAGAGCATTTTGAAACACTATTTAAGAAAACAGATGCTACTGCGGGTTTGGCTGCCAGCATTTTCCATTTCCAGGAAATACCAATACCAACACTCAAGAATTATTTGAAATCCAAGAAAATTGAGGTTCGATGACCCCTAAAAAATAAAAAAAAATGAAAATAGATTTTAAAAAAGGAGATGGGCTTGTACCAGTCATAATCCAAGACAATAACACACTGCAAGTACTTATGCTAGGCTACATGAATGAAGCTGCCTATCAAAAGACAAGCGATGAAGGTAGGGTAACATTCTATAGTCGCAGCAAAAAGAGACTATGGACAAAAGGAGAAAGCTCGGGCAATCATCTAGCGGTCAAGGAAATGCGGATAGATTGTGATGACGACACAATTTTAATAAAAGTCCTGCCCAATGGCCCTACTTGCCATACAGGCTCCACCTCATGTTTCAAAGAAGAAACGAGTAAAGGATTTCTGTATAGTTTAGAACAGACAATAAGTGATAAAGTTGATAGTAAAGACCAAGAATCATATACCAACTTCCTATTCAATAAAGGCATTAACAAAATAGCTCAAAAAGTAGGTGAAGAAGCAGTTGAATTGATCATTGAGGCAAAGGATGACAATGACGATTTATTCAAAAATGAAGCTGCAGATTTGATGTATCATTTCCTTGTGCTTCTAAAAGCCAAGCAATTTAATTTGGAGGACATTGAAAGTATTTTAGAAGAGCGGGCAAAATAAAACCTCAAACGATCAGCTAGATAAATGAGCTGGTCGACTTGAGAATTTTATCATATATTTCGTAATCACTAACAGCATAATTCTTGTTGCTAGTTTAATGATATTCCAAATTTTATGAAAAAGCAGTTTTCTTCACTCCTCATAATTGGCTTAACAGTACTTTTTTCTTGTCAACCTGAAAATAAGGAACCAGGTGATTTCAACATACTGCCACTTCCTCAAGAATTGGAGATTACTGGAGTTAGTGCCTTGGATTTTGATGACGTTAAGCTCTATTATTCACCAAACAACAGCCCAATTCCAATCCTGAGTAAGAGTACAGAAGCATTTAGACCTGCAGCCAATCAATCAAAAGCCCAAATAATCTATATGATTGATGAAGATTTAGACATTAGTCCTGAAGGATATACTTTGGAAATCCAAGGTGATCAAATTGCCATTACAGGAAAAGACCAAGCCGGCCTTTTTTATGGGTTCAAGACACTTGAACAATTAATTATTGATGCGAAAGAACAAGACGCTAGGCTCCCAGAATGTGCTATAACTGATTTTCCACTATTATCCTATCGGGCGATACACTTGGATGTTAAGCACCACCTTGAAAAAACAAGTTATTACTACGACCTCATTGATAAGCTTTCAGGTTATAAAGTGAATGCCATCATTGTTGAGATGGAAGACAAACTCAAATTTGTGCGTCAACCATTAATAGCTTCAGCAGACGCTTTGACTATTGAAGAATGGAAGGATTTATCAAATTATGCCAATGATCGAAATATCAGCATAAGTCCGTTGATTCAAGGGCTTGGCCATGCTTCTTTTGTACTGAAACACGATAAATACAAGCATTTAAGAGATGATCCTAAAAGTGATTGGGCATTTAACCCGCTTGACCCTGAAACTTATGAAGTACAATTTGATCTCTATTTGGATGCTATAGAAGCAACTCCTTATGGAAAATACTTACATGTAGGGGGAGATGAAGTGCATACTTCTGGAAGAAATAGTGGTAAACCAGCCATCGAATTGCAACTGAACTGGTTAAATAAAGTAAGTGAATTCGCCGCTGAACATGATCGGATACCAATTTTCTGGGATGATATGCCATTGAAGCATGCTGGATTAATCAACGCTGTCTATAACAGAAAAATGACGGCAGCAGAAGTAGATGAATTATGGGATGAGAACGAACATAAGTTGGTAGAATTCTTAGACCTCTTCCCTAAAAACTGCATTTACATGCGATGGAATTATCAATCCCCAAATACTCCTGGGAATATTAAGGCGATGGACTGGTTCAGAAAAAATGGCTTGCAAGTGATGGGCGCTACTGCTGGACAAACACGATGGACCTTAATGCCTCAACGCGAGAGCAATATTGAAAATATAAGAGATTTTGCATTGTCCTCTATTACAAGTAATAATAATGGTCTTTTACTCACTTTATGGGATGATGACTCTCCCCATTTCGAATTATACCAAAGAGGCATCATTGCCTTTGCGGAGTATACATGGACAGGTGAAAAACGAAATAAAGCGGCTGTGAAGAGTGCCTACAGGCAGCGTGAATTCTCCCACGAACTTGCTGCAGGTGAATTCGCTTTTGTTGATGAACTCGAAGGACCTGTAGCATTTTGGAGAGATGTACTTATGGAAGGTGGCGTAAGAAATCAATTAGTCAAAAAGAAAGACAAAGGCATACTTAATATCATTGACCTTCCTGAAAAAACTAATAAAGGAGCTTGGAGCCTAAAATATGCAGACAGACTTGAGAAAGTAACACAAAACTTAGAAGCAACAGAGGCCATAGCAGACAAAATCGAATACATGAAAGCCAATTCAGACAGAAACGATTATAGTTTAGAGGTGTATGAACAAGTGAATGAATTAGTCCGATTTTCGCTTAATGCCATGCTGACTTTGAAGGAGTATGATCAATCAAGCGATCTAAACAAAGAAAATATGGCCTCAGAAAAGGTCAAAGATCTTCCAGAAGAGTTTAAAAAGATGAGGGCCAGGTTTGAATCAGTTTATGGCCAATCTAGAATCCTTGATAAACCAGACAATTATATACTTGACCAAGACCATCACAATCATCCCGGCAATCAAACCATCAATTTTGATTGGCAATTTATTGGAGAGCTTTTATTCCTAGAAAAATTAGGTCAAACCCTTTCTAGGAATAACTAATTGGATACTCAAGTGGCTTAAACTATTCCTTCTTTGTTTTTTTACCATAAGGTAAAAAGATCAATGGAATAATATTCGCTTGAATAATTGAGATCACGACTCCAATCTGGTCAGTGGTTTGCTGAGGCTCACCAGTACTTAGCAGTATCAGTTGGACAGGAAGTGGTTACATCAACGCCCTAAAGCCTTCTCCACATTACAAAGGCATTTGTTAAACCTCTTTTTGGATGATCAAAAACTTCCGGCAATTCGCCTACAATTTTAAACCCTAGTTTTTCCCATAGTCGTACAGCATGTTCATTACTTTTTAAAACAATATTGAATTGAATAGATTTGTAACCCAGTCTTTTAGCTTCTTGGATGGAATACTCACCCATTTTATAGCCTATGCCTTGCCCTCCAGCAGAGGGTAATGTCATATATCCTCCATTCGCTACATGTGAACCCATGTCTGGCTGATTGTCACAAAGAAAAAATGTACCTACCACCTTATCATTTATCTCTACCACATAAACGTGCTTTTTGGCAGTACACCAAAATGCCAACATTTTCTCCTTGCTTGAATCTGGAGCAAACACTAAACTCTCACATTCTGCGATAACTTGCTTAGTGATTTCCCATATTTGATCAAAATCGGCTGTGGTGGCTTTACGAATGTTCATATTCAAAAATAAGTCTTTATCTATTGTTTGAACTTTTTGTATCCCTGATCGTTCAGCACTAGCAAAACACTTACTTATGATCAAGCTTACTCATCTTTTCTATTCTATTTCAATACTATTTTTCAACTTTCAATTGGCCAAGGTACAAGAAGCAACTCAAGCCCATAAAGACAGTTTGAATGCTATAGTAAAACAATATTATGAATTGAATTTAAATGTATTTCAGGCTAACTCAACTGTCGAAGACATCGACAATATCTTTGCGCTTTTCACTCCAGAATTCGTCTACATTCACCCTATATACGGTGGCACCTACACAAGAGAAGACCTTTACAATGGCTATACCAGAAATCAGAAAAATGGTGGATACAATGGAGATGTCGTAGATATAAAAATAGAAAACAAGATTCTCGGGTTAAATGCGGCCACTGTGGAAAAACGATTCGTTCGGAAAAATGAAGAAAGCAATTTGGAAATGACATTGTTTGAATTTAAAAATGGTAAGATTTCCAAAATCTTCGAATATTGGTAATAAAAGCGTAAGACCTTTATATAATTGGCATTGCACTCAATTCGAGTTTAAACTATATTGTATCATTAAAGTCTATTAATTGAACAAAACCTTAACCATGAAAAAGCTTAAACAAGAGGAAGTAAATCCAGAAGTATTTGATCTCTATGATGATTATGCTCATAACAAATTGGAGCGCAGGCAATTCATGGAAAAACTATCGCTCTATGCAGTAGGAGGTGTTACAATGTCGTCATTGTTAGGTTTTATAATGCCTGACTATAAAAGCACTATTACTGTTCTACCTGATGATAAAAGAATTGAATCAGACTATATCAACTATGACTCTCCTAAAGGCGGTGGCAGCATTAAAGGCTTGCTTTCAACGCCTGCCGATATGAGCGGGAAAATACCCGGAGTTGTTGTTGTCCATGAAAACAGAGGATTGAACCCTTATATTGAAGATGTAGGACGAAGGACTGCTGTTGATGGCTTTATCTCCCTTGCACCTGATGCACTTACCCCTCTTGGTGGTTATCCAGGTAATGATGATGAAGGCAGAACCATGCAGCGAAAGCGTGATCGCAATGAAATGCTTGAAGACTTTATTGCTGCTTATGAATATGTAAAAGCGCACCCTAACTGTAATGGTAAAGTTGGTGTAGTTGGTTTCTGTTTTGGCGGATGGATTTCCAATATGATGGCTGTAAAACTACCAGAATTGGGTGCAGCAGTACCATTTTATGGTAGTCAACCTAGTGCAGAGGATGCTGCCAAAATAAAATCTCCTTTAATGCTTCAATATGGTGGATTGGATAAGCGAGTAAATGCCGGTTGGCCAGCATTTGAAGTGGAATTAAAAAAGAATAATATCAAGTATGAAGCCTTTATTTATGAAGGTGCCAATCATGGATTTCATAATAATACAACCGGCAGGTATGTTAAAAAATCCGCTGAACTAGCATGGTCAAGAACAATTCGTTTCTTTAAAGAGAATTTGTCTTAACAATTGGTTTAGATAGAAACAGAACCATTTATCCCTTAAAAAAAACGGCAGGTAAGTAAACCTTCCGTTTTTTATTTTACACCCACTATATTCCTAAAAATATAATGTAATGATCAACTCAAGCCATTCTACCAAATCTCCTCGTACAATCGTGGCATTTGTTCTTTGTGTTTTTTCTCTAGCATTACTACCTAGTTGTGATTCAAATTCTAGGGACTGGGCAAGTTTTGAAGAAGAAGGTACCTTTATTGTTCATCGAAGACAGTCCCCAATTGGTGAAGAATCATATTCTATCAGTACAGAAAATGGTCTGATAGTCGTCAAATCATTGCAAGGTGAAAATGAAAGAGGCCGAATCACCGGTGTTCAGTCAGAGTTGCACCTTGACATGGACTTGACCCCGACATTTTATGTCAATAGACGTTTAGCAAATAATGACACCACAAACATTTTTAAAATGGAAGTTGCGGATGATCAGGTTTCTTTTTGGGAAAAGGCAACTCCTGAAGTAATTGCAGAAATACCCAACTCCTATTTCCCAGTCCATAGCAATATTCCAGCTGCGATGGAGATGATGCTGTACCATTATTATTTTCAAAATGGCAAACCAACAACTATCAAGACTTTTCCTAGAGGAGAAGTTTCTATTGTGCATACTGGCAAAGATGTTGTTCAAATAAATGGAGTAAGCCAAACACTTCAGCGATATGTAGTTGAAGGAATCAATTGGGGCGGCCGCACCATTTGGGTCAACGAAGACAATCAATTAGTCGCCTTGGTAAAGGCCAACACACAAATTCGAGAAATGGTAAGAAAGGGCTATGAGGAAGCCCTGCCTACGTTTATAGCTGGTAACGTAACCGAACAAATTAATGCCTTAAGAAAGTACACCAAAGATCATAAACAGGATCAACCTGAAATTATTGCATTGGTAGGTGGTGACATTATTGATGGTTTGAATGATAAAACCATGAGAGACATGACGTTGATTATTGAACAAAGAAGAATTAAAGTCATTGGTAAAAAATCTGAAATCACAATCCCTGAGCATGCAAAAGTCATTGACGTATCCGGAAAGACGATCATGCCAGGCCTTTGGGACATGCATGCACATTCCAATCAAGTACAATGGGCACCGGCTTATTTGGCTGGTGGAATTACTACTATCCGCGACAACGGAAATGAAATTGAATTTGCCACTGCTTTCAGAGACGAAATTGCCTTAAATGGCGCCTTAGGTCCAGACATACTTTTGGCTGGAATGACAGATGGCGCTGGTGTTCGCGGTAATGGAGTGATCCGTGCTACCTCTGTCGAACAAGCCAAAGAAGTTGTAGAAATGTATTATTCCAAAGGGTACAAGCAGATTAAAATCTATCAATCTGTGGAGCCAGAGATTGTTAAAATTCTGGCTGATGAGGCTCATAAAAGAGGGATAAAGGCAGCTGGACATGTACCTACACCTGTAGGAAGTACAACCTTGGCAATTCAAAATGGTATGGACTTACTCAGTCATGGTAGTCAATTTCTTGGTAAATTATTTCCTGATGAATCGGCCTCTGAAGAAAAGGTGTTCTTAAATGTGATTGATGCAAGTCCAGCACAAATCAAAGCAGCAACGGCTTTCTTCTTAAAACACAAAACAATTTTAGACCCCACGATGGCCTTGATGTTCATAAGAAATCAACCTCGAGGTACTTTGATAGAGACGGTTGAGCCAGATGCACACCGGATAGCCTATGAACTATGGGAGGGCAAGAGGTTCAGGTCAGGTCTAAATCCGGCTCGCTCGGCAAGGGCCCTTAAGGCCAATAGGAGAGAGATGGAAATCCTTGGAGATTTTTTCAGCGCTGGCATACCAATTGTTGCAGGTACTGATAATGCCGTACCCGTTTTTAACCTTTATCTTGAAATTGAAAATTACCACAGACTTGCAGGGCTCACGCGTTTTGAAGCTTTAACAACTGCCACCATTATTCCGGCAAGAGCAATGGGGTTAGACAAGGAGACGGGTACCTTAGAAATCGGTAAACAAGCCGACATTGCCATCTTAGATAGAAACCCCTTGGAAAACATCAGTAACATCAGGACCGTGTCCGCTGTCATTTCAAATGGCAATTATTATGAAAGCAATCCACTATGGAAGGCTGCAGATTTTAAAGTGAGGAATGATTAACACAAAGTGCATCTTGAAATTTCAAAATTAATTTCAACCGCCTTCTGATGTAAGAATTCAATCAGCTAGGTCCATAATACACTAATTATATATACTTAAGTTCATTTTGTATATTACTTGAAATCCATTTTCGGTGAACACTGATGATCAATTTTTTAAGAAGAACACGCCAACGTCTAATCAATGAAAGCATGAATGGTAAATACATCAAATATGCATTTGGTGAGATTCTTCTCGTTGTAATCGGCATTCTAATTGCCCTTTCGATCAATAACTGGAATGAAAACAGAAAGAATGGTAACTCTGAAATTGAAATTTTGGAGGCACTCAAGGTCGATTTTACAGCATCCAAGGCAAGGCTTATTGAAACAATTGAGTTGCAAGAAAGAGTAATAGCATTATCTACAAAAACCTAGCCAATACCATATTGTTAAAGGATGAGAATATAGCGAATGACTCATTGTATAGATACATCTCGAGTGGAGCGCTTTCTTATTGGAGGGCAGAAGTTGTAACTGGTACTTATGATGCCCTGATTGGTTCTGGAAAGACTAATTTGATTCAAAACAATGAACTCACACGAACATTAGCAGAATTTTCATCAGAAATAAAATTTGGATTTGAAGATGAGGAATTCGCTATGAATATCAACGATTTACTTCTTGAACAAACGAGCCACTATGCCGGTGTCTTATTACAGTCCATTTATTCAAATGAGAAAAATAAGGAATTGATAAAGGTAAAAAAGGAATTCGCCAACAACGCCAGTATTCTAGGCCTTTTGCATTCAAAAATTACCATTGAAGACAACAGACTTCAGCTGCAAAAAGATTTACTCCAATATTCAGAAGATATTCTACAAATGATCAATTCTGATTTGGGGCTTGAAAACAAAAAAGTAGATCCTGAAGATGCATTTGAGAACGAAGAGAAGGAATTTGAAGAAATTGTGCTGACCAATGAAGTAAAAGAAAAATATATTGGTAAATACCAATTCAGTCTAACTGCTTACATACATATCACATTAGAAAACGGTGTTCTTTATGGTCGACTTAATGCTCAAAATAGAGTTGAGTTAACGCCCTATGAAGCAACCAAGTTTTTTATAAAAGAGTTAAATGATCAAATAGAATTCGTTCTTGAAAATGGTGAAGTACAAGCCCTCATTTATAAAACAGGCGGAGAAGCTTTTGAAGCAAAAAAGATAAACTAGCAGTGTAATCATCAAACTTAGCTCCTAGCTCCTAGCTCCTAGCTCCTAGCTCCTAGCTCCTAGCTCCTAAATTTTCGAAAAATATTTCTTGGAATTGAACTTTACATGTATGTACATATGTTATATTTGCAAATCAAAGAAACCTCATGAAAGTATTAGCAATCGGAGCCAGTTCAAGTAAAGCGTCAATCAACAAACAATTCGCGTCATTCGCTGCGAATCAAGTAGACGGAGCAGAAGTAATCACACTAGATTTAAATGATTATGAAATGGCCATTTACAGCTCAGACAGAGAAAATGAAACAGGCATCCCAGCCCAAGCGACCAAATTCAGGTCATTAATTGAAGAAGCTGATGGCATAGTCATTTCATTTGCAGAACATAATGGTACTTATTCTGCCGCCTTTAAAAACATTTTTGACTGGGTGAGCAGAACTGAAGGCAAGACTTGGGGAGATAAACCTATGTTTGTTTTAGCCACTTCTCCAGGAGCAAGAGGTGGAATGACGGTAATGAATCAAGCGGCTTCTACCCTTCCTTATCAAGGTGCACAGGTAGCAGGATCATTCTCATTACCTTCGTTTTATCAATCATTCTCAAAAGAAGAAGGAATTAAAGACGCTGACTTAAATACTGAATTTGAAACACAGCTTCAATTGTTCAAATCCAAATTAAGCAGACAAGCCGCTTAACATGTAGAATATATTGTTTCATTCAGAAGTTAAAATACCCATAGGGTTCTTGAACTACTATTGCAATAAAATTCCAAAGCTGTTGTAAATTAACAGCATGAAGGAGATTGACATCAATTGTGATATGGGCGAAAGCTATGGCAATTACAAAATTGGTAATGATGCCGCTATTTTCCCCTACATTACCTCCACCAATATTGCCTGTGGTATGCATGCCGGTGATCCCTATCATATTCAAAAGACCATTGATTTGGCCTTGCAACATGGTGTACAAATAGGTGCTCATCCTGGTTATCCAGATCTTCAAGGCTTTGGTAGAAAAGTGATTCCAATGGGCTCAGTTGAACTTGCATCAACGATTAAATATCAGGTCTCCGCCTTGAAAGGTATGATAGAAGCAGCTGGAGGTTCATTGAATTATGTCAAACCACATGGAGCACTTTATAATGAAATGGCCATCAATGAAAAAGAGGCCAAAACTGTTATTGAAGCTATCAATTCCATTGATGATTCTTTAATGATCATGGGACTCGCAGGTAGCCATGTACAACAGTTAGTTGAAAACGCTGAAATGACATTTGTTGCTGAGGCATTTGCCGATAGGCGTTATGAAGCTGATGGAAAATTAAGGTCCCGCACAAAAAACGATGCGCTTTTAAACAATGGTTTTGATGCAGCGCAACAAGTTATTTCCATTGCATTGAATGGCAATACTCAAACCTTAGATGGGGCAAAAGTAAATGTCAACGCACAAAGTTTTTGCATCCATGGTGACAATGCAGCTGCCATAGAAATTCTAAAAGAAATTCAAGTCCAAATGACTGCCAATGGGATAACCAGTAAAGCGTTTTCTCAAGCATGATCTATATGCCTTATGGCGATAGCGCAATGCTCATCAATTTTGAGCAAAAAATTGACCCCAGTATCAATCAAAAGGTTATGGCACTTCACCGCGCATTGGAAGTATCGGGAATAGCCGGTATTACCTTTCTTATTCCAGCCTATTGTTCCCTTACAATCGGATTTGATAAAAATGTCATTTCTTTCAGTAAATTAAAATCCACAATTGACTCATTTGCCAAGGAAGAAATGAATCAATTATCTAATAATGCCAGCAGGCTAGTACATATTCCAGTATGCTATGAGTCGCCATTTAAATTGGACATGCTGGATGTCATGGAGCATACACAGCTTTCTAGAAAAAATATCATCTCATTACACACAAGTATCAAATTCAGAGTATATATGCTTGGTTTTGTAGCGGGTTTCGCCTACATGGGTAAGTTACCGCAATCACTCAATTGCCCTAGAAAATCAGTCCCACGAATAATTGTTCCAGAAGGGTCAGTAGGCTTAGCTGGTTTACAGACTGGAATTTACCCAACGGAGGCTCCAGGAGGTTGGCAAATTATTGGTAGAACACCGCTAAAAATGTTTGATCATGACAATGCCTCTCCGTCCCTTTTACAACCAGGAGATGAAGTGCAATTCAAGGCAATTGATAAAATTGAATTTGATGCAATTGAAAAATTGCAATCTGTAGGTGAATATGAATTGGAGGTGTGCAATGGATGATTTCAAAATGACTTTTCTAAAGCCAGGGTTACACACCACCGTTCAGGATCAAGGGCGTCTAGGATTTCAGCATTTGGGAGTGCCAATCAATGGTGTTATGGACAAGCGTGCAGCTAAACTGGCAAACGAACTTGTAAGTAATGAAATTAACGCCCCCCTATTTGAAATTACTTTAATTGGTCCAAAAGTTGAATTTTCTGGCAAAGGTCAAATTGCAATTACCGGAGCTGACTTATCTCCAACCCTTAACGGAAAAGTCATCGACATGTATTCCACAATCAGCATTTCCGATGGCGACCTGCTTGAGTTTGGTCACCCCATTCATGGGTGCCGGTCATATTTAGCTGTTGGAGGTACTTTAAAAATACAGAGATGGCTCAATAGTGCTTCTGCTTCGGCCACCGATCCTAAAACCTTCACTCCTCAAAGCTTAATTGAGAAAAGTGCAGGCTTCCATGTGGCAATAAAAGAGAAAGCAGAAATAAAATCAATCCCATCCTCCACAAGGCCAAAGCTACCTTCTCAGTTAAAAGTCCGAGTATTCAGAGGGCCTGAATTCAATTCCTTCACAAAGGAATCAATTGACTTCTTTTTTAAATATTGGTTTCCAATTTCCAAAGATGCGAATCGAATGGGCTATCGTCTAGATAAAATTTTACCTCATTTTAATCCTGATGTAGAAGTGATTTCTTCAGGCATTGTGCCTGGCACTATTCAGATCACCAACTCAGGACAACCCATTGTACTCATGGCAGATGCACAAACCTCTGGTGGTTATATGCGAATTGCCAACATTCTAACGGATGACCTCAATAAAGTTGCCCAACTAAAACCAGGAGACTTGCTTGGTTTTGAAATTGCAGATTAAATTTACCTTAAGTCATTTCATTATGTATTAGATTATAATACTTGGTATATTAAGGGAATATAGTTCCCTCATCATGCATCATTCCAAATGATAAGCCTGTTTAGAAAAATTCGTTATGACCTCATGAAAAACAACAAGATGAGCCGGTATTTAAAGTATGGTTTAGGAGAAATCTTCCTTGTCATGCTAGGCATTCTTTTAGCCCTACAGGTGAATAATTTTAATCAGGACCGGAAAGACAACAAAAAAGAGCAACAGATTCTAAATCAGTTAAAGATTGATTTCAGCACCAACCTTGCTCAACTAGAGCAGAAGATTGCCAATCGAATGAAAATCATTAGAGCAGCAAATCGCATCTTCGATTATATTGATAAAGGTGCCAGCGTTAGTGAGGACAGTCTTTATTTACAGTTAAGCATTTTCATTGGAGCCCCTACTTTCAAGCCAATTGAAAACAATCTGATCAATTCTGGTGACATACTTTGAATCAAAAACCAAAAATTGAACCGTTTGTTAACGGCCTGGCCATCAGAAGTTTTCACCATTAAGGAGATTGAGATGATTTGGCGTCAACAAGTATGGGAAATGGTCATACCATTTTTTGCTGATATAAGGCTTTCAAGAGAGACATTTAGTCGGTGGTGGAATGATGATCAAAACCTTCAATGGATTTTAGAAGGCAACAGTAAAAACCCTTTTCAAATTCCGAGTTCAAACAGTACATTAAAGCCAAATGAGATATTGAAGAAAAAAGAACTTGAAGGATTCACTACTGTAGCGCTTTCTGTAAACTCTGCCGTAAACTTATAATCTCAAATTATACGGAATAGGATTATTGAAATAATGGATTTACTGAATCAAGAAATTAAAATTCAATAAACCAATTAATTGATTACCGCTGACTCGAAAGTCCTAATACCTCCAACCCTTGATCAAATACAATGTCAACAGGTATGCCTAAATCGGCCAATCGGTCCAAATCTCCTTGCAGTTGCTCCGGAATAATGGCATTGTTGTCCACCATTATCTTAACACCATCATAATTACCATCACCTTGGTGCTTTAAAATCAAAGCCGATAAAGAATTCATAGCCTCGATTAATTTATCATAGTCAATTAAATAAGTTCCTTTAGCCTCATCCCTAGTGAAGGCATCCATTTCCTTGAAATAATTGAAACGGATCATATTGGCCTTGCCATGTGCACTGGAAGCACCAAATCTTACAGACCTGAAAATACTAGCCATAAACGTAGTATAGTAGTCTTTCATGTCTCCTTCAACTTCACCTTGCTCATGAAGTTTGGACACCATGTATAATCCCAACACATCGGCCTTTCCTTCTTCCAAAGCTGATGCATGTTCTTGCAACGCTTCGCGCACCGTACCACTGTCATTGATCGTATTTTTAATGCCCAATCCGTGCGCCACTTCGTGAAACATGGTATTTGCAAAAAAGGCATCGAAAGTGACATACTGACGCTGACTTTCATCAATTAGCAATTCCGATACAGGCACCAAAATCTGTTCAAACTTAGCCTTCATCGCATTCTTCAATTGAGAGCGTCTGGTTCCCTTCTCCAGTTGTACTGACTCATCATTAGGAAGGTTAACAGCAATTGTTTTGCTGCCTGAATTACAATCTCCAGCATAATAGATTACATCAAATGCTGCCAACTGAGAATCTGAGCCAGGAATTTCAGCTTTATATTGAGGTTCAACAGGTAGCCCCTTTTGAAGTTCCGGCAACAGCGAAGCATACTTTTCGAGACGCGCACTCCACTCCATGTCCTTAATCAAAATGTAAGTAGTATATGATGCTTTGTACCCAAACAACTGGTCTTCATAATTTTCAATTGGCCCCGTAATGATATCGATCTGATTGGTGCGCATGTCCATCCAAGCCAAGTCACTTTCTCGATAGTCATCAGTGATAATTGCCTCGGCTCTCAGGAGTAAATATTTTTTAAGCTCATCGTTTTCCGCCAACGTTGCAGCTTCTTTCAACAATCCAGAAGCTTTGGTTAATTCTTCTTTAAATGCCTCATGATACGGTACACTTATTAGTCGGCCATTATTATCCCTTCTCAAGAGTGTATATAGAGATTTTTTATCCGGAATGTCTGCTGCTTCAAATTCCGTTTTTGTCATGTCCGAAGGGTAAAGGTTGGCACCCAAGGGCTTAATACCAGCCTCAGCAATAAATGGAGCATTATCATTTAATCTATCCCAAGGCCCATAGTTGATTTCTGCAAAAGCCTTTGCATTTTCATCTTTTATTCCTGCCAATAATGATTCTTTATCTCCATAAGCTTGTTGCCAAAAAAGGCCATCCATGATGTCGGCAATCTCAATCAAGATAGGAATCATTTGTTCCTGTTTCTCGGTGAGTGTACCGAGATCAGAAGCCAATTTCACTTTGGTGTACATGGCTTTTTTCCCTTGCATTAATTCTGCTTGGGTATTCTCAGTAGAGTTATTCTCACCA
>Ga0115557_1001874_pt1 | contig 14304 bp, 9 predicted proteins | sample COGITO_mtgs_1104_FD_87280 | JGI IMG/M metagenome (GOLD analysis project Ga0115557, IMG submission 87280) | Pelagic marine microbial communities from North Sea - COGITO_mtgs_110421 | ecosystem: Environmental > Aquatic > Marine > Epipelagic | place: Germany:Helgoland, sampling site Kabeltonne...
CCCAGCAAACTGTGCCCCTTTCAGGGCCTTTCGCTTCCGGTGCCCGTGTTTCCCTCCCCCCCGGGTTTACCTCTTCTTTTTTTTTCACGACTGCCCCCCCCCCCCCCCCCCCCCCCTCCCTCCAGCTTTCTACGGACGTGACATTCCGGGGCTGTCGGTGCTCGTCTATCTCACCAGAGGACAGCGAGAAGACGGGAATACAAACAGGGGATATCCTACTATGGTTGGAGGGTTTCTCTGTACCTTTGTCTGATTCGCAAGAAACATCATCAGGAGAGGAATTAGAGGAGAAAAAACAACTGAAGACGAAGTTCCTCAACACTGTGAGCTTCGGAGAGATAATGGAGGCGGTTTACCCCACCGACCGAGCGCGTTCCCGCGAGATAAAAGATCACGGGGGAAGGCGCTTTGGCTTCCTCCGATGCCCTGGCGGTTCGGGGGACGATTTCTTCTCGAAATACGTCGGTTTCGACACCGGGCCAGGGTGTGCAATCGGCGATAAAGCGGGGGCCCTGATAGCGCTTGAAAACGACTCTAACGGGGACTCTAATGGGCTCAAAGACTCTGAGAAAGAGAGTTTCACTGTGAAAATATTGCCAAAAGGCATCATTGTCCAGGAAGTCCCCATCGGTTCCAGCCTCCTCGACGCGATAATATCCTCAGGTAACGGCGGAAAGGTTTACAAGGACCTCAATAAGATAACGAACTGCGGGGGCAGGGGGAAGTGCGGAACTTGCAGGGTGAGAATACTCGACGATGACGATGGGCGTAGCTTGGGTTGGAGGAGCCTTGAGGAGGGGGAAAAGGTTCGGGGAGACGAGGAGAGGCTCGCATGCTGGTGCGACGTGACGGGAGATGTTATCGTTGAAGTCCTGGGATGACTTAAAGTACACGGGCGGGGGACGACGTATATGTATGTAGTATGACAGCATGAAAAGTAAATGACAAGGTGGTGCAACAATATTTTTTCGGTAAAGCGCGTACACTTAATTCACAAATACGAAGTAATTAATTCCCACCTTCAACACTTTTGCTCTTCATCTTCAGCTCCATTTTCTTCTCGAGCTTTTCCAAAAGCATGTCACTATATTTGTCAAGAATTTCATCGACACCGCTGCTACTGGCTGGAGCAGGCGTTGTCATCGGTCTCACGTTGCCACCTCCGCTCAGTTGCTGCTGATGTTGAAAGAAGGCAGACGTGTTTTGCGTCTGTGACATGAGCATGCTGCTTGAGCTGCTGACATTGATGCTCCTCTTGAAAGCGTGCTGCGGAGGCTGATTTGGCGAAGTGAAATCGGGAAAGTGACAGCTATCTTCCAGAATGCTCGGAAGTCCACCCAAGGTGGCAGTCGACTCTCTCACCACGATGCTGTTGCTAAACGCCGTCGCCATCCTACCTTGTAGGGTCGCGAAGCTCTCCCGGAAGCTGGCGAGGAGTTCGATGCTCTCTTCGTCCTCTTGTGCCAAGGCAGAGGTGTCCGAAGGGGCGAAAGATTCGTCTAGGGGCGACGGCCGATTGTTGAGAAGCTCCTGGTACATTTCAACGGCGGAGGACATCGCGTGGTTAAGGGCGTCAATTTGCTGCTTGTAGGCAGACTTTGGACGGGGGAGAATAGTGGAGGTTGATGTCGAAGGAATGCCAGAAGAGGTTGCAGATGATGGTTGATTGTTATTTTGTTTGTCGGTGGTTATGGTATCGTTATTGTCGTCGTCCTTGTAGTGCTTGTAGTTATCATCATGGGCTGCAGGGTCATAGAAGCCAGATTTGTCCGCGCTAGCACTTTTCGGTTTTGGGGATAGTGCAGGACTAGATATGGGAGGGGAGATAGGCAGGCCAGTAAATGACGTGTTTTCTGGTCGGTCAACTTGGACTTCCTCCTCTACCTCCTCGACCTCGGCTTCCTCCTGGACCTCGACTTCCTCCTGGACCTCGACTTCCTCCTCCACCTCGACTTTCTCCTCCACCTCAGCTTCAACTTCGCTTGCCACCGCGTTCACCGCTCCTGTGGCACCAGCGCCGCCTGTGGTGGCGAACGAAAGTCCAACGAGCCCCGAGCCTGTCTTTGTCCCAGTTCCCTCCTCCCCTACCTCCTCGCCCCCCTCCTCAGTCTCTTCCCCGTCAATTACCACATAAGTCGATTCTTCCTCTTTGGCCCTCTTTTCATCCGCGACAACTTCTTCTGACACCTCCTCAACGACTACTTCTTCAACGGTTTCTTCGGCGCTCTTGTTTACATCGGCGCTCGAGACATCATCCGGGAAAGTCACCGTACCTAACAGACCCATATCCTTCAATTTACTCCGCATGTCGAATACCGCGTCCTCCGTCTTCTGCTTGCGCTCAGCCAACTTCATCTCCTGTCGCATCTCTCGGAGACTTTTCTCGGGTGACTCGATGCTCTCCTCCAGATTGGCAACGCTGACTTCCGTGAGGTTTTCGTCATCATTAACAACATCATCAGGCACTTCTACATCACCATTATTCTTCTTTTTTTGATCGAAGAAGTCCTTCGTAATGCTCTGTCGCACCTCCTCAGTGTCGATACTATTCGCCGCCAACCCCTTGGCCACTTCGTCGAAACACTTTTCGTAGACGCTGTCGTTAACGGCGGGGGGAGATTCGCGATCCTCGTCGGCATCATCGTTGTTCGTCCTCGTGAGTTTGTCATTCTTATCGTCGCCAACCTTGATTTGCTTGAATAGGTTGTTGTACTGCCCTTCATCCGTGGATGTGTAGAATATGCTCGCTCCTTCTAAATCATCAGACCGGTCATTGCAGTCCACATCGTCGTTTGGCGAGGTTGCAACGATGCTGATCGACGAAGAGAGGATCAGATCGCCGTCGATATCGTCGTCTTGGTTATCGACATTGGGAGCGGGGTCTTCCTTCTCAAAATCATCCTCGTAGGAGTCGTTGGTCGTGGGAGGCGTCGGTGGTGGTGGTGGAGGCAGCGGGGATTCTATAGCTCCTTTTGTACCGTCGACGACATTACTGCTATCTCCGCCACTGTCGTGAGAAGTATCGACAATCAGCTTATTCTCTTCTACGCTGGCCGTCTTCGCCCACTTGGGGATCTTGCTCGCCTTAATGTTGAGTTTTTTACTGTTTTGAATAAGCTGCTCCTCTACTTCCTTTAATCGCTTCGCCTCAGCCGCCTCATTCTCCAGCCGCACCTTCTCCGCTAGATCGTTCGCCTTTTTCTGATTGATCTCGTTGATGCGTTCGCCCATAGCAGCTGTCAACTCAGGCGCGAGCCTCCAAACGAAAATGCAGCCATCGGCCCCGACACTGATCAGCCGCCGTCCATCAAGGCTGAACTTTAAACCTGTAACCAGTTCGCCGTGTCCGGCGACCTTGCCGACGCACTTTCCGCTGTATAAATCGTAAATACGGATCCACTTATCAAAGCTGCAAGCCGCGACGAAAATTCCGGAGGGATCAATGTCAAGCTTGAAGAGCTCCCCAGACCCGACATCAGGCTTGTAACTGCGGGCGAGCTTCGCGCGCTTAAGATTCCAAACGTTCAGTGACTTCTGTTGTCCAGTAGACACCAAAAACTTATCCGTGATGTCGATTCCAATGTCGTAGATTGTCCCTTTCGAGACGCACATGCTGCTCTTCTGCTCAATTTTCTTCGCCTCTCGATTAACTTCGTTGACAAAGATCATTCGGTCTCCTCCGCAACTAACCAGCTTGGTGTCATCGCTGCTGAATTTGACACTTGTAACACTGCTCCCATGGTTATCTAGGCTGGAGAAGCGTCTGTAATCGTCATTCGTATCGAAGATATGAACAAGTTTGTCCCGGCTCGCCGATGCAAGCAAATCATTCTTGCTGTAGGTTAAGCTCAAGACCTCATTGTCATGAGCCGCCACTTTTCGATCAAACTTCATATGATTTACGTCGTAAATAAAGACATTACCACTGCGGTCTCCGCAGGCAAGGTCACCTCTATCCGGGTGGACTGCAAGCGAGCGGAGCGCGTCGGCGGGTTCCGTTCTTTGCGAAATCTCAGATTCAGGAATGTCAGGCTTTCCATCGCAATCATCATTTTCTTTGCCGGCGGCGGCCATGTCCCTGCAGATTACTCCTATCATATCCTTGCTGAACAAGTTCTTCCACTTCGGGTGGTTGATCTTAGCTCGCCCGGGGGTACCTAAATTCCAGAAGCGAATCGTCTGATCACTGCTGCACGTTACGAAAGAGTTCTCCGGTAGGCGGTCATCAGCCGCCTCTTCTTTGTGACTTGGAGATACTTGCAAACCTAGTTGCGCGTTCGCGACTGTGCCAGAGGACTTGCTTGGGAGGCACTGGATGTCCCAGATAGGCCCCGAATGGTGCAAAAAGCTTCGGTATTTACCGATGTTCTGCTTGTTGCTCACATCCCAAATGAATAGACTATTATCTGAATATATCGTCGCCAGCTTCTGGCCCCCATCCAGGAATTTAAGGCAAACAACATCGGGAACTGAAACTTTGTTTGACTCGGCGGTCTTCGCGGGCATAACGCCTTTGTCACCGTCAAAAACTGTATCCAAACTTGGGGGCAGGGGAAGGGTGCCTTCGTACTTCAAATCGCTCGAGTTGAATAGACGCACACAACCGTTAGCACCCCCAGCGGCAATGCAGGAGGAGGATACACTGATACTGCTTCCAGCCTTGGTCTCGAGACTGACCCACTTCTCCATCAAATGCGTGGTCGTACTGAAACTGCACAAGTTTCCAGCCGACGTGACAGCTAAAATCGAATCAGAGTTGGGGTCGACGTCGCAGTCGATGAAGGTGGAGTTCTTATGGGATTCCAGTATAGAAGCTGGGCGTCCTTTTAGCTCTGGGATGCTTGCATCGCCGTTAACGTTATGCTTGGCGGGGAGGTTGGCGGCGAGAACACTTTCTTCTCCCTGCGTAAAGAAGAAATACGAAGAGAGAGAGAGAGAGAGAGAGAGAGGTGGGGGGAGCGATGGATCAGAGGGGCTTTTTTTTTCTCCGCAAAAAATCTCAGAGGGCATAAAGTGCACTACTCACATTGATCGTATTTTCGTTTTCGTCACCCTCAACCTCAACGCTGTTAGGGTCTAGGTTCCAGAACTTTACATGCTTCTCTCCGCAAGTGATGAATTGCTTGCTGTCGTTAGTAAATCTAACGGTGAAAACTTTGCTGACGATCCTCGCAGCTGCCACAGCTTTCCCAAATTTCCAGTTCCACACATATAGCCTCCTGTCGTGCTTGTAGCCGACGGATACTAGCGTCGACCCTTGCGGAGAAAAGGCTATGGACGAAACCCCGAATTTGTGGCCCTTAAGTTCACTAATCTGCTTATTTGTGGCAAGTTCAAAAACAATTATTCCGGGGTCATGTCCCTTCTCGCCAACGGCCAGATACTTGCCATCTGCAGAAAATTCGACGCACGACACAGCCTTAGCGACGCGGAAGAATCGAACCTGGCGATTTCTACGCGGATTGTAGAGAACGGCGATGGTCCCAGCAGCATAGGCAATCTCTTCTGTTACAGGATTTGTGGCAAGGCTTGCATTATGGGCGGCAGTAGTGCCAATGATCTTTTCTATCGTTATCTTGTTCACAGCAGTCGGGTGAGAAGGGGGCTTGGGAGGATTCGTCGACGACGAAGCGGATGGTGGGGGAGGGAGAGACATTTCAGGATGGGGGGGGGGGTTGTCTCAGTGTTGGTGGGATTGGAGAGAGGGATGTTAATTTCAAGTGAAAATCCTTTATTCGATACAAAAAAAGTCGCTTCCGACGATTCAATGACAATATTGTGCTGTTCTGAAATAAAGTTTCTTCGAATATATGATCATATATGATCTTTTAAACAACTTTCCCTCCAGATCATAAAAGAAAAACTCAAAATCAAATTTTGTCGGGAGAAGACTTGTCTTCTTTGAAATGGAGCACGTATTTCTAAAACCTAAGCATTCAATAAAAATCGGAGACAACAAAAAAACCTCTTCTATAGGTGCAATCTTCGCTCGGTCGTGGGTTGATAGCCAAAAAATCCTCCAGTTTCAATTTATTTCTCTCTTCGTTTGAAAAACGACGGTTTTCTTCTTCAAAACCCCAAACCCCCCCACCCCCCTAAATAAAACTAACCATGGCGACAACGCCATCTAACAAGGAAAACACAACAAATGACGCCGATGAGTCACTTGATTATAGCATGACAATGAGTGGAGATCTCACTAACCTTGCTGCTACGACTACTCCCAAAACAAACCTCCTGAGGACACCGAAGTCATCCACCCCTAAGGCGTCAACTCCCCAATTGCCACCTAGCAGCGCAAAGCAAGCCAATGCAAGTAAATTCTTGACCATGGCAGCTCAAGAACTGGAGGAAGAAGAATCAACAAACGATAATAATCTGTTGGCTGCCGCCAAGAGCGCTAGCAAGCCCATAGCGCGACGGGCCAGCACCGCTCGAACCCTAATTTCTGCCGCATCGGATATTGAAGACGTAAGCACATCAAGCAAGAAGACTAAACCCGGAAGCAGCAGCAAGTCGAGGAACACACACAACAACAGCAACAAATCAACCGACAATAGCTTCCAGAACATGCTCGCGGCAGCTTCTATGCCAAAAAGAGCAATTTCCCCTGACCGTAAGAAGTCCCAGAGCAACAATGGCGGATCAAGAAACGTCCCACCCTCCCGCAAATCATCTTCATCAACCATGAAGAGCACCTCCTTCGCCAAATTAGCGAGAAGCAGTGGCGATCTGACTGATGTGGTGAAGCTTTCAAAGTCTCAGCAGGTGATTATGTCTATGACTCGGCAGATGGGCAAACCTCCCAAAACTAGCAAACAGCGAAAATCGATGAGTAGTAAGAGCGAGTTGCGAGAATCATGGGAGCGTCTATCTACCCCTGTGAGCCGCAGCGATGACCAAATCGCGAGGAAACTCAAGGGGTTGAACAAATATGGGAGTGCCGATGACGCCAAAAATTGCACCTTCCAACCGCGTTGCAAGGGCTGGAAGGGAGGCGAATCGAAGGAACCCGAAGAGGACGATCAACCGGCGAACGAGGACGTCCTGAGGGTGTTTGTCAGGAGGCAAGACAACTGGACGAAGGTCACCAGGAAAGGCAAGGAATTTGAGCGAGAGAAACGTGACTACGAGCTGCGGTTAGACCGGTGGCAGTGCCGAAACTGTGGTACCTTTCAGGCTTACAGTGAGTACCTGAAGAAAGAGTTGCGATGCCCTGCAGATATTTGCGGTCACCCGCAGCAGTACTACCAGCCACAGGAGGTATTCAACCGGGACGTGTTCACGAAGATAAGAAAGCTCGTTGACAGTGCGTATGGGGATGAAGGAGAGGTGGACGACGACATTGTCGCGGAAGTGAATGAGAAGATGAAGGGGCTCGAACCGAGTGAAAAGTGCGTCGTGGAGAGGTACATGCGCGATGTGCACGAGAGCAAGATGACCGACGAGCAGAAGGAAGCAAAGGCAGAGGAACTAAAGTACTTGAAACAGAAAAAGCTCGACGACGCCAAGGCAGAGAGGGAATACAAGGAGAGGATGATTAAACTTGCTATCGAAAAGAGCAACAATGAGCAAGAGGCCATCGCCAAGGCTGCTGCGGACATTCACGGCGTAAGTTTGAGGAAAATATACGACAAGGAAGAGAAGAAGGTCATTGATGTCGAATACAATTGGGACCAGCCGGTCTATAAGGTCTACGAGACGACGGCAGAGGTGACAAATCCGGACAACGAAGAGGAGGTTGTGGAGGTGCCAACGACGGTCAAGGTGCCTTTCTACGAAGATGATGACGGCAATCCAATCAAGAAATATTGGAGTGGGCCGCAATCGCTTGTGGACGACGGGGAGGCAATGTTTAGTAAGGAGGAGTTTTTCGAGCGGCTCGAGGACGATAATACTAAACGGAAGATCAAGGCAAAAAATAACGAGGACAAGAATCTGGGCAAAATCGGAACCATCAACAAAGCGCGGATGGTCAAGAAACAGCTTGAGAGGGAAGCAATTATCAACGAGAAGCTCAGCGAGGCAGTCGAGGCCCGTGATCTCATGCAAATTCGTCGTGGCATCCACGAAGCAGGGACTCTCAATGTACCACTCAACAGTGCAGAGCTCAAGCTGGCGATCAAGACGGAGCGCGACCTACTGGAAGAGATCGCGCTTTTGAAGGCAGGACAAGAAGCTGTCGCTAAGGAGGACATGGATGGCGTGAACACCTGGCTCAAGCAGGTCAAACACCGCAAGCGAACAAAGCTTGAATCCATCAAATTCCGCCTGCGTCGGTTGGATCGAACGGAACGGTACATTAACGAATCGCGGCAGGACGACCCGAAATTCGACGAATGGGTGGAGGATTTGTCGAATCGGCGAGAACAGCTCGAGCGCGAAAGGGAGGCCGTGCTCGCGAGCAGTGAGAAAAATGAGGAGGTTGGCGAGATGAGAGAAAAATTGGAGACCGACAAGGATGTTCTTGACCGTCTCAAGAACGCAATGCGCGAGAAAAATTTAGAAATGGTCGTCGAGGTTCTCGAGGAAGCCGAGGAGCTGGGCTTGCACCTGCTCCCATCATCCAATGCGCGTGCCGATGGTGGCTTTTTTGAGCGCCTGGAACGAGACAGCAAGAAACGGAAGGGCAGGGTTTGGGGCACTGCCAAGGTCATCGCAGTTCACGCGAACTACGGATTGGCAGAGACTTACGACATAGAGTTTGACGACGGCGTTTTTCAGGAGGGCGTCAAGAGGGCAGCGTTGTATCAAGAGGGAGATGGAGAGGAGGGAGAGGACTACGACGAGGAAGGCGAGAACGAAGAAGAAGAAGAAGGAGAGAGCGAGGAAAAATTCGCCCTCAAGCCGCGAAAGCCACCCATCAAGGTTGGTGCCGTGGTCACTGCCAGGCGCACTCGAGGCCCTGGTATTGACATCCCTGCTAGCAACCAATATAACATCTTTCGAGCCGAGGACGTGAACTGCGCTCCAGTGATCCTTCGCAAGTTGAATAGGAGGCTGCGCGCAATTAGTAAGTACTTAGAAAAACATCCCAAAGACAAGAAGTCTCCTCTGATGTCGCAGATGTTCGCCTATGCTCGTCAGAGGAAAACAATAATTGAGATGTGCGAGTACGCCAGGGTTGATATAAGTCAGGCGGAGGAGAAGAAGGAGGGCGACAGCAGCGATGACGACGACGACGACTTCGAGTAAAGTCACAGTCGCAGTCGCAGTCGCAATCGCAGTCGCAGTCGCAGTCGCGTGAACAGAATGTATTATGGCGGTGTATTAAATTAAATAACAAAATTGATGCGTTGAAAAAAAAATTGCTGTCCATCGGTCGACTCAATAATTGTATACTGTCGTCGTATTTTTTTAATCTCATCTCCACAGTTTAAATGTTTTATCGAAACCGGAGGTTGCCAGCATCCAATCCTTGTCTCCAACACCGCAATTTTTCCAGCAGCAGTCATTCACCTTTCCCTCGTGTCCCTCAAGTACCCTCAGCATGGCATAATCCCTAGCGCTCCATAGTTTGATCTTCCCGTCAAACGAGCAGCTGCTCAAAATCTCGCTACTGCCATCGTAGCTCAAGCCCGTTATCACATTGCTATGTCCAGGTATGCTCTTGAAGACCTTTTTCATCCTCAAATCCCAAACCTTGATCAAGCCATCATCCCCCCCGCTCGCCAAATGAAATCCATTGGCATTCCAGTCCAAGGATAGCACCCTTTTCGTATGCCCCCTGAAATCAGTGATCCGCTTCCCACATCTCACATCCCAAATACAAATGACTCCCCCGAAATCGCTCGTACTTACAAGTCCCCCGTCTTTGTGAAACTTGATTCCGTAGCAATCCGTGAAGTGTCCGTCCTGCAGCAATATCTCCTCGCTCGTCTCTACGTCCCAAAGCCTCCAGCTAGTGTCGGAGCTGGTAGTCGCAATGTGACTTTTCAAGGGGCTCCAGTCTAGCTTGCAGCACCTCTTCGCATGCCCTTTTAAAACAGCAACCTCCCTGAATGGTGTCGTACTTGTTGTACTATTGCCATCGTTCTCCTCTCCGTCCACTTCCATGTCCCCGCCGTTGCTGTTTTCGCTAGCCCCAGGCCTTCCGAAAATTCTCGCCGAACAATCAAGCCCGCAGCTACCCACCAACATCCCATCTATCCCACCCCCAAACTTCAAATCCGAAACTCTGTCCGTATGCCCCTTAACGGAGCTAAACGGTTTCATTTCCCCCGTCGCGTCCGTGCAAGAAATGTCCCAAAATTTGATGATACCACTCCAACCCGTCGTCGCGAGCGTTTTGTTATCAGGTGATATGGTAACGCTAGTGATAGGCCTTCCGTCCCCGAATACGGAGCTCTCCAGTACGCATCCGGATGTCGCCCACTTGTGTATCTCCGCCCCGTGTTCATCGAGCTCAATCTGTCTCCTGTTGTCCTCCTTCGTAACCTTGTTCCTCCTACCGAGCTCAGAGGAGAGCCTTTCTCGCGAAAGGCGACTGGAGAGCTCCATCGTTTTCTTTCGGAAGGCGACAAGTTGCTCGGGAGCGGCCGTATATGATAGTTCCACTTTTTCTTTCGGCTTTTCGACCGCATTCGGTCCACCAGCGTCAGCAAAAGGAGTAGATTTACCACCGCTGCCATCGACACCCTCCCTCTCCAAAGCTTCCTTTCCCAGAAGGAACCTAAGCCTGTCTCTCACTTCCCCCAAATTCTCCCCGAATAACATAATGGGCTCTCCCCTCCTCCTCAATTCCTCTCTGACCATCTCCTCAGTAGTGGGAACGGCGAGTCCCCTCCCCCTCTTCTCGCACTCCAGCCGGAAAAGGATTGCCCTGTGCGCTTTCTGCTCCATCTGGGAGGTGGAACTCAAGGCGAGGGTTTCCGTTTGGGCACCCGGACCCATCGCTACGTTAATATGGCCGGCTTCTACGGCTACGTTCAGGTAGGCGCTCATCGGAGGTCCTCCTATAGGTGGTGCTCCCATCGGGGGAGGAGGAGGGGGAGGGGCTGACATTGATGGGGGCGGAAGAAGACTACAAAAACTGTGCTTTGCTATCTTTCGGCGCAATCGATTTGATTTAATGGATGGATCGACCGATCAATAAGTACCAATCACTGATGAATCCAGTACACGAATTGACAAAGGGGAGGCAAAAAGGAAAATTTGGTTGTGTCGAGGAATTGGGACGTGGTTTTGGAGGAAACATCATTTTCACCATCCAAATTAAAGTTGGTTACTCTTAAACCGTACGCTCTACACACCACACACCAGACGAAGCAAAAAATAATTATTTAGTCGTCTAAGAATCTGAAGCCCTCCTCCATATCATTGTCAGCAACAAGGAGGACTACAATGTCGTTATTAAACCTCTTGACTCAACCTCAGAACCGCAGCGTGGGACAGAAACTGGTAAATTACTCGTTGATAATGTTCACTGCTCCGGTCGGAACGTTCTACCTCTCTAAATCATTCCTTTCCTCTCATACCGAATCTCCGGTGATGTACGCTGCTCTGTTGGCTGTGCTTGTGACCAACATCGTGATTGGCTCCTATGTTGTGATGGCTTTTAATGAACCTGAACCTGTGCTGGAAGAAGGAGAGTGCCTTATACCTGCACTAAAGCTCAACCGAGGGAAGGAGAGGGAGGACTGAAAAATGTTTTGAACTTTCACAACGAGAGGCGAACGTAGAAAAAGAAGGAAGGAGAGTGCAGTGAGCGCCTTATACCTGCACTAAAGCTCAACCGAGGGAGGACCCAAGGCGAACGCAGAAAATAAATGAAGATAGTATAGTGCCAAGCAGCTTTTTTTGGCCCAGAAAAATTATCTCTCAGTCTACCATTCACATATAATGGGTATTATTAGAGATTTTATCGCTTCAACCTCAGCATATCCATGCTCTGCCTGAATAACTTAGGATCCTCATCCTTTGTGACGACGCTAACTTTGGGCTCTTTGATACCATCCCTCTCAACATTACGCGTGGCCCTCGTCCCATCATATTCCAGCCCTCCCAATCTCTTCCTGATCTCGAACCCATCCGGGTCTCTGTAAACCTCCTTGGGCCTGCGGCCGCTTCTTGCTCTCTCCTCGTCCTTTCGCATTTCCTCCGTGGCATTGAACTCCTCCAACTCCCTCCTATTCTCCATCAGCCGCTTGCTCTTCTTGCCTCTATTCGCGATTTTCTGACCGATGGCGTGTTGTTTTTGAGCCATCCTGTCTCTTTCCCTTTCGATGTCCTTCGTCGTTCTGTACATTTCCTTCTTGTTGCCGTAGACCTCAGCGTCACCTCCTCCGATCTTAACGTTACTCTTACCCCTGTATTTGTTCGGGTTAGGAGGTTTCTCACTGGTGTCCTCTTGGCTCGGCATATTCTTATCGATTGAACCCTTGCCATGCTGCAAAGGAGAGGAGAGGAGGTGGAGGTGGAGGTTAGTTGGTGCAATGTCGCAGGTTAGGTTGCATGTCCACAGGATGTCGATTGTTGGGTGCTTTCATTTCGTTTACTCACCTGCCCCTCGCGCAATATTCTATTGATCTCTTGCTGGTCAGCATTGTTTCTCTCTCGCCGCTCTCTCGCAATCTGCTCCTTCACCGTGCCCTTCGGAGGCTCCTTTCCAAACCAAACATCAGGCTCTGCGCGCTGGTATTCCTCGAGGGAGTAAACCGCCCCCTCCCGAATATGCGATTTCTGCCTGTCAACATTCCCCCCCTCCGCATTATCATGCTCCGGCCCGGGCAAAGTCCTCGCGATCGCCTCCGACTGCCTGTCGCCGACGCCGCGCTGTATCTTAATCTCCCTGAGAATTCCGTCCAGGTCGGGTAGCTCGTTGTTCTCCACGGCCCTGCGGAGCATCTTCCGCGCCACGACGGCCGCCCTGCTCTGCACCCAGTAGTTTGCCCTCCGCATGGGCTTCCTCCCCTTCCCCCCGGCGTCCTGGGAGTTGATGTTCTCCCTGTTGATCTCCCAGTCGACCGCGGCGCAGACGTCGTTGCAGTAGTAAACGTTGGTCGCCGGGTCCATATTTCCGTGTGTTCCCTGGTGTACGGTGAGCCCGTCCGCCCCGAAGAACGTCTTGAGACCGCAGCCGCCGCACGCGACGACGCCCGCCGTCTTGGGGACCCCCGTCTCGCACCTCCTCCTGTCCGGCTTATCGGCGTACAGGTTGGTCCTCTTCTTCCATATCGACCGGCAGTCCTTCGCCATCACGCCGTGCTCGGCGAGGCGGGCGCTGCCCTTGTAGATATCGTTCAGGTGCTTCGTCATCTTCCTGTTGTTCTCGGCTATTTCCCGACGCTCCTTCCTCTCTCTGAACTCCTTCCGCTGCGAGGATGGGATCTGTTTGTTCACATTCACCTTCTCACCCGTTCGCTTGTTCACCTTCGTCACCTTCTGCGTCGTGCGCTGCTTGGGAATACTACTCGTCACCTTCATCAACCTATCATGGGTCCTCATATTCATAACATCAATCTTCTCTCTCTCCCTCGCCCTCATCCTCCCCATATTACTAGAGGAGTCCCCCTTGGACGGGATCCCCCCGCCACTCCGGATGTAGCAGTCCCGGGCGTTGACTCTCGGCTTCGAGCCGCGAATCTTGACGCGCTCGGAGATGTAGCTTAGGGGGTCGACGTCTTCTCCCTTGTAGGTGTGGATTCGCTCGTTGTTGGTGCTGGCAAAGGAAGCCATATATTGTTTTGGTTATGTGGGGTTCAGTTTGGGGATGTTGAGATGTTAGAAGTAGGGGAGGAGAGTTTGGGGGTAGTAGAGTGGGGTGGGGGGCTAGAGGAGGGTCGTTTTATCTGATTTTGTGCAAATTAAAACTCTTTTATGGTTCTTTTAAATCCCAATTTTTAAGAAAAACAAACTGCCCCCTTGTGAAATGTTGTAAGCTGTAATTTTACCAATTTGACAATATTACAAGTCGTCAACGGGTTCATCAAGCAAAAAAACTCCCTCAATCGAACGGAATACAAAAAGTGTCCCCAAACTCCCTTACATCTCGCAACAGCAAAAAGAACAACCTCCTCAGCTGCTGTAACAGGTTTGTTCGACAGTTGGGGGTGCCCCTTCGAGCTTTTCCCTCCGTCCATCCCCCCTTCCCCCGTCGTTCCGTCGTTCGACCCCCCTGCACGCTCGTCGTCGTTTTCTGCGTATGGTTTCCTCCGCCTCCCCCCCCCCCCCCCCCCCCCCCCCCCCACCCCCCCCCCCCCCCAACAACCCCACCCACCCCCCCCCCCCCTCTCCCCCAACAAACAAACATACAAAAGACCCACCGGCCCGACATACCCCACCCCACACAAAACAACCCACCAC
>Ga0115557_1001881_pt1 | contig 14286 bp, 10 predicted proteins | sample COGITO_mtgs_1104_FD_87280 | JGI IMG/M metagenome (GOLD analysis project Ga0115557, IMG submission 87280) | Pelagic marine microbial communities from North Sea - COGITO_mtgs_110421 | ecosystem: Environmental > Aquatic > Marine > Epipelagic | place: Germany:Helgoland, sampling site Kabeltonne...
AAAAAAAAGAGAGAAGAGAGAAGAGAGACAGACGACTGACTGAGAGAGAAAGAGGGGTGAAAAAAAAAGCATCCTCCTCCTCCTCCTCCTCCTCCTCCTTTAGTAAAACTACTCTTATCACAAAAGTAGTATTAAAAACGTGATGATGTCGATGTCGTCGCCGCCTTCTCGGTGCTTGGCAAAAACTGCTTTTGCCGCGAGTCGTCGCGTTCCTGCCGCTGCTGCTGCTGATGGTTTCTCATCTTCTTTTTCTAAAAGTCGTCGTCACCATCATCATCATAATCATCATCATCATCGAGGAAAGACGAATAATAATACCGTTATTCTGATGATGAAAGCGAACGGCGGCTCTTCTTCTTCGTTCTTTTTTTCTTCCAACGCCAAGCCTGCGGCGACGACGACGACGACGGTCGGAGAAGATGACGATGAAGAAGAACATCGAGAAAACGAAGAGATGAAAGAGAAGAAACCAAAACCACCACACTTTGACGGAAGAAACTTTCGCAAGAAACGAGAAGAAGTGGACGACTATAAACTCGTCACCGAGGAAGAGAAAACACGTTTGAGAGAAAAAGTTATCAATCACTTATGGCTCGCCCCGCTGACGAAAGGAGGCAACTTACCGTTTCGACGACTGTGCGCGACGTTCGAGGCAAAAGTCCTCGTGTCGGAGATGTCCTACGCGAGATTCTTAAATCGAGGGAACCCGGTGGAGAAAACGCACTTACGGCGACACGACTCGGAGGAGATTTTTGGTGCTCAAATCGCGACGAATATCATCGAAGAAGGCGTTCGGTCGGCGAGGATGGCGTATGAATTCAACGCGGATTTCGTGGATTTAAATTGCGGATGTCCAACTCACGAAGTCACGAAGAGAGGTTTAGGTGCGCGATTGTTGAGGAAACCGGCAAAGCTGGCGAAGTTGGTCGAAGGTTTAGCAAACGGGTCGCCTTTACCGCTATCGGTGAAAATTAGACTCGGCGTAGAAGACGATAAACCGGCTTTGAAGTTAGCGGAGGAGATTGAAAACGCGGGTGCGAGCGTATTAATCGTTCACGGACGAACGAAAGAGCAGCGATACACGAAAAGTGCAAATTGGAATTTGATTGGCGAGATTAAAAGCCGAAGTAAGATTCCAATTATAGGGAACGGAGACATTTTAACGTGGTACGAGGCGAGAGATAAAATGGCCTTGTCTGGAGTCGACGGCGCGATGACTGGGCGCGGCGCGCTCATAAAACCGTGGATATTTAAAGAGTTTTACACAAACACGTCGATTGAATTCACCGCGAAAGAAAGGATAGAGCTCGTGTATTTCAAATTGACGACGTTCATGAAGGAATATTTCGGCGCCGATGCGATTGGAAAGAAGAGATTTGATTTATTCATGCCTTGGCACATTGGTTTCTTCTGCAGATATCGCCCTCTCGACGAAGCCGTGTACAGAGAAAAGGCAAAATTGAACCCTTTGTTACAAACGCGATTAGATATAGCCTTAGAAAACGAAGGGAGGATTGAAGATTTAGAACCACTCGAACGTCTTTTACGGTGCGTATCCGAGGAAGCGCACGCGGACATCGCAGAGATTTTATTCCAAAGCGAAACGAGCGAGGATGCGATTGAAAAGTTGACGCGAGTTGCGGAGTCGTCGAAATTAGCCGAATACGAGTTGAGCGTTTCTTCTTCCTCCTCCTCCTCGTCGGGAAGAGAGAGTAGCGGAGATGTGGACGATATGCGCGGATAGTATTCTTCTCTATGTATCTAGAAATTCGCTACTGTACTGGTGCGCAAACAAAACTACTTCTACTGGTATCTACTACACTATTTATTTAATTCTTTTGGTCGGCGGCGCTAAATTCACCGCGCAACCTCCCGGATATCCCATCCGTCGGGCGATTTCGTCCACTTTTTGCTGGTCAAATAGCGTTTTCCCGGCTTCTCCAGCCGAGAACGGTTGCGACATGTGTCGCATAAACGCTCGAGACACCGTCAACGCCATATCCGTGCTCAAATTCAAAAGTTCTTCGGTCATGTGATTGGATATCCACTTCGGTAACTTCGATCTTTTATCGTGCGAGTTATATCGCTTATCTGCAAAGACCATCAATCCGTAATCGGCTTTGGAACGAATGACTCGACCGATGCACTGCGACGCTTGTCGAATGGCATCAAAAGTGAGAAAATCTTGCTCTTTGATTTGCAACGTCTCTCGTAAATACTCCAATCTCGCTCGTAAAATTCGAGACAACGTGTATTGATACGGCACGCCATACATGACTACAGCGCGCCCGTAGTGTCGATCGAAATCGATACCTTCGGCAACTTTACCTCTCGCGACGGAGAGAAAAACGGCACCTCGACCGGCGTTACACGCTCTGCGGTAATTATCTAAAGCTAAGGACGTTTCGACGACGTCTTGCGTCTCCATGAAAATCAACTTGTGTTGCATAATCTCTCGTAAAATCCCGGTATCGTGCCATTTGGAGATGATATTTTCCATGTACGAGTACGAGACGAAAAACGCGACGATACCGTCCGGGATACTTTGCGCTAATCCTACTAAAACTTTCCCGTAATTTTGAATGACGTTTGGATCTTCTCTCATGTCAAACTTGGAGGAGATGTGTTGTTGATCGGCGCCTCGAGTGATGACCATGGGACACAAACACTTCCGAGTTAACGTCATCATGAGTGATTTCATGACGTTCGGCCGAAACTTTAACAATCGAGGGTATAAATCAATCGGCGATAAAGTCCCGCTCGTAATGAATACGGATTGATACTTCTCGAAGACTGGTTTCACCGCTAAAGAAGCGTCTAAACACGCGAGCTGTAAAACTGGATCGGGAATGTGCGGATATCTCTCGTCATACGGTTCCATTATGATGGTGAACCCTTGATCGTACGTACCGATTAAAGTTGCAAAATCAGCAACGCTAGACAACGCGCCGAACTCTTCCGTATCAACAATCTCTAAAGTTTTCAACAGCGACGTCAAACGATCGTAACAAAATTTCAACGTCTTCGCGTCGACGCCACCACCAGCCTCTGATTTCTGTATAAACATCCTCGGTGCGGTTTGTACGACTGATGGTGCGCGTAACTCGTGCCGTAAAAACTCGACAAATCGGCGCATTATGGCCACGAAATGTTCCGCTCGTCGAATGTTGCCCGGAATAACTTCTTGCACGACGTCCTCGGAAATGACTGGATTTGCCATTAAATCTTCACCTCTTTGCCTTGAAATTGCACCCTGGTTCGCTAACCCGGACACCAATCGCTCGTACTCATCCTGCAACCTTTTTCTATCCGTTTTCTTCACTTCTGTTATGCGCGTGTTTAACGTCGTGATGTTTCTCTGCGCCGCGTCCAACGTCTGCGAACGCAAGTTCACCGACAAAGCTTCTATGCAAACGTTATCGATGTTATGCGCCTCGTCAAAAACGACAATCGCGTTATCCTCGAATTCTCTCGAAACCAACCCGGCAACTTTCGGGTCTAACAAGTATTGATAGTTATACACCACCACGTTCGCTCTCTGTAACGTTTGTCGAGCGAGAAAATACGGGCACCACCTCTTCTCCCGTCCAAACTCTCTCAAATCTTGCAACGTATACACGCCCTTCGGCACTTCCGCTTCTGCCCCAAGCGCTTCTAAATCTTCGTAAAACTCGCACAGATTGCTCTTCCTAATCTTCTCGTTTTCTAAAACCGTTTTTGTTTTCGTTCCTTTTTGATCGCCTTCTTCGGCTTCCTCTTTCGCTTTATCGCGCACCCAACTGGCGGTTAAGTTTCTACACCTCGCGTCCACGCTCTCTCTCGATCCTTCCTCGGAAACTTTCGGATTCACGCACAGATTCTTCCTCGACGACAACCCCAGCGCTAAAATGTGCGTCTCTTCCTCTTTCCCTTTCTCCACGTGCTCCTCGCGATATTTCTGCAAAACTTTCAACTCCGCTAAAACTTTCTCCATCTCAGGCACCGTTCTCGTGCAGTAAATCAGTTTCCCGCACGAGTGTGGGTATTGCAACTGATAACTGGTAATCAACGAGAGTAACGTGATCGTTTTCCCAGTCCCGGTGGGCATTTCTAACGCCCCGTGACCTTTCGCGTCCAACGCGTGTTTCAGTTCGATCATGTATTCGTATTGTTCCTATTATTGTGATGATGTGAGTTGTTGTGAGTAAATTGATGATGATGATGAGATGATGATGCGTCGTCGTCGTCGTCGTTTACGTCGTCGTCTGAATCGTGCGCGGATACGGAAAGAGAGAGAAGCGCGACGAAGAAAATGGTAACAGAATAGCAATGTTAAAAAATCTACTCGTTTAAAACGTACCGGGTACAAGTACTCGTACGGGAAGTACACCGTCAATCCTTCCAAGTTGAAAATCATCTTCTTCCTCGTCTTCTTCTTCTTCTTTGTCTTCTTCTTTGTCAAAGAAGAAGAAGTGACGACTGAACAGAAGAACGATTGAAAAAATGAAAAACGAAAAAAAAAGCTCATCACTTTTCCCTCTCTGCCCCATCGAAACAACAACACATTCTCACGCGCAAAATCTCATCAGACAGATAAAAAAAAGTCAAACATAAAAATGGCCCCAGCAGCAAAGAAAGGATCTAAGAAAGTCCAATCGTTCGTCGTCGATTGCACCCGACCGGTACGTGTTGATTCTTTCGCGCGCATCGTTTTCGCGTCGAAATCCGAGAGAGACGCATTTTTTTTTTGTCTTCTCTCAAGCCCTCCTCCTCCGTCGGAAGGAGGAGAAATGTACGCGCGCGAATCGGAAGATTTCGTATACTCTCGCTCTCGAACCGTTGCGAAACGTAAACTGACATTTAAACTCTCTACTATCATTCTGTATATTACATCTGTTCTGTTTCCACGCACGCACAACGCACAGGTTGACGATGCCATCATGGACATTGCGTCGTTCGAGCAGTTTCTCACGGAACGAATCAAAGTTGGCGGCAAAGCGGGTGCTTTAGGCGACGCCGTCTCGGTGTCCTCGGACAAGAACTCCGTCACCGTCTCCTCCGAATCTGCCATGAGCAAGAGATACTTGAAATACCTCACGAAGAAGTACTTGAAGAAGCACAACGTCAGAGACTGGTTGAGAGTGATTGCCTCGAACAAGGATAGAAACGTGTACGAGTTGAGATACTTCAACATCGCCGAAGGCGGCGACGAAGAAGAATAAGAACAACGGATTGCTTAAACGTATACAATAGGATAATAATTTAGTATATTTTGAACGTCTGGGGTGATTCTCTCTCTTAAAGCGAGATGATGAAACCATATAAACGTGTACGTTCCGGGGGGGTCACTAGGATCTGAAACCGATTACTATTATACTTTAGCAGAGAAAAGCGTCAAAAAGTCGTTTACGAATGTTTTAATTTACTTTTACACGATGATGATGACAACTTAATATAGTACTAATCATATAACAGTAAGGTAATCACAAAAATAACGAAGAGAGTTACTCGGAGATAGATAATGATACCAACGAGTTTGAAACGTTCTTCGACAGCTCTTGCACTTTCTTATTCTTCAAGAAGACTTCGTTTACAATCGCCGCACTGACGAGAACGATTCCAATCCAGACCGGGAAAAATTCCGGTTTCGACGTGAATACGAAACCGAAAATTTTATTCGCTACGACTCTTTTATAGAATATCTGGCCAATTGGTCCGTGTAAGATGTAAATAGGGAAGGAAATCGCCCCTAAATACGTCAACGGTTTCCAGGACAGAACGCTCGAGATTGAAAATTGGCTCGCCCGAGGACTGCTACTGACCGTTTCGCGGTGAATGTTCATAGTAAACCACGCAAACAGAGGTACGAAAATGCTCCTGGCAATTGCGTCAGACATGGAAACGATCGAGTATCCTCTCCCGACGATCAAACCAATCATCAAGAGTAACGGAATAACCGGTTTCTGAAGAACAGAATCAAAGTTTACTTTCTCGACGCCGTCAATCATCACCAATCGAGCAGAAACCGCACCAATCAACACATCAATTGTCGAAAACAACGGAGAAAACCTAACTGAATTCCAAAACATCCACGACGGGTGCGTTTTTGGCGGCATGGTGCCCTCAAAAAATGCAAAACCAGAGACGTCGTAGCAATACGCAAACTTCACCAAACACGTCAACAAAATCAACTTTACGAACAATCTTTGTAATCCCTTCCGTTTCAATTTCGCAATCGAAGGCAACGCGTACGGTAAAACCACGAACGCAAACGTCAACGCGCTGAGAAACCACGTCGGCGCGTTCCACAACTCCGCGTGCGACGGGAACCACGCCTGCGAGAGCGAAAAAGTCAAACCGGCGTGCAAGGCTGACTTCGCCCATCCGTTGTAAGTCACGTCAGCGATCAAAAACACTGGCATGAACAGAATTTGCGTCGCAAAATACAACGGGTAATACCCCATGACTCTTTGAATGGTGTAGGCAACTTTTGTCGGTAAAAATCTCTTTTCCGTGTGCTCGTACTTGTTCAACTCTGACGCCGTGTACGCGGCGACGTACCCGGACAAGACGAAGAAAGCGCCGACGACGACGTTGACTTGCGATAACATTTTTAATAGCAGAGGGTCTCTCGTCGCGCACGCGATGAAATGACCAATGGCGATGTATCCAATGAGAAAGAATCGCATGGAATCCATCGCAGGTAAACGCGGTTTACTTTCTGTTACTTTTTTTTGTGGTGGTTCTGTGTCCGAAGATGCAGCTGCATTTGTTTTTGATGACATTCTTCCTCGGCGGCGATTTTGTTGTTGCATCGAAGAAGTACTCACATCAAAAAAACTCGTTGAATGTGTTGTTGTGTTAATAGTATGAATGTTGTTGTTGTTGTTGTTGTTGTTATTGGTGGTGTGCAAAGCGGCGGTGGCAGGGTTGAACGAAGTTGAAAAGTTGTAACGCTTTTTACTCAACCTAACTGTATTAATATTATTGTTGATGAAATTCATCGTCGTCGTCGTCGTCTTTTTTTTTACGACGAAGGAATTCTTCGTTTTCGTTTTCAGCGATGAAGATGAAGACGTGATTCTTCCCATCGTCAACGACGACGACATCATCATCGTTCTCTTTATTTCTGTGAGACTGTTTTCTTTGCGCGTGTGCGTGTGTTGTAATTATCCAATTTTTTTTCCAAAGAAGTTTTTTTTTTTGATGAAAATTGACCCCCTAAATGTTCGATTCATCGGATCTCTTTATAATTATATCTCCCAACCCTAACGCTCACGGGTCTTTAGCAAAGTGGATAATGCGTCCGACTTCTAATCGGAAGGTCGGGAGTTCGATCCTCCCAAGACTCATTTTTTTTGCTCATTGATACATTCAGATCATTGTAGAACGAGACGTTTGAGAGAGAGAACGATGGGTGCGTGTGTGTGTGTGTGTTTCGATGTGAATCATGATTTCATGATTTCATCTTCTACGCGTGCAGCTATTGCTAATAACTCGCCCACTATATTATAAAGAACTCTCTAACACGTTGACGACTTCGTCTTCGATCGCGCTCAAATACTCGCAAATCTCGCTCTGTTTGCGAAATTCGTGCAACTCTTTGAGCTCTTTGATGGAAACTTTGGCGTCGTCTCCGCCTCTGACGAGCCTTCGCTTGTCGTCCGGTATGGACGCGAGAAAGTGTAAGAGCGCTTTACGGTTTCTCTTCTTGTTCTTACTAGCATCGTCATCGTCTGTGTCGTCATTGTCGTCATTGTCGTCCTCCTTCTTCCCCTCGTCATCTTTTTCCATGTTGTGCAGCCTTAACTTTTCGCCCACGCGGTGGAAGAGAGAGGCGACCTTTATCTGCAAATCCAGAAAGCCGCGCAAACGAGTAAACTCTTCTTTGGAAGAAATACTCGTCGAGTAATAATATCGATTCACTTCTCCAAGTTTTCGCAAAGAAATCACCGGTATCGCGTACGCGTCTTCTAAAAACCGCAAAGATTGTTTGCACACCGGCTTCTCCGTGAAATCCCATCGGTGCAAGACGTCACGCGGTATGATTCGAGTGTCTCCGGAGAAGCAGCTTTCGCATACGACGACTCGTAAATACGAACACACTCTCTGCTCCATTTTCGCCTTTTCTATTCGGTTGCCACATAAACACATACACGTCGCGAGGGATGATGATGCTAATGTTGCTGTTGTTGTTGTTGTTGCTATTCGTTTTGTGTTTGTGGTGGCATCTAAAAGTATCGTCTCAATCGAAAGGCCTCTTGGACGAGGCGGCGCTTCAGATAACAAGACGTTGGACATGTCATCGATTAACTCTTCGTCCACATCTGAAGGCGTCGTCGTCATCGTCGTCGTCGCTGTTGTAATCAACGTCGACGATATCGCGTTAAATGAATGCATCACCGCGTCTTTACCAATGTTTACGGTTGTTTTTCCTAAATATAAACTCGCATTCGTCGTCACCGCGACGCCGGAAACGACCGTATCTCCCATAAACTTTGCTCCCGTAGAGACGCCCCTCCCGATTGAAAAGATACCGTTGTGTATGCCATCGAACAGACCGGTTTTGGAAGATTTAATTGTTTGCGTCGTTTTATCATTATTCGTTTTAGTAGCTCTCATCATCATCGTATTTCTCTTATCGTCGTCGTCGTCGTCGTCAATAATACCGTTATTATTATTATTATTATTATTAAGTTGCTTCCCATCTTCCTTCTTCTTCTTCTCGTTAATGTGAGTATTGTTTTCGAAGGACAAACAGACGACGTCTTCGTCAAACTCGTTCATATCTTCTTCTTCGATCAATCCTCCTCTTTGATTATCATCCGTTGTTGTTGTTCTTCTTTCTCGTCGCACGCCGTAGAATTCATCTAAAGCATCTATGACGTGCGTCGAAATCATCGTCTTATTCGTCTTCATTACTGATGTTGAGGAGGAGGAGGAGGAAACGACGACTCCGACGAGGAGGAGTGGTGGTGTTGGTTCATTTTTTTGACGAAAGAAAATTTTTCTTGTTTGCATTTGTCACATCAAACAAAAAAAAGCATGTGCAAGTTTTTCCTTTTCTTCTTCCTTTCTTTACAAACACACCCTTTTGGCGGTCTAAAAATTTAAATTCACCTCTTCTCGGAGAGAGATGCATAGTATCATATATTATTAAAAAGACGAGAAACACCCTTTCCTCGCTTGTTCTTCTCTCTGAGAGTCCTTCTTGAGCGATAATAGTGATGTCGTTCCCAGGCCGAGCGCAGGAGTTGTTCGGTAAAAATGATGCGAGTAGTAAAAAAAATCAAACGAAACGCCTTGATAGCTTTTATTACGAAGAAGGCGATGATGGTGATGACAACAGCAATAAAAACAATGACAACATTAATAACAACGTTAACAACAACACGAAGAAGAATAAACACAAGTTAGCCGCGCTCTTTTTAGTCGCCTTAACCTTGGAAAACACGGCTTCTATGCTCGCCAGAAGGTACGCGGTTGGGATTTTACAGTTGGATTTTTCCAAGAACGTCGTCTTGTGTGTCAACGAGTTCCTCAAACTCTTGTTTTCGCTTGGCATGAAATATCGAAAAACGGACATCAAGAGTTTCGCGAGGCTGAAAACACACATTTTCGAGAGGGTGGTGAAAACGGCGACGCCAATGCTGGTACCAGCGTTCGTGTATTTAGTGGTGAATTTAATTTCTTATCCGTCGTTGCAACGCGTGGACGCGTCGGTATTCACGGCGATATCAAATTTGAAGGTATTAGCGACGGCGATATTCGCGCAGATTTTGCTCAATTCGAGAATATCAAACCGTGTGTGGAGAACGTTGACGCAGTTAGTCTTAGGCGTGACTTTAATTTCCTGGGAATCGTCGCCGAACAATCCGGTCATTCACAAGCGCGTACATCAAAATTGGTACGAACACATCAGCGATATGTTTGATTTATCCTACGCTTTCGGTGTATTTTTAGCGCTCGTACAAACGATGTTAAGCGGGTTCGGGTCGGTGTATTTCGAGAAAGTGTTGAAGAAAAGGACAAAAGAAGACGAGGAAGAGAATTTAGGTAAGAAATTAGACGTTGAGTCACCGTCGTCGGCGTCTTTGGCGAAGTTATCATCGCCGTTTTCTTCTTCGACGGAACTCGACGTTTGGGATAGAAACATTCAGCTGGCGTTGTGTTCAATTCTGATATACGTGCCGATATCAATCTACGAGACGAAAGGAAACCTCTTCCAAGGATGGACCTTTCTCGTTATAGTCATAGCAGCGTTGCACGCTCTTGGTGGCATATTAGTCGCACTGTCTGTTTTATATTCCTCCTCGGTAACGAAGACGGTCGCGGTGTGCGCGGCTTTGGTATTAACGACAGTTTTTGGTCACATTTTGTTCTTCGAACCGTTGAACGGTCCGATATTGCTGGGGTGCGCGATGGTCATCATTTCTGTGTGGGCATACAAAGACGACGCGTACGTGGAAGCAAAGCTTAGAAGCGCAGGATTCGTAGTGTAATTTATTTTAGTTTAGTATGCATTGTTATAAACATCTTTTCCTTTTTCTTTTTCTTTTAAATACATTTACTTATATATACACCAGGTACCTTCTTTTCTTAACCGGTGTTTTGCAAGCCACTCGCGATACCTTTGATAGTGATGATGAGCGTATCGTTCACCGCCGATTTGAATGCGTTTGCACTCGGATGCAGCTTCATCATATCTTGCGCCCACGGCAACGATGGATCGTACTTCAACTCGTCGAAAGAACTGTCGTTGCTGGCTTCCATCTCTTCGATTTCACGCTGTTTCTTCAAGTAAGCGCTTTGAATCACATTCAAAGGCGTGATGTAGATCGAACGCATTTGTAACTTATTCTTCAACTGCTGATGTTGCGCCGGACACTGTTGGCCGTCGACTTCAATCTTCGACTCTGGGTTCACCAACAACTCTCTTCGGTCCGCAATTTCCAAAACGTGGTCGATGGTCGTCATCAACTCGTTCCTCAACTCTTTGCCTAACCCATTTCTCAAGCGTTCATCTACCAACGTCTTCTCGTAATACTCGACGACGTTCAAATCAGCTTTGGCTAAAACCATCTCGACTAAATCCATCGTCACTTTAAAAAATGGCCACTTCTTGTGCATTTCTCTCAGTGTGCTCAGTTCGCCTTCCTGCGCTTTGATCTCAGCGAATGCGGCAGACATACCCAACCAAACTGGAAGTTGAAAGCGGCTTTGCGTCCAGGCAAAGATCCAAGGAATCGCTCGCAAGGCCGTAACGCCAGCGTTCGGTTTCCGCTTACTCGGACGCGAACCGATGTTCAAACTTCCCAATTCTGTGCTCGGCGTGCTTTGTGCGAAGTACGGAACGAAATCAGGGTTTTCAAACACAACCGATCGGTACCTTTTGCACGAAGCTTCGCTCATTTTTTTCATCACGACTCTCCATTCTGGTTTTGGACCTTCCGGCGGTTTCAAAGTGTGTTCGAGAACCGCGGCGGTGTTTAAATCCAAAGTGTGAAAGCAGTTTTCTCTCTCCCCGAAATCTTGTTCAATAACTTCGCCTTGAATGGTAACGCGAATAGATCCATTCACCGTTCCTCCCGGTTGCGACATGATAGCAATGTGCGCCGGACCACCGCCTCTGCCAACTGTACCGCCTCTCCCGTGAAACAAGGTCAAGTGCACGCCAAATTCCTTGGCAACCTCACCCGCTTTCTCTTGACCTTCATACAAACCCCACGCCGCGGCAAGACGTCCAGCATCTTTACCAGAATCCGAATACCCAATCATAACTTCTTGTTCGTTATTTCTTAACGTTTTCATGTAGCACTCGACGGAGAAGAGTTGTCTCAAAACTCTCGGCGCATCGTTCAAATCGTCCAAACGTTCAAACAAAGGCGCGACTCTCAGCGACGTTTCTAAAGTTCCGCCACACTCTCTTTGTAACAAAACCACCGCCAAAACGTCCGAAGCACTCGTCGCCATGGAAATGACATACGTTCCTAAACTCCCTGGAACCTTCTTTTGAATGTGCGCAACCATTTTGAACGTGTCGAGAACCTCGCGAACTTCGTCCGAACACTCCAACTGGTGCGGGATCAACGGACGTTTACCTTCAATTTCGCTCTTCAAAAACTCAATTTTCTTCTCTTCGCTCCATTCCTTGTACGAACCCATGCCCAAGTGCGTGGTGATTGCATCCACGGCGTCAGCGTGACGATCGGATTCTTGTCGGATATCGAGCTTGACGAGATTCAGACCGAAGCATTGCACTTGACGAATAACGTCGAGCAAATAGCCATTGGCGACTTGTTCGTCGCCGCATTCCATCAAAGACTCGTAGCAATGCATCAACGGGCCAGATAAATCTTCTTTACAGCGAATGAAACGATCGGAACCATCGTCCAAATCCAACTCGATGGACGGATCAGCGACAACTTTTTGTAATTGTTCCATCGTCTCGTACAATTTGTCTCTTAACTCGCCCAAGAGAACTCTGTACGGTTCGTTTTCCGGAATGGTTTTCCAAAAGTCCGTGTAGTTACGTCCTCTGCGGATTTCAAACACGACCGAGTCTTCTTCGTGTGGTCTGTTGGCGACTATATCGTCGACAACTTTTCGAAAAGATGCCGAGCACCGCCACATGGCAAGATCGAATATGAGTTGTTCGATAGCTTTGAAATATAACGTCGTCGCTTGTAACCTGGCGAGGTAGACGGAATCTCTCGTGCACGTGGCCGTCACGTACGGGTTTCCGTCGCGATCGCCACCCATCCAAGAGCCAAACGTAATGATCGAGCGTTCCAAAGGAAGTCTGTTCAAACCGTGGTTCAATAACGAAGTATCCACCCGTCTCATAAACCGCGGCACCCCGGCAAAGATTGTATTCGTAAAATACGTCAAACCTCTTCGCATTTCATCCTGTGGCGTCGGCGGCGAACGGCGAATTTCGTCCGTTCTCCATGCCGAATGAATGCAGCACCGAATGGACTCCAAAATCTCTTCGCGTTCAAATCGCGAGAGACGAAAACGTTGCAAATTGATCAAATTATTACGGATCTTGCCGTAGTTCTTCAACAAAGATTGTCTCAGCGCTTGCGTCGGGTGTGCGGTTAACACCAAATCGACGTGTTGGTTACATAACGCGTCGTAAATCGCGTTCGGATCCATGCCGCTGGCCACCATACCTTTAATCGCGCCGTTGGTCGTCTTTGCCGGACCTCTCGGAATATCGTCCAATCGCGCGTGCCTCTCCTCCATACTCGTCGCTACGTGTTCAGAGATGTTGTGCAAGTTTAACAAGTTCGAATACGCCGAGGATAACATCAACGTTTCGTCCAACTTCAACGCGTCCAAGGTGTTTTTCAACTTGTCAAAGTCCCCCGAGGAGTGTGACTCGCTAAATGTTTCCGAAATCTTATACACGTCCATTATTTTATTCAACATTTCCTCCCCGGCGGTTTCCTTCACTATGGAAAAGAACATTTCTCTCATGAGCTCGTCGGATTCCGCGACAGCTTCCGCGGTATCGAACGTATTCGTTTCCCCAGTCCCAGACAAATAACTCGATTCGTTGATGAGTTTGGACATGAACTTCCCAGTCTCCGTGTTGATCATGGATTGAGAGAGTCTCCGACCGTGCGGAGGCTTGCTCCCGCTCGGCGGCGCGTTCTCGTCGGTGTTTTTGTTATTGCCGCCGAATAAACCCATGATTATTGATTCGTCTACTCTCTCCTTCTCGAGCTCAAAATTCGCGCCGCTTTATAATATTCCGTAAAGAAGGAACAGTTGGTATATTTAATTTTTTCTACTAAGAGCGTTGTGTAGATCGTAGAAAAAGAGATCTCAATCCGATCTCTTTCAGTTCTCTCTCTCGTTCTCTGGATCGATGATCGAAAGTACTTTTCTCTCGCGCCTTTGTCTTCTTTGTCCTCTTTTCCTTTCCGAAAGACGGAGGAGGAGGGGAGGAGAACGCTTTTTTTTTTACGATGCATGAGCAGATGAGAGATCGCTTTTTCGTAAATTTACGAGATATTTTTCCCCCTGACACCTGATGATGAAAAAACCTTCCTTCACTAATTCCTCCACAACGACAACTTGGAAGGAAGAGATAATGCTCGCTTCAACATCATCAACAACAACAACACCATCTATTATTGCACAACATCATCGAGATCAACAACAGAGGACGACGACGACGACGACGCGAGCGGGAGGAGGAAAAGGCTTACAACACACGTACCATCATCAAATATCGAAGAGGAGAGGCGCTGGTATCGCGACGGTCGTTTCGTATTCTTCATCCTCATCATCATCGTT
>Ga0115557_1001882_pt1 | contig 14283 bp, 9 predicted proteins | sample COGITO_mtgs_1104_FD_87280 | JGI IMG/M metagenome (GOLD analysis project Ga0115557, IMG submission 87280) | Pelagic marine microbial communities from North Sea - COGITO_mtgs_110421 | ecosystem: Environmental > Aquatic > Marine > Epipelagic | place: Germany:Helgoland, sampling site Kabeltonne...
CTCTCTTATTACATTAAAACAAAATATTACACAAGAACAGACAGCAAATATCGCGCACGATGGCGCGCCCACATTATCGCATCTGCAACTTGGCAATGTCGATATTCATCATCTCCGAGAGATACTTCTGATCGATGCCCTTCTTTTTCATATCGCCGACCATCTTGTCCCTGATGGCCAGGAGCTTGATTCTGTCCGTGGCCATTTCCTTCTTGATCATTCTGCCCTCCTCCTCCTTGTCGTTCCGGTGAAGCATCCTCTTGTCTTCGATCTGTTGAATCTGCGTCTGCAGCATTTCGCGGAACTCCTCGTTTTTCTTCTCCTTCGCTGCTGCCTCTCGGCGCTCGCGCTCTGCCATGTCGTAGGCAAACTTTACTGCATTCTCGTACTCCGCCGCCTTCAGGCTGGCCTCCCGGGCAAGGATCTGGTTCTTCTCTTCTTGCTGCGCCTTGCGGGCATTGTTGAGAGTGACCTGGTTTTGTTGTCTCTTGTGGGCCTCCCAAAGCTCCTTCTGGCGGGCTTTCCTCTCCCCCTCTTCCATGGCCCGTCGGGCGCGAAGCTCGTCGATCTCGGCCTGCTTGTTCTGCGATTTGGTTTGGTTGTCGAGAAGTTTCTTCTGTCGCTCGTTGAGCAGACGCTGTTTCTCCTCCTCCTCTTCCTCCCTCTTCCTCATCTTCTCGTCCTGCTTGGCCTGGTAGGCGAGGATCATCTCTACCTCCTCTCTCTCCCTCACAATTCTGTTCTTCTTGGCATCGATGGCGTCTTGGTTCGCCTTTAGGACCTCGATTCGGCTCTTGGCGATGTTATCGTGGTGCTTTTCCGCGGCCCTCTTGTCTTCCTCCTCATATTTCTTGATGGTCTGGAGCATCTGCTTGTTCTCTTGCTCGCGAGCCTCCTCTTGCAGGATCTTGAGCTTCTTTCTGGCGTCGATCTGGTCGATAATCACCTTTCTGTCCTCTACACGCTTTGACAACTTGCTCGCTTCCGCTTTCTCCCTTGCGTCCAGCTCCTTCAACCGGTCAATCTCCATGGCAATGTCCATCCTCTTCTCATAGTCTGCCTCCTTGGCTAAGCGAGCTTCCTTGTCAGCCAGCTGCTGGTCCCTGATGGTGAATGCCATCGCCCGCTGAGCATAAGTGTTCAACAGCTTTACCAAATCGTTGCTCTGGTCGATCTTCTCCGCGGCCTGCTTCCTGATGGCATTGGCCCTCTGCTCGCTGATCTCCTCAGAGGCAGACTTCTTGGCCTTGAGTTTGGCCTCATCTTCCATCTTGATCATACGCGCCTTGCGTGCCCGGCTGATCTTCTCCTTATCAGCGCGAATCTTCTCGAGGCGGGCCGCCTCAACCTCTTCCTCTGCTGCAGATCGAAGGATGGAACGTTGCCTCATGTTCATGTAATCGGAAGCAGAAATGCAAACGGCATTGCCAGGCAAATCCTTCTTTTTCACAATCGGACGGGAGGATCGACGTGCGTTGTTACCGTTGCCAAACAAACTGGGCGAGTGTGGTGGGTGTTGTGTGTGGTGAGTGAGTGATTTGTAAGGGAAACAAAGGGTTAGGGTTGAGTAAGTTTCGGAAAGAGATTGTTGTGCTTGGGATTAAGTGCTTCCAGGCGGAAAGTTGCCGTATGCGTTCTTCCAGCTTCGCAGGGTTACCGTAGCTAGCGCCTAAAGAGAGTAATTATCGTAATGAAAACAAACCCACTTCCTAACCCCCCCCGTCGCTTGGGCTGTTGGTAACGAACTCACCTTTCATCCACTCCTCCATTGCCCATTGATCTGTACCGCGACCCGCGGCTGCCATTGCTCCGTACTGAGCCGGTCTCTGACATGATTTTTGGTGAATATCCGCGAATATTCAGGCAGCAATGGTTTGTCTCCGAAAGAGTCTCCTGGGTTGTTTCTCTTCGGGATCAAAAAATTGAGTTGAAATTCAGAGGGATAAGAGGTAGAATTGTCATCGGGAAAAAAAAAAAACACCCTGTTTGCGCAATAATTACTGACAGGTAGGGTATTCAATTATCTAGCTTTCAACCCTTACCAGCCACACAGCCGAAATCCAATCCGCACTCCCACCTATGAGCACCACCATAAAGAAGCAGCGTGCCTGGGGCACTGACACATACAACAAATGGGACAACATGGATTACGACGACGACTCTGAGACGAAGCAGAAGGCGGTGCCAATGAAATTTAATTTGGGATCCTCATCCCCCGCCCTCAACTACAGCTCTGTCATCCTTAATGACAGCAACAGCTCGTTTCCTTCAGGGAGGATAAAATCGCTTGAATCCAATAAGAATGAAGTTTGGAGCTGCGACTTAAAACCCTTGAGAGTGTGGTCAGCGTCGTCAAAAGATGGTTCACACATCCGCCCCCTTGCTCTCCTCTTTGGGAATATTTACCCAGATGGATCCTTGTTGGACTACAAGATCAACACCCCTGCTGAGGCTCCCCCGACCGCTGAAACTGTTTTGAAACATCTCGGCAAGTTAATGTTAAATCCTCCGGGAGGAGGAAAGCAGAGGCGTCCAGGAAAGATTATCTTCAATCACCAGGGAACACTGGAACTTTGCTACCGGAGCCTGGCCGAAGTCTCAATTGAGGCAACTCTGCTTCACTCGGCCGATGGAATCGCTGATTACGTGAAAAAAATCTCCGAGAACCTAGTGCAGAACAATGTAGCCAACAGGGGGCATAATAGCGAGGAAAAATCAATCGGCGAGGGGCAGGGTGTAACCAAAGAAATCAGGGAAGGGTTTTACAAGGCAACAAAGAAAATGTTGGATCAACGTCCTTGGAGGGCGTTGAACTCCCGACGGGCGTTCAAAATAACCGCAAAGGAGCCCAGTACTGTATACCCCGGGTTCACAATGCCTCCCCAGACGGTCTATGTCAACGTCGTCTGCGAGGAGTATGGGGAAGAGAAGTCTACAGAGAATTTGTACGGTCTTGCCATATTCAATTCCAGGCTAGATTCCGAGGTGCGGTTCATGCCTCCTGGCTATCATGATAAGATCTTTCGGCACGAGCTCAGGTGCGCTTACACAGGGATGACAGAACGGGACGCCGGAACGAAACTTAAGCGAATCAAACCAAGGAGCTACGACCTGAGAACCGGAATGGAGATCGTTTACAGCAGTGCTGAAGCTCAGAAGAAACACTGGAAGGACGTAAAGAAATTCATGAGGCCTCTGGAGGATAGAGATGCAGGAATGAAGGAAAAGAGGCAGTTTTGGGACACTAAATGGGGGGAGAGCATTCTGTTGTTCAGGCACGTGACCAACATCCCGTTTGACGACTTGGACGACATTGATGCAAACGGATTCGAAATCGGGGAGAGAGGTGCGGGAGATGAAGGAGAAGGCAGCAAGGGGATGAGGTATCCCGGCCCAGGCTGGCTGTTGAATGGGACTGAGAAGAGACCTCGGGCCGAGGACTTGGTTTGGGCAGAGCGGTTATCGCTGATTTTCGACAAGATCTTTGACGAAAGAATTACAGATATTACACTTGACAAAATAACTGGAAGGGGACTTCGGGGTGACCCGAAAGATGTCACCGTTCAGTGCCACTTTGGGGTGGAAACTTTCGAGGTGATATACGAACCGATCTTACTCAAGGAGGAAGTCGAGAGGGCTGTGAAAAAGAAGAGGAAGGAATTGGATGAAGAATTGTCGAAGAGAGACCCGGAGGTGGTCAGGAAAGTCATGGAAGCTGTCAAGGGTGGAGGAATGAAATTGACTGATGAGGAAGAAGCAGCAGTGGGAGAGAACGTTACAGAGGGAAAAAAAAAGGTTCCTGTCGAGGAGGTGGCGGAGGAAGTTGGGGAGGAGGACGCGAATTTGAATGTAAAGGAGGACGTGGAGCAGGACATTGAGGAAGTGAAACCACCAGACGAGAGCAATTGTAACATTATGTAATGTAATGTAATGTATGAGAAGGACAAAAACCGCTCGTTTAAAACTAGGAGCGTCGTCGAAGAGCTTTCCTCAGCTTATTTTCGTCTTGACGTCTAAACAATACTTTTAAGGGTCGTGATACCGGGAGACCCGATTGAATGATGGGCAGACGAATTTGTGACCTCCCGGACGACGGACGGACTGACGACGGACGGGCCTTGCCCAGATAAATCCTTAAACGTTTTTTCCAGCGGTATTATTAAATCACGCATAAGTTCCACCCACAACCCACACACCGAGTCTCAGGATGACTCGTCTAGTATCCAGCGCACTTTATTTTTTCTGGATTTCCAACACTTGTGTTATTGCCTCCTCCTCTCTCAATGCAAGCACAACAGAAACTCTATCACAACAGGCCCTTGACCTTGCAAGGTCATCCCCCGATCAATTAGATCAAGCGGGCGGCCTCCTCAACAAAGCGTACACTCTCATTCCAGCTGATGACAATGCTACTGAAGTTGCACATTTCACAGAGGCTTTAGCTGAGTTTGGTTCTCTCCGTGTCAATGTCACTACTTCCTCTCTCAACTTCACCACAGCGACGACCGAGGGCCTGATCGATCACGACGACGCACCGTCGATGCCCTTCTTTGTTCCGTATTTCATCTGCACAAACGACTTTCTCCCATTTTTTTACTACGACTATGACTGCGACAGAGAGGATAATCCCAGAAAAGGTGAGGTTATGCCAGTCGTCAAGACGATCTACATAAAGCCAAAGCAGCGGAATGACGACCAAAAGTGGCTTTTTCACCTTTCAAATGGTGACATCGACTCTCTTTGCGTTGACCATTTCGGTCAGTGGAGTCAGGAGTTACTGCACGTCTGCAGGTTTCACCTGGGGAAGCTCATGGGTCGCGAGCTAGAAAGCCACAGTATGGAGGGTTCTGGCGGCACTCATCTTTGGGTCGGGGGACACGAGAACGTTGAAAAGAGGTATTCAATTTTGTTGAGCGGGCTTGATAGAATTACAATTGAGGAATTAAAGAGTAGTAGTGAGTCAGGACAGGAGGGCAACATCTGGCACACGAACGGTTGGAATAACGAAACCGTTGTCGATGTATGGAAAGACGATGGCCACGATTACGCCAATTCAGAAGAAGTGAAATGGTTAACGCCGGAAATGCTCGAGAACAAGCGGCGGTGCCTGAATATCGTCATGGCCATGAGCCTGACGAAAGCAGAGGCGAGTGTCCTTGAAATTGGATTTAACTCTGGACATTCAGCGACCATGTTTCTGACCCTCTTTCCTCGTCTGAGCATGGTATCTTTCGATCTTTGTGCTCACGTTTACACGGACGCGGCGATCAAAAAGCTGATAGAAATGTTTGGCAAAAGAATCGAATTGCGTTGTGGCAACAGTCACACCACCTTACCTGCGTACAGAAACGAGTGGGTCGAAAAAGCGCGAGATCGATTTGACGCCACCTTCATCGACGGTGGCCATTACTACGAAGATACTTGGCTGGATCTGTTGTTTTCAGTCAATTTGTTGAAAAAGGGCTCGACGATAATTGTTGATGATTGCACCACCAACATCTTCGAGAAGAAGGGGGTGAGCAAGAACAAATCCCTCGGTGATTTTAATGTCTACGAGATGTGAGTGATTGTGTTTGTCATCTGTGGAATCGTCTCAAACATAAAACACTAACCACTGCTCGTTCTCTATTTTTGTAGGCACGTGAGTCTTGCTTGGAGGCATGCAATAGCGCTCAACATTGTTGAGCCGCTTCACGGCGATGTATGCGGTGACTGTGACTTGTGCATCGGGCGTCTGAAATGGGACCCGGAGGCGAATCCTGGGGAAGACCTCAATCCATTTCTCTTCGAGTCGCTGACGCAATAAATGGGTTAAATAGAAAAAAAAACGTAGAGCTTGACTAAGATGCCCTCTTCGATCGATCGATCGATCGATCGATCGATCGATATCGATGCCAACAACACAACCTTGTCAAACTACAGCTCACATTTTTCACCTCCCTACTTTTTCAACTTTCTTCTAAATAGACGATCGATCATCTATTCGTCTTCCGTTCCAACCATAAGTTTAAGCATCTCTTTCTCTAAAGCCACATCGAGGTCGCTAAGGTTGCGGTACATTTCGTACCATCTTTGGATTCGTTTTTTGTCTTCCATGACCGGATCACGACCTTCGGACTTCCTGAAAGCCTTTTCCCACGAGTGTATGTGGCTCTTCCACTTGGTCTTGAGCTTGAGAACGGCAGAGCGATTCACGCTGTTGCTATTAATCATATGGTCTTCGCCGTTACTATCTTCATTCTTTGTACTCTTTCTTCCCCTCTTCAGCAGCCCCTTGCTTTCTTTGTACAACTTCTTAATGTCCGTTTTGAAGCCATTCACTTCCTTTGCTTTCTCTCTACTCTTCTTATACAGCCAGTACCACTCTTTGGCGACATTCTTTTCATCGCTCGTCATTCCGCTATCATTTCCCCTCCCACTGCGGTTCAAGAATTCAGCTACCCAATCGTTAATCAAGGACTTCCAGGCGTCCCCTAATTTAGCTGCATCCGCGGCCACCTCCCCGTCTCCCTCTAGCACCTCCCTGGAATAAACTGAGACTAAAAACACCTTGTCAGATTGCTTACCCAATTCTTCCGCGCGACGGCGAAATTCTAAGACGGATCCTTCAAGCTTCTTCATGTTCGAATAGATTCGATACAACTTCCCTTCGCGACGTTTTTTGTTCTCTGTCGAGATCGCTTCGCCGAACGATTGCTCCCACGCTGATTCCCACTCTCTAATGACGGTCTTTAAGTCGTGGGTTAGTGTTGTGACTTTTTCCACCGTTTTACTCGAACACGGCAAAACAGCTAGTCGAACTGATGTTTCAAACTCGTGAACAATCCGTTCCGAACGCACCCTCCAGTCCCCCGGAAGACCTCGCGGTGGGTCTCCCGCCTCCAGGTTCTCAACCATGTTTTTCAAAGACTTGTACTGTAGATACCAATCTTTTCGTTCCTCTTTATCCTCTCCCGATGGCCTGCGAAATAAATTCTTCTCAAAATCCCTTTCCCACAACTTGATCCGAGCTTTGAAATTTTTCTGCAATGACGAGAGCTGCCGAATGTAAGACGGCAAGAAAGCCTCCGTCCATTTCATGGGGAACTTAATTAGACCGGAGCATTCCTCCTGAAAAGCTACAAAAGCTTCCTCAATCGCAGTCTCCCAGGTGTACAAGCTTGCTAATTTTCGTTTACCAATGATTGCCCGCAGAGCAATCATCTTGAGCAATATTCTGCGTTTGTGAGGTGACATCAGCCGTCCAAATTCCCACCAGCTCTGCAGTCCTGCCATTCCCGCACCGCCGTCGCTCTCAAGGACTTCGGCTAATTTCCCCCCCGGCAAAATGGACTCGCGTCGAATGGAGGAGTGCAGCCTCGCGAAATCATCCAAGGAACGAGACACCATCACCCCCAAGATGCTGTCTGTCTTCCGGAGAACTTTGAGGAAATCCCGGTGGCTACGCATTGCGGTCTCCAATGAGTGTACGGGTTTAAGACTTCCTGATGCCTCCGCGATACTTGACTTGAGTGCCTGTGCATCGGTCGCGAGCTCGACATATTTCTATCAATAATTAAAAAAACCAATAATAAGTAAGTTATTTATGAGATGATTCCACCGGCTCTTCGCTTGAAGCAAGTTCTCACCTCCAAGTGTGTGGACAGTTTCTGGAGCGTCACGATTGAGTTCCATGACCGCTCAGACTTTGAGTAGACCCAGTAGGCCCAGGACAATCCCGTCGTGAATAGGGTAAAAAGCATAGAAAGCTTAACGAGGTATGTCAGCCTTGTGGGGAGGGTGAAGGGCGTTCGGACTTTCTGCGCATGAACGAGAGCGAGAAAGCTGAGAAAAGCTAGCATTCCACGAAAAAGCCGGTCAATATAAGTCGTCTGCTTCGATCTATAGGGAGGGAATTGAAGAGAAAAAAACAAGCCGAAGGAGTGCAGGACGAATGTGATTGATGCTATGAAGGGGAGATTCGTCAAGAAGAGGATTGGGAAGAGCAGCATCAACTTGAAGAGGCACTCATTGACCCGGTGATAGCAGCCCCGAGACACGTAAGAGCTGCAAAGCCACCACCCCGGCTCCATAAAAGGGGTTTTCGACGGCAGAACGAACATATCTATCTCCATAATTTGCAAATGTTTCTCATGGTCCACAGGATGATGGTAGCTTGTCTTCAATAGAATCTCGCGTCTCAGGTACAGCGGAAAGAGGATGAAGAATGCGGCAGACTGGATGCTCACATATATCTTGAAATACGCGTAGACGGGACTGTCCTCGTCGCAGCGTTCGCTCACGTCGTCGAGGAGATGAAAGTGGGAGATTGTGGAAATTTCATGAGTGACACTGAATCAAGAGGGCAAGTTGTTGAAAGGAGAGCCAAAAGAAAACCGAAAAAATCGAGGGATTGCGAGATGGAACAAAAATGAACAATAGCAATCAATTAGAAACGATGATATGCCGCTTGTGTCGATGTTTTGGGGACTGCTCACCTCACAATCTCCGAGGTCTCCACGCAAGTCATTAAACGGCTCAACAAAATTCCTACCGGTATGTAGAGGAAGGTGAGCACCGACAGAATGAAATTCTTGTAGCGGAGTAAGTTATTGCTTTGTTCTCTTGTGAGGGTGTGAACTTCAATTTGGGTGTTCTGGGAATTGGACCTTGAGTTGACGAGGTAGTACTTATGTAGTTGATATTTGTACGAGGCGAGCAATCCGAGGGGGAGCGAAGAGATGGCTACAATGTACCACTTAATATTCGACATAGAACCCCTCTCATCGTTGGCACTGCGAGTGGTAAGAAGAACTGTGGGCAAGTCCAAAGTTGCCAAACCAATCCACCGAGTCTGATGAAGCAGAATGGAGGGCCACGAAGAGGCCATCACATAATGGAGAAGTGATAATAACTGGAGTGATACGATCACTGCATGCACTTTTTCAGCGTAGAATCTGTTCGGGATTGAGTTAATTGGAGAGATGAAGGGGGTTGGGGGGGGGGAGGGTTGTTGGTGCTGCAGCTTGGGGGTCAGGGGAGTTTCCACGTCGATTGGACGAAACGGCATATTGTCGCGAGTATGCTTCCCGAGAGGGAAGTAATTTCTGTTTAATTCGTTACAAATTCGGAGGGAAAAAATAGGCAAGGGTTTTTGTTTTTAACTTCAGTCCGAAGTCAGAAGTCCGAATTCAGCCGAAAATAAATAAATATGAAATTGGAGGTCTTTATATGAAGCCCATGTGGCTGGCTACACAGAACTTGCAACGAAAACAACATTTGCGGTCAAACTCTCATTATTTTTACACATTCTTTACAATATTCGCATGATGCATAGCTAATTTTTAAATTTCAATTTTTCAAGGTTGAAACCAACAGCCCGCCCCCACCTCCCCCTTCAACGCCACTACTCCCCTCAACGCCCCCATATAAAACTTTACTGCTACTTGGCTGCGTGAAAGGCATTTGCTTCTTCGTCCCTGCGCTGCTCATGGCCATATTTCGGAGAGTTTCCCTCAACCGATTGATCTCAATCCTTTGCATCTCCGTTTCCCGCTGTCTCTCATCAAGCTTCTTCTGCAGAATGATGGTCTCATTTCTGAGCGTCTGCTGGCTTCCACTCTGCCGCGCACGGCTACCTTTGAGTAATCTCCCATCGCTCTGCGAATAATCGAGCCCCGGTCCGGTTCCTCCCCCCCCCCTGTTGTTGCCGTAGGCATTTCCCTGTTCAAGCTCAGCTAAACTCTTGGAAACACGCATTTGCTTGCCCATCAAGGGAGTCTGAGGTTCTTCCGCTGGATCCAAGAATCCACTATTGTTGCTCATCATGCTGTTCGGAGCATCCACACCGCTATTGGCACCCGGAGTGAACTGACTGCCTCCTCTGCTGTGTGACGCCTCACTGAGCATTTTCCTCCGCCGAGCCCTCTCCTTCATGTCATTTATCTCATGAGCTAAAGCCTCCTTATCCCGCTTCATTTCAACATTTTCGCGTCTGAGTGCATTGCACTCTTTGATGAGCGATGCATTCTCATTGAGTTTGTTGGCGCGGTCCTTCTCTGCAGCGTTTGTCTCTACCTCCAATCGTCGTTTCAGATCTTTGGCCTCTTTCTGCACCCATCGCGTTTGGCGCTGAGCCTCCAGAGCCTTTTCTTCCAACTCAATCTGATCGTTGAAAGCGAGCGAATTTTCATTGCCGTCGTCTCCGCCGCCGCCGCCGCCGCCGCCGCCTCCCCGCGAATACACGTTTCTCCCACTGCTGTATACGTTCTCCTCATCAGGGGGCTGGGCAGGGTCGACGATGTTGCTGGTGGTGGTACTTCGAATGGTACTCTTCATTGAAGCGCCTGTTTTGCCCATGTCTCTCCTGGTGGAACTTTTGCCAAAGCCATTGCCGCCCCCGGAAGCCGTGCTGCTCCCACCGCCCTTATTCTTGATAGTCTCACCCCTGACAAACTTTCTGTACGCCTCCTTCACCATTTCTTCCAGCTCCTTGGGGTGGCTGCTGCCCACCATGGCGGTAAGGTCCCGTTTGATGGACAGAATCTGGCGCTCGCTCTCCCTCAGCGAGTTTCTCACACTGACGATCTCCTTGTCTTGGGTATTGATCTTGAGCTGCTTTTGGTCGAGCGTGCGATCGATTTCCTTCTTCTTGTTAAATTCTCCCACGAGCTCATCATACATTGCACGAACGTGTTTTTCCAGTCCCTCGATGTGCTTCTGAATTGGACCGCGTTCTTTCATGAGCTGCTGCAAGCGATGATCCAGCACGTACCGGAAGTTGTCGAGGGTCTTGTTGGTGGAGCGCAAGCCCAGGATCGTCTTCTCCTTGTCTGAGAGAGCGTCTTCGCGCTCCTTCATGTGGAGTTCGATGTGGGAGAGCGTCTCTTCAAGCTTAACTCGGCGCGACTTTTCCTTGGCATACTCAATTTCGTGGTTGGCAGTCTTGAGCTTCAGCTCCTCGTTCTTCTTCTTCAATTGCGCACGCTTGGTGTTCAGGGTTTGGACAATGGCCTGCATCTACCGAGTGGACTCCTGCTCGCCGATCAAGTCGCTCTCCGCTACTGACATCAATTTTTGGAGCTCAGTCTCGTACTCAGCTTCCTGCTGGTCCAACACCTCCCGGTACATAGCCTCATTGTGTTCCATGTCGTCTTTCATCCTGCTGATCTGCATTGCCAACAACTTCTCCGTCTTGGACGCCTTTTGTTCGATTTGTCGAGTATGCCGTTCGTGGTCCGCCGCCTGAGCTTCCAACAGGCCCTCACATTTTTGCTGCATCGCTTCGATCTCCTCCGCCAATCTATCGAACCGCTCCATCTCAACCGCCAGCTTGTGCTCGTATTGATTCTCATTCTCTTGGACCACCTGCACCCTGTAGGCATCCTTGAGTTCGACCTCCTCGTTGTGCTTTCTCACAGTCGAGTCGAATTTTTCCTGCAAGAGAGAGTATTTCGTCCTCTCCGATTGGATTATACTGTCCCGTTCCTCACTGATTGCCTTCAACTCTGCCTGCCAGTCCATATCCTTCATGTGCAGGGCCATCTCATTCTCGTTTTTTAGCTCCTCTAGTTTCTTCGTCAGCTCAATGATCTGTTCCGTGCGCTCGTCAACCTCGTCGATAGATACAAGCACCGCGTCATTATTGAACATTCTCATATCCGGATCGAGCGTAGCCTTCGTCTCCAGACCCCTGACTACCACCTGCATGCCCAGCACAAATATGCTACCGTCCGCAGCCGTAGTGAAGAGGTAATTGTCATCCTGAGACACGGAAATGCTGATGATCCCCTTCATAATCTCGGTGCCACCAGCGCCGCTGTGAGTTATCGGTTGGTGGACGGAGTAAGTCTTCATGATGGGCTTCTCAGAATCTAGCGGCCAATCACACGTCTTGACGTTGCCTCCAGCAGTCCCCATAAACAGAAACTTCTTGTTGTTGCTCAAGGCTAGCGCCGTGATTGTGTCGGCAGGATTTTCGCCGCAGTCAATTGTCTTAAGTACGTGAGAGTCTCTCTTGTCTTCGTGCCAAGAGAGCTCAACCATGTAGCCGTCTGGGCTGCAGGCAGCAACGCGATTATACTTGGACTCCTTCGTCGAGAATTCGGCAACTAATCCAGTGTACGAGGTTGGGCGGTTCAGCAAGTTGGCGTCGTCAAGCCTGGTGTTCTTGACGAGGTCCCACCCGTACACGTTCCCGTCCATCCCCGCACTGTACAGGACCAGGTCATCCGGGCTCCACAACAACCTCTTCACGGGCCCAATGTGTCCCGTGAAGGTGTACAGCTGCTGGAAGATGGTCTGGCTATTGTAGGCGTTCGTGCTGTAGACACTGACACTATACCCCACTGCCGCCGCAAAGTACTGCCCCCCACTGCTGAACTTGAGCTCCCTACACCCCTTCAAGGGCATGTCTCGGAAGAGCTTCAGTTCATCTCTCATGCAGTTGTACATCCGGATCCTCTCATTGAACCCTAAAATGAGCTGCAAACCGTTCGGGTGAAAGGCAACGCACGTAGGCTCGTCGTTGGTAAAGTCCTGGACAAGCTCGCAGTTCCATTTCACGTAGTTGTAGATGCGGACAGTCCTGTCCGCCCCCACCGTCACCAAAAGTGGCTTCTGCATGCACAAATCCATGTCAATTATGCTACCCTGATGCAAGCCCCCAGGGCTGACGTCCAGAAAGTTGTCTTCAACCTCGCTTTCGTCAATCATATCAATAGATCCCAGGGGGAAAGAAAGGAGCCTCTGGGTCTTGGAGAACGCAACGACCTGCTCGTCGTTGAAGTTCGCACAGATGGAATAAAAGGACTCGGTCTTGTAGTAAAAGGTCTTGATGAGCATGAAAGGATCCTTTCGATCGTCAGTCTTTTCGTAGACGGAGAAGAAACCGTTGGTACCGCCGAGAATGAAACCTTTACCATAGTTGGCAATGCACTCGAGTCTCGTCTTCCCCCTCAACAGAACAGGGATCTTCTTGACGAGCTCCAGAGCACCCGCAGCGTTCTTATCGCCGCCCTTATCTCCCATTTTACCACCTTTGCTCGAGGCTCCCGCCTCACCGGCTACCCCTCCCTGGCGGAACAACAATATGCTAGCCCCCCTACTGGCACCCTGCGCGGTCGTTATGCTTGTCCCTTCGGTGACGCACGCGACAGTATCGGTAGAGGACTTGAGCCAGCAGTGGTCGACATAGTTTTCTTGCTCCTGAGCCTGGCTGACCATGGCTGTTTGCTTCAGAGCATTGCCACCCATCACAGCCCACACACGGAGGTATCCGGGACCCGTAGCCGTCAACGAGAAAGAGGCGGCGGTCGAAGCGAGTGGACATGAGATGCGGGTCAACATAACAGGGGGCAAAGGGGAGGTTAAAAATACCTTCTCCTTTTCCCACGACCATACGACGAGCTGAGATTCCGGCGGAGCGGAGACAGTCACGAGCATCTGTACATTCGCACAGAGTAGAAAGGGACGGATAATGGCGCGTAGTTGTTAGTAGGCGATTCCAATGCTGCTTGAGGGAGGGAGGGAGGGAGGGAGGCCAGGCAAAATGCAAAAATACACCACTCCTACTCCTCCTCCTCACTTCTTGTTTTTCTTGTCACTGTCAACCTTACCTTGCTATCCCCACTGAAACAACAGCTGTGAAAGTCACCCTTTGAGGGGTATATCATCGTCCTGATCCTGTTACAAGTACTTATATAGTACACAGAAACTTGGGCCCCGTCCTTCGGGCCGCACTTCTCGCACACAGCAATGAACTTTCGGTTGGGGGACTCGGCAATGGCGAGGATACTAACTGCATTTGCATTTCTCTTATCGCAGTTCAGGTACTTGAGACGGTTCTCCTCCGCTGCGTAGAGGGCAACCTTTTGCCCGACAGGGTAAAGCAGTACTTCCTTCTCCTTAGAGAAGTCATCAGGGGAACGAACAAAGAGCACATTGCTGCGCAGGGGCCCTGTCACTCCAAAGGAATGCTTGTACGTGAGGCTCACACCGTTTGATTGCGAGGCATCACGACGGCGGGCCTTGCGCCCGTCCGAGAGGTTGGGGGAGTCGGACATGTAGTCGTTGATGGAGTTGTTGATAGAGTTGTTGTTGGAGTTGAGCGGAAAAGAAAATGGCAGTTAAACCGCGAATTTTGGTTAAAAAAAGTCCAGGACAACGGTTTATAGATGATAACCCCAAAGACAAAGAATTTTACCGAAATTGATTATATTTTCTGTCTTGATGGCGAGATGTTTCGGATCACGACTAGGGACCCTAGCCTTTCCTCCCATAGTCAATCCTACACATCAGCTGCAC
>Ga0115557_1001887_pt1 | contig 14256 bp, 7 predicted proteins | sample COGITO_mtgs_1104_FD_87280 | JGI IMG/M metagenome (GOLD analysis project Ga0115557, IMG submission 87280) | Pelagic marine microbial communities from North Sea - COGITO_mtgs_110421 | ecosystem: Environmental > Aquatic > Marine > Epipelagic | place: Germany:Helgoland, sampling site Kabeltonne...
CGAGAGCGAGGAGACGAAGGAGAAGATGTGGTCGATCTGGAAAATCATCGTCCGCATCCGTCCGTGCTCTTATCGTCGTCCACCACCCCGTCGCCGCCGAAGAAGAAAAGGCATCCATTTTCCTCCGCCTCGATGAACGAAACGAATACCGGGGACGACGGGAAAGAACAAACGTCTCACACGTCTTTAAAAGTCCTCTGTTACTTACTCATCTTCATCGCCTCCTTCGTGTTTTACGAGGACTTACTCGTCGCTCGAGTGGCGGTGCGGAAACATTTCTTCGGCCTCGAATCCGGCGTCGGCGCGTCCCAGCTTCTCGGGGAAGAGGAACCAGAGTCGGATTTGATTGACACGAGGACTGGGAAATTAGACCTGAACTTGAGGCACATTTCGAAGCGGAAGCGCGAACGCGTGGAGACGATCGAGGAGCACAACGAGAAAGAACTCATCGATCGAGTGGGGTTAGATAAAGCGGAGGAGATCGTAGAGGAAGAGCAAGAGGAGAAGGAAGGCGCGGAGATGGCGTTACAGATTGAGAAGGAAGAGGAAGAGAAGAAGAAGAGAGAGAAGGAAGAGGCGGAGGCGAGGCGGAGGATCGAGGAGGAGGAAGAGGAAACGCGGAGGAAAAAGGAAGAGGAGAAGAAGGAAGTGTTAGAGAGAGAACGTAGAGAGATGGAAGAGATGGGAAGGGCGAAAGAGGACGAGGAGAAGAAGGAAGCGTTGGAAGAAGAAGAGGCGAAGAAGCAGTCGGAAGAGAGTAAGAGTAGTAGAGATGATAGAAATACTAACAACATTAATTTAGGAGAAGAACCAGAACATTTTAGCGAGAAGACGAAAGAAGGGTCGTACGTTAGAGCGACGTCGCATTACGGTCTCAGTTGGTCACCGCCGGCGCCGACGGCACCGCCGACGCCGACGATTCCCAAAGTCGTCGAAGAGGCGGTTGAAATCGGCGACTCGACCGCCATCTCGTTAGAAGACCAGGCGCCGAATTTCGATATTTTTACCGGTGGGGCGTTGCCGCTGAGCGATCCAGAAGACACTCCGGAAGAACACGAATGGCGGTCGATCGGACAGGTGATGCCGATCAACGGTATGGATTTAGATTTCCCGGGGAACTTGAAAGTCGCCGCCGAGAGGAGAAGTTTTCGAAAAGAGATTATTTTGTTCGTTTCGAACAGAGGAGGGAACCATTTAGCCGCGAATACGGTCGCAAATTTACGCAAACTTGGGTTTGAGCATTACATTCTAATCACAAATACGGCGGAGACGTGTTACGATTTGCTCAAAGGCCCGTGGGGCGTCGATTGCGGATGGACTTCGTTTTTACAAAATCGGGCGAAACAAATGGGCACATTTCAAGTCACGGCGGAAGAACAAGCGACGCCGTTTCGTTTGTGGTGGGTGCGATTTCATTACATGGAACGATTAGTTGGGATGGGATATAACCCGATGTACGTAGATACGGACGTACGTTTTGAAATGAACCCGTACCCATTGTTGAAATCGCCTCCGTTTGATAAGTTTACCTTATTCGCTCAAGACGAAAACGGACATCCGGGTGGTTTGAACATTGGATGCGTATACGCGCAAAATGCGCCTGAATTTGGCGTCACTCGATGGGTTCTCAACGAAACCGTCTCGAGAATGCTTCGAATTATCGACACAGAGCCGCCGTTACAGAAATGGAACGGCCAAGTCGCCGCCGGCGCCAAGGAAACGTTGTGGGATCAACACATCTTCAACGACGTCGTAGAAACCGCAGTTTCCGGTAAACCGGTGTTCAAAAGATCCATGCAACGGTTGATTGACCCTGGAGATGGGAACCGACTGCGCGATGATTGGGTGAAGAACCAAAACTACGACCATTCGGCGTGGGATTTATCCATGGAAAAGATTGACGAAAAAGTCTTGCCGCTCGGTTTGAAAGACGTGGACGTTCGACCGATGAAAGTGGATGACACGTACGAAATCAAATCAAAAAAGTTTCAAGGGTTGAAAGGTTTTTCGCCAACAGAAAACGGGAAGGATCCGAACAAAGACGAATACGTCTGCGGGTTCCCTCCTTGGTTCGTTTCCGGTTGGTCCGGCATCGCCGGTCCGGCGCAAGTCCAAGGCCAACCGGGGTACTGGACGGCGAAACCGGCGAGGATTGTCATGGGCCACGCCGTCGGTGCTTTACGAAAAACGACCACGTTCAAAGGTCTCGGATGGTGGAACTACGGCGCCGAAGCGTATAAGCCGTACAAGTTACAAAACGTGGAGGAAAAATTAGGTAAGAAAGGCGTCCTCGGTTTTATCGGTTTGAAAACGAACGAAGCGAACGCAATAGTCGGCGTAGAATCGCACGGTTTATCCGTGGCCAGGGTTGTTGAAATCGCAACGTCTGCGGGGAGAAGGCCAATCTCACCGACTGTGCCGTGCGATGCGCCTTGGATCGAGAAGAACCCGTCTGCCATGCACGGCATCATGATGCGTCACCAAATTGTTTTGTCCCAACTCTGCGGTCGCGAACGCAACGAGATGTGCTGTCAAAGTTTAAACTTTGATTGCGACGAAGGCGTCATGCTCGAAGTTGATTTCTGGAACGACCCTCGATACGCACGATTTCGCGATGACATTATCGTCGTCTCTGCGAAAGATGTAGTCAACGACAGTGGGAACGAGATTGATTTATCGACGATTGAAGTGAAAATCGATTCGTTATCGCAAGGGAAGAAAACTGTCTTCGTCGACCTCGCCGCGTTGGAAGATTCTTCCATCGTTCCCAAAGGCGTCGGCGAAGCGAAATACGTTCCAGAGAGAGACGCAATATTCGCCACGTGCGATAGATTAGACTGTCGACCTCCGAATAAACCGTTCCCGTCCGAACACGAACCGTGCAGAAGAGTTACGAGTTAGAAAATTTACTAGTTAGCATTAGCACTAAAGTGTGTGTCAAAAAGAAAAGCAAGAACGCGCGATACTATAGTAAGAATAAAAATAAATGTATTCTACTAATAAGTTCAGAAGTTACAACGTCGCCAAAACCTTCTCGTCCAACTCAAAGGTCATCTCCTTCTTGTCTCTTCCGCTCGCGCAATATTCGGCGTATCTGTCCTTCAAAGTCGCCTCCAAATTCGGGTGCTTCGGTTCCCAGCCCAATTTCGCCATCGCCTTCGCGCTCGAAGCGTAAAAGTGCACGACTCTAAACGGAAACTGCTTCTTCGCTTCGACGCCTTCCACGCTGCCTTCTTTGTACGTGACAATCGTCGCTTCTTTGCCCATCGCTTTTGCGCACACCTCCGCCATACCTCTCAACGTGACACCTTTTTGCGTCACGCAGTTGAAGATCTCATCCTTCGCGTTGGCGTTGTCCACGGCGCTGGCAATCATAGTCGCCAAATCTTCCGCGTGGGAGACCGACGCGAACTGGTCGCCACTGCCTGGGATGACAATCGGCTTACCTCTTTGGATTCTATCGAAAAAGTACTCCTCGCAATCTTTGTTCGAGCCATACCCGGTCAAGTATTGCGGTCTGAAAGATGCCATTCCTTTCGGAAACTTCATGTCCACTAAATGCTTCTCGACGATGGCGTGACCGGCGGTTTCTTTCACGGCGTCGCCTTCCACGTGCGGCGGCGTCGGCGTCGGCTTATAAATACCCGCCGAAGAAACGAAGAAAAATTGTTCCGCTCCTGTTTCCTTGGCAAACTCAGCCACCGGCCCGACGCTGTCCAAATCCTTCCCGTTGTTATCGCAGACGATATCAAACTTCGCGCCACTTAAATTGCTCTTCAAATCCGCCGGGTTCGACCACATCGTCTTCACCCCCATCGGTTTCAAATCCTTCTCGAAATACGTAAACGGTGCTTTTTGCATCTTCTTATCCGTCTCTTCACCAACCACGCATAAGGTCACGTCGTGTTTCGCGCTCGCGAGCGTCTTCGAGAGCCAGAACCCGATGTTCGCGTGGCCGCCGCCGTTGGTATTCACGATTAGAACAGATTTGTTTTCCACTTTGAAAGAAACTTTATTCACCGCGTTGGGGGTGTTCAACAAGGTTCTCTTCTGCGCGAACGTTTTGCGAGAAGACCCCGCGCACGAGCGCTTGAACGAAAATCGCTGTTTGTTTACATTCATTCGCACGCGTTTGACGCAGGAATGCGCGCGTTGTAAGAGAGAGAGAAAAGAGAGATTAAAGTGAACAACAACACAAAACGTTTCCCGGGTAATCGATCCAAAAAGATATCCAAAAATGTAATCATCATCACGGAGCGCGACTTTCCAAAGGAAGAAGGAAGCTTTGGAGAGGGAAGAAGGGAGCTTTAGAGACGAAACAAAACGTTTTCGACGAAAGAGGTAAAAAAAGAGAGTTTTAAAAGAGAGAGAGAATTTAAAGCGCACCTCGACGACGACGGTGGATTGGATGGATTGCATTTTATTGTATCGAGGGAAAGAGACTGACGAAAACTCTTCTTCGTTGCGGTTGAAAAAGTGAAGGAACGTTAGAGTTGACACGTCACGAAAAAAAGAGAGAAAGAAAAGCGCACGAAAAAGACGAGAGAGGAACACAACCAACTGTTGGTGTTGTTCTTTTTTCGTTTTTTCATCCTTTGAGAGCTCTCTGGGGGTTTGACGAGGAACGCTCTCTCGAGGGATGAGGATATGAGAGACATTTGACTTCATACTAACGCGAGCGTTTTTCCTTACAAACAACAACGAGTTAACGAGAACAACCTCGAAAAGAAGCTTTCAAAGAGTATGTTTCTCTCATCCGCCACCAAAGCGTGGTCTTCTTCTTCGGTGGGGAAAACAACAACAACAGCAGCAGTTGCAAAAACGAAGACTTTGCCCCCGCGAGGATGCCGCGACGAGCGAAGAGCTTCTCTGAAGAAGAAGAAGAACGGCCCGTCGGAATCTTTGTTGGTTTTGAGCAGAGGAGGACGACGGGGAAGATTCTTATTGACGAGGAATGAAGCGATAGCGGACCGGTTGACAGAGAGCGGAGAAGACAACGAGCAGCGCGAGAGAAGAGGAAAGAAGAAGGAAGACACGCTGACGTTACAAACCAACAACAATTCGTCGTCGAAACTGGCGGCGTTGGCGACGTTACTGGAACGCGCGGTCGTGCGAGACTTGGCGGACGAGTTAGCCAACGAAGACGCTACGTGTTCGGTGGAGTACGACCAAGAAGTCTTCGAAGAGTGCACGAATAAAGTCACCGAACAATTAGCCGAAGTGGTGGTTTTGTGCAACAGCGCGGATATGGCGAGCAAGTACAGCTCGAATTTACGGAATAAAGAGCTTTCCAGGTTGAGAGGGTCTTTGTGGAATTTACGCGTGTTGTTGGAGTCGTATTGCGCGACGAAAGGCGGGTGTTCGCTGAACGTGAGACATCGATTCGAGACGTTGCGTTCGGCGGCGATGGAAGTGTTACCGGCGTCGAAGCGTTTGAAAAAAGGGCCCGAGGCGACCGCGATTCCGAATTTACAGGCGGTCATGGAACCGAGAGTGAAGTCATTCGAGGAAGTCATGGGTACCGCGGCGAGTAGCAGCGGCGGCGAGGAAGACGTGGACAATAAGATCTCTCAAAGAGAGATTGCGTTTTACAGAGGCGGACAACCTTCGGTGGAAGGCCGGTCGTGGCTCTCCAAAAACGGGTTTACTCGAGTGGTTGATTTACGAGGCGAAGATCGCGACAATCAGTGGGTGAAACCGTTTGGTGGAGGCGACGGGCAAGGCACGTTTAACCAGAACAAGAAATTCGACACGACGAATATTCCTATAACAGATATGGGCGTTCCTACGAAAGAACAAGTCGAGGAGTTTATCGACATCGCGAACGACGTGTTGGAGAAGAACAAGACGAAGAAAGCTGGAGAGTCGAAGGAGAAGATGTTGTTGCACTGTAAAGCCGGAATTGGACGAACCGGGTGTTTAGTCGCGTGCTGGAGAATTTCGAGAGGCGTGGACGTGGAAGAGGCGTTGGCGATGGAGGCTGGTTTGGTGTGCGATTTCGGATGCATCGCGCAAGAACAATTCGTGAGAGATTACGCCGCAGATTTGAAACACGAAACGGAAGTGAAGAAGTTTGAGCAAGCCGTGGAGAAATCGAAATTTGAAACCGATGCGAAGTATCGAACGTCGTACGATCCCGTCAACGAGTACGGGAGCATGGGAGACGTCACGGATGTCTCTGCCATGGGATCAAACATGATGGGCAACGTTTCCGCGTCGGGTGAATTTTCCAGTTTGGACCAAGCGCCGGACATGTATTTAATCCGAACCGATGGGTTTTCGTGCACGAGAGAACTCGTGGAAAACAGAGAGTTGAAGATTTCGCACCCGTCTACGCAGCAAATGATTTTGGTTTGGAGAGAACCGCCGAAAACAATCTTCTTGTTGAAAAAAATTGGCAACGCGCTTTTACCTCAGTTGGTCGAAGTCGCGCACGCGTTGATGACGATGGGAATGCATGTCATTTTAGATACCGACGTGAAGAGAGAATTGGAAGATGAAACGATCAAATTGGAAACCGTGGACGAACAAAACCGAACGGAAGTGCGAACGAAAGCTTTGTGGGTGGAAAAAGATTCGAAAGGAAAAATCCCGAAAGAAGATTGGGGCACGATTGACGTGTGCGTCTGTTTAGGCGGCGACGGGGTTATTTTACACGCGAGTAAAATGTTCCAAGGTCCGACGCCGCCGGTTTTAGGATTCCATTTAGGTTCCTTGGGTTTCCTGACGAACCATCCAGGAAACGATATGGCGCCGAGTTTACTCATGGCGCTCGGTCGCGGGCCGCCAATCGCGAACATCTCTGGCGGCGTCCCGATCACTCTGCGCATGCGTTTACTTTGCGAAGTGTTTAAATTCGCGGACAAAGTTGAAAACGGTGGCAACGGCGAACCGTCTTTCACGTATACTATCCTCAACGAAGTCCTCGTGGACCGAGGCCCTTCCCCGTTTCTCTCCAAAATCGAAGCGTACGATCGCGGGCAACTCATCACCTCCATCCAAGCCGACGGCGTCATGCTCGCCACGGCCACTGGATCCACCGCCTACTCCGTCTCCGCCGGTGGTTCCATGGTTCACCCGAACGTTCAGGCTATTTTGATGACTCCAATTTGCCCACACACACTCTCCTTCCGCCCCGTTATCTTCCCCGACTCGGTCGAAGTCGAACTTCGCGTCTCGGAAAACGCTCGCAACAGCGCCTGGGTCTCCTTCGACGGTCGCGAACGGTGCGAACTCTGCCGAGGCGACTCCGTCTTTGTCAAAATGAGCGAATACCCAGTCCCTACGATTAACTTTGAAAACCAAACCGGTGATTTCATCTCCAGTTTACGAAGATGTTTGAAATGGAACGAACGCGAAGAGCAACAAGTCTTCGACGCGTCGCAAGTCGCCGCTTTGAGGATGATGAACGAAAACGCGGCAAAATCGGAAGCGTCCGACGAGTGGAGCTCCAGATGATAAAGTCATCGGATACCTCCTCCTCCTTTAGATTGGACATTAACAAACACTACTGTTGTACATCAGAACACCAACTTTCTTGCCGCACGCGTACACACAAAAGAGAAAAAATGTCTGCGCTTTCCTTACTTTTTCCTGTCCTTTCTCTCTCTTTGCGAAACAACACCATCATGTCCGACGACGACGACGCGAAGAAAAAGGTCAAGACAGCGAAGAAGAAGAAGGAGAAGGAGACGAAAAGAACTTTCGCGAATAAGATTTTCGATCGTTTTGCCGCGTTGCCGCGAGAGTATAAGTGTGCCTTTTTTCTCGTCCTCCTCGCGGTGGTCGTTTTCCCTTTAACGACCTTAAAAGAGCGCTTTGATGAGAAGGAAAAAAAGTGTCCATTTGGCTTCCAATCGAGATCAAATGTGAACTTAGAGTCTGATTTACCTTCCTGGCATCCAAAGCTGGTGTCTTACGACGTCGAAGGCGTAAACAACCTCGAGGTTGGTCCTCCGATGTTGAAGAAAAACGAGATTGCAAAATTCGACGACATAATAGTTTACAGAGGGCATTTTTACGTGAAAGGCAAACTGGAGCAAAAAAAGACGCAATCGACACAACTGGTCGAGGACGAGAACGAGCTCCCGTGGGACCGAGAGGAGAGGAAAGCGAACGAGATGCTCGAAAAGGAAAAGAGCAAAAAGGAGAAAAAAAAGAAAGACGTGGGAGAACGCATCGCGGATAGGTTCTTTCCGCTCGGAGGGACTTCGAATTCGTACGCGAAAGCGGTCGCGATGAATAACCGAACGAAACGAATCATGAGCGTCGCGAGCACGGAGGAGAAAGCAAAGAAGATGATTGAAACCTTTAGGAGCGTAGGAGTGACAGTAACTGAAGTCGTAGTGACGGAGAATGGAGACGAGAGTAAGTTGATTGTGCCTGGATTTCACGATTCGCACACACACGTTTTATCGTTGGCTTTGAAGAGAGAGTTCGAGGTGGATTTGTCCGACGTCGAAACGAAGAAAGAGTTCGTGACGAGGTTGAAAATGAAGGAAAGGAGTTGGGCGCCTTTTCCACAGTTCAGCGAAGAGTGGATTGTTGCCAGTGGCTACGACGATGGTAAGATACTCAGAGAGGACGGAAGGCTGGATTTACCGTATAAAGGGTGGATCGACGACATCTCCAATCCCGTAATCGCGTTTCGCGCGGATATGCACACGGCGATTGTCAATCAAGCCGGGTTTCGAAAAGCTAACGTGCGATGGGCGGACGTGAAGAAAAACACGACCCACGAGTATTACAGGCGGTTTCGCGATTACATCGATTTCGATACGGGTGAAGTCAAAGATGACGCCATGCAGTTGTTTCAAAAAGTCCTACCGAAAAGAACGAAGAAAGAACGGAAGAACGCTTTGAAACGAGCGCTCGCGCCGCTTTCAAAGTTAGGGATAACGAGAGTGAGCGATTTTGGCGCCATCGATGCGTTACAGGCGTATGATTTTGAACTTTCCAGAAGCGACTATATGATTTTGAGGGAGTTAGATAACGAAATGCGGCCTCACGGTCTTCCTTTGAGAGTGAATTGTTACTTGCCGTTTGACGACTGGCAGTTTGCCGCGTTGGAGCAAGAAAGAGGGAACGGAGCGTTTTTTCATTACACCGGATACAAAGGGAACGAATTGCGGCAAAAAGAATTGAACTTGGATCAGACGATACGGTCAAACGTGCGCATCGCCGGCGTGAAGTTATTTCTAGACGGAAGTCTCGGCGCAAATACGGCAAAATTTCACGAGCCGTATAACAGTGGTTTCACGAAAACCAGTCACACGGCGACGGGAATGTTTGTCCGAGACGTCCAACACGCGAAACAAATAGCGATCCTAGCGGATAAAGCGGAATTGCAAATTGCTGTGCATGCCATTGGCGACGCCGCCGTGGACGCGGCTTTAGATATGCTCGAAACGATTGAGAAAACGAACGGAAAAAGGGATCGACGGTTTCGAATCGAACATATTCAACACTTGAGCGGCGACGGAAGCATCGAAAATTTAAACTTGAAAACAGAAACCGTCGAGGCGCGCATTAAGCGATTAAAACCGATCGCCTCGGTGCAGCCATTGCATTTAGCATTAGACTCGGAAAGAGCACTCGTGGAGAAACTTGGACGCTCGAGAATGGAACGAACTCACATGTATAAATCGTTGAGCGAATTAACCACCATCGCGTTCGGCTCGGACGTTCCCATCGCGCCTGCGAATCCACTCGAAGCCATCTTACAAGCCTCCACAAAACGAACGTTGAACAAAGAAGGTCAGTCTATGAGTGTAGAGATGGCGTTAGAAGCGCAAACGATTGGTGGCGCGCGAGCGTCGTTCAACGAAGACGCTTTCGGTGGTTTCTTCAACGGCGCCCTGATGGATTTTGTCGTATTGAAGAAGAAGAGTAGCGCAACTAGCAATAGTAAAGAAAAAGAAGAATCAAAAGAAGAAGAACGAGGGGAGGAGGAGATCATCGACGATCGCTCCATCGTTTATGAAACCTGGGTTGGCGGACGCAAAGTGTATTCAACCGCGTAAAATTTTCCATTGTATGTACCTCCTCATCTTCACAAAAAAGCACTCCTTGCTTACAACTCTTATTTATTGACGCGCGTCGAAATGACCGATCCTGGACCGGTCGCGTCTTCTAAAATGGAATCCAACTCCAAACGAATGGCTTCTGTTTTAGTCGCCCTGTGTCTCGGTTTCTTCGCGATATTGTTGACCTTTGATGGCTCGTCCAGTTTGGGGAAAACCGAATTGGATTCAACAACAGGTGGGAACTTTTTGGACGCGTTAAAGTTGTTCGGCGGATCCTCCTCGAAGAGAAGGAACCAGAATCACAAGAGCATGTCCGAGGAAGAAAAAGAACGATTCATGCAACACGTGGATTTTGAGATTCCGAAAGCTTCCTCCAGCGGCGAGTACGACGAAACCGATGACGACGAGTACGACGACGATGGAGGAGGAGGAGGAGGAGGAGGCGGTAAAACTATTATAGGTAAAGTGTCAAAGAAATCGAGGCAGTATAAGAAGAAAAGGAAGCAAGAGTTGATGCTGCGAAAGAAAGAGCAGGATTTGCGGCAGCAAGCGATCAGCTCGAACCCGGACGACGTGGTGCACGGATGGATACGCGCAATGTTCAACCAGATGGATACGAACGGCGACGGGAAGATATCGCTGAACGAGATGAAGGCGTACGCGGAGAAGATGAATTTAGATAGAGGGTATGTGAAGGATTTTAGCGAGTATGTCCACATAAAAGCAGGGGAGCCGGAGAACCACGATCATCCCGCGGTGGATTTTGATCACTTTTTGGCGGCTTTGCAACAGAGAGACGCGACGGTGATGCGAGCGTGTGCCATGGGAGGATATGGCGGTAGAAGTATCTTTGATGAAGTGGCGGAGAGAAGCGTTTGGTTGTTAGGGTTGTTAGTTCTTCAGTCGCTCTCGGGGGTTGTGTTGCAGCGATACGAGCAGTTATTAGCTGAGCACGTCGTTATAGCGGTATTTTTGACCATGTTAGTTGGCGCCGGAGGTAACGCCGGTAACCAAAGCGCTATTAAGATTATAGAAAAGATTGTTCTAGGAGAAATCACCGTTTCGATCGGATCCTTCTTGAGCGAAATGCACAGAGAAGTAATCGTCGGTATGTTCTTGTGCGTGTTCGTAGCGATCGGAGGTTTTGTGAGAGCGTATATTACGCACGGAAGAGCGCGGGGTGGTTTCTTGAACGTGCTGGCGCTGACGTGCTGTTTAGCGGTGATTGTGTTTTCATCAACACTCATAGGGGTGATGTTGCCGTTTTTGTTGGCAAAGATTGGTGCAGATCCCGCGCATGCAGGTACGGTGGTGCAAGTAGTCATGGACATTACCGGGGTTATTGTCACCGTGACGATATGTTCGATGATGTTACCGTCGGTGTCCAAGAAGACCAGAACGCCGGCGTTCGCGGCAGTCTTGGAGAGGGCTTTTCTGGCGTACTTTCCGGAAAGTGAGAGCGGTGGTGCTCCAAAGGAACACAGATCGGACGCGGATTTAGTATTGACGTCTGAAAAGGGTAGCGTGTAATGTATACATACTTATCTAAAAACTACAACTAAAAACTACAACGAACGTATATCTGCGCAAATATTATCTGCGAATCAAATCAACTCCATCGTCTTTTCTCGGCTTCTTCGTCGACTGGAACGTACCAATCCGGTCGTTCGACGTGCGAGGATAACCGGTAATCTAAGAACAATTCCTCGTTCGCTTCGATGTCCCTCGTTGCGACTAATGCAATTGTTGGCGCGGCTTTCATGACGATATCAACCATTTGCGCTTCGTTCAAATCTTTCGCTTTCTCGTTCGGGTCCTCGAATACCGAACCGGCGGCGAACGATGACACCATCTTGAGGAAGCTTGCATTCCGTGCACTTTTTGCGGGGTCAAACCTTTCGTAATCGCGTATATCGTTGCTTAAGTACACGTTCGGTATTGCCGCGCGTACAAAGTGTTTCATTCTTTCCAGTTTCTGAGAGTCTTCTGTGTCCATATTCATCATCCGTAACGCTTCTTTTGCGCCTTCCTCCACGTCATAATCGTGCATACATATCATCACATTCGGCGTTTTACCTTGAGGAGGATGGTTTGCTTTGTGCGCGAGGGCTATGGGATGCTTCCCCGCTTGTACTAAAAGGTCCGTTGAAACGTCCAGGCACGCCCTTTTTATCTTCGCGTGTAACTCTGGTCTGGAGAGCTTCTCCAGCCACGGCGGAAGCTTCTCCACCCACTCTTTCTTCAAAGCGCCGACAATTTTTTCCTTTTCCAAGTCTTCTCGAAGAGGAAAACCGGGCCAACTACTACTACCCGAACTATTAGTGCTACTCTCACTATCGCTACTACCTTCAACAACTCCACTCGAACTCCTCTCGCTGCTACTCCGCCTCCGTTCTTCCTCCCACGGCTTTGCGTCCACGACGGTATCGTCGTACCGCGCGACCAAAAAAGCGTTCTCTTTCGCCACGTTCGGAAAGCCTTTGAGAAACCTCAAAGCTTCTTTCGCGTATACTATCCCCGGATACAACGACACCACCGTCCCTACCGAAGCTGGTCCATTTAAAAACACCCCCTCTTCGTTTTCGACGCCGTCGGACGGTTTTACCGTATTCTTATTCGTGGTATTCGTCTCTGAGATATCCCCGGTCCTCCCCATCAAATCCAAACCAATCGTCGTCAGCTGCGTCTGAACGCTCCTCCACACTCGCGCTTTCCTCTCCGCCGACGAACACTTGGTCGACGCCTCCAAAACTTCCTTCGCGACCGCTTCTCTTCTCGCCCTGCTGTCCTCCTCCTCTCCTTCGCGCTCGTTCCTCTCTCGCGTCATCATCATCGTCCGTTCCCGAAACTGCGTCAATAAGAACAACTTCTGCACGTCCGACTCTTCTTGCAAAGCGCGCCCTTGCCTTGGTTTCTTCGAAAAGGACGACGCGCTGCCTCGCGCGATTGCTCGGAGCATGATTTTCTGTCGTGATGTTGTGGTGCGTCAACCGCGCGTTGCTGCGCGCGTTTTGTGCACCTTTTCAAACGAGGCATTCCTCACAAGTTTCCAATTTACTACTACGCAAAGAAAGGCTTGAAAGCGGTTCGATGATGACCCCCCGAAACCCGTCGTCCAAAACTGATGTAAAGTCGTCGTTTGAAGGCGTGAGAATAGCGAAACACGCGATGAAGAAAGCGACGAAGAAGGCGAGGTTTTTAGAGAGTGCGTTCGTTCTTTTACTCCGTTGTGGTCGTTTCTTTTCCCACGTGCTCACCTCGTAAACCGTTCCTCTTTCTCTCTCTCTTTCTCTCTCTTAAACGCGCAAACACGCACAACAGAGATACGCCGGACGCACGAATCGAGCGTCTCGAAACAGTCGAGCGTGAAATCGAAGAAAAAGAAACGGAAGAATCTTTTGTTCGGCTTGGCGGACTTCGCGAAGGATTTGAACACATCGTTGTTGGAGACGACGGCGGCTGTGTCGATGAAAGGCGGCGAAAGGTCGAAGAAGATGTCGAGGATGTTGTCGAGCGCTTTGTTAGGAGGAGGAGGGAAGAAGAAAGGGAGCAATACGAATAATAAAAAACGGGAACTGATCGCACGAGTGGAGAACGACCGGATGAAGATGGTGTTGAAGCACCCGACGTTCAAAGAGAACCCGGTGAAAGCGGTGTTGACGCACCTCGCGGCGCAGTTAGGCGAGAGCGCGGAAAACGACGAGGAGGACCGCAGTAAAGATGGAACCACCAAGAAAACCACCAAGAAAAGTACCAGTACGATCACCACCAATGACAACAACAACGTCGATATCGACGACGTAAACGACGACGTGCAAAAGAAGAAGAAAAAACGAAAGATGATGACCCCGGCGCGGTTACGTCAAACGCAAGGCAAACATCACGCCGGCGGCGGCCAAGAGCGGTCCAAGAAGAGCATTCACGGCGGCGGTAAAAACTCTGGTGGCGTCGTCAAAGAGAAACTGCGAAACAAGAAGGGTGGGAAAAACAGGAAGTGACCACCCTTTCTTCTTTCCAGTCAGAGAGAGTGTGGTTGGGGTGTTGGTACTCGTCGCGAACGTAAAGCGTTTTCGGTTCTCACTTTCCACCATTTTTTCTCCCCACAAAAGCAAGAAGATATGATGACGATGACGATGCGCGCTTTCTCACCAACCGTAACGCTCACCCGTCGTAAAGATTCTCCTTCCTCCTCCTCGCGGAGCGCGAAGTGTACCACGACGACGACGACGAC
>Ga0115557_1001889_pt1 | contig 14253 bp, 9 predicted proteins | sample COGITO_mtgs_1104_FD_87280 | JGI IMG/M metagenome (GOLD analysis project Ga0115557, IMG submission 87280) | Pelagic marine microbial communities from North Sea - COGITO_mtgs_110421 | ecosystem: Environmental > Aquatic > Marine > Epipelagic | place: Germany:Helgoland, sampling site Kabeltonne...
ACAATCGAGCATATCGATGCCATTTTCGGCGGATTTAGTATATAAGAATTCTTCTGTATTTTTGAAACCCTAAGCGAATCTTTCCCTCTGAAAAAGCCGCTTTAAACGAACGAGAAATTGAAATCTCTTCATAAACACACACACTCTATATAAAATAGAATCATGTTCGCCGTCTCCTCTACCACGACACAGTTCGCCTCCGCGAAAGCGCAGTTCAAGCACACCAAGAAGGTAATAATTTAACATAGTTTTAGCGCGATGAAAAGAGTCGAATTATTAGTAAAAAAAAAATGGAAGGATTTTGCGGGTGGTGATACGGTTTTTTTCTCCGTCGTTGATCTTCCATCGTTTTTTCTATATCGACTCGAAGAATATCATCTTTTCAACGAGAAAGCAGCGTAAACAGAAAAAGGAGGAGTTTGGTTCGATGATCGTCGAATGAACAACTTTTTTTCTGGTTCGATCGTGTGTCGTCGTTTTTTGTCATCGCAAAGAAGCGATCGTAATCAAAGAAGGGAAAAATGAGAGTGATCTATGCGTGCAAAAAAAAGGATTCAAATTCGGTCTCATTTATACTGACATTTTCATTTCTCTGTTATTAAAGACTCAACAAAAGAGTAACAGAAAATCCTCCGTTGTCACTCGCGCGGACTGGTCTTTAGGCTCGGACGTGAACAATATCGTCGTTTTTAACACCGCGGCGTTGTTGTTCGCCGGCAGATTCGGGTTCGCGCCGACGGTGAAGAAGAACTACGGCGGCTCCACCTCGTACGCCATGACTGAAGCGGCGAAGCCGGCGGTTGGCTCGAGAGATCCGGCTGGGTTCACCGCGGTGGATGTCTTGGCGTTTGGCTCCTTGGCACACATCATCTCGGCGGGTGAAATCTTTGGCATGCACATGAAGTAATTACTTTACAGTTGTTATACGTACTAATAAGATCCAATTTTATACACTCATGTACCTACTAATTATAATCATTCGTTAAAATGGAAATCTCCAACAAACTCTCCACTGGATTCCGGCAAATGGGGCACTTGTTCGATTGAAATCGCAAAGCTCTCGCGCACTCCGAGCACATGCACATGTGTCTGCACGGTAAAACCGTCGTGTCTTTCGGTTCCGACAAACAAACGACGCACATGATTTCATCCTCTTCCTCCCGCTGCTGTTGTTGTTGCTGCTGCTGAAACTGGTCCAGGTTGTGTTGCTGTTCTAAACTATTGTTATTATTGTTGTTGTTGCTACTGTTGTTATCGATCCCGTAAATCTCTTGCAACTCGTACGAACTCCCGTTCACGAAGATGTGTTGCTTGACGACTTGTAATTTGACCAAATTTTCTTCCGTTGTGCTAAGAGACTGCGGCACGGAACAGAACGTCGTTTGCGCTTGAACACTCGCGTCGACGCTTTCAAACGCCTTCACGGGATCGAAATAGTGTTGTTGTTGTTGTTGTTTTTGCTCTCCTTCTTCTTCTTCTTCTTTCCTCTCCTCGTCGTCTTTTTTAAACAACACCCGATTCGCCTCCTCTTGCGTCTCCACCTGATCCCCGACGCACTCTAATCGTATAATCACCGCAAATCCATCCGTCGTCTCTTCGTTATTCGTCAAACTCCGCAGCGAACGCATCACCTCCTTCCCAATCGCGACGGAAACCGTCTCGCTAAACCCAGCCTCGCACGGCTTCCTGTGCGCCACCGCGATAAATTTGCTCGCGCCCATCCCCATCCATCCTTTCTGGCACACGTACAACGACGCCGCGCATTTCTTCGTCGCGTCGTACGTAAACTCGATCGCGTTCGCCTCCATCGAAATGAGCACCGAACTCTTCTTCACGTTCACGTGGTTTCGAATGGTGGACGTTTTCTTCGTAATCACACCGTCGTTGTTGTTATTGATATCGTTCGTAGTCGTGGTAGTCGTATTCATCGAGAGCGGTGGTGCTGGTTCCGGCACGAATCGAAGTTCCGTCCGTCCTTGTTCCTGCTGCTGATTCGTATTAGTAGTATGGCTCCCTCGTAACCCACTTCGAAGCCTCGCGCGCGCGCGGAGACTCGCTCTCGGATCGTCGTTTTCCCGTCCTCGACTCGAGTGATTCGCACCCATTTTCTTCTTTAACTTCTTCTTCTTTAACTTCGTTCAAAAACCACTTTTGCACCTTACGTATACGCGCGCGCGTGTGTGTGTGTATATACTCTGCTTAAACTTGCTCTCTCTCTCTCTCTTATACGGTTATTGTATCGATGAAGATGTGATGAAATGTGATGATTTATAGTTGAGATCTGGCGATTTTTATTCCTTTTTTTACTTCTCTCTGCTATTAAAAACTAATACGAATAACAAACTTTGCGGTGGTGCGATGATACCAACCAAATCTCTCTCTTTCGAACGAATACGAACGACGCATCTGAAGCCGTACTGAGCGTAGCTAAAAAGAGCAGCAGCACGTATTATTATTATTATTAAAATTAATCAAAGAAGTCTTCTTGAAACTCCTCTATATCCCAGCGGTAGATGTACCCTCCGTCGCATCCGGCGAGGACGATTTTACCGTCGAAGGAAACCTCGGCTTGACGGACGACGGTTTCTTTCGGGAGCCCTTTTAAATCGGCGACGAGAACGTCGTCGTCGTTTTTGTTGGTGGTGGTGGTGTAGTGGTGGTGTGGCTTTTCTCGTTTACGTCGATGTCGTCGGCGGAAAAACTCATCCTTTTCCACTTTGACTTTTTCGTCGTCTTCTTCGGAAGAGGAGGAGGAGGAGGAGGAAGAAGACGAAGAATCGAAATCGTCGTCGGCGTCGCTATCGTCGTCGCTCTCGTAAAACTTCCACACTCTGACTAAACCTTTCGTGTTTCCGCAACACAAAACGCTCGCCTCTTTCGCCAAGGAAAATCGAACCCACCAGTTTTCCGCGTCGACCAAGTTGAAACTTTTCAGCTTCCTGAACGATCGCTTGAACTTTTCGTCGTCGCCGCCGTATTTTTGAATCCCTACTTTTTCGTCCTTGCTGTTGTTGTTACTATTATCGTTATTTTTATTCGTATTTTCATCCGCTTCCACCATAGCGGCGTCTTCGTCCGTATTTTTATTATTCAAATAGAAATCCGGCGTCCACGCTAACATTTTATTCTCCACCGATTTCGAAAATATAACCTCCCCGAAGTATCTCACGCAATCGACGAAGTGATTGTGCGCGTGAAACGTGCTAAACTCTGGCGCCCGAACCTGCGCGGTTGGAAACTCTACAATCTCATCCTCCCAAAGCTCTGAATCTTCAATCGCTTGGCTCACTTTCTTCCCTCTCGTCGACCAGACTTTCACCGCGTTATCCATCCCGCCAGTCGCGATGACCACCACGTCCTCTCTCCCGCTTTCCGGACAAAAGTGTAAATTCGGATGAAAATCCACCGACAAAACGTCGTTCCTGTGCCCTCTCGCTCCGGCGAAAATAGCCACGCACACCCCGTTGCTCACGTTCCACAACCGCACCGACAAATCTTTACTCGCGCTCGCGATAATATTCGGCATCGCCGGATGCGCTCTCAAATCGTTAATCTCCCCGCCGTGCCCGACCAACGCGCCGCAAAAATCCTTCTTCTTACAATTCAAAACTCTCACGACGCCCTTCGCGCCCGCGCACGCGATGTATGGCACCAACGCGTTCTTCTTCGAACACCAGCAACACGTGTAATACGTTTCGTTCGGATCCGCGTCCACGTAGCATTGCAACAACGTCGTTCGTTCGACCGTTTCTTCTTCGTCTAACTCTTCTTCTTCTGTTACATCTGTTTCTAATTCTTCTTTACCAGCAGCATTCGTCGCGTTATTGTTCGCATTAGAAGCGGCATTATTGGCCTTGGTCTTCTTCTTCTTCTTTCCATCCTCCTTCACCACAAAGTCGTCGATTTTATACAGCATCAATCTATTCGCCGCGCACGCCGCGAACACGTGGTACCACTCCGGGTGCAACGTGTTAAACAACACCGAGTACACGGACGTGTCGCTTCGTTTTCTCGTTTGTTCTTTCGTCGTCGTTTGCTGTTGCTGCTCGTTGTCTTCGTCTTCTTTTTCGTGGTGTTGTTCCGGGCAACAGTCGATGTTCCCGGTGAGCACGTACCGGAGTTTCTTCTTCGTTCGCGTCTTCGTGCCTTGTTTTCCCCCCATTGTTACTTTTGGTAGCGCTCTCGTAGTGTTCGCAGTATTTTTGTGCGTTTTTGAACGTTTCGCGTGCTCTTTTCTCAACGCGCGGGTGGTTTTCGCGGTGCGTCACCGGAGAGGAACTTTAAGAAGATTGGTGCGGGGAAAATACGTGGAGTCGAAGGCGTACGAGTTTAGGGTTTACTTTAAACCCTAAACCTTCGTACTTGTTTCATTTTCAAAGACAGACGGAATACACATACGAAACGCAAACATGGACGAACGAGAAGACGTTGGAACGTACTAAACGCAAACATGGACGACGAGAAAGAGGAGGAGGAGGACGATGTGGTGTTTTCCTCCCGTCTGAAATCTGTCCTCCTGAACGCGCCGAAAGAACTCTCGCGCGCGATGTTCGACTTTGCATCATCCGCAAAATTCGGTTTGACGACGACGACGAAGACGCGCGCGAGAAGAATCATCATCGAATCGCGCGACGAAGAAGAAGAAGAAGAGAACGAAGAAGAAGAAGAAGAACGAGGAGGAAAAGGAGTTACGCTGAGATCATCGCCGCTGCGAGAGCGGTTGCAACCGTTTATTACGTCATCGAGCGACGACGCGGAGGAGAGAAGAACGAGTGCGTGGTTTTTGGAACAGTTGAACGAACGAGTGGTGAAACGAGTTCTCGTCGAGATGACGACGTCGATGGTTTCGAAGAAGGAAAACAATCTCGAAGAAGAAGAAGAAGAAGACTGGTTTGAAGCCGTCGTCGAAAAGGTGGTTGAAAGCAGTTTCGCGTTCACGACGAAGAAGGAAGAAGAGGAGGACGAGGAGGACGAAAAGAAGGCTCGCGTACGATTGAAGAAAATTCTTCGTTCTCGGGCGAAAGAATGGTTCGAGAAGACAATGACTTTGACGAATTCGTCGCAAACGCGAGAAGGAAGGAAGAGGCGTCTTCGAGTCGGAACGCCGAGATTGGTGGAGTACGATTGGACGGCGTACGCGACGAGAGCGAGCTCGTCGCTGGAGTCCCTCACTTTGAACGCGTCCTCCGCCTCGTCCGTCTCCTCTGCCTCTCGCCTCCGCCTTTCGCTTCGCGTATCGAAAGAAGAGGAAGAAGAAGAAGAAGAACACCAACACCATCGCTTAGACTTAGACTTAGATTCGCTCTCCGTGCTCGTCGACGCTTTGCGAGACGCCAAAGTTGCCGTCGTCGCCGCTTCCGGCGGCAACATGTAGAGGAAAGTTTTACGTAAAACTCCACGACGCACCGCTTTTGCGTGGAAAAACGGCATAAAAAGCTCCCCTAATACTACACACGCAAAACATCATCGTCCCTCGCTCTCTCTGAATTAAACGAGTATCATCGCGATCATTCAATAATAATGCCTAAATCCAAGCGTAACAAAGTCGTCGCGTTAACCCAGGTGAAAAAAAAAGACCGCAAGTGGAAAGAATCTTTAGTCGAATCCATCCGCGATGCAGTCGACACCTACCCGTCCGTGTTCGTCTTCCGATGTAAAAACATGAGGAACGAAACGTTCAAAAGCTTACGCGACGACGTGTCAAACACGTCGAGATTCTTCGTCGGCGGGAACAAGTTAATGCGAGCAGCGTTACTCGGGAAAGAATCCGAGGAAGGGTTAAAGACGTTCGCCGAACACATCGTAAACAATCGTGATGGAAAAGATGATGATGATGATGGCGGCGGCGGCGGCCAAAAACAACAGAAAGAGACGAAAAAACAGCAACGCGGGCGGCAAAACGAAGAATTTGATTTGAACACGACGACGACAGGGATCGTGTTCACGAACTTGAGCAAAGAGGACTTGATGCAGGCGATGGAGGCGAAAGAGACGAAAGATTTCGCGCGGGTCGGGCAGATTGCGACGGAAACGATCGTCTGTCCGGAAGGTCCGGTGAAGAATTGCTTCGACGTGCCGATGTCGCACACGTTGGAGGCGATGTTGAGGAAACACGGTTTGCCGACAAAGTTGAATAAAGGGGTCGTGGAGTGCGTGAATGAGAAGATTATTTGTAAGAGAGGAGTGAAGTTGAGCTCGGATCAGTGCGCGTTGTTGAGGCAGTTTGGGTATAAGTTAGCCACGTTCAAATTGAGATTGGTCGCCGGGTGGGAGAAATCGACGGGGGAGACGGAAGTGTTTATGAACGAAGACGATTCCGAGGAGATTTTAGATTACGGGACGGACGAGGAAGAGGAGGATAGATTCGCCAGCGATGGGTTGCCGAAATCAATGATGCTTCCGGAAGGAATGCTTTAAATATAATAACTACTTTTGCGCGCTGTACCGTTACCGTCGATGTTGTACCTTTAAAAAACTATTCTTCTATTTACTAAATCTGTTGATACTATGTATTACTCCTTCTTTTTTGTCTTCTTCTTCTTCTTCTTTAACTTCTTCTTCTCTCTTCTCTGGGGCGGCTACTATATATTTATCGATGACATTTTCGGTGAACCATTCCAACGAGAATTGCATGTGATGCGCGTCCGGGACGACGTCAATTTTCATTCTGTTCTTTTCGTCCAACTCTCGCAAACACAAACCGTCCTCTTCGTTCAAGTAAAATTTAGTCTCTCGCACGTTCAACAATTCCGACGACTTCTCCTCGGTGTACTCGAACGGTACCGAAGGCGCGTCGCTAAACACGGCTGAATCTCTCGGAACGACTACTTCGTCTTTTTCGAAGGAAAACATTGCGAACACATCGAGATTGCACATTTTTTCTCTTCTCCTTTGTCCCATTTTCATCTTTCTCTCTTCTCCTCGCGCGTCGTTATCGTCGCTCCCATCTTCTTCACCGTTAATCACGCTCAACAAACTCCCCGACCGCACGTACTGTTCAAACCTCTTCGCATCGCTCACGTCTCGAAAATAACTCGCTTGCACGCTCTTACTCTTCAACATTTTGCTATACGCCGCTTTACTCGCCACCTTTCTCGAATACTCGCACCATTTTCGCGACAGCGCGTCGTTTGCCGTTTTATCGCATCCAGGAAACTTCCACACGCCTGAATGCGGCGCTCCGAACGTGATTAACGCGTTGACTTCGTCTTCGCACGTTTCGACCATAGCTCTCGCGAACACGCCGCCTTGCGAAAACCCGAGGAGTATCGTCTCCACTTTATCGTCGTTCTCGATGGTATCGTCATGGTTCATCATCATCTCTTCTTTCGCTTTTCGCAACTGCGCGCACCCGAAATCTTTTACCAGAGAAAACGCGTCTCCGATGAACCCGGAGATGAAATCGCTCATTGAATTTCGACCAAACTTAATTGAGATTACTTTCTTATTCGTATTCGTTTCTTCTGTGTCCTCCTCCTCCGCAAGTAAACTTTCAATCTTCCCTAACGAGAGTGGATTACAGCACGTGTCCCCCATCCCGTGGACTAAAACGATCAAAAGCTGCTTCTGTCGTTGTTCTTGCGCCCGAGAACAAATCGGAAGGCAAAGAAGAAGACCAAGAAGAGCACAACAGAAACGCATTTTCATCTTCGTCATCATCATCAATATCGCCGCTCTTTTATTACGTGCGCCGCCGTTTCTTCCCATTGCGAGGAGTTTCACCGCACGGAGGATGACTTAATGAAAACCGAAGAACGAGAACGAGACTTTCGAGAAATGAGAGCGTTTTCGCAGGTGCTCGTCAAACATATAACGCACTCTTTATTCGATAACGTGTGAAGCATTTCTATACATTTTAAAGGGGGAAAAGCGCTTACATTTTCGCCATTTCTTAAGCGCAAATACTTACACACACGAACACTAAAGGAGACAATAACATGCGCGAAGAATACGAATAATGAGAGAGGAATCGACCAAAACCAAAGCAGTCTCAGAGAGCAGTGCGAGTCGTCGAATGTACCGACCAGAGCACTCGCCGGAGAAGAGATCTTCGTCGTTCTTGCGGTTGCACACCGTTGGGGACGAACGAGTGCTTTCCGAGACGAATTTTCAAGCAACGCGAGAACGTGAACAACAACGCTTTAATTCTTCTTTCGAAACTCGCGATGAAGAAAAAGAAAAAGAAGAACGCTCGGAGAGCGCGACGAGGAGAGCAGAAGCGTCTTCTTCGAACGCTATTCTCGAGCGATTCTTGAAGAAACTGGAGAGAGATTTTGGGGAAAAGAAGAACGGTGTATCAGGTGCCCAGTTCTTCGGTACGGAGCAACACCCTCAAAATCGTCTTCAAAATCAGAAAGAGACAACGGACGACGCGTTCCATTTGTTGCGAAAAACTTTGGAGGAATCCAAATCGTCTCTCGAGAACGAGAGAATAGCGTACGCGTCAAATGTGTTGGAACTGGAAAGGGCGAAACGAGACGTAATTTCCCGGACGAAGGAAGCGATGGAGGAGGCGAAACGAACGAGAGAGATGGAAGATCGAGAAAACAAGACGAAAGAGAGAGGGATGCGCGAGGAAATAGATCGGTTGAAACGAACGGTGAGAGATTTTGAGAGGAAGAAAGAAAACGAAATAGAGGTAGTGGAGAGGCGATGCGTGGACGCGGTGAACCGAGCGAAAGAGAAAGAGCTGAAGATTGAAGAAGCGTGCAAGGAGAAGATGCGACGGATGAGCGAGGAGAAAATCAGGGACTTGGAAACGATGCAGATGAAACATGACATGGAAATGGAACACGTGCGATCGAAGCTTGGCGAAAAGAGCGAGGATGAATCGGAGATTAGGAAAAAAATGCGAGAGATGGAAAGCGAATTGGAGAAAGCGAGACGAGACGCGAGAAGAGCGAAAGAGGAGAAGGAAAGGTTGAGAGAACAAGCCGGAGTGGCGAGAAAAAAATTAGAAGAGTTGATGGAAACGATGAAAACGAGAGATACATCCCGAGATGCAGAAATTGAGCTGATTCGAGAGGAAAGCGGAAGACGCGAAGAAGAGTTTATGGAAACGGTGAAAACGAACGAATTGAAACGAGATCGAGAAGTTGCGGAACTTTTGGAGCGAAGCGAAAGAGATGCAAAGATGATCGCTCGGTTGGAAAAACGGGCACAAACTGCGGAGACGGCGTCTATTGCGGTGAAATTTTTGTGCGAAGAAGCGCAGAAATCCATAGAAGATAGCGAAATTGCTGCGGCGTACGCCGAGAGAAGAGCCGCGCGGCTCGCGAGTGGATTCGGCTCCTCCTCTTCCTCCTCGGACGTATCATCCTCAGATGATGACGATGATGATAATGAATACAACAATAAAGAGGAGAAGGAGAAAAGTAAAGTGAAGTTTAGAAAGCGAGCCGATGCGGCCAATCTTCGATTGGAGCGCTCGTTGCGAGATGCGAGAGCGACGTTGCGCGAGTGCATCGAACGCAAGAAAACCATGCTGTTAGAAACCGAGTACGACGATGTCAACGACGAAAACGATGCAGCGTCATACGAGGAAAAAAGGCGGGAAGTATTTGCATTCAACGTTGTGAAGGACGTCGCTGACATTCGCGTTTCTTTTCTCACGCGCGCGATTGCGAGCGTGCGATTGTCGCGCCGATGCGGCGCGCTCGAAGGTTTGATCGCTGGTCGAGCCGATCGAACCGTCGACGAGGACGAAGAAGAATATGGAAAAAATATTCGCAAAGATGATGACGAAGATGATTATCGCTCCATGAACAATACCATAAACACGATTGAGGAGGAGGAGGATGAAGATGATGACGATGACGATTTAGATTACGTCAGCTGGTAGTAAAATGTGTATGTAGTGTGCGAGGTATTTTTCATCTATGTAGATTAAAAACTGCTCTGCGCTTGTTGTTGTTGTTGATGTAATTTTTCTCTACGCACTCGCGTCGCTCTCGCGCTTTCGAGCAACGCCATCGCGCTCGCTTCAATATCCATCAGTTTTTCTTTCAACGCGTTTTGCTTAAACTCTCTGGATTCGCGCGTCGTCGGTACCGTCGAAGAAGAAGCGTCTTTCCTCGGCGTGGCGTACTGAGACGACGTTCTCGTCGCACTCCCTTTCATCTCGAGTTTAGCTTCGAGCGCGATGCATGCGTCGATGGTTTCTCGATACGAGCGATCTAAAGCTGAAAATCTACTGCTGCTACTATTATTTGTGTTAGTATTCTCGTCGCGACCATTCCTATTGTTCGTGTTATCGGCGCCAAAAAACGTGCCAGTCGCCTTTCTCGACATCGACTTGAATGTTGTGTTCGTCAATTTCAAATTTCTTGCGTTTTGCTCGAAGTCGACATCGAAATCCCATGAACTCGCGGTTGATTTAGGACTATTTCTTTCATCCTTTGCTGATGTTTTTTTCTTCAGTGGAGACATCGAAGCTGCGATAGCTGGCGTTCTGCTGGATTGCCACGCGCTTTTTGCCTTCATCTCCATCGCGCGTTGTCTCCAAACGCGAAAGGCTGCGCGCAATCGTCTCGCATCGTTTTCTTCAATAAACGCGGATTTTAGCGCCAACAGCACCCCGTTTCTCTTCGCGCTTTCCTCGCGCCATCTTTGAAACACCACACTCGAGACGCGTTCGAGAAAGTTTCGTCTCTGAAAACGTTTCGCGGCTTGAACGATGGCGATGCCTTCCGGCGTCCCGAAATGCGTCTCGGATTCGTCCGCAATCGCACGTTCCACGACTGCGCGTTTCATTTGCTCTATTCTAGTTTGCTTCAACATTTGCACGTGCGTGTTCCATGCCAATAAGCAGTCTCTTCTTAATTGCGTCTGTTGCTTTCGATATTTCTGCGCGATAAACTTCTCCGTCAGCGCCAATCGATTTCTACTGTCTTCGGCTGAGCGTTTCCAAGACATAAATACGGCTCGTAAAACTTTAGCACGATGCTTTTCCTCTCTTCGTAACGTAAACGACCGTCTCTTCTCCGTGAGTGCTTTCCAATTTGCAAACGGTTGCGCAAAATGTCGCTCGTAGTGCTTTTTCGTCTTTAACGTTCTCACCAACGTTTCGTCGCGTTTCTTTTCCGAAACGGCTAAGGTTCGCCACGCTCTGAATACCTCGCGCATTTTCGAACGTTCGCGAAACATGATCGCGCGGTCTAACTTACGTTCTTGACTCAACGCTTTACGGCGCGCGACCGTTTTTTTATGCCAAAACTGAAGCGTTTCCTTGAGTATTTTCGAATCATATTTTTGCATGGCGTCGTTTTCGAGCATTCGGAACCGTTTTTCCACGTCCGAAACCATCTTCCACTGTGACAACGTTCGCTTTAGCAGTTCTGGTTTCACTTTCGTTTCAAAATGCACCTCAGCTTTCCTTGGATTCTCTACTCCTTGCGTTCGGGTTTCGTTTCGCCAAATATAAAACGCTTTGGCAACTTTCTTGGAGGACATGCGCGATATCGCTCGCGCCTGTAAGTTGGTAACAATCTTCGAACGCTTAGCGTACGTTCGCATCTGTTCGAACGCTTTCTCTTGCAACTGCGAGTTTCTAAAAGCAGCCGCTTTCCTCTCGTTGCTTTTCCCTCTCTCATGTTCTCTGACAAAAACGTCTTCAAAGATTCGTTTTTGCATCCGAAACCGTTTCGCTCGAATGTGATTTTCCAGACGGCGTTCCAACGCTCGATCCTTTTCCCGTTCCTCTCGACTCGTTTCCGTGGCTTCTTTCCACTCTCGAAACGCGCTCTCAATCACGCTTCTTCGTTTCTTGAGCAATAAAAACCGCAACGTTCGCTTCCATCGTTTCGCTTCCATCGTTTGTTCTCTCCATTTCGTAAAAAATTTCCGCGCTAACCGCTCCTTCTTTTCCTTCTCCATCGCTCCAACCGCGCGTTCGATCAACCTCTCCTTTCTCTCTTCGTACGTCTTCCTCCCTTGTTCTTCCTTCAACTTCAAAAGCGCAATCTCCGCTTCAAATTTCTGTTTCGTCTCCGCGTCTCGACTCGCGCGTTCCGTCGCCACTCTCAATTTCTCGTTTTCGTTCGCTTTCGTAAACTCCTCCAACTTTGCCTCGTGCGCGTTCGCTATCCGCGTCTCCTCTTCCTTCCATTGCTCTTTCTCTTTCTCAAATTGCTTTTGCAGTGCCTCCATCCGCTCGTTCAACTCTTTCACCTCTCTCTCCACATCTCTACTCTCTTCTCTCTCCTTCCTCTTCTCCCTCGCTTCCATCCGCCATCTCTCAAACATCTCTCGTTGCAACTTCATCGCTCGCCGACTCGTCGCCCGCGCCAACCGTTCCTTCAACCGTTTCCCGCTCATCCTTTCTTTCCTCCACCGATCGAACGCCGCTCTCAAATATCTCAGCCGTAACCCTTCCACTTTCGATTTCAATCGTTTATTCTGTATTTTCGTCCTTTCCACTTCTTCTCGCCACCTAGTAAAACACGCGCGTTGGTACCTCAGCGCTCGCCTGTGCAAGGAAAATTTCAACAGTTCCATCTGTTTCTTCTCCAAAACGATGTGTAACAGTTGCGTTTGCTTCTCGGTTTCCGCCTGGTGTCGCCAGATTTGGAAGGTCAATCGAAGTAAGCCCTCTTTGTTTTCCTCCTCTTCCTCGTCGTCGTCGTTTGAAGGTTTTTCGAGGACGATGTCATCTTTAGTACTCCTCGTCGTCCTCGTCATCATCGGCTCAACCAAACCGCTCTTTTGCCGACGATGTTCCCCCTGATGTAAAAGATGTCAATCCTCGCGCGCGTGTCTCGAACGTCGTATAAATTTTTCTGCCGAAAGAAAGTGCTACGAATACTACTACTACTACTGTTACTGCGCGATGATGATGATTCGTTTAACTTCTTCTTCTTCGTTATTACTTTGCATTCTGACGGTTGTATCTGTGAGGTGTTCAAAATGCATTTTTTCTCCCCACAAAATGGGGGGAGGAGGAGCAAAAGAGAGAGAAAAGGTACAACGCACACTAGAGGAAAAATGGTGTTTGCTTTCTTTCTCGCGTGTGCGTTTTGTTTTTAATAACACGTGCTGCTGCTATACAAAATACAGGTTGCTTTGGCTTTTGGATGATAATCTTTCACATCATTTTTTACACCAAAGCGATAAAGTCGTCTCTGATATTTTCCAGCGCGATGAGAACCTCGTTGCGCCTTTGTAACGGGTTCGTGAACGGGTCGTTGTATTGCGCCAACTCGACGAACTCGTCGCCTCGGCGAGGGAGGAATTCTACCCCGTCGTTTATGGATTCTTCTCTTTTCATGGCTTCTCTCAACTTTTTTTCAGTCTCGTCCGTGATTTCTTTGTTCGCGATGCCGGAGAAGGACGCCACGGCGACGAGAAATCGTTCGCGGTCTTTCACCGCCACCGAACCGTCCACCGGCTTGATTGAATTCGAACTCTCTTCCACGACAAACTGCATCTTTTGATTCTTATTCGAAAACACCGGCGTCGTCATCTCCATCTTTTCGTTTTGCTCGTTCTTACCAAAAATGTAACCAGCTAAGCGGTTAAAAGCCTGCCCAGCTTCGCTATCTTCCATCTTCGCGCTCCCGGTGTTTGAGTTCACTGTCGTCTCGGCGACGAAAAATTTCTCGTATTCTCTCACCTCGAAATCGCGGTACCTCCTCAACGTCACGTACTTCGGCGTCTTCAAATTCTCCGGCGTCTTCGCAAAGTTAAACACCTGCTTTAAAACTTCCTGCACGGCTTCTGGACTCAAATACGTTTGGTTCTCGATGCTATCCCACGTGTCCACGTGTTTCACGCACTCGTGCGGAAACCTCTGGTCCATCTCCATGATGGATCTCCCGGTAAACGTCAGCTCGGGATTCCACAAGAACGGAAACGAAGGTAAGTACATCTTCATCGTCCATCGCGTCGTGATTTCAAAATCGTTCGTCTTTTCGATCGAATGCATCGTATATATTGGTTTGAACACGTTTTTCAACATCTGTATGTTGAAGTTGTACCCCGAGAAACTTTCGTATTTCGAGAGCGGATCCGTGAAGACGACATTTTCGGCGTATAACTTCGGATCGATCCCGCGATCGTCGAATAAGTGCGACAAGTCTTCCGTCAAATCTCGTTTCAGCTTTTGGAGCGTTTCCCCGGTCAACCCTTTACTCTCTTCTTCTTTTATCGTTTCTGTTGTTGTTGTTGTTTGTGCCGCTCCGTCGACGTCAACAGATGATGATGATGACGACGACGACGACGACGACGATTCAAACGACGATGCCGCCACGCGCTGAC
>Ga0115557_1001900_pt1 | contig 14204 bp, 9 predicted proteins | sample COGITO_mtgs_1104_FD_87280 | JGI IMG/M metagenome (GOLD analysis project Ga0115557, IMG submission 87280) | Pelagic marine microbial communities from North Sea - COGITO_mtgs_110421 | ecosystem: Environmental > Aquatic > Marine > Epipelagic | place: Germany:Helgoland, sampling site Kabeltonne...
CTCTGTCACACCCGCTGCCTGGCGCAGCGCGGTACACACCACCGAAACCACTTTGCGGCGGTTGCGGTGTCCGCTCTTCCCCATGCTGTTCACGTGCGCGGCGGTCAGCTCATTGCACATGTGGGTGTCGGTTCTCATGTCCCCCTGCAGGCCTGTACGGCATGGCCTCAGTGCCTGCAGCAGTCTGCTGCCTGCGCTGACGGGTTCGCAGTGCCTTTCGTCGGGGTCGCGCATGCTGAAAAGCGCTGCGTATATGTCGCGCGCGATGGCGTTGCCCAGGTCTGTCGCGTTGTCGTGCAAGCCTCCAAAGGTGGGAAAGTGCTTGGCAAACAGACCGTGCCGCCCGGTGAAGCGCACTGCGACGTGCGGGCCGGTCTGCAGTCGCCTGCACAGCTGCATCTCGGCGATGATTCCCTTTGTAAAGATGTCAATCACCGCGTCGTACAGATTCGCTAGCCACTCCGGGACCGAGTCGCTGCACATCACCTGCGAGCGGCGCCGCCGCAAGCGCCGCGCGAGCTGCGAGCGGCCATGCTTGTTCAGCCGCGTCTCAATGTGCTGCGGGCTCTCCGTGGCTGCCGCTTGAGCCTTCGCGGTGTCTGCCTGCATGGAATACGCCCTGTACTGGTCGCGCAGCGCCGAGGTTTTCCACGGCACCGACTTGTGCTTGCGCTTGCTGCCGGGCGCAGGCTCCGCGGTCTCGGGGCCCTGCTCCTCGAGCGCCGTGAGCGGTTGTCCGATCGAGGCCGCGAACGCAATGCGCTGCGCGGCCGCGCCCGTCCTGCGGCGCTTGTTGCGCGCCTTCTTGCCCACGGACGAGGCGAGCTCTGCCCTGCGCGCGCTGGCGGCTTCGCGCTGCGCCTGCATCGCCTCGGCAACCTCAAAGAAGTCGCAGCCGTGCGCGACGGCGTCCATGGCCAGCATCACGATGTCGAGGAGGTGCTTGAGGCACGTGTGTTGCGGGACGCGGTGCAGGTTGTGCAGCGCGGTGGAGGGAAAGTGCTGCAGCAGCCAAAGGTAGCCGAGCAGGAAGAAATGGCTGTTGCGCTGGCCGCCGCCGTCTGTGCGCACGTTGCCGAGCTGAAAGATGAGCTTGACGACCGAGTCCGGGCCGCGCGGCGCCATCCACGCGTGCGCGAGCAGCCGGCGAAAGTCGTCTGCAGGGAGCCCTGGTGCTATCTTGGTGTACGCGTCGGCGACACTGTCGTCCACAAACATCTCGTACGCCAAGCTGCTGTCGGCCAGCGCGCCGGCAGAGACTTTGGCCAGACACATATTGGGAGGCAGCAACTTCTCCGTGTACTCGTTGGTGTCGGCCTCGGAGGCTGTCGCCAGCCACTGCGTGACGCGTTCGTCAGAACTCTGCGGTGGCGCGCCGTTGCGCTGCATTTCGTGTACGGATTCGCGCTGCATCTGTCACGCGTGGTTCGTTGTCTGTGCCAACTCAACACAAGCAACCCAATTTCATTTTAGTTTTCAAGTTGAGTAATCTAAATTAGTGCATTTAGTGAATTGAGTCAACTGGAAATAACTCAACTCAAGCGCCTGCAATCGCGTTTTGGATTTCGGGTGCACAGTTCATATATGCGTACTAACCTGTCACATCTATCCGAAACCAAAGGCAGTGGTATGTCTAATGATGAGCAGCACTCGCTGGTGCAAGTTTCGCCCAGGCTCGAGTTGTCGACCTGAGATTCTCGCATTGGCATGAAAGAGTGCTGCTAGGGTAGACGGTCTTGGCTTCAGCATGATTGCTGGGTTGAAGTACTGTCGCCTACCTACTGTCGGTTCACCGGCCTGCCACTTTTTGCATGCTACGCGTAGTTCATTCTGCAGTGACGGACACAATAGTCACCTGGTCCGGGGTTACGCCGACCACGGCTGCCACAGTCTCGCGATACTCCATCTGCGCGTCCTCGTTGAACTCTTCGACTGTCAATGGAATCGACATGCGCGCGTTGATCTTTGTCGTTCTTTTGCGGTGAACCTTTCCAGGAGGCGGTCCAGAGCACGCTGGTTTGCCCTGTTGCACTGCTGCAAGTTGTTCGTCTGAGAGGTAACTCTTGTACATGCGAAAATCTGACATACCACCCAGATATTTGTCGGGCCAAACCAAACCTATACGATTATCACCGCCTTGATACGTTTTGTATGGGGGTTTTTGTCTGATGCCTTCTTCCATTACGATTCCATTGACAGAAAGTGATTGAAATCCGTCGTCCATGCGAATTCTCCACGCAACAAAGCTCCAGGTGCCTCCAGGTTCTGTGTTGGCCGGCCATGCAGCATCATTGTTCGGAAGATGCGGGACGAATGGGAAGTCTATGTTTGCTCCATTTTTCACAGTGCCAGCAAACGCAACCCAAGAATTCCCGTTTGTAGGTCCCAAATAAAACCTACTGTCAGCTCTGTGGTCGGCAAAAGATGCAAATTGGATTCTGCCGTTTGGAATGTCAATGTGATCTGTTCTTGTCATGATACCAAAAACTGCTCTGATAAGTCCGCTGCCCGCCCCGAAATCTGGTTTCAGCCAGAATGTAAAAGTTATATCGTCGCCAGGTTCCAGTGTAAATGGTCGCATTCCTACAAAACCTTCGGCAAACTTAGCATAATAATGCCCGTCAGAATCGGTATTAACACCGGTCACACTTCCCCACTTTTCAGTGTTTTGACCGCTGATTATTTCCTTGTTCAGCGCTGCCGGATTGTCAAATGGAAAGCGTTGGACCGGTTTGCTGTTTTCCGCTAATTCACATGAAAAGTCGTCTGCCTGCGAGGGCAACCTCATAGCTGACGCACCAACAAAAAGTAGCACACAGCACACGAACACGTGCTGGGCGTGCATGCTGCTGCACAACTCTTCTCACTGTTTAAATACAAGGATCTTGAACACCAAGTTTCAAAGCATTGTGAGACAATGCGTGTCGTGCGCGCGTCTTCTGGGGCTGACAGATCTGTCCACGTTTGACTGCCTCACCGGTGTATATTTAAAGCGGTTTGCGAGGTTCAGTAGATGCGTGTTCCAACAAGGCGGACCCATGTCATGACATGGGCGTTCGTTTACTTGATGATTGGTGTACTACACGTTCGGGCTTACAACGAAGAGGCCGTGGAGGTGCAGCCGTCTGGGTTCCACGTAACTTCTGTCGAACACGAAGTCGACACTAATCAAATTGTGATGAATTTGACTGTGAGCGCAGGTGAGCGGTCTGTCCCTCTGCTGTTTCTCTCCTCCGTGGGTGCTAATGAAGCTACTTTGACGCTTTCCAGTCATCCGTGCGAAGGAAATGCAAACGACGACGACGTGTGCTGTCTCAACAATTTGATCAGCGACTACCAGGTAGCACCTGATATGCAGGATCTATCAAACGACCCCACGGTGTGTCCGGGTGGTACCCAGAACATGACGAAGAATTCTCTCTACGTCGACGCTCTGTCAAGCCGCCTTCCGCCCGGCTCACTGACCACGTCAGATTTTTTGGCTACTGGTGTGGAATGGGTACTCGAAGAGGTCACGACACGTCAGAATATTACTGACGCAAACGGCACTGTTACTGAACAAGACGTTGTCACGCAGAACAACGTCTCGCGCTTTGTCTATCCCGAAGGAGTGTCGTATACAGTACTGCAGCAAGTCGGTGACAGCTACATGATTGAGGTGCGGCTCACACACGACTATCTCAAGACGCGCGCGCGCGCAACCGACATGGGCTCGGGGCTGTTCAGGTACGAGTACACAATGGGCGCAACGTTTGTTGAACTGATGAGTCACACCAACGCGGTTTCGATCACGTCGGCCCAGGCTCTGCTCACGTATTACAAGAGTGATTTTGTCTTCCTTTCCATCTCCAGTGAGCAGTCGCGCACGCCGCTGGACACACTGGGTGTGGAGATCCACCAGGCCACGTCGGCTGCCAATGGCGGGCTGTACCAGTGGATTTTGCTGGACGCAGACTACGACCGAAACAAATACCCTGGCGCAGCGCGAATTGTCTCTGATACGCTGCGCTGGGCGCGCGTGCCGACGCTGGCCGACGCGACGGGCGCCGCGTGGCAGTATCCTTGCCGTGCTGGAAACGGGTACTACTACACGGACACGGTGGGTGCGACCGATCTGGCGTCAGTCGGTGCACAGACCTGTGTGCCAGACACACCGACGTTCTGTATGTTTGACGTGAACGAAGACTTCTTTGTGCCTTTTCCGACTGGCGCCGCGCTGACTGGTGGCTATATTTCCGGGCCCGACGCAAGCACCAACATTTACCTGGGAGGTATCCTGGAGCTGACCGATTTGCAGGGATTCAAGCATCTGTCGACGTTCTTTGTCAGCATTGATTTGGACGGGTATCCAGTGCTGGCACATTGCAGTGAGCTGGAGTTCAAGTACAACGACGTGACCGAGGCGCTGATGATCACCGCGCGAGTCGGTGTGAAGCCCGAGGCTGACAGCGCTGTCGCGCTCCAGCAGACTGTGAGCGAGTTTGGCAACCGAAACTTCAACAATCTGACTGTGGCAGCCGAACCTGTGGCATCAAGGCGCTTGCTGTCCGTGTCAGATTCTGTGGTGGCAGACGCTGGCGACGACGATGACGACGATGACAACAGCACATACATGAAACGAGAAGACGACAGTTTGTGGAATACCGTGTCGGTGCCAGACAGTGCGCCACGCGGCGCCGGGCAGCGCCAGCTGCTGCAAACCGGAGGAATTTCGGTGGAAACGGAAATCAGCGACGATTCAGGTGTACTTGACTTTGCAGAAGATGTTCTGACGACAGAGAGCATCAACACGTATTTGGAAACGAATCCAGTGTCCACTCTGCCCCCTCTGACAGTGGGAGCACTGGTCTCAGAGGAAACGCAGGTTGAGGTGGACGAGACTCTGTTACAGTTTACTGGCGCGTCTTCGTATGCAGAGGCTGCACTGTCGTTGGAGCTGGACGCTGTGTCGTTCATGCAGCGCTCGTACGCGCAGGATCTGAAGATTCGGGTCGACTCCATGCTCATCATGAATTTTCTTGGGCTGGGCCACTTTGACACAATCCTTACGATGATCCGCAATGGCGAGGGTTTCAACATGACCAAGCAAGCACAAGATGCTTTCTACACGCTTGTTCCTGAGTTTAACGGTGCGCTGGTGTGTGACCAGGTGACCAGCACGGAGATGATTGCACCAAGCCAGTTTTCGTGCTTTTGGCGTCGCGCGATTTCGGACAACGTAGTGTCGCCAGAAGCAGCCGAGTCGCTCTACTACTACAAGCAGGGCGGCGCCGCCGACATCAGCGCAGCCAAGGTTTGGATTCGCGACACGATGCTTGGTGGCGAGACGGCGACGGGGACGGCCGTTGCAGAACAGTACTTCAACCGCTCGTGCTCGCGCAACGATGACGCGTTGGCAGAGCCGCGTTCGTACGGCTGCCTGTACGTGGACCCCGGATACCGCTGGATTTCGCGCACGAGCGGGCAGGTGACACTTTCGCCGCTGGAGATTGCCGACAAAACCATAGTTGTGTCTATTCTGACGATCACAAACGCCGACGGTACCGTGTTCCGCCGCCGCCTGTTGGCTGCCGACGGCGGGGCGAACGGGCGCGTTTCGCACGTCGACCTTGAGGAGTCTGCGCCGGGCGTGTTGCGCAGGGCCGCAATGCATCACGCGGGAGAGAACAGTGCGCGTCGGGCGGCGGTCGAGCGGCTGGCCAAAAAGCAGCACATTTCGCCACCCTCGCTGCGAGTGGCACAGGGCGACCAGCGACACGAGGCTCCGACCAAGCGCGCTGCTGCGCACTCTTCGCGCCTGCTGGTGGGTCAGCGCCACCTGCTGCAAACGCAGTCAGAGGCAGACGACGTGCTGAACTCGTGGAGCAACACCGGGATGCTGCTGTCGAACCCGTCCGTGACCGCTGCGCTCAATTTTGCGCAGATGACAGCCGCAAACTCGGGCTCGTGGGAAATTTTGCGAGTCAGAGCTCTGCGTGGTGAACATGTTTCGCTTGATGTGTACAGGCACAACGTCGCGCAGACGCTGCGCATGTATGGCAACCGCCTGGGTCACAACGTGCGGCGCGCGACGCTGCTGTCTGTTGAGCCTGTGCTGGGAGTCTCCAACACCCCGCAACGCCGCCTGTTGTCCAGCTCCTTTGAGGAGGTGGATCTGCAGGCAATGCTGGCGACGGCTGGTAACTATGGAAACGTGTACGAGGCTACCATGAAATGTCTGCTGGGCAAGCTTGCTGCGCAAGAGAGCCTGCTCAGCTCAACGCTACAGGGCGTGCTCATTGAGTCGTGCACCGCCGAGCTGATCGCGTACACCAGCACCGTCGACGGAGAATTCTCCAACCGCATCTCGATTGTCAAGTCCGAGTGTGGGAATGCCGCCACGTTGATCGGCACGGGCGACCTGCGGTGCACGCGCCTGCTGGCCGGACTTGTGGACGACCCCAGCATTCCCACGGTGGCCCCGCGCCTGTTCAAAGACCGAACGGCAAAGCTTTTTATGTCGGCCTCGTTCAGCCTGGACACCCAGACGCTGAACGCTGTTTCGGCATTTCAGAAGACAATTCGCGTAATCGTGGCCGACATTCTCAACGTCCAGGTGAGCGACGTGTTGGTGCTGTTCCGCGAGGCCAGCAGCACGCCGGCGCGCCGCCTGCTGCAGACAGGGTCCACTGCAGAGACGTGGGTGTACGCTGACCCGGTGGTGGACGACGTCACTGTTACTGACGCGACAACGCTCACCAACCTGCTGAGCACTGTAGATGGTGTGGATGGCGCCCTCAAGACAGAGATGCAAACGTCGTTCAATCAGATTCCGATCATGGGGTACAGCGACGTGGGCAGCATTGCTGTGGGCGACGCGGTGGTCGGGCCCACGCAAGACCCTGAACCCGGCATGTCTGTTGGCACCATTGTGCTGCTTATCACGGGTGGCCTGGTGGGGCTGATGGTGCTGGGCATGTGCGCAAGCCAGATGCAACAGCAGCCGATAGTGTTAGCAGCAAGGCCCGAGCAAAAGCCGCTGCTGCAGCTCAACCCTCCCAGGAAGCGCGACGACTCAAGCGGTATCGGCCTCTACGAGGAGGTGAAGGCACAGACAGAAGAAATGCAGTTTTCAAAGAGGTACGACATCCGCCTCCCCACCGTGAACCTACAGCGCAAGTCTTACGTGTAAGTTCCACATGAGTTGAGTATTTAGCGTTTTATAAAAGCTTATCCAAGATGCAAACCGCTGCTGCGCCCTGCCTGCGCGCCGCCTTCAGCCGCGTGCTGTGCGTCGCCGTGCTTGCGGCTCTGCCGCCTGTAGCGCGCTGCACTGCCAGCGCGCAGTGCGCCAGGCAGAGTGTTCCGGAGCACGCGTATCTTGTGCCTCCACTGCTCACGGGGTTTGCGCGTTGCGAGTGGCTGTGCTACGAGGGCTACGTGCGCTGTTCTGCGGCGCGCACCGCGGGCATGTGGGCTGCTGACGGCGCGTATGTTGCGCTGACGCCAGGGCTCGCCGACGAGTGCTTTAAGCTGCCGCGGCACGGGGCCGTGCTGCATGCGCGCGTGGCCGCGCTGGTGCGTGAGGGCACAGACGCGGCGTCAGAGGCTGGGCTGGACCGCGGCGCCGCGCTGGCGCACCACGTGACAATCTCGAACGCTGTGGCGCAAGCGTTTCCGGGGACGGGGCCGTGCGCGTTCTGGATGCAGAACGCGATCAACCGCGACGCGGTGTGGCCACGCTTAAGCGGTGTGTTTGGTGTTCGACAGTCGCTGATGCCCGTGCCGCGACCGTTCTACCGCCAGCGCGTCGCGAACGCAATTTCCAGCGTTCCTGAGCCGGAGGACATGCTCAACAGCGCGTTTGTCGAGATAGATGTGCTGCTGTACACGCAGGACGTGTCGGAAACGATGTCGGTGCAAGCGTCGAAGCTACGCGACGCGCTGGCGCTGGCGCTGTCGACCACAGACAACGTGGAGCTTCTGGCAATAAGCGTGCCGACTGGCGCCTGGCTGAGCTTGTCGCAAGCAGCGCCTGGGTTGGAGGCTTTTGTTGCGGGCTGCCTTGCGCTGGGAATCGCGTGGGTGATGCTTGGGGTGCTTCTGGCGGTTGGCGGGGGCGCGATGCTGCGCCGTGTCGTGTGCCGGTGCACGCCATGAGGCTGGCGTGGTATTGCTTCTGATTGAAATTGTCACATGTCGTCTGCGTAGTCCCAATCGTCGCAGTCGCTGCTACTGGTTGTGCCCTCTTCCTCCCACTGCTCGAAGCGCTGTCGGGTGGCCTCGTCTATAAGCTCTGTCTCTTGCTGCGACCACTCACTCTCCCAAATGGAGAGTCGCTCGCTCTCAGTGCGCAGGCTGTCATGGTACCCAGTGACCAGCCGCGAAGCCAGCCGCAGCTCGCTCTCGTCCCCTATTTTTTCAAAGTTACCAGCGCTCCACTCGAGGTACACGCCGGTCTGCATTTGCAGCGTTTGCATGTTGCCGGTGCGCGTGACAAACGCGCCCACCGCCTGCATTCCGTACAAGTGCGGCGCCGCGCGGTCGTACATATGCTCAGCCGAGTACACGCTCGTCATTGACATGTGCAGACGCCGCTTGCCCAGGCCGACGGCAAAAAACATCGCGGTGGTGCGACCGTGGGCATTGCTGCGCCGACGCGCGCACGCAGCGAGCAGCTGATGTTTTTAAGTCGGCGGCGCGTGACATGTACGCGAGGCAGGCTGCGCCTGTGTACTTACGGCAGCAGCGTTGCAGCGCCCAATGCCTCCAATTCACGCGCTGGTCAGCAACATACATCGCAGAATTGTCCCGCTGCTTGTGTGCAGCATGCTAACTTGCGGCGTTGTGATGACCGTGCTGCACATGCCGCGTTTGAACTCGTTATTGTTCCGCTGGCAGTGGTCGACACGCCGCCGGCCGCCGGCATCGTCCGCGGCTGTCGCCCAGATGCACATTGTCAACATGTCGATGGTGCCGTCGGGCAGCTGCGGCTCGACGCGGGCCTGCCAGTACCACCGGCGGTTTCCGTCGGTGTGCGCGCCGAATGCCGTGCAGCCGCACCACGTTCCAGTGGTGACACCCAACGTGCCGCTTGTGGCGCCGGCGACAACGCCGAGCGGCAGTCACTCAACCGACTTCACGTCGGCGCAGACGCTGTACGAGGCACAGAGCTGCCAATACGAGCTTCTGGCGTTCTGGGGCGTGCTGAGCTCGACGCTGAACATCTCGCGCTGGAGTCTCGCGTCGGGCTCGCTGGTTGGGCTGGCGTGTTACCAGGGCATGGTCCCGTGGGACGACGACGTGGACGTGCGCGTGCATTTGCAGGACTGCGCTGCACTTGAGGTCTTGTGGGACACGCTGTACAACGACGCTGGCGCACTGCATGAGGACTTTGGGTTTGCCAGCCGAAAGCTCTCCACGCGGTACGACCTGCTGCGGGCACACGCGTGGTTCAGCGGGTTTCGTGGGACGTTTTGGAAGTTGGCCGTCCGCGAGCCGCGCGTCAAGACCATGGGGATGGACATTGTGTGCACGTATCCGCTGGAGTGGCAGACCTTTGAGCTGCGTCCGTTTGCCGACGTTTTCGAGGACGTTGACTTTGGCCCGGTCAAGGCGCGGCGAATCCGACCGGCTGTGCTATCGGCCTGGCACTCGTGGGGGTTTTACCCGTGGGGCGCCTCTCTGCAATTTTGGGCGCGCGCGCTGTACGCCAGCATGGGGTTGGTGTCGTCGCAAGGGCAGGAACCAATAGCGCTGTGTTGGTGATGCTTCCTCGTTGTTCAATTGCGCGCCAGCACCCGCGTCAACAACAGCCACGCCAGGATTGTTTTGGCTCCGATGCTGAGACACACAAAGCTTTGTTCTGCCTGGATTGCCGTGTCCCATACCTCGTCTGGATTTGTGTACATAGTTTTTCTGTACGCTGTGGCAGGCAGTAGATCGACCAGCGTTCCCCGCTTGACAAATTGCCGGACCTGCACGACCCCAAACGCAGCCCAGAAAAGCAGCTGGCCCCAGAATATGAGTTGCAGCGCCCACGTCATATCAGCAGGCAGCGTCCACATGGAACTGTCTACAGGAACGTTGCACTGCGCGTCGCGCGTGTCGCTATCCAGCAGCGTGCGAGTGTAGAGATACCATCGCAGCAAGTTCCACACCACCACAAAGTACGCCCAACTGAGCACGTGGCACCCCACGGCCCACCGCCGCAGCTGCGGCTGAACTACCGCATCGGGTTCAGTTTGCACTTTTTGCCATTGAGTGTCCATGTGGCTGAACTTGTCAGCCAGCAGGCCCGCCAACATGCAGCCTGCCGTGATGAAAAACGCAAACGTCAAGATGATGGCGTCCGTGATGCCAAATGCTGCGAGTGTGGCAATGATCATCAGCGACGCAGACAGCGTGTACTCAAGATAGCGGTTCACCTGCACTGCATCAACAAGCAGAAAATGCTTGAACGCCGTGGCGCGCCAGCTGATAATCACTTGAAACGCGCTCGAGAGCAGGAAAAACCCAACAATGCTCCACCCAATCAGACCATTAACATGCGTGCTTCCTTCAACGTTCACACTGTAAAAAGTCCAGTCGGTTTCGTCTGTGCTGAACCCCTCCGCCTGCAGCGTCGTGTCCAACTCGTGGTTCCAGCACGTTTGTGGTGTCGTCAAAACGCGACCTTCTGTCAGTACGCCTCCCTTTCCGAGCAGCACAAAAAAAGCGACAGTGGCCTGGCAAGCATGCAGGCAGGCCAGCAGTATGTTTTGATCCATCAGTGTGTCGTATCGGGTAGCGAAACTTGGGGTGGTCGAGCCCTGGGTCAAAGTTCGAGATACCCAACCCAACGCGACGCTGCTGAACGACTGCAGCAACACGTCAAAAGCTGGCTGCTTGTTTGGCCTTTTATCAATCAACGTGTGCACCATACCATGCAACGGGGTACGGGCGACAATTGCAACCGCGACGTAAACAGTCACCATCACAAGCTCCACTGACACCAGAAACCACACCCCGATGAGGTTGATGGTCAATTTGCCAAGCGATCCCAGCAAGCGCCAAGGCGCAAACTGGTACACATGATCAAGCGCCTCCACGACTGTCGCCTTCTGATCGTCTGCCAGCTGGTAACCAACAAAGTCATCAGAACCTTTGGGAGGTGCCGTTTTTTGATTTGTGAGTCCAAATAGCCACGTGGTTTTGGGCGCGCCACGAAGATGCGTGGAAGTCTCGCTTTCTCGCTGTCGGACTGCGACAGGCACCTGGCGCATTTGTTTGATGTTTTGTTTGCGCTTTAAATAGAGTGCTATTTAGGCAACAATTCGCTGTGTCATCAAAATGACCTGCTGCATGGCTCTGTACCGCCAGTTCTTACACACCGTCTGTGTGCTGATGGGTGTGACGGACGGCAGCACGCAGCTGCACAAAATTGTGCTGTGGGGGTGGGTCGCGGTGTACACAGCGCTCTCTGCTGCGGCTGTGCACCTGGCGTTTCAGTTGGGGGTGAGCGCGTCGATTGTGTCCAATGTTGTGACGCTGAACAACAGCGTACCAGTTTCTGCAGAGCCGCTGCAAGCGCCGTCAACACCACTGCAGATACCAAATGCGCCCGTGGCAATGCCCCCCGCGACCGGCAAACTCTCGGGGCACAGCGCAGAGCAACCGGAGTTGCACATCTGGAACGCATTTGTGCTTGCCTGTGGTCTGACGTTGCTGCTGCTCGGCGCGTTGGCGGCCAACGTCGTTTGGGCTGCGCGGACCAGCGCGCTGCGGGAACTGGCGACGAACAACGTGGCGCTGCACAAGTTAGCTTTCATGCGCTACGTGCAGGTCCCCGGTGTGCTGACGCTGTCGCTTGCGCTGCTTGCTGGCGTGACCGAGGGTCAATTTGGCAACCGTGCCACGTTGGTCACCATTGTGGTGTTCCAGATGATCCAGCTCAGCGTGTGGCTGTTTGACCTCACGTTCGAGCTGCGCGAGCCACTGCGTTACGCTGCGTCTGCCGAGCGCACGGTAATTCAGCGCCTGCATTACGCAAGCATTGTGGTGCACTTTTCAACCGGATGCTTTCTGGTGGACATTTTTGCGCGACGGGTCGTTGGCGAGGCTGGGCTCACCTGCGGCGCCGCGGACGTGTCGCTGTTTTGTGCGTGCTGCGCTTTGTGGTTGTACTTTGTATTTGCGCACTGGCGTCTCAACCAGCTCACCACTCTGTTTGAGGCTGTGTGGCCAGGCGCGCGCGTCTGCGTGTGGGAGCAGCACTCTGAGCCTGTTGAGGAAGATCCCGTGTGTGCAGCGTTTGACAACAGCACGATTGTGCTGCGCGACGACAGCGACCAGCGAATCTACACCATCAAACTGGACAGCGACTTTGACGCGTACGCGTACCTACACAAGACGCCGCAATTCGACAAGGCGCCGCTTGGCGGCGCCGACGGTATGCACGTTGCACGCGTGGGCGCCGGCCCGAGAATCTTTGACCCCACGTTCACTGACAATGAGCAGAGCACGCGCAGCGTGATTGGGCGCGTCACTTTGTGGCGCATGGTGTGGGCCACGCAAGTACTGTGCACGCTTGCGTTCGCGCTGGCGTTGAACCATATGGCAGAGGCTTCCAATCTGGCTGTCAACTTGAGACGAGATGACATTTGAAACTAGGACATTTACAACTTTTCGGAGCCTGCACGTAAAAATACCAATTTCTACACTGTCCCACCGTGCACGCTGCTGCAACGCTTATGGTGACGTGGTACCAGCAGGCCTTTCGCGCCATTGGAACAAGACTTATTGTGCTGTCCGGCAGCATCTGCGCCACGGTAATTCGGATACTGCACTCGCAGCGCGAAATTGAAAAGATGTACTGTGACGTTTATCGGCAGATGGGGGGCACGGTTGTGGTCATACAGGACCCCCCGGGTTCGTTGCATGCGCACTTCAAATTGGTCAATGCCACGTCGGTGCTGGCGCTGCCGCGCTCCTTGGCTGACAACCTGTCACCGTCAAGCGCGTTACGAGTCATCTTGCGCGGCGGCTCGCTGAGCTGGGCGATCAGCAAGCACCATGTCGCGTACTATCTCGTGTTGGAGACCCTGCGCTGCTGGGTGCAGCGCTGGCGGAACCAGAACGACCCATATTTCGAGCAGCGCAACGACCGTGCTGCCGCGCTGTCGCCGCCACGTGGCAACGCGTCCTCCGTGACGCCGACTGGGCCGCGCTTTGATTATGCACACGATCTGGATTTCCCCTTACCACAGACATCCTCCACGAATCTCGAGATTCTTCAGTGGTGTACGCAGTCACCGGGGGAGTGGATGCGCAGTGAGCGACCTGGCGCGCTGTTGCCCACACCGCGCCGCGCAAGCTGTGAGGAAGCTGCCAACGTTCGCGCGTAACGCATTTTTTGTCTGTATTTAGGACGCCAGATGAGCGTGCAGCAAGAATGTCAGCACAAGCGAAGGACAGCAGCGAATTTAATAACACCTTTATTAAGGTGTTGGAGGCATGGAAACACTACGTTTACGATCTTGACGACCCGGCTTCCTACAGCACACGGCGGGACATTGTGAAAACAATCGACGAGAACTTGAAGGTGCTTGACAGTGAGCAGCACAACCAAGAATTCATAAAGTATGGATACGACAGCTTGATCAAGTGGGAACCCTATTTCCCAGCGTTTTTGCGAGAAGTTTTGGCAACCATGTTTCCTGACAAAGAAATTGCTTTGCTTGTCAGTACAGGAGCACGACAGCTGCGTCATTAAACAAGTCACGTACGCGTCACGTCACAATGCCACAGTTCCTGCGAGAGTTGCTGCAGACTGTTGTGACGTTGATTGATCCGTGTCATACCACCGTCGGCTATCGAACATGTCCACGTCTGCGATGCATTCCCACCCGGGAAACTCTTTAGCAGATATGTCGGGGCGGACGCGTTGGAACACAGACTGTTTGGGCCGCTTGTGGCCGCTACTGAGATCCGTGTACGTAAATGTCACGACCGTTCCCTCTCGGAGCGCGTGATTTTCCGGGCTGTTCCACTGGCGCTGCGGCACCGAGAGACCGGAACTCAAATCAAACTCGGCGCCCCAACGAGTGCGGCACCACAGATACCCCATCATGCCCTTGAATTGCCCTCTCCCTTTGCCGCAGTACACGACGATGGCCTCGTCGTCGCGCTTGGCCTTGATCTTGACCAAAAAGTTGCTTCGTCCAGGCGTGTATGGTGCATCGTTC
>Ga0115557_1001909_pt1 | contig 14167 bp, 7 predicted proteins | sample COGITO_mtgs_1104_FD_87280 | JGI IMG/M metagenome (GOLD analysis project Ga0115557, IMG submission 87280) | Pelagic marine microbial communities from North Sea - COGITO_mtgs_110421 | ecosystem: Environmental > Aquatic > Marine > Epipelagic | place: Germany:Helgoland, sampling site Kabeltonne...
AAAAAAAAATTGGAAAAAAAAGAAATCCTCATTTTTTACCCTGCACGACGCAACCACTCGTAACCACTCGTTGCTCTTGCTGTCGCTCTTGTTTTCCTATCACCATTACTCCTCTATTGCTATTACTCTCAGAGTAAAACGTTAAGCCCGCGTTTTGTCGCAAATGTCGCCACGCACTCGCAGTGATGTCTTCGAGATATAATTTTTGAGTGCGTGCCAACAATTCTTTCTTTTTGTTGGGGAAAAAAGAATAAAGAGAGATGATGAAGAACGTCACGCGAGACATTTCTCCGGCGAAAACAAACGATCAGATTGAAAGAGACATCGAAAAGGAGATGACGACAATGCACGACGAGGATGTGATGTTGTCTTCGCCGCGGTTCTTCTCAGAGGAGGAGGAGGAGAACGAAAATGACGACGCGCAATTTTTGATGCTGAACGTTGGTCCAGTCGGGACGAGGAGAGATTCGTTGAAAACTTCAAAGCGAAGACGAAGGTCTTTAGATTTTACCGCCGCCGCGCTGGGAGAGAATGAACAACAGCAACAAAACGCAGTTGCTCCTCTTCCAATACAACAACATTCCAAGAGTTTTTTAGCCTCGCTACCTCCGATTGATTCCCCGACGCTACTCAAGAAAGAGCAGAAGAAGAAACAGCTCGCGGAGACGACGACGGCGGAGACTATTCCGTTGCACTCGTTGCACTTGCCGGAATCGTTCGTGAAATATTTACACAGGAAAGGGATCAAGAAGTTGTACGATTGGCAATCGGACGTGCTAAATACCCCTGGTGTGTTAACGCACGGGCAAAATATCGTGTATTGCGCGCCCACGTCCGGTGGGAAATCCTTAGTCGCGGATATTTTGTTAGCGAGAAGATTGACGCAATACAAAGGGTGCATATGTTTGTTGGTGTTGCCATTCGTGTCCTTATGCGTGGAAAGAGCGAGAGACTTGGAGATTTTATTGTCGAGCATACACCGATTGCGCGTGTTGCGTCACTTTGGTGGGAGTGGCGGCGGTATACCGAAATCTGGAACTGGGCAAACGTACTTGATTGTGTGCACGCCGGAGAAAGCCAACGCTCTGGTGACGAAGATGATTGAACAACACAGATTGAAAGATTTGAAGTGCGTGGTGGTCGACGAGTTACACATGGTTCAAGAACCAGGGCGAGGTGCGACTTTGGAGTGTTTGTTGACGAAGTTAGTGTACGCGACTGAAGAGAATGGGAGTGGCGCGCCTGGAGATGCCGCAAATACAAACACGGTATTGGGCGACGTGTCGCAATACTCGTCCTCGGACGGCGGGTACTCCATCTTCTCGCCACCGTCTAAAGAAGGTGAAAATACAATGAATAACCAAAGACCGATACAGATTGTTGGCATGTCCGCGACGTTACCGAACGTAAATGCGCTGGCGGAATGGCTGGACGCGTCTTGTAGCATTAGTAACTATCGACCGGTGACGTTGGAAGTCTTCGTCAAATCGAGAAATAATATTATCGACAGTGCGTCGGGCGAAGTCGTTCGTACGTTAGAGCAAGGAAACGATGTGGTACACGTAGGTAAACTGTGCATGGAAACGTTACAGGAAAATGGCCAGGTTCTTGTCTTTTGCGGCACGCGAGATAAATGTCGAGTACTCGCAGATCAGTTGGCGAAAATGAGATTTGTTGATGTTAATTTAGGTATCGGGAACTCGGTCGAGGCGAGAGAACAATTCGCCTACGACGCTTTACCGAGGAACGATAAAGATGGTTCGATTTCCAATATCGCCAAGTACATCATTTCAGGTATTGCGTTCCATCACGCTGGCATGCAAGTAGAAGAACGTCAAGCGATTGAAGTTGCATATAAACGTGGCTTGGTTCGCATCGTATGCGCCACGTCCACGCTCGCGGCGGGCGTGAACATGCCCGCGCGAAGGGTTATCGTTCGCGACTTGCTCGTCGGTGGAACGCAAAAACTGGAACCGAGAAATCTGCAGCAAATGATCGGTCGCGCTGGAAGAGCTGGCTTAGACGATCGAGGCAGCGCTTACGTTTTCGTCGGTCAAGACGTTCCGGAGAAAGTCCTCGAGAAGAAAATCGAGGAAGTGCGCGACATGCTCGAAGGGGATTTGCCCGAGTTGGAATCTGCGTTGGCACAAGCTGGCATGCGGCGTGTCATGTTGGAGGGATGTGCTTCAGGTTTAGTCCGACACGCGAGAGAAGTCAAACGCTACGCGCAGAAAACTCTATTATCCGCGTTGAACGATTTCGACGATTACGTGCAATCCATCGCCGTCGAGGCGTTGAAGTGGTTGCAAGACGAAGCGTTATTGAAATGGTGTCCGAAAACGCACACGTATTCAGCCTCAAATTTAGGAAACGCCGCGGCGCAATCTGGGATGGTCAAAGTCGAATCGATTCGACGCGTCGAACAAGATTTGTTGTTAGCCAGGAAGGCTTTAGTCTTAGCCACGCCTCTGCACTTGTTGTTTCTGATTACTCCGACATTGGATTGGCGCGAAGAGGAAATCGTGCAAAAGAACGGCAAAGTCATCAAGAAGATGGTCCCGCCTAACCCGTTACCTCCATTAAATCAAAAGTTCTTCATGGATTTGTACTCAAACTTAGATCCATTGCAAAAGTCTGTTCTGGAAATGGTCGGTATTGAACGCGCGTACGTCGAAATTCGTTTACAACAAGGTAAAATGGACAACCCGCGTGACGAGAATCATGCGAGGCAACGACTGCTGTGCATTCGATTCATCAACGCGTTAATTTTACTCGACTTAGTCGAAGAAGTCAAAGTCGATCACATATGTAAAAAGTATTCCATCACCGGTCATACGTTGAAAAAGTTACAGGAAGAATCGGTTCGTTTAGGATTCACCGTCTCGTCCGTGTGCGTGTACATGCGATGGCAGGATTTAGGCGATTTGGTAAATCGCGCTGCGGAACGGCTCATGGTTGGTGGCAGAGAAGATATTTTACCACTCACTTGCGTCGGAGACTGCATAGATGTGACTCGAGCGCGAGCGTTACTAGATGCGGGAATGAAGTCGCCAAAAGATGTCGTCGGATTTGGCGTCAAAAGAGTGCAAAAAGCCATCAAACGTTTGAACACGGTGAAAAACTCGGCACACACGGCGAACCAGATTTTTAGAGCGTGCGAGAAATTTATCGCCGAGGAAGCGAAAGCGGCGAGAGAAGAAGCGGAACAGAGAATGCGTGAGTTGATGGAAGAGGAAGAGTTGTTTTGTTTGGAGGAGGAGAATAACACGACCAATAACACTACGACCACCACGACCACGATGCTTCTCAAGGAAGAAGAAGAAGAAGAGCAAGCGGAAGCGGAAGACATGTGGGCGGGAGGTTGCAGAGGAGGCGTTAAAAAACGAAAAGACCACGTTTTGGTAGAAGGTAAAAATGAGAACGCGAGGAATGCTTCTTCTTTCAAGCGCGCGAAAAGATATCCAACGCCGTTCACGGAGGAAGACGACGACGATTTCGATCTCGACGACAAAACCCCGGGCATTGTCTTCTGCAGAGATGCTGAACAAGTCGCCGCGTTGACAAAGAAATGGCGCGAGTCCGAAAAATACGCCATTCTCTTCGAACCAAACCCATTGGAACCGTTTTCGTTGCCACCGATTGGTATCTTCTTAGCATTTAGCGACGAGTGCGTGTATTTCATGCGCTTACGTGCAAAGTCAAGAGATGAGGCCGGCAACGAAGCGACGGAAATCGTAAACGAAACGAAAGACAAACCGGCGTGCGACGTTGCCACGGCGATTGAGATTTTGCGAGACGCTCGGTCGAAGAAAATGACGATTGATTTGAAACCGCAACTGAGAAGTTTACTCGGTGCAGAAACGTTCGAAGACCGCGAATCGAGATTGAAGAATTCCGCTCGTTCAGTAGCCCAACAACCACACGAGTATTTCTTTGCGTTTTGTGGCGAGCGTGTTTTGGATCTTCGCATCATGGCGTGGTTGTTGCGACCGGACGTGCAGACGACACCGTGCGTCTCTTCTGCAAACGCATGGGGGTCATCGCGAATGTTGCGGTCGTCTAGTGAAAGTAACAATAACAATAAGGTAGTCTTGAATATGTCATCTGCTGCGATGACCTACGAAACATCCTTGTGCGACGCCATCTTGAGAACGTTCATCGGCGACCTCTCACCCGCGCTGAACGTCTCGAAAATCGAACGCCAATCGACGTACGATCCCCGAGCAAAAATAAATAGGCACCGAAATAAACTCTCTGTGTTTCGACTAGAGCTAGCTAAAGCTGTGGCGACCATTTGGCACGTCTCGGAGACGTTTGAGCACATGTGCAAGAAAAGCGACGTGTACCAAGCTTTGCGAACGTTGGAAATGCCCTTCGCGCGAGCGTTGGCCGATATTGAAAATGTCGGCGTACCGATTAATGCTGAAGCACTCCAACCACACATCGCAAAAGCTAAAGCGAGACGAGATGAGATCGAAACCATTTGCATGCAATGGTATTCGCCCGAAATGCCCTCAGTGAATTTGAACTCGTCCACGGACGTGAGTATTTTACTGTTTGAAACGTTAGGTTTGACGCCGCCGGACGATGCAATAATTCCAGATTTTAACACCAAACGTTATAACGATAACGGTAAAAATGACAAAATTAAACGCAGGCAGAAGTTTAAAGTTGATGCGGAGTGTTTGAAGCAGTTGGCGCACCCAGTCGCGGCGTTGATATCCGAGCATAGGAGTTTGGGTAAGTACGTAGCTACCGCCGAGGAGCTTTCATTGGTCGCATCTCGTCCCATACAAGAAGAAGACGAAGTCGATGAGGATGGCGTCGATATTTCTCGAACGAAAGCAACGACGAAAGACCGCATATACGCGTTCGCGAACCAAACCGATACGGAAACTGGACGAACGACGTCCGTTAATCCAAACTTGTATTCCATTCCTCACGGCGCCGTTTCTGATGAGAAAGTGCCCACATCTCTGCGCTCGCTCTTTGAAGCTCCACAAGGGCGGATTTTAGTCGCGTGTGATTATGCTCAATTGGAATTGAGGTTAGTCGCGCACTGTTCCGAAGACGCGACGTTGATTTCCGCGCTGAGTTCTAACCCGTTCGAAGAGGAAAATGCGGATCCGTTTACGCGAATCGCCTCGAAATGGATGCGCGTGGATTACAACGCGGTGACTGACGAACAGAGGAAACAAACGAAAAATCTCGTATATGGTGTCATTTACGGTTCCGGCGTAAAATTGTTTGCAAAGAGCTTGAACATCGCTGAGAACGAAGCGACGAAAATGCTCGATGATCTCAAAGGTACCACTTTATTGGGCGTCGAAAAATGGAAATCGCAAATCCTTGCCTTAGAAAAGACGAAAGATTCGCCGCGCGCGAGAACGTTATCGGGACGTTTCAGAGATTTACCAGAACTGAAATCCGAGAATTTCTCGCAAGCTGCTACCGCGGAAAGAGTCTTCATCAACACCTTGATGCAAGGCAGCGCGGTTGACATCCTTAAAATGGCCACCATGTCCGCGCTCGAAAACTTACGCAAGAAGTCCTTGTTGAAAAAAACCGATTTAATCTTAACCATACACGACGAGTTGTTGTTTGAATGCGACGAAAATCTCGCTAAAATGGTTGGTCGGGAGACAAGGAAAGCCATGGAAGATGTCGGGAAACACTTCAATTTGAAAGTGCCTTTATTTGCGGATTTACGAATCGGTAAGACGTGGGCGGATTTGAGCAAACGAAAATAAGGTGTATGAAATGAATACAATAGAAAAAGCCGCGCGGCAAAGAAAGTAGTGGTGTGTAGAAATACGAAGAAGACGACGACGAAAAGTCGCAGGGATGCATATTAGGGCGTGCGTTGTAATAATAATACCACATCTGATGTTTACGCATAGAAGGCGTAGCATTGTACAAAAATATCACCATTTTTGCTCCCAAATTCTTTCGCATTACCTAACAGTAATTATTCCCCTAGGCGCTTTCTTTAACGCGTAAAGCAAGATACACAAATGTTCGCCTCAGCGACGATATTGCCAATAGTGCATCATCATCGTCGTCAGCATCGCGTCGCATCTTCTCGCGCGAGTACTAAGACCGCATCGTCGCACGGCAGACGAAGAAATCAACTCCTCGTCGTCACCAACACCAACACCAATTCGAATTCGTCTGGCATTTGTGGCATCGATTTGGGCACGACGAACAGCGCCGTCGCGATAGTCACGGACTCTGGGAAAACGGAAATCGTCCCGATACCGACAATAAATAACGTGGAAACGACGAGAACGATGCCATCGGTGATACATTTCACGAGTTCCGGTGAAGTTTTGACCGGACACGATGCGGTTCCTTTTTTACGCTCCGACCCGAAAAACACGTTCGGTTCGGTGAAAAGGCTCATAGGAAGGAAATATCGGAAAGCGAAGGAGGATATGAAATCGGTATCGTACGAGTGCTGCTTCGACGACGAGACAAAAAGAGTGGGCATAAAAGTACCGAATTTAGGCGAAGATGTTTCTTTACTTCCAGAAGAAATATCCTCGAAGGTTATCGAGCGACTCGTTCTCGAAGCCGAGCGGTATCGAGGTCTCGAGAGAGGGACGATTGAAAAAGCGGTGATTACGGTTCCTGCGTATTTTGATCAGACGCAGGTGGATGCAACCATAGATGCGGGGATGATGGCTGGCTTGAAAGTGGTGAAGACGTTGAGAGAACCGGAAGCCGCGGCTTTGGCGTACGGGGTGGACATCATGAACCCGGACTTGGACGAAACGATTTTCGTTTTCGATTTAGGCGGCGGCACGTTCGACGTGTCGATTTTAGAAGTTGGCGGTGGAACGTTGGAGGTATTAGCCACTGGGGGAGATTCTAGATTAGGTGGGGACGATTTAGACGTAGCCGTAGCGAAATGGATGAGTAAAGAGTGCGATAAGAAAGGGTTGATTGTTGATTTTAGAGGCGCGTTGTTAAACGCCAGGAGGACGAGAGAGAAACTGTCCGACGTGAATGTTGTGAACGTGCCTTTACCACCAGATGGGAAAGAGGTAGCGTTTACGAGACAGATGTTAGAGAAAGCTTGCACGAGCGTTTTGCGACGAATGCGACAGCCGTGCGTGGAATGCGCGGATAGCGCCGGGGTGAACTTGGAACGTCTCAGGCAAATCGAAGAGGCGAAGAACAAGAAGAAAAATAGAAACAAGATTAGCACGAGATCGGCTGGACGGCCATTTGATAGAGTATTATTAGTTGGAGGAGCGACAAAAACGCCTTGTGTGAGAAAGTTTGTCGAAAACACATTTTCGAGGAAACCAGAGTTGGATTTAGTGGACCCGGACGAAGTCGTCGCGCTTGGCGCAGCTGTGAGAGCGGGGAGTTTGTCTGGGACCATAGATAACGTAGATACGTTCAACCCGTTAGAAGCGGGACTTATTCGAGCGTTTGCTGCCGCAAAAGGGCTTAACAATACTGAAGCTGGCGGCGCTGTTGGCGATTTGGAGGATGATGACGGTGAATACGATGAGTTTGACGAAGCGTATTTGAACGAGGACGAGGGCGAGTGGGAAGACGACGAGATCCCAGAAGACTTGGACGATTTGAAAGAGATGATAGAACAATAATAATACGAATAGAATTTTTGCTGCTTTTGTGTGTAGATGTACAATATATGGCGATAGATTGAATACGGTTACTGCTACTACACTGTATGTGTGTTCTTTATTAAGTTTTTTTACTAAACAAACTCTCTTCGAGTCTTTCCGTGATGCTCGCGCCTACGGGTTTCAGTTCTATCGTTCTAATCGTTTTTGGGTTATGATTGTCATCATTGCTATCACCTTCCTCCTCCTCCTCCTCGTCGTCGTCGTCGTTATCAATCTCTTCACTTTCATAGTCCAATGCGAGTAAATGCGCCTCGTGAACCGCTCCAAACTTGTTTTCAAAATCATCCTCGCTCGAGTTTATCTCAGCCGACGCCGATATGAACACGTCCACTCTATTCTCCGCTTTTTCAATCAAAGACCCCAACCTGTCCGGCCATTCGAACACTGACACGCTCGTATTTGAAAAAGTATCCTCTAAATCAATCAACTGCATCACGCTCTTTTCGTCTGGTAATCGATACAGGTCAAAATGGTGCACCTTTTGAACGCCTTTCATCGTATCGCTCTCGTCGTCCTTCTCGTACGTGTTCTGAATCAGATACGTCGGAGACGTGACGGACAAAGACAAACCTTCGTTCAACGCGGAACGAATAAACGCTCTCGCAAACAGAGATTTCCCGGCACCGACGGTGCCGTGCAAACAAATCACATCGCCACCTCGTATAACCGTTTCGGCTAAAATTTTTGCAATTTGGCCAGTTTGGGAAGGTTTTTTCGTCCTGAACGACATCTTTTTCATCAAAGACGACGCGCTTTTGTTGTCGTTGCTCTCATCATCATCAGTGGCAGCTTTGGTGGTGGTAAACAGTGCTCTGCTGTTACTGTTTTTGTTCAAATAATAATAATAATAATAATAACAATACCCATCACGCGGCGTCCTCCTTCTCCCTCTGTTTTGCATCATCCTCAAATACCGTTGTTCCGTGTTTTGCCTTTCTGACAAAAAGGACGACGACGAAACCACCACCGCTTTCGTCGTCGTCGTCGCAAAACCACTTCTCGTCGCAAAACCACCTCGACGAGAAAAACACCTCCGACAACACGTTTTGTTCGCTCTGGCAATACCGCTGATGATCATTTATCGTCGTCGTGTGTTATATTCGTATTCTCTTTCGCCCCAAAACAAAGTGTTGAAAAGGTCATGTTTTTTTTCCCCTTCTTTTTTTCTCTTATACCCTAAACACTGTACAGGGGTGCTTTTCTCTCTCTCTCTCTCTCTCTGTGAAAGACATTTTGTCATAAAAAGAGCTTCTCTGAAAGAACGACGACAAAGAGCGACGACCGGAGAGGAGCAGCTAGGAAAGAAATAAGACGAGCGAAAAGGAGAGAGACATTTCATCTGAACATCGAGTTGTTGTTCGAGGAAAGAAGAGCGTTTTCTCTAAGTCGCGCTTTTATTTGTTTTTTATTGCAATAGAAGAAAAGAGCAATTGAGAAGAAGAGAGCAGATCTTGTTAGAATTCCGATCACATCAGAAACGCATTCTTTTCCGTATACATAAGTATTCATGACGGTCCCTTCAGAAGGAGAAGAAACGACCACCACCGCTGCGGCGAAAGATGCGCTCGAGAATCTCTCCTTGAGACCGGAAACGGCATCAAACAACAACGCGGGGTGGCAAACGCAAGGTGAAAAAGGAGAAAAAGGAGGGAAACCGAAACCACCCGGGAAAGAAGAATCGACACATAAGTGGAAAGAAGAAGACGATCGAGACTTTCAAACGGTGACAAACAGACGCGCATCCGTGGACCACAAGAGGAGAGAGTATGCAGAACCGAGAGGAAGTGGTGGTGGTATGGGGGGGTTAAGAGGCGGGAGAATTTCAGAAGACCGAGGGGGAGGAGGCGAGAGGAATTCCATCCCTGGTTTGAGACCACCGCGAGGGTACGAGAAGAGAGAAGGAGGAAACGATTTTTATAACCGAAACCGTAAAGATGGACCGTCGAGACCGAACCAAAACAGATCTGGGTTTTCTATTGGAAGAGGTCGAGGTCAAGGAAAAGGTCACGGGAACGTTTTAGGCGGCCCTGGTGGCGGGTACGAAGTGAACATGGCGCAACCGTACGCGCCCGGGTTTAACGAAGCCGAGCTCGAAATCGAAGAGAAGAAAAGTTGCATCTCGGAGGAATTTGAGAAGAGCATCGCGGAACACGCGACAGAGTTTGAGAAGTTGTTTAAAGACGAAAGAGAGTCGAATCCGGATCGCGAGAACATTGAACACGTGTACGGGGCGATGGAACTGGTTAAAATTTTGAGAGATTTGGAAGCGGCGAACGCCTGCGAATTGCCGGCGGAGGTGGATAAAGACACCGTGCCGTTGAGATCGGTGAAACCTGGAGATATGTTGTGGGATTTGACCATGTTCGCAAACAGGGTGAAGACGAATCCGGGGGCGCCAGCAGGGCAACTGAAAGGTCCGGCGTGGAAAGACGGCGAAGACGCTTTGGGACGAAAAAAGAAAGATCGATACGAAGTTGGCGACGGGAAAGGATCGTACTCTACACAAAATAGAGGCGGCAGGAGAGATGAATACGACGGTGTGCCCGAGTGGGCTTTGGATGGGAACCAATTAAAAGACCGAACGGAGGTTGGAGATTCATTTTTGGGCGGTGCCATGCCGGCGTTGACGGAGGAGGAGATGCGCCAGATGCGCGAGGAAATCGCCTCGGGCACGACGAGGTCAGAGGCGAGAGTCGTCCCTGAAAGCGAAAAGATTGAGCTCACCGAAGCTGATATCAATGGTTTAATTACTGAGGACGCGTTTACGCAAGATATTAAAGCGGAATTAATGGAACAAGAAGCGGCGAAGAATCAACCGAGACAACAATCGAGATTTGTCATCGAAGAGGATTCTCCAAACGTGTCTTCCGGCGGTGGCTTTTTCGGAGATTTGAAGGCACCGAATGTTGCGCAGCAACATCAAATGATGCAGCAGCAACAGCGGCAGCAACAACCGGCGGCGCCGGTGTCTATACCGACGAACTGGATGTACTTGGATCCCGCGGGCGCGCCGCAAGGACCATTTACGCGAGATGAGATCACAGAGTGGCACCAAGGCGGCTTCTTCCCGATGGATTTACCGTTGAGACCGTCTGATGCACCAATAAACTTCAAGTACGTTCCTCTTCAGGCGCTGTTAAAGATGGGATGGCGGTACGATCAAGTCTTGAACGCCATGAACGGAGGAGTTCGAGCGATTCCCGCGCCAGTTCAGCAACAACAACAACAGCAGCAGCAGCAGCGACAGCCTACCGGAGGTGGTGGCAGCGGCGGCGGCGGGCTGCTTAGTAACATTATGGGTGCAGCGGTGCCGTCTGGTCACCCAGCCGCGCCGTCCGGGCCGACAAAGTCGCTCGCTGATATCGAAGGCGGCGTTGCTGCAGTCAAGAAGGGCATGCCGCAACCGCGCGCCGGTGTGGTTGCGCCGAAGCCGAACGTCGCTCCATCACCATCACCAGCTACTGGAGGTGGTTTATTAGGAAGTATAATGGGTAGTGCCGGTGGTTTACCACAAGGGCATCATCAACAACAACAAGGTCAAAGCAAAGGTATGGGCATGTCGTTACAAGAGATGGAAGATCGACAGCGGGCGATGCTCGTTTTAGAGAAACAAAGCGAAGAAAATGCCCGCATAAATAGACAAAAACAAGAGCAAGAACAAAAACGTTTAGAAATGGAAAGACAGCAAAAACAGCAACAGCAGCAACAGCAGCAGCAACAAGCGCAACAGAAGCCAGCTTGGGGCGGAGCAAAACCAGCTGCCGTTGTCAATGAAGGACGAAGTTTAGCGGACATTCAAAGAGAAGAAGCCGAGTTAGAGAGACAACGCAGAGCGAATGCGCCTGATATGCCCGCAGGAGGCCAAGGTGGTCTTCTGGGAACGCCGTGGGGTACCGGCGCGCCGCAAAACGCTCGAGCACAACCGGCGAAACCGGCGTCGGGTTCCTTGGCTGCAGTCATGGCGCAAGAGCAAGCGCAAGCGAGGAAAAGGCAAGAGATTTTGCAACGCGAAGCGAACGAGAGAATGGCAAACATGAAGGGTGGATGGCAAGGTAGTGGTGGTAGTACTGTCGGCGGTAACGATGGTCAAAAGTCGTTAGCGGAGATTCAACGAGAAGAAGAGGAACGCCGCCAACGTGAAATGGCTGCGAAGAACGAAGAACTGTTGGGTATGCCGCAAAACGCCATCGGCACTGCGTGGGCGACTGGAAAATTAGCAAGTAGTAGTAACCCTCCACCGCCTCAACAGCAACAACCGCCGCCGCCGAAGCGACCGACGATGATGATGCCGCGACAGATGCAAGGTTCGCAACGCAAAGTGCAATCCGATTTCGATCGTCCCGATAGCGCCGGCTCCGCGCCGCGATCCAACCCAGGAAGCCACAACAACTCTATCGCGGATAATATGAACCAAATCGACGGCGACTCTTGGGGTGCGCCTCCGGCGCCGAAGAACAAGCGCGCGTTGCAACAATGGTGCAAACGCGCGATGAAAACGTTGAACGGATCCGAAGATTTAACTCTAGTGGATTTCTTGCTCTCCTTGGCGAGCGCGGGAGAGGTTCAAGAGTACGTTGGTTTATATCTAGGCAACACGCCAAAAGCCACGGAGTTTGGCTTAGAGTTGGTGAAGCAAAAACGAGCGGATCCGAGTTTGAAAGACGGCATCGCGCGCTTGTGAGCTCATAATGGAATAAGAGAGAAAGTAAAACAAATAAAAAGTGGTAATAAAAAGAATAAGCGAATATATCAATCCGTGAATATATAAATACAACAGCAGCGAGCGCGCTAAAAGTTTTAAAAGTCAATACCAGGACACGGTAACCCAAACACTATTCCTCCTATGCACGACTGCAACGGCTTCCCGTATATTATCGGTAACAAGAACGCCGCGCCGATGTTCCCTAAACTTAAAAACGACGCCAAGAACGCGCAAAAAATGCCCACCGCTTTTATCTGTTCTGGATCTTTGAAAAAATCTGACCCTTCTTCGGAGACGTACGTTCCGTCTCGATCGTACACTCTTTGCTTCATCTCCAGCTCTTTCTTTCGTTCGTCGTTCAACCGTTTTTCTTTTTCTGAGATGGATTCTTCCTTTTCTGCGAAGAACGATTCGAAGGTTTCCGTGAATGTTTTTTCTTCCTTCGTATCTTCACTCTCTGTCACCTCTGCATCATCGGAAGAGGCTTTCGTTCTTTTGTGTATCGTCGTCGCACGGGGGAAGGTAAAATGTGTCTCGTGATGATGATTTCTTTTAGCGTGTTGTTGCTGATGATAATAACGCTTCTTTGCGAAGTTACCTTTACCGTTGCGGTAAAGAACAGTCCCAGCAAAATTCCTCGCGCTCGATGAAATGGTTTTGACGATCATCGTCGTCGTTTACGCCGTCTTTTAATCGTGCGTGCTTTTAAATGAAGATGTAATTTTGGATGATTTTCGATCCAAAATGGAAAGATATTTCTCTTAATTTTACAACAGCTTTTCTTCGAATTATTACTTTTGTTGCACGACGCACCCTTTCAACCCGTTCCCGATCGTTCTGGAATCGTCGTCCAACTTTTCCGGGGGGAACCCGCTCAGTTGTAACGGCCTCGTCGCAGACGCTTCTCCATTCGCCTGTCGAATAAAGTCTCGAATGTGCGCGACGGTGTGCGAGAGATTGAACTTGGCGACGAGGCGAGACCCGTCGCGTAAACGAATTTGAATCGACGTCGTCGGTTCTTTCTCGTCCACCGACCACGGTTTCATTTCTTCGAGCGCTTTTCCTCCTCCATCTCCGCCACCACCAACACCCTCGTCGTTTCCTTCTCCCTCTGCTCCTTCCAACTTATTCCCGCTCCCGCTAAACGCCTTCACGCCTTTCGGCGGCGTCCAATCCCTTCTCTCTCGTTTCAAATCAATCTTCACCGGATTCCTCGCCGAGGCTCCGGGGTGCATCAATTCCGGTGGACACATCCCTCGACCAATCATTTCGATAAACTCTTGATTTTCCGATGGATCCCGCAACGGTCCGTCGTCCACCGTGAACCCGTTGTCGTAAAACGTAACCACGCGTTCAATCCGCATCTCTTCTTTTTCGTCTTCTTGGTCTTCTTCTTCTTTCAAGTCGCCGTCCAACGCGTCGTCTTCTTCTTCCTTTTCCTCCTCGGTCATCTTCCTCCCTCTTCCGCTGAAAAAGACTTCCCTTTGGCTTCTGGTCGTCGTATTCTCTTCATCGGTATCGTCGTCGCGTCGATGTCTCGCCCCGTGTCTCAACGCCTCTCGAAACATGTTTCCGTATCGACTGTCCGTGAACTCATCGCCGTCGCCGTTTTCTGGGTGTTCTTTCTGTGAAGGTCGTTTGGAAGGATCGATGACGTTTTGCCCGGACGACGCGCCTCCCGCGTACCACTCCTGCGGTTTGTCCTCTTGATTGCCTTCTTCGTTTTCCTCGGCGTCTTTTATGTCTTTCAGCGTTCGAGGCGCGTTGTTGGTGTTCTCGCCGCCCATCTTTTAATGTGTTTTGT
>Ga0115557_1001913_pt1 | contig 14154 bp, 15 predicted proteins | sample COGITO_mtgs_1104_FD_87280 | JGI IMG/M metagenome (GOLD analysis project Ga0115557, IMG submission 87280) | Pelagic marine microbial communities from North Sea - COGITO_mtgs_110421 | ecosystem: Environmental > Aquatic > Marine > Epipelagic | place: Germany:Helgoland, sampling site Kabeltonne...
AAGAAGAAGAAGAAGAAGAAGAAGAAGATGATGATGGAATAACTTGTTTTCTTCTCACGATGATTTTTCTCGATGATGATGATACGCGTCGTTTTGCGCTGCCTTTCAACAACGAAGGAGAAGGAGAATACGAATACAGTAATCTTGTAGTAGTAGTCGTAGTAATACTACTAGTGGTCAAACTCGTCGTCATCGTCCCACAAAAAGCGCGTGTAATAAAAACGTTTTGTGTGTGTGTGTTTTTGTGTGTGTGTTTGGGGGATAAAAAGTGTTGTTGTTGTTTTTTCCCTCCTTTTGCAAAGAGCAGAACAGACGGAAGAAAAAGAAAATTTCGTTTCGTTCGTTGGAAAAAAAAATATGAAGAAAAACTGGCACACGCTTTTCTTCATTTGTTCTATTTAACGCTCTTCTTTAAAAGTACCAACAACAACAACGTTTAGAACGTCACACACAAAAACACACAAAAACACACACACAGTAGTCGTAGTCGTGGTATAATAAAACAGAAGAAGAGAATGTCCTCCTCTTCCTCTTCAGCCTTCTTAAACTTCCTCTCGTTTACCGCGCAAATTCCTCTCAACGAGGGCGAAGATTTACGCTCCGCAGAAGCCAAAGGATTTACAAAGACAAAGTTAAGTTCGACGGAAGATTTAAAGCCTTCGTTCGACGGCTCGAAATGTTTCTCGTACGCGTTGACAGTACCGAAAGGGACGACGCACGTCGGGGTGATGGCGACATCGTTTAGTGGGCGCGCGCTTAAAATTAACGACGTGAATGGGAACATGTCCGTGGTTGAATTAATATCCGAGGCGAAGAATACGATTAAAGTGACGTTACACAACAACGAAGGGGAGGTGGAAACGTCCTACGAAATTCAAGTGAACGTGTCCGAAGAAGCGGCGAAGGACGGCGAAGTCGTCATGAAGGAGAAAGAGGTGCCGAAAGATACTAAAGCTGTTCACGCGCACTCGCACGACGGCGTGCCGTGCGATAAGGACCACTCGAAAGACGGCGAGCACACGGGTCACGGGCATTCGCATCACGCGCACGGTCACGGGGAAGAAAAGAAAGAGGAACACGGCCACGGACACCACGGCCACTCACACGACGGCGTGCCGTGCGATAAGGACCACTCGAAAGACGGCGAGCACACAGTCACGCGTTTTTGATTACCGGTATTCAAAAACCGGAATTCGCATCACGCGCATGGTCGCGGGGAAGAAAAGAAAGAGGAGCACGGCCAGAGACATGCTCACGAAAAAAATTAGTCCTTAGATTCCTATAAACGTGTAGTACATGTTATTCTCGCTAGCTACTGTAGTTATTCTAAAAGTATTTCTTCTTGTTCTTCTTGTCCTGGATGTTTGCTTTTTTTGGTGACGGGTCCTCTCGGCGGCGAGGATCCCATTCGTCTAAAACATTCAATGGAATTTCTTTCGGGTTTCTCGCGACGACGTAATGCTTTACTTGTTCTCTCCGCAACTTTTTGTGCATTCGTAAGGCTTCAATTTGGTCATCGCCGAACCCACATATCCAGAGCGAAAGAAACGGAGACGTTCGTTCACCTCTCCTTCCGACGTGACCTCTGCGTTTCTTCTCGATGCCATTTTCGTCGATGTTCTTATTCCTCAGTTTTGCTAAAGGTTTCGGCGTGAAGTAATAATAACGCTTCGTTGGCGCGATGTAAAATGGCAAGACTTGACCACGTTTCTTATGCATGTTCATATCGTCTTCAGCGTCTTCCTCCTTCGTGTTTTCTCTTTCTTCCGCTCCTTGCGCGCCTCCAGTCAAGAGCGCTGGCACGAAATACGGTTTACACACGACGTAGCTCGGAACGAGCATGAAATACGGCCGACCGAATTGCGTCATATTTTTAGCAGCAAACGTGACGCACTTCTCCACGTGCTCTTCCGAATACGGTGGGTTTGTCACGAAAACGTCGTGTTCGGGGACTTTGTTTTTCGCAACCATTTCGTAAAAGTCTTTGTTTTCGTTGATGACGTTCGGGAATCCGAGCTCGGTAAAGTTCAGTCTCGTCGCTCCAGCGCAATAATACGGATCGTAAATAATTAATTCAGACGGTTTCTTATTCTTTTGAGACGCGACAATGTTCAAAAAGTTTACGATGTCTTTGTGCGCCTCCAAGGACGTCTCGCAATGGTCGTCTGGATTGCACTCGAACGCATGGTTCACGTCTAACTTTACCGGCGTCGTGTGTTCTCGTTCTCGTTGTTCTTGCTTTTCTACTTCTTCTTCTTCTTCTGATGACGACGAATTATTCTTACCATCGTCGTCGTCTTGTTCCTCTCCGTCGCTGCTGCTGCTGCTACTATTACTACTACTATCACCATTATCAAACTTCCTTTTCGCGTTACCATCGTCTTTGTCGTCGCTCTTGATGACTGTTTTCGTCTTTGCGTCCCACGTGCCTACGCGCTTGTGTTCGCCGTTCCCGTCTCTCTCTTCGCTCGAATACACGACTAAACTTCTCTTATCTACGAGCACTAAAGTCCCGTCGTCTAAAGCCACGCCTTCGACTTCAAACGTCGCGTGATTCCTTTTCTTCGATTTCCTCGTTTCCGTTTCAGTTTCCATTCCCGTTTCTGTCGTTGCTTCTTCTTCTTCTTCTTCTTCTTCTTCTTCTTCTTCCGTTTCTGTTACGTCGCCGCCGTCACCTTCGTCTTCTTTTATTGACGCATTCTTTTTCTTTTTCTTCTTCTTCTTCTTCGCTTTCTCTTCCTCCTCCGTTGCCTTCGAAGAAGTGTTGTTGTTATTACTGCGTGCTTTTTCCATTCGCTCTCTTTCTCTCTTTCGTCTCTCCGTTTTCGCGCTTTGCGCGTCTCTCTTCTTCAGTCGTTTTCTCTCCGCCACATTCAGACGAGGAGGACGCTTTTTTTCTTCTTCTCCTTTGTCTTCTTTGTCTTCATCTCCTTCATCTCCTCCTCCTGTCACAACACTTTTCATTCTTCTAATACTCTCATCCTTCTCTTCTTCTTCTTCTTCTTCGTCCTCCGAAGAGGAGGAGTTGAATCGAGACAAGTCGTCGTCTTTCCTCTTCTTCTGCTTCTTCATTTTGATTGAAAATGAGTGATGATTTGTTTTTTTTGTTTTTTTTTCTTCGATTGCCCGACAAAAACGACGCAACCGAAAGAAGATGATGATGAGAGCAACAACAACGAACAACAACAACAGCTTCTGTTGTAGTAGTACTTTCCACAACACTTTGTCTTCTTATTCTTCTGCCAGAAGAGCCCGCTCCTCGGCGAAAGCATCTTCTTCCTCTTCTTCTTCTTTTTCTGCGAAGAAGAAGAGCAGGAGTAGTGTTCTGACGAAAGCGACGACGGGTGACGGTGACGACGAAGATGACGAAAAAAAAGATGTATCGAAATCGAACGACGCGGTGGATAACGCCTTGTTCGGAAGAAAAACGGAGGACGAAGAAGACGGTTTAAAGAAGACGAAGAAGAAACAGTTGGGAAGTAAAGGGGTGAACTTGTTCGACCCGGCGGCGACGCTTTCCCGAGCGCTCACGAAAAGGTTTGGCATCGTCGGTGGGTTGTCTCTCGTGGCCGTTTTGGCGTTAGTGGAAGGCGGGGAGATTGTGAAATCGTTGTTGGAAATCGATAAAGACGTGGACGAGCAATCGGAGACGGTTTCAGAGAGCGGTTTGAAGATAAAAGACGTTCGCATCGGGGGCGGTGGTATGCCGAATAAAGGGAACTTTGTCGGCGTAGAGGTGAAGATGTCCAACGCGGAGGATCCAAACGTCGTGTACGTGGATACGAAGAAAACCGGGAAACCGATCGCGTTTATTTACAAGAGTGGGAAGCCGTTGTTGACGCCATTGTGCGAAGGGATAGTTGAAGGCGTGTCGACGATGAAAAGAGGCGGGATACGCGAGTTAAGAATACCGGCGGAGAAGTTAGGCTTTGGCGCGAACGACGTCGTGTTAGCTGACGGAACCACCAAAATTCCCGGAGGCACGGATTTGTTCGTTCGATTAGAGTTGGTCGATGTCACTTCGTACTATCAATAATTAATTACACAAGGGCTATAATAGGTATATTTTGTTGTATGTATGTAAGAAAATAATATGTGAACCTTAATTCTTTTTAAGCCCACGCTCTTCCCGCGGCGCCGTAGAAATCGTTCAAGTACCCAAGCGCGGCTTCGTCGACGACAACCTTGTCCGCGTTCAAGACGTCGTAGACGTTCAATTTGGTGATATCCGCGTGCACAACTCTCGCCATGTTTCTCGTGGCCAACTCAACCTCTTTTGGCGCATCCTTCGTGATGACGTACGTCTTCTCGTCGTTGACGTTGACCCCCCACGACTTCAAAGCGTCTTGAAACGCCTTGGACTTTGGCACGGTAACGCCAGAGTTGATGCCGTCGACGACAATCATAGAAGAAGCCGCAGATTGAATTGCCGTCGCCATCGCTAATCGTCTCTCTTTCTTGTTCATCTTAATGCTCCAGTCCTTCGGCTTCGGGCCAAACGTAACGCCCCCGCCCGGGAGTAACGGAGATCTCTTCGAACCCAAACGAGCGTTCCCGGTCCCTTTTTGCTTGTACGGCTTTCTACCGCCACCTCGAACTTCACTTTTCGTCAAGGTTGATGCCGTACCCTGTGTTTATGATGATATTACAGTAACAGAAGATTTCAAAGTCAGCGCGTGAAAACAGGATGCGCCGTGGAGGTGCGCGATTTCATAAACAAATTTCGCCGCCTCGTGAGGCTGCAGATTTGGGCGCAAAAAGCAAGGAAACGAGATAAGAAAGAGGTTTTTAAGCGAAAAAATTTCGAGACGACGAAATCGGCGGAATCAGTTCCGGTACGACACACTTACCCTTCTCGCGTTTTGTCTAACCATGACGACGTATTTGTGCACAATCCCTTTCGCAACTTCGTTTCTGGCAACCTTCAAATCTAAGTTCGCTTCGCCATTGGAGGAGCCGTCAAACTTCACTTTTCCGACCGATGCGGCATTGACGCAAAATTTCGACGGGGTCGCTCTTCTCGTCGTCGCCGCCGAGGAGGTTGCGGTTTTGTTGTTCAAAGATTGGCCTCTGAACGACGCGCACAAGCTTTGCATGTTTGCAGTGGATGCAGTGAAAGACATTTTTGCGTGTGTATGTATCTACTTCTACTGTTGTTTCCGTACTACAAAAAGTGACGACGATTTTTCTTTCTTTCTTTCCCTCTCTCTCTCCATTCACAGACAACAAACACTCTTCTTTCCCTCGTCCTTCTTGGTTTTTTCTTTTTGTCTCTTTTCATCTTCGGTTTCTTTCTTCCGTCTTCAAAAATAAAATAAAATGAAGCAGACAACCACGGCGACGGTACTCGCGGACAACACGGCGAACGTGCCGACGACTTTAGTCTCTTACTTGCAACGACTGAAAGCTTTGGACGAGACGTCCGCATCTGTCAGCGATAAAGTGCACTCGGAGGTGGAAACGTTCGTTTTACGAGCTTTAGAGACAACAAAAACGAATCAGACGACTGGGAAGGACGACAACAACAACAACATCAACAACAAAAAACGGAAATTGAACGACGAGGACGAACAAGACGACGACGATTCAGACGAAGAGAGCAGGAAGAAAAAGAAAGAACTACTCGAGGAACGCATCGACAAGAGCGTGAAATTATGCCTGGAAATCGCGGACGAGAAGTGCGCTTTAGCGGCTCGAGCGTACGATTTAGTCGACGAACACATCACAAAGTTGGACAAAGACTTGAGAGTGTTCGAGGACGAAGCGAGGAACAACACGAACGCGAATCCAAAAAACAAACCGAACGCGCAAGGAGGACAAAACGATAAGAAGAACGATCAAGTCGGGTCGCCGTATTACGTGAACGAGGCCGATCCGAACGAACCGACGTACTGTTATTGCAAACGCGTGAGTTTCGGCGAGATGGTTGGCTGCGAGAACGATAAATGTAAAATAGAATGGTTTCACTTTTCGTGCGTCGGGTTGGACCCGACCGTAAAGTTGAAAGGGAAATGGTATTGCAAAGAGTGTAAACTGAATATGAAACTCAAGAAGAAATAATTTAGTAATAGAGAGAAAAGAGGAGGAAGTTAGCAGAGAGGGTAGCAGATTAATCGAAGTACGACGAGTAGTATCGATACGCGTAATAATTTTTTAGCATCTTTTAAGAATGAAGCAGAAGAAGAGAAAGTTATCAACGTCAAGAAACAGCTAATGGTTGTAACAGCGCAAACATGGGTCCTTTCGAGTAGGTCGTTTTAGATGTCGTCATCGACGACGACGACGATGATGATGACGATGTTGATGTCGATGACGTTGTCGCGTACATGCACATCTTCAAGTGCGTGTCGTCGTTTTTCATGCTCCACGGTCTCCGTCCTTTTCTCGGCGTCGTTATCTCAGCAACTTCTACGCGCTTCTTTCTATGCACGACGCGATCTTGCGGCTGAAGGACGCGACCCCCAACCATTCCTTCTAAAGTACACCATGTTGATGGATCCAATCGGGTCGTCGCTTTCTGCGGCGACGTATTCTTTTTGCGTTCTTCTATTCGTTGCTTCCTCTCTTCGTTCCTTTGTTCTCGTCGTCGGCGTCGTTCGAGCAAACGCGCTTCGCCAGTCAGCTGTGACAACAGAGATGACGGCGTTTCAATTCCATTAGTGTTGTTCGCTCGTTCGAGAACACCATCCTGTTCAACTTTTATCTTCTTCTTCCTCTTTGTCTCTTTTGTTTCTTCTCTTTGCCCTTCGTTCGTAAGAAGCAGTTTCTTATTTTGGACCAAGTTCAACGCTAAAAGTGTCGTCGTGTTTAAAGACACTTTGTTGTTTTGCGACGACGACATACTCGGCGACGACATTCGTTTCCGGCGGTTTCGATGATACTTTTTACGCGAACGCGTGTGTGTTTTTGTGTATTTCCGGAGAGTCAGTCAAAACACTAACACACGAAGCACCATCAATCGACAACAAACAACTCTATTTTTAGTTCGTGATTTTTGACGACTGTCGTGTATTTTCAAAACTGACATCTTTCGTTGTTTTTATGACAACACCAACAACAACAGACAACAGAATTTTGTATCTCGACGCGAGCGAGTAAAATACGAACACATGTTGGACGAGGCCATGTTAGTAGAGAGCGGCGGCGGCGGAAAAAGCGAAACAACAACGTCTTCTCCTTCTCCTTCTTTGTCTTCTTCTTCTTCTCAGCTCGTCGTGGGGCCTCGATTCTCGCAGGATCTCAGTTTCCTCGTCTTCCCGCAAAACGCCGTCGAATGTGCTCTTTGTCTCACGCTTGCGTTTTTCGCAATCACAGTCTATCATACTTTTTCTTCACATCCCAACGAGTTATTAAAGACGCACATATTTAGCATGACTGGAGCGTTTGGCGTGTGTTTACCACTCGGGGCGTTAATCGCTCTCAAGCTGAGACGGTTTGAGGACTTGAGACGAACGAGAGCGTTGATTGTACACGCGTTCGTTCAATCTCTGGGAATTTTCTTTTTCAGCTGTGGAGTGTGCGCTATTTACGAAAACAAAGTGAGAAAAGGAAGCGATCATTTCACGACGCTACACTCAAAATTCGGTTTATTGACGTTATTCGTGTCCGTGTTCGGAGCGGTGGCGTTTGGGGTGATAGGATTTAAGAAGACCGGGGTCGCGCGGGTTGCGAAAATGAGCGAACACGCCGTCGCGCAAACAAAGAAATATCACCGAAACAGCGGCACGGCTGTCGTGTTGTTATCGTGGGTAACTATAACCTTGGCGTTCCACCACCCGGCCGTTACAGATGCGACGGTCAATTATTTGATAGTCTTTTGGTACATTCTTATGTTAATAGCTGCGACGGCGTTTATAGTAGTAACGAGAGGGCCAGAGCCGACGAGAGTTTTGTAGTCATTTTTGGAGATTTTTAGAGAGTAATAATAGGTTTTAGTTTCACAAATACACTTTACTAATGCTTTTGCTCCTAAGGCTTCTTCTTTATCTTCTTTCCATTTTACATACATCACATGCGCGAGTTGAGCCTAAACCCGCCTTGTTTGTTACACGATCTTCTTCTGTTTCGTTCCTCATTTTTCATCGTCTTCTTTTCGCGACTCGATTATTCTTTCACGCACGTCAATAAGTTGAACGCGATGGTGCCGTCTTTCAATCCTTTCGTCATGAGCGGCATGACCAGAGCGCCTCGCAACGTTTCCGGCCCAGATTTAAACAAACCTAATACCCCTCTCCAAGTCAACGCCGTTTTAATCACCGCTCGCCAAAACGGTCGCACCTCTAAACTCCAATCTTCAGTTTTGATATCTTTCAATCCTTCCGCTTTCATGAGCTTCACGTAATCGTCGCTCGAACACCACGCGGGTAAGTAATAAGCGTCGCAAATTCGTTTCAAAAGTTTCTGCTCGTCTTCTTTTAATTCAGTTTCGTTTTCTTTCAAGTTTCGGTGGCACCAAGTGACGATTAAAATTCGCCCGTTGGGGGCGCACACGCGCGCTAACTCGCCCACAAACTTTTTCTTGTCCGGCATATGTTCTCCTGATTCCATCGAATACACAAAATCGAATTTTGCATCCTCGAAGGGCATTTTTAACGCATCCGCGACTTGTAAGTTGACTTGTTGATCCAAACCTTGCTCCTCTCCGAGACGATTACCTCGAGCGACTTGCACCGGCGACAACGTGACGCCGGTCGCCTTCACGTCCTTCCCCCACTTTCGGGCGAAATATCTCGAGCTTCCACCGAGCCCACACCCGACGTCTAAGACATTCTTCTTATTCGAAATTGACGCCCAATCTAACGCTCTGTCGATCATGTCCACTTGCGCGGCTCGGTGATCGACGCCGTCCGCGGAGCCGTTCGGGTAATACCCGTGGTGCAAATGGTCGCCCCAAATTTCCTCCCATAACGGCGTGCTCTGATCGTAGAAAGCCGCGATGCCTTCGTTTAACTTATCGTCCTCTTTCTTCGTTTTAATCAGAGGTTCGACCAACCGTTCGAAAGCGACGCCACTGCCTTCAGAGGAGGACGACGAGGCACTGTCCGCGTTCGCGCGAAGACGACGACGAGAGGAGAGTTCGTTATTCCGCCTCGAAAGAAACAATAATCGATTATTCGTATTACTGTTAGTACCACTGTTGTTTTTACTTCCTCGAACGAGAGAAGGAGATCGGTGCATCATCGAGGATGATGATGAAATCGTACCACTCATTATCGTCGTCGTGATGTTGATTATTGTTTCCCGAAGAATGATGTGATGTTCTTGTTCGTTGTTGCTTCTGAAATGACTCTTCTTAAGAGCGTTTTTTTGAGGGTCGCCTCGAGTGAAAACTCTTCTCTCAAAATTTGTCAAAATTTGCCTCAAAATCAGTTCAGACGTTGCACTTTAAACCACTCAAAATTGCGCTTCATTCATTCAATACTACATTTCTCTAATAATAATAATATTCATGGAAGCATCAACGACGACGAGTGCATCAAAAACACCCGCAGATTTCTTAAAATCTATCCGAGGGAAACGAGTCGTCGTGAAGTTAAACTCTGGAGTGGATTATCGAGGTATTTTGATAGAGTGAATGAATTTTGCTGTCTCACAAGGACGGAGAAAAAAGGAGATCGTTCGTTCGTTCGTTCGTTTGTTATTATACTTCTACACGACGACGCTTGTACACATCAATCGCGGTGTTGTTCGTGACATTGACACATCTTCTTCTTCTTCTTCTTTTTGTAAAACAGGAATTTTAGCGTGCTTAGACGGATACATGAACATTGCAATGGAACACACAGAGGTACGTACTGTTTGTCGTCTTTTCTCGTACGAAAAGCAACGAGTTTTTAGAGAATCGCGCCATACTACTGAAGCTAACGCAACATTTTTCTTCTCTTCATCTCGATAAAACAGGAATACGTCAACGGTCAGCTTAAGAACAAATACGGCGACGCGTTCATCAGAGGAAACAACGTTTTGTACATCTCTCTCGCCAAGTAGTTTAGTTTTCAATCGCTCGGCGCTCGCGAGAGAATAACGTTAAATAAAAATAGCCGTGGTTGTATGAGTAGTCTTACGTAGAAGAAGAAGAAGAAGAAGAAAAGGAAGAAGAATTTTGTACTGCGCTATAGTAGTATGCATATGCACGCGCGTTATTGTTGTCCTCTCTTTGTGTGCTAATGTTTTTGTCTCGGCTGCGCGTTCTTTCTTTTTCTTCTCCACGAGTACTCAAAACTACACTTTATGTTTGTGGTGGAGGCTTTTTTTTGTCTTTGACCAAAAATTCGTCCAAACGGCAAAAGCACAAAACTTTCTTCCGATCGCCACATTCTTTTGTTTGGTTCGGTACGTTGTTTACACTACGTTGTCTCTTTCTTTTCGATCATCCCGTCGACGTCAACAAAGGGACGATCTCTTTTCGCGTTCGTCTCGTCTCGCCTTGTTGCGATCGGCGCAAAACGTCTCCTCGTTCTCGCGGGGAAAGAGGGGAAAGATTATATACTCTTTTTGCGCGCCAAAAAAAGAAAGCTCCTTCCTCCTCTGTTGTTTGTGTGTTGTTGTTGTCGTCGTGTGATCTCTCTTCTTTTTATAACTACTTATGAATTATATTCGCGCGGGCTCCTTGGGCTTCTTCTCTTTTGTTCTTTTATTGCCTTCTCGTGGTTCAAACCGTCGAGTCGTCGTCGTCGGGAGGAGTCGTCTTCTCTCGTCGATCCTTTCTCTCTCTTTCACTCACACGCGCTCTCTTTCATCACTCTTAAAAAACAGGCACCTTCTCGAAGCGTCGATCGATCACTTCTCCAAACAGAAGACACACACAATTTATTTTCGTACATTTTTTGAATAAAGTAAAAAAAAGAATAATAAAAAGAAACGTATTATAAACATGGCTGAAGATGCTGAAGTTTCCGCGCTCGTGTGCGATAACGGTTCCGGTATGGTCAAAGCTGGTTTCGCCGGCGACGACGCGCCGAGAGCCGTCTTTCCGTCCATCGTTGGTCGCCCGAGACACCAAGGCGTGATGGTCGGCATGGGCCAAAAAGACTCATACGTCGGCGACGAGGCGCAAAGTAAGAGAGGTATTTTGACGTTGAAGTATCCGATCGAACACGGTATTGTCACTAACTGGGACGATATGGAAAAGATCTGGCACCATACCTTCTACAACGAACTGCGGGTCGCTCCGGAAGAACATCCGGTTCTTTTGACCGAAGCGCCGATGAACCCGAAAGCGAACCGCGAAAAGATGTGTCAAATCATGTTTGAAACGTTCAACGTCCCGGCGATGTACGTTTCTATTCAAGCGGTGTTGTCTTTGTACGCCTCTGGTCGTACGACTGGTATCGTTTTGGATTGCGGTGATGGTGTGTCGCACACCGTGCCAATCTACGAAGGGTACGCTTTGCCGCACGCCATCTCTAGAATCGATCTCGCCGGTAGAGATTTGACTGATTACATGGTGAAAATTTTAACTGAAAGAGGCTATTCGTTCACGACGACCGCGGAGAAGGAAATCGTTCGCGATATTAAGGAAAAGTTGGCGTACGTCGCCAAGGATTTTGAGGAAGAAATGGCCACGGCGGAAGGCTCCTCCTCTTTGGAGAAATCGTACGAGTTACCGGATGGTCAAGTCATCACGATTGGTTCGGAAAGATTCCGTTGCCCGGAAGTGTTGTTCCAACCGTCTATGTTAGGTATGGAAGCGGCGGGGATCCACGAAACGACGTACAACTCTATCATGAAGTGTGACGTTGATATTCGTAAGGACTTGTACGCGAACATTGTTTTGTCTGGCGGGACAACCATGTTCCCGGGTATCGCCGATAGAGTCTCAAAGGAGTTGACCGCTTTAGCGCCGTCCTCTATGAAGATTAAGGTTGTCGCGCCGCCGGAGAGAAAGTATTCCGTGTGGATTGGTGGTTCTATTTTGGCGTCTTTGTCCACGTTTCAGCAAATGTGGATCGCGAAGTCTGAATACGACGAGGCTGGACCTTCTATTGTGCACAGAAAATGCTTTTAATCAAACGAAGAAACTCCTATTACTTACACATACGCTTTTAAAAATATAAATGAGAAGAAGACATAGTTACTTGTAAAAGCGCGTGAGCTCGTTCTCCTTCTTTCTTCCTTTCTTTCTTTCTTTCTTTCTATATAACGTTTGTTTTCGATTTAGTATTACACAGCAACAGCTTATTAATAAGACCCTCTCATTTTTCTACTCTTACTTTTTTTCTCTTTCTCTTTCTCGGACACTCTGGATACTACTACTTACATGTCTTCGATCGCTTCGTTAATCTCCTCTATCGTAATCGTGCTGTCATCCCCGGCAAAATCGTTATCATCGGTGAGAAAAAGCATGCAGTGACACTCCTTTCGCTCGCGCATCGGGATGCACGGGCAGTTCCAGAAACCAGCCTTCACTTCGGCTTCTTTATCGTCGTAGTGACGGCACGGGCACAGCGGCGAGCCGAGAGTATCTTTGTGCTCGGCTAAACCTGTTTCATTAAAAGCGGCGGGACAAAGAGGAGAAAAGGAAATCAGTTGGATGATACAAATGAGATCGTGCGATAGTTATCTCGATCGTCATCATCATCGAGTGAATGCCCCCTCGTGAAGAGAATTTTTTCTTCTCTTCCTCTCTTTTGGGTCGGAGATACACGCACAAACAGAGGAAAAAAAGCAATCGGAAAACAAACCGAAAGATAACGAAGAGGTTTGTGTGATAGATAAAAACGTACCCTGAATGACAACTGCGGTGACAGATTTGTCCATGCAAAACTTCGTTCCACTCGATCGCGCGTATTGTTCCGAAAACTTTCTCATGATCTCCAAGTTCTTCGCCGTAGGACCTTCGCATTTCGTCACCAGAGACACCTTCGATGACGAGGAAGAGTGACGTGATGCCATTCTGGTGGTCCTGTTCACGCGAACGGAGGAGGTGAACGCGGAGGAGGATCGCGCGGTCAAGGACGTTTGGGAAATAGCAAAGCTCATTTTAAATGCGTGATGAATAGTAAATGCGTGTGTATGTGTGTATATATGTGAAATATATATACGAGATAATATGCGCGCGCGATATGTCTTTCTTTGAAGGATTAGTGAAAGAGGAGTTCTATCTTGTTTTTTTGTGATACGAGAACAACACGTCGGCCATTTTTTTTGCCTCTCTTCTCTTCTCTCTCCTGCTCTCTGTCTCTGATTTTACTAAAAAAGGATTAGAAACAAAAGAGGAGGGAAGTATACCACCACGTACTCCTTTAGTAATAATAATAATAAGAAGAAAATATATGCGCGTAGTAGGTACCAGAAGAGGTTATGATGAATCGATCATAATAGTAGTATTAATAATAATAATGATATTCTCTTTTTTTTATTCGAGCGAACACGTGGCCCCGGCGGCGACAATTTTCGCCATCATAGCCTCAGCGTCGGCTTTCGAAAGACCTTTCTTCAAGACACACGGCGCGCCTTCGACTAAATCTTTCGCCTCTTTTAATCCAAGTTCAGTAGCTGCGCGGACTTCTTTGATGACCTTAATCTTCGAGCTCGCGTCAAAGGCATCGAGCTTGAGAGAAAACTCCGTTTGCGCAGCCTCCGGAGCCTGGGCGTCCCCGCCCCCGGCGTCTCCGCCCCCGGCGGCTACGTTTCCGCCGCTGCCTCCTCCTCCACCCATACCCATGCTACCACCGCCCATACCATATAACTGTTGGTCACTAATGCCCATTTTCTCTTGTAAAATGTTCCCCAAATCATTAATCTCTAACATGTTTAATTTCACAATCTCTTCGGCGAGTTTTAGTATTTTACTCGAAGGCGGCGTCGTGTTTTCACCCTTCGATAAATCAACGACGACGGTATCGTCGTCGACTGCTGCTGGTTTTGCCCCTTCTTCTCCTCCTTCCGAGGAGAAAGATTTCGTCGCAGACGTGGAAATCCATTTTCTAGTGTTACTACCGCGTCTCGCGAACGAAGAGGTGGAGGAGGAGGACTTTGTAAACGAGGACGACGACGCTCGATCGCGTTGGAGACCTTTTTTCTCCACAACAGAGAAGGCCGATCGAAATTCGCTTCGAGAAGAAGAGGAAGAAGAGGAATAGAGAGAGGAAAGCACTCTCGATGATGCAGTGAAAGAGGAAGAGGAAGAGAAGGATGATGATGCTGCTGCTG
>Ga0115557_1001915_pt1 | contig 14141 bp, 8 predicted proteins | sample COGITO_mtgs_1104_FD_87280 | JGI IMG/M metagenome (GOLD analysis project Ga0115557, IMG submission 87280) | Pelagic marine microbial communities from North Sea - COGITO_mtgs_110421 | ecosystem: Environmental > Aquatic > Marine > Epipelagic | place: Germany:Helgoland, sampling site Kabeltonne...
AGCTGAGAATTGTGACAAAGCCAGGACATCTTTCGACCAAAGGAGATAGCAACCCCTTTTCCTCCTCAAATACACGTTGCACATGAGCGGCATTTTCAATCTGACCAACATCCGCGCTTTTTTCGTAGATCCTCTCTGCTACAGCTGCCCAAGCCTCTATCGTCTTTGTCTTTGGGGATGTTGTGGCCATAACTTCCCCCTCTTCAACTTCTTTTATTTTTAATGGAACAAATGAAAGATTTGAAAGATTTTTTTTGCTCTACGCCCTGTGATCATAACCTTGATCCCATCTGATCTGTTAGCCTATTAGCTGCTATATCAGCTGAAATCAGCTGAAAAAATTTGTTGCCTTCCAATGAGCCCCTCCGTTCGGACTCGGTGAGACCAAAACAATCACAACTTTATAAATGTCCTTTTAGTCGAGGAAATAATACAAAAGTAAAACGACTTTTCAATAAACGAAATGGTTCTTCGGGCAACGAGCACGCCAACATTACATATCCTAGTCTCTCATTCTTCACGCCCCGAACATGGCGAGGTCTGCTCTGTAATGCAGCTCGAACACACAGCTACCATGCTGGGCAAACTCACTGTCGTTGGGCGCATTTTCGATGACAGTCATGTCGATGTTGGAGTCGCTGTCACTTTTAACAACGTCGATGAACTTTTTCTTCTCAGCTCCGACGTATATCTTCTTTAATAAGCAATTCTTCCTCGCTATACCGGCAAGCCTCACAGAAGTTTCGTAGAGAGGGTTACCGCCTTTTGATACGTCAATAAGGTGCAGTTGGACCATTTTTCCCGCCTCACCGACGAGGAATTCGTTCCGCTTTGTTAAGAAAAAGGAGTATATTTCATCGACTGATGTCGTATTTATCCAGGCAACAACACCCCCATCGTTGCATATGTTTGCATGAAAGTTACCGGCGAGGACAAAATTATACTCATTCAGTGCTAATGGGCGATTTCCGTTCCAATCGATTGAGCACAGCGGGTCGTCGGGTTTCAGGCTTTCCTTCAACGTCTCCAGCTCAGCTATTGTTTTGAGCGGGGACGATGGTGCATTTCGACACTTTCGGCGCTTGAGCTTCGTACCGACGAAGATCCCATTCATATCTTGTGAGAAGTAGCACATCGCCTCCCCGTTAGTAATATCATTATAAGCTTCCTCCGCCTCGTTTATGTCAGTCTTATCGTCGTTAAGATAAGCAATCACCCACTGATTCTTTGTTTCCATTCCCTCCGGTTTCACCTTCTTTCCAAAAAAATCAGTACTTCCCAGAAGTCCTTTTTGCCTTTTTGTGCACGGAACGAACTCGCTCTTTGGGACCTCGCCTGTATGATAAGTTAAGATTCCATGCAATCGCTCCCCTTCCGCCTGCTTGTTGGTCTCAGCAATTAAACTGGTGTACGCATTCCAAAAGAGCTCCCTCCGATTGTGTGTACCAATGTTCTTAGATGACTGTTTGATGTCCTTCAAGCAATCCGTCAGATCGCTCGAGGTTAATCCATTCACGAGCATGCAGATAATCATAGAAATAGGGTTAGGCGTCGGAGAAGAAAGAGCAGACATCCTGGACAATTTTGCTAGGCTCCAAGCAAGAAAAGATAGAGAGGATAGAGTGAGCGAGGTTTCGATTTGTGTATTAATTTAATTTAAGGGTTTTTACATCATCAAAAATTATTTCGTTCACACGGATTTTTCATTCCCCGAGAGAGCCAAATCTAGAGAACCGCTTATTGACGTAGTCTTACACCGCCCCTATGATGCTTGGTGATAGTCTTTGTCGTGAATTTTGATCGAAAAAAATCACCAAAACCTACCTGGTACCTCCTCCTTCTTTGCCGTACCGGTACGGTAACAAATTTCGATATCTTTGATGGATCTCCCATCAGAAGATTCGGCTGGGACTACGCATCAACCGTTTGGCTTTCACTGCAGTAGTCTGATGTGGTCTAGCTCTCCTGACCCGATCTCTATCACCAACAGCAGTATCAGCAACATTTTCCCTAGCTGTGAGAATGATTCTACCACTTCTGGGTTCGTGACTCCTGCCCTGCCTTCCACGGATGAAGAGCTCACGTTTATCATCCGTCGAGCTAAGAGCTTCACGTCGTCGATTTTTCCTGGCTGTGACGGTGGATCTGGAGTGCTTTGGTCTTGGGGCACGGTTCTGCGAGAGTGCAAGATAGTGTCTTCAGTCGTTGTAAGGTGCATCGACGGACTTGAAGAGGACGGCGCTGACGGGCTCATGATTGCTGTGATATTCATCCGATTGCTTCCCTCCTTGATTGGTACGATCACGAGGCTACTTAAAGTGACAGAAGCAGAGATTACGAGGTCTCCAGAAACAAAACAGCACCAGCGAAACCTCCGCGACTTTATTCGCGACACGATCAAATATCTGACTGCCTTGACGACGTCTCCTGCGGCACCTCCCCCCCTGAAGGTTGCTGTCGTATCCGCTTTGCAAGAAATCTACCTCTCCTCCCGGCTTATAGCCGGTCTCGTTTGGGAATCTTCATCTGGAGGCGCAAAATTGCTCCTTTGGAAACTCTATGAGATCATTTTGTCCCCCTCGACGTGCCGGTGCCTCAGTCGTACTATGACGGAATTTGTGAGTACTGCACTCGTTCACTTTTACGACCCTTCGCTATCAGAAGAGACCCGAGAGGAGGCAAGGTGGTTTGAGTCGCCCGGACAGCTTATTGAAGAATTTGGACATGGAGTGCTGCTCTGCGGCGTGACGTCGACTGTCGAGGGGCGCGGTTGCAGCTGCGGTGCTAATGCTATCGGTATGGGAAAGGGTTGGCGTTTGACTTGCTGCCTTGAGGGCGTCAAGTTTGGAGCTTGGATTTTGCGATCCCGGCACCAAAATGATGATTTTATTTGGGCATCCCCGCTCATCGTCCGTGCCAGTCACTTCCTGCTTCAGCAAGTTGAGGGAGAAATCGAGGCGGATGCGGCTAGACGGCAAGGTGATGCTGAAGCACTCACAGTATTCGGGGAGTATTGTGATTTGGTGCTTGCCGGATTGGGCGCGATTGCTGACTACCTGACACTTGGGGAAGGCAATGGCAAAGATATCACGAACGATGACGTTGATGTCATCAACGATTCTACCGCAAACAATATTATTTCTCTTCTAACCATAGTGATTCGACTGACTGCTCGTGACGCTGCCGTTACCACCACAACTTCCACTACCACTACGACAACCAAAATCCTCAGAAGATGCGCCGAAGTTGCCACAAAAATTACTCGCATTCTCGCGAACAATAACGCTATATCCCTCATTTTGAAAGAACCTGCAGTGGCGAGCATCGTCGGTGCAAGTAGCGGCGGTGACTTTCCGGAAGTGCTGGTCAAGGTTTTGTGCACAGAGGTGAATGATGCGCTCCGAAGTGCGTTAGAGGAGAAATGTGAAAGCGCCCTTGCTGCACTGCTCCCCGATTGTGTGAGTTGTTTAGAGGGCCTCGGTGTCTGTGTCACGTGGAAAAACTCAAATGTAAGCGACGGTCAGCTCGCTTGGATCTCCCTCCTCCACTTAGTCTGCTCGACTACAGCCATCCTTCCCCCCGCCGAGAACGGAATTATTTCTGTTCCAAACCTGTCAGGACACCAAAATGACGTCAGAAACCTTCTCCATTTACTGGTTGACTGGAAAATTCCGCAAATAAATAGCTTGGAGGTCAAGGTTGGGATTTGTGAGGTTTTGGGCATCTGGAGTGGCTTCGATCGTCTTCGCAGATCCGATGATTCGTCGTCTGGGAAAGATTCGGATCAATCAATAGGAAGATTGTCCGGCACCGACGGTTTTGGTGCTTCTAGTGCGGCGGCGATCGGAACAACGAGTCACCCGCCGTCCACTTTGCCTTTAACAATCGTGACGACACTTGGCCCCCTTTTACTGCCTTTGCTGGCAACTGGAGATGTTCTGTCCTTGTCCTTGTTCTTCCGAACGGTCGGGGTGATAGAGGCAGTCGTGTGGTGGAAAGCCGAGAGTGACGACGGCGACGATGATGAGAGTGCCAGAGCGGCACTAAGCTTTCTTGAAGGTGTTATTCACGGCGAGGGCGAGGGTGTTCTGAAAGACACTATGTCGGAATTTGCCAGAAAGTCAAGGCGTAGAATCAGGAAGTTTGTCTTGGGCGAGGATGAGAGCGAAGACGGTAGTGCCGCCGATGCCAGCACTTCAAGTGCTGCGTTTGACGTTCGATTTACCCCTGTTTCTTTCAATTCGCGTCCTAAATCGGCAATCGACAACTTGCCCACACCTGAGCCGTTAAAGAATGAATCACCGAAGGTGCCTGCTGTTGATATTTTTGATGCTACTGGTGATTTTGCGAAATTAAGTGTTAACGGAAGACAAAAGGTTGATAATAATGGGGGTGAAAACAGAGACGTAAAGAAGGTCGTGCGTGACATTGTTGCTGCTCAAAGACCCCAGAGCTTTGTCCGTTCTGGACAGCAGCAGCAGCAGCAAGAACGACAAGAATATCCAAAGTTCACCAAGACAATTGTAGCTACCGGCAGCTCTGACCCTCTTGCCGTGAACATCAGTCTCAGCGTTACCGATGGGAACATCTCCTTTTTAACCGAGATCTACAATTGCACGCCAGTAAAATTCATGGGTGTTCGGCTGGTACTTAGTGTGAAACGTCGCTTCGCTCCAGTCACTACAATTGAACTGACGCATAACCCAGGGGATGGAGCGGAAGTCACACAATTGTTAGGTTCTTCTGTGGTAAACGCTTGGAAAGCCGGAGACTGCGTCATTGACGGAGTTGTGGAGGTCGACGGTGTCGAGAGGGAGGCGGCAGTAACATTTGCTTTGGTTGGCGATAGCGACACACACATCGACGCACAACACAGCGACATTGTCGACGCTGCGGACGGCCCTGACGATGGCGATAACGTTATTCGTACTATTCCTATTGTAGTGCTGCCTACGATCAAAATTTCTTTCCTGACTTTGTTGGAGGAGTGCCGCGAGATTATCGAAGGTGGATTTTTCAATGATGATTGGAGCGTTTTGGGTGAAAGGGTTCGGCTGGCTGTCCGGAAAGTGACAGCAAATGACGAAAGAAACATTAACTTTCCGCGCAAGCATCCTTTAGAAGGCAAACTCTCCCTCCGCGAAGGTAGCGATGGACTCGCAACCGTCACTGCTTGGGCACTCCAGACCCGCATTCACTCTCAGAAAATGTTCGCCGTCCTCACCACCAACGGCCCCGCCACCAGCTTCCAAGCGGCTATCGAATTGCGGTCGAACGATGAAGAAATGTTGGCGATGCTAACGAGCACAATCGAGAGCAGATCGGAACTTGTGCGTTTCATTACCAACGACCTCTTTACAAGCGACGAAAATGTAGCCAAATTTGATACAGGGGGGCTGGTGGTGGGACGAAGAGACGACCCCTTCGTCAACGAGAGTAGAAACTTTACGAACTTCATCGCGCCGAATGTTGATTAATGGACGATATAAAACGACGCATTAACTTTAGCTAGAATCTGCTGCTAAATTCTCTTTGTACACTGTGCACTATTATTATATATATCAAAATACAGTTAATATTGTAAACACAGAGTACAGCAAGAAGATCGGATAAGAAATCAAATACTTTTGCTCCTCCAGCCCACAGCTGCTCACAAATATTCTCGTGCTCGCCGCCGTGCTCCATCCTATTGCCACCGCGGAAAGTAGAAAGCCAAAGTAACTCTTGAGATTGATTAAAACTGCTACGACGGCTAGGAAATTGATTGGGAGTAAATTATATCCCAAGATGCTGAAAACGAGCCAAGTTCGCACGTCCTTCGACACGGCCATCAATTGAATCACGCACGCGACTGACAGACAACCAAACACTCCAAATCCGTAAATGTAACCGAAGTGGACCTTCGTTTCGTTGGAGGTGAAATAAATAATAACGGGAGAGAAAAAAGAGAAAAATAATGGGTGAGTCGAGTCGAGTCGAGTCGAGTCTCGGTCTAGAAGTTGAAATAGCAGATGCAGATGCAGATGCAGATGTTCCGGGGGCATCGTCATGGCACAGTACCGCTTTGGCCCCCTTCCTGGGCTCACTCACCTTGCCCCGGAGGAGCAAAGTCGCTCCCAAAAGCAGACAGAACACTAACGGGCCGGCCATATCAGTGTCGTCCATAAGATTTGGGTCCACGCTCTTCATCGGGTGCAGCACGGCCTTTGTCTTCTCGACGATATGAGGAATGTTCACGCCAAGCTCTTCAAGAAGGGGAGGCTCATTTTCATAATCTTCTCCGCCCACGTTGCTGCCCATGTTGCCGCTCATGCCGCCGCCAATATTTCCGCTCATGTTGCCGCCGATGGGACCTCCCATGTTGCCGCCGCCGATGGGACCTCCCATGTTGCCGCCGCCGATGGGACCTCCCATGCTGCCGCCGCCCATGTTGCTGCCCACAGAGCCCCCCATCTGACCCCCAACATTGTTGTAGGAGCCACTGTTGATTCCAGAACTCATCATTTGGCCCGCACTGTTCATCTGGCCGTGATTAGACCCCATTCCGGGCATACTCGGTTCGCTCGCGAACCAGTCTGCATTACCGCCGGAGGAGGGGGCTGCATTTTGACGAGCACCCGCACCAATATTGCCAGTCCGCTGCGGGGAGGATTGTGGGAGACCCGAGGGTGATGAAAAGAGCACATTGTTTATTTCTGCCATACTTTTTGCGTCTATCTGTACGAGGAAGGGAAGAGGGTGTAAAAAATTTCGGTATTTACGTCAGGATGGGCAACGAGTACATGCTTTTAAATCGAGGAATATTTTTCATTTTTAGAAATGCATTTAATTTATCCAAGTATCTTCAAGAGCGCTTCTTTCTAACCCATAGCCTCGGCGCCATGGCGGCTGCCCTTCCCATTGCAAAAATAACCGGATTGCTGATAAAGACCCTCTCGAAACCGATGGCAAAGCGTTTGAAGAAGGAGGCCCTGAAGCACCCCTCCTTGTCAACGATCCTCCTTCACATGGGACAGTTCACGCACGCGTCTACGCAGAGACTGACTTTGCTATCACAGGGATTCAAGGTAAAAAGCGTGAATCCACTGCTTGAAGAGAACGCCATTGCCAAAGGCGCCGAGATTCTTGGTGAAACTATTGTTTTTAGTGTGGCCTGCGGGGTTGTGATCTGGGAATACAGTAGCAGCCAAGCAAAGGCGGAGAAAAAGAGAATAAGTGCCGAGCAGCTGTCGATCCAGACAGACGCCAGGCACGAGGCTCGTCTAGCGGTCATCGACGAGCGGTTGGACAAGCTCGAGAAGATTGTCAGGAGGAATGAGAACTTGGTGGCAAGGCTGGGAGGTGGGGTCGTAGAAGGTGTAGTTGGAGGTGTCGTCGGCGCGGTCCATAGCCGTCCCCAGAACAACAACCTTCGTGAAGAAGAAGAGCTCGGACGACGGAGAAGAGAGCGGGAGATTGAGGAAGGAATTATTACGATGAAATCTCAGACCAATCCTGGCTTTGTTTCCTATAAAAAATTGAGCGGTGATGACTAGACTAGTTTCTCGTACTAGACTAGTTTCTCGTATTGAATTCGTATTGGAAAATTTCCTTGGCTGAAAATTGTAGAGAGAAAAATAGAAAAGAAGTGCAAAAGTTTGAACAAGATTCTGTTTGAACAGGATTCTGGTGGTAGAAAAAAAAAACGTTTCTTTAATTTATTTCATTGGTTTTTCTTTTCTGGAAAATCGATCGATCGATCGAAAGTTTGAACAAGATTCTGTTTGAACAGGATTCTGGTGGTAAAAAACCGTTTCTTTAATTTATGGTTTTTCTTTTCTGGAAAATCGATCAAAAATAGGCCTTTGGTCTTGCTTCGAATTTGACCTCCTCCTCAATTTCTCTCATGACGCGCAGGCACAGCTCATCTCTCATTGGCGGTGTAAGTACAGCGACAGACATTGGCATGCCGCAACTCCCTTCCATTGTTTCTCCCGCCTTTTTTGCCCAGAAATCGCGCTGGAATGGAGGCAAGTCCTCAAGCGGGTATTTGTCTTCTCCTCTCTTGACTGTCGTCACAGGGACGGTCCCAGAAGGCCAGAGAATTAGATTCGCCAGGAGCGTGTAGCTGAAAGCTCCAGTGAGATCTTTGCTCGCGCCGCATTTCAAGGCCGGAAGCGGTAGGGTGGGGTGGATGATGGCATCTATCCCGTAGTTTTCGACAGTTTCTGCCCACGTCTTCTTCAAACTCGTCACATCGGCGAGGAGCTGCCAGAATTTATACACACTCAAACCTCCACTGCGGGAGGCCTTAACAAGCGACCCTCGCCTCCTGTCCAAAAAAGCGGACACTATTGGGCGGAGGAAGTTTGGAATGTTCGCGGCTGCCTTGAGAACGTTGTATTCTGGTAGAAGCTCCTCTCCGTCGCAGCCTTCCGTAAAGCCTCTCATATTCCCTTCAGCTGCCACGAGAGCCACGTAGAGCTGATAAGTTTGGCAGCCATCGCCTGGAAACGGAATTTCCTTGACCTCGTGCCCTCGAGCCCGAAGAGCATCCGCCGCTTCTATCGTGGCACGACGAGCAGCAGAACACGGCTCGAACCAACCGTCACTGGTAAAGTATGCAATCTTGAGTTTCCTGGTACTGCTGTATTCCTCCTCTTTCCATGTGATGGGCGCGACACCCTTGTCGAGCTCGAACATCCTTCCGTCCCATATTGTTTCCATGAACCGCTTGCAGCAGTCAACTGACCTACCAATTGGACCCGGCGTGGAAGGTATTACCTCTCCAAGCCCATGTCTGTCGTTCGGACGCGGCGCCATACACCCTCGCTTACTAATTCTACCGGTGGTAGGCTTAAAACCAGATAGGCCACAAAACGCGGCGGGAATTCTCACTGAGCCCCCCACGTCGGTCCCAACACCAAGGGGCACGCATCCTGTGCTCACCAAAGCGGCATCACCGCCGCTGCTCCCCCCTGGCGTGCGGCTGAGATCCCAGGGATTGCGAGTTAAGCCCCAAACATTGTTGTGGCTCTCGGGGAGCATCATGCACTGGCTCACATTTCCACGGGCCAGAATGTGGCAGCCGCTCTCCCTCAAGATTTTTGCCAACACCGAGTCAGCCTCGGAGATATGTTTAGGGTGGGAGCGCACTGCAATCCCCCCCGTCATCAAACAACCCTTCACCCCGATGCAGTCCTTGATTGAAATTGGAGTGTGAGCCAGTGGCGTCTTTGTCGTTTGATATTTCTCGCGTTTTTTTAGGTTTTCGTCAAACGCCTCTTGATAAAGCTCCTCTGTGACGGCGTTCACCTTGCTTCCTGGGCCAGCGAAACGCCTAATCCGCCTCGCCAAGCCTGAGATCATGTTTGCATCCGAGATCCACTTGGCACGCTGCATCCTCTGAATTTCACCAATCGTCTTGAACGCAAACTCGTCTTCTGGGGTCTCAGGATTAGATTCGAGAGCGACGTCGTGCCTTTTTGTCTCCCTCCGCTCTCTGGCAGCAGTAGCAAGGGCCTTCAACTCATTTCTTCTCGCATTTTTTTTCGCGGATTTCAACCGAACCAATAATCCTAAAAGGAGTAATATGGAAGTGTATGACGACCATTCAGATGAAATGCCGAGAAGAGCACTCAGATTCAACATTATTTTGGGAAGTGAGAGGAGGGTAGATCTCAGCTTTTCGACTTCGCTTAGAGTCAAAGAGCGTAGGGGAAGTTCTCGTAAGCTTTTGAACGAACTTTGTGGTCGAATTTTTATTATAAGCTAATCAGAAGTGGAGATATAGGTCCCTAGCCAATTTCACAGAACGTTGCTTTTTTGACAAAAAACGTCGAAATCGTCGAAACGTGCTCTTTCGCATTTTTCGACCAACTTGAAAAGGATCCCCCCTCTTTTCGTTGTAAATCCTAACACAACTAATACAGTATACTAGCTAAGTACCGTGTACCGGCCTATAATTAAAAATTACAGAAACATCTTTTAATACTAGTTCCAAATCCCCCAACTTGGAGTCGTCGGCTTGTTGTTGCCAGTTGAGTCTCAACATGGGTTCGGGTTCTTCAGTCAATCAGCAGGCATTGATCGATGCGCAAGAGCGTGCTCTAAAATCTGAAGAGAAAGCGAACGCCCTACAGAAGGAAATCAACATGCTGCAAGCAAAGCAGATTGAGCTGCTCGAGAGTGAGAAGAAGAATTTTCTTGAAGAGCTACGGGGTGTTGTGCGACAGGCTGCAAACGATGGTGGAGGAGGGTGGAAAGGAAGCAGTGGCTCGCCCCAAATAATGCCGCAAAGTGAGGTCCGCCCTGCTTCCAAAACTGATGACGACCTTGATGAGGGGAATAACTTTGCGGAGAAGAAAGCGGAGAAATTCCTGAATGAAGTCAATGACAGGGTTGATCAGGCAAATAAACTCGCGGATGAGGTCGGTGAGAAAGTCGAACTAGGAATGATGGCTGTGGAGAAGATTTCTGGAGAAGGCGCTGTGGACTTCCTGAACGATAATTTTGAGGAAATAAGCAACAAGGTTCTTGGTCCGATTGCAGAATTAGTGACAGAGTTCCCATTTTTGGGTCCTGTGGGAACGGCTATGAAGATGGCTCTATCGACTGCCCAACAAGTTCGCGGCAACAAGGCTGCATGTGAAGACCTCGGTGGTCGGGTTGCAGAGGTCGGAATGCTGCTATCTGAGCTCATGAACGCGTCTATGACAGCCGAAAAGGGGGCAAAAATCCCACCCGGTGCACTTGCGATCCACCTGAAGAAGCTTGCAGACGCGATTAACGACGCCAACGAGTTCATGAAAAACTTTTCCGGACGGGGATTCTTCAGCAAGATGCTCAATGCGAGCAGCGACGCTGGAAAGTTCGTGGAATTGGACGACGCAATGGCGAAGATAATGGAAGATATGTCACTAGCTGTACAAGTCAAAATCATGATGATGTCTGCGAAAACGTTTGGCGAGGTGAAAGCACTGGGAAGTAAGATTGATCGCATGGGAGGTGCTTCGGAGGTCTCAAAGAACCCACAATTGATGAAGGAGGTCGCATCTTCTGCAGGAATCAGCGAGAATGCCTTCAAGGAGGAGATGGCGGCGATGGGTGTAAAGCTAGATGAGATGAACTCAAAGCTGGATGGGCAAATGGATATACTGCTGGAGATTAAGAGTTCCATGACTATCAAGTTAAGGCGCCCCGAGAAACCTTCGAGAACTGAAGAAGTTGAGGAGTGGCTAAAGAAGTCGCCTGCGGATGTCTATACCTACGTCCAGTATGCGAACGAGTGTCTCACGCTCGATTTCAGTCGGGATGTCGCGGTTCCTTACTCAAAGTTTGAGATTAGTATGGACAATTTGATGGACGCTGAGGCCGAGGAGCTGGGATTGAGTGGGTTTTTGAGGGGTGCTCTCGACAAAGATAAGGACGGGTCTGTGGGGAAGAGCGAGTGGTCCCGCCTGCACAGAAAATGGGTCAAATCAGGGCTTAACAACCTGTATGACTTTGTCAAAATTCAGGCCGAAAATAACCATAAGAAGCCCAACGATCGCATCGTCGCGGTTGAAAAGACCAAATCTGAAATGAACCGTCCATCCCCTCCCTCAGGATTTAGTCCGTTTGAAGGCACCAGTGAATTTCTCAACCTCGGAGATAAGACCATCGCTCTCTACAGCTACGACACGGGGAAGTTCTTGAGCTATACGACCGAGCAGGGGTTCTTAAGGCAGGTTTACGATAAAAAAAGTGACAGGTGAGGAGCAGCTGTTTTGCGGACACGGCTTAGCAAGTGAAGTGACAGACGGGGGATCACCTTCCCTTCACTGACACACACATTTAAACATTCCTCAGCCAATACAATTTTGTTCCAACAGGAGATGGAGATGATTCGTTTTATGTTACCAGCGCCTACGAAGACGCGATCTGGAGCGGCACTTTCCTCACTTGTCACCCTTCGCTCCGTTGTATCCTTACCAGTGACAAATCGAAGGCGTGTAAGTTCTGCCTCTACATCGAAGACAAAGATGCCGGAAACGACAAAGAGAGCACTACCTTCCAGCTCTTCGACAAAACTTCCAATTGCTGGCTCGGACAAGACCGTCAAATGTTTTGGAATCATTTTATTAAGAATTGCGACGCTGAAGAAGGCTGTTGCGGAGGCTTCGGCTTGAAATTTAACCAAAAAACGTCCTCAATCCCTCGTGGGTACCGACCGTTGTCAGAAGACGAAATTAGTGGGTTAAATACTGACGAAGTGTTCGCGCTTTATGTCAAGGAGAGCAACAAGCATTTTAGCTACATTGACGGGAAGGAAAATTGGTGCAGGTCTATCTACAACAAATCAATGAGTCGGTGGAAATTGAAGAGTGTACAGGAGGAAGGGGGCCGAGCTTCGAATTTGTTTTACATCGTCAACAAATACCCTGGCAAATGTTCAGGACATGCTCTTGCCTATTCAAACAATCCCGATGGTGTGCTCCTGACGGGTGACAAATCATTTGCTTTGAAATTCAAGCTTCACATCAACTCAACAAACAACGATTTGTATACACTGCAGGCCATCGACTACAATAACAGGGACGATTTGTGGCTGGGTCTTGATAACAACAAACATTGGAACGTCTTGGAAGACTATGAAGAGGCATGCGCCATCGAGTTTATCTCTCTGGTGGCGAATGTTGGCGTGCCGAAGGGTTACAGGAGGTGTGAGGACGAATTACTACCCTCCGTCGACAAAATCTACAGCATCGTTCAAAACGACAACGACAAGTTCGCGATGGCTTGCGATGGCAGCGGTTGGGTGAAGCCAAACTTTACGGACGTGAAGAAAAGCCGCTTCCGTTTTGAGAAGTGCGAGGCCAGCATTGGCCGTGGCTTCTACCGAATTGTGTGTGCAGAGGAGGGTAGCAAATATTGTGGCCACTATTTGAGCTTTAACATGTCCGGGGGTTGCGTGGGAGTTTACCCCAAGAAAGTACATGGAGCGCCAATCCAGATTTTTGTTAACGATGAAGGCATGTACCAGTTCCTAATTTACCTCCCAGACTCCCTCATCGACAGTGTCAAAAGCTGGGAAGGTTGCGAAATATGGCACAAGATGTGGATCGGGATGAAAAATGAAGACGAGACTAAATTTGAATTGGAAGACAATTGGTGTTACATCGTGGAGTACAGCAAGGCACGAAACTTAGCCAATTGGAGGTTAGTAGAGGAGTAGTGACTTGTAACATTTTATCCTCGGGTTAGGGTTAGGTTAGGGTTAGAATTGTAATATTATTGGGTAAAAAAATAGTGCTTTAAGAACGACTATTCAACTTTAATCTTCATTTTTTGCAAAAGGAAAAGATCGATGCCCCTTTGTTCAAATATACTCGAAAACTCTCGTAATAAATTCACCCTCTCGCTCCAACGTTTCACACAAATTTCAATATGTACCCTACCAAACCTTTCTCTCCATCACCCCCCGAGACATTCATCTTTTGCAAAAAAAGGCCAACCTCGAGTAAACCAGAGTTGTCAGCAGGGAACTGCGCAAGTGCTGATGCGTGCTTCTCTGCCTCTGTTCCTTCCGCATTGTTGACCGCTCGATTATACTTTCCTAAAAGTCGCAGGACTAATTTCCGTAGAGTGATGCTAATGTAGCGATGTCGAAGATAGAGCTCAACTGAGTCAAATCCAGCAAAAGTTGCTTTCTGCAGCAAGGCATCGCATTGCTCGAACACATAATCACCAAGCACTGCACTATCAGGCATAACCACGGACGTCAGAGAGGAGCATCTAAGAAACGTCCACTTTCCTATCTCTGTGAGACTGTCAGGCAACACCATGGACGTCAGTGAGGTGCAATCCTGAAACGCTCCACCGCCCAGCTGTGTGAGACTGTTGGGCAGCACCACGGACGTCAGGGAGGAGCAATTGCCAAACACTGCAATGCCCAGCTGCGTGAGACTGTCGGGCAACACAACGGACGTCAGGGAGGTGCAATCCTGAAACGCTCCATTGCCCAGCTTCGTGAGACTGTCGGGCAGCACAACGGACGTCAGGGAGGAGCATTTACCAAACGCTGCTTCGCCCAGCTGCGTGAGACTTTCAGGAAACACCACGGACGTCAGGGAGGAGCAAAGTGCAAACGCCCACTTTCCTATCCCTGTGAGACTGTCAGG
>Ga0115557_1001919_pt1 | contig 14136 bp, 5 predicted proteins | sample COGITO_mtgs_1104_FD_87280 | JGI IMG/M metagenome (GOLD analysis project Ga0115557, IMG submission 87280) | Pelagic marine microbial communities from North Sea - COGITO_mtgs_110421 | ecosystem: Environmental > Aquatic > Marine > Epipelagic | place: Germany:Helgoland, sampling site Kabeltonne...
AACAACAACAACAACAACGACGACCCGGAAGAGAAGAAAAAACCATCCTTTGGCGGCGGCACGGATTCAAACGGCCGCATGCACGTTCCCACGGACGCGTTTGGCGGGATGAGCCCTGAATTTAAAGCCGCTTCGGCGTTGAAAACGCTGTTCACCATGGTGGCGGTCAGAATCGTCTTGGCGCAAGAGGAAGGGTACGATAACGAAGGCGGAGGAGGGACGCCGACGTCAATCGCGCTCGGGAAGTTTCTGGAGGAAAATCCGTTGAGAGATGGGAACGAGTGGCTGCAGAAGATGTTAGAGTGCGAACAGACGGAGCTAAGGTTGATTGCTTTGAGGTTGATCGAGGTGAGGAGAGCGTACGCGGAGAGTCAGTTTGATTTTAACGAAGTGAGGAACACGGCGAGACTTGAAATCGAGAAGGATAACGACAAGCTGATGGTTGACTACATGAAACAGAGTTTAAGCGCGGAATAAAGAAGGACGAATAAGCGTCTTTATGTATAATGTTTGTGTATTTGTATTGATGTGTATGTTGTCTACTACTACTACTACTACTGCTACTACTACTATTTTACGCTAAATATCCTCGACAGTTATGACTGGCGCAATAGCACGGCACTTTACCGTCTTCTATTTCAAAGCGGTAGTTGTACGTCATTTCCGTTCCTGCTGGGACGTCGACCCGTGTAAAAAAACAAACGTGGTGTTCACCGCCGGATTTGATGATTTTCGTGTACATGTTTGGATCGCAGGAATGATTCGTAAATCGAGCGATGTTCCCCATGTTGGTGCAATCTACAACGGTGTGGTCGTCCGCGCGTAAGAGATAGCAATCGGTACCGTCACGTTCGTAACGTGCTTCGCGGAGATCCGCGATGGGAGTTCGAACGGCTTCACCACGGTAGATGATGACCATCGCGCCGGCTTTGATTGGAACTTTTGAAATTAACCCCCAACCGTGGATGGCCGATTTCCCAAACGTTAACCGTTTCTTGACCGTGTTTGTACATTCGAGCATGCGCTCTTTTAACGATAAGCCAGTACCCTCGAGAGGGCCTTTACTTGGCACGCTGGCTCCGTGCTCGCCGCCGAGTTTTCTGGCGGCTTGCGATTTTATGTACTTCTCTCTCCACTCCTCGGGGGTGTACGACCGACTGGTGACCAGCGCTCGATGCAAACCACCTCGCGTGCCTCTCACGATGTACGGCTGCAAACCGACGTACTGTCGCTTCCCAGTTTTCGGCGGTGGACCTAGATTTTTAGCTTTCAACAAATCCGTCGATTTAGGAGGTTGCACGCCTAAACGCCTATACACGTTCAACTGAATTTCTCGCAACTGTGCCGGAGTTAAACCTTGACCAAACTTTTTCATGCCGTACGGTTGATTCTCGTCTGCTTTTTTGTTCTTCTTTTTCTTCTTCCTCTTGGAAAGTCGAACGCCGAATCCTTCCAACCATTTACCTAAAGGCATCAAAATACCACCAGCAACGCAAACACGAATCGAAACGCGCCATTTTTTCGAAAATGGCATTCCAGCGTGGTCTTCGTACTTTTTCGGGTCGTGATATACTGGCGGCGCATCGGGTGTCGGCTGACATTTTTCACACAAACATCGAATGATGGACTTTCGAGTGTTGTATTCACCAATAATGTTGCGACATACGACTGAAACTTCAATTGGGAGCTCTGGATGCCACGAATCATCGTCGTCGTCCACAGCTTTCTTAGCCAAATCTTTCATCTTAGAGCTGTTTTGTAAAAGCTCTTTCCTTTGCTCTCGTTTCAGGCGCTTCTCGGCTCTGGCTTTTTCGTACACCACGTCGTCGTCGCCCATAAACTTCGGCTTTTTCAGCTCAATTCGTCGATCAATTTCATCGTCCAAGAACTCTTGCTCGATTTCGCAATCCGCGAATCTAGGTTCCGGGTTCCGCTCGCACGTCCACACGTCCGCGTCGTCTTTCGCCAACGCTTCTGCGACGGATTGCGGTACTCTTCGCCACTTTCGACAATCGTCGTTTTCGCATTGAACCCAAGCTTCGCACTCTCGGTCTTCGTCGTCGCTCTCTTCGTCGTCGTCGTCAAAAATGCTTTTGAATTTCGACGGATCTAACGGTTTCGAAGGCTTTGGAGGTCCAGGTTTCCTAGCCGTCGCTGCCAACGCATGCGCGCGCTCCTGGGTGTAATCTTCATCCTTCGATGCGGCAACTTTGGGTATGAAGGAAAGGTCCGGCCACTCGTCGTGGTGTAACGTCTCATCGGTTTCCCCGTTTAACCACTTGATAGCAAACTTTGGATCATTCAGCGACAGCATGTCCGTTTTAATCGCTTTCAAGCCACCTTCGTCGTCGAAGTTTAATCTGTGTCTGCACCCCGTTCTCGTCACGACGGCTTCAGTGATAGTTGCTTTCACGAAGATAGATTCTTTAAACGTCGCCGTAGAAGCGTCAATCGCTATGCGCCTGCCTTCCAGACTTTTGGCTTTCTCTTCAATCGTCATCTTCTTGTCGTCCTTTTTTCCAAAATTATCTAAATCGATTTCAATATTCCTCAGAGCAAGTTGTCCAACCGGATAGACGGCTTTCTTTTTCGGCAGCGGTGGCAAGCTCGGGTCGCGTTCGAGATTGACGTGTTTTGTCTTCCCTTTCGGGAGAGGCCGGCCGGCTCGAGACAGGACGGTGATTTGTGGATGTTCATCCAGATAAGAACCGAAGGTTTCGTACCCGACTCGTTCTGTTCGATTCGACGGATCGCCCCCTTCCGGTAAAATTTTAATGGAGATTCTCCATTTTTTCGCGTGACCCATGCCGCAATGGTGTTCCCACCTGTTGGCTTCCCATAACGATGGAGCGTCCTTTCCGAAATCGCTCACCATATGCACACACCGCGCGCAGTGGCATTTGATATACGTGTCAGCTGGACGGAAAGTTCCGACTGTAGATTTACACGAAACAGAAATATTTGGCAAATTCGGGTCGCCGACATTGTCTAGAGGCAGCGGTAAACCACCCGGGAGAACAGGAGGTGCATTGATATCGTCTGGTTCCGCCTCGGCTTTAGGTTTTGTCACGGCAGCCTTGGCGAGCTTTTCCGCAATCTTTCTCCGTTTTTCTTGATCCCTTTCCTCGCGTCGTTTCTGAATCGCGCGCTGCTCTTCTTCTAACTGCAACTCTCGTTCGTTCTTCTCGCGCCCCTCGATTTCTTTTTGCGCTTCGTTATCCTCGTCACTATCTTCGTCCTCGGAATCTTTGCCGCCGAACACACGTTCATCATCAGAGTCATCGTGTATTAATCGCTTTCTGATTTTCGGTTTAACGACGTCGCCGTCGTCGTCGTCGATGTCGGCTTCCGTTCGGGGATGGCCCTTGGGGATGTATGGACGCAATTTCGCGCACAAACCGTCGCCCTCGGAATCAGACAGGTCTGAATCGCTGTTGTTCGTAATTTTCTCCTGCTCGCGCTGCTCACGCTTTTTCCGTTCTTCTTCTTCGGCTTCAAGCACTCTTGCAACTCTCTTTGAGACTTTAGTTTGGATCCAAGGTCCACTGACGATGACGCCGTCGTTTCCTTCTTCGCTGTAGCGCATGCCCTCTACGCATCCATACATTTTTTGACGTTCCTTGTCTACTCGACAATGTCGATGACAATAACTGATTAGGTGCATGGTATCGTCTTCCGGGTCTTCGTCGGCGTTTCCGTACTCGTCGCCTTGGTCCATGAACAAACCAGCGCCTCGGGCGCACAGCGGATGGTACGCTAAAAAGCACCCAGGATGACAACACTGCACTTTCGTCCCGCATCGTTGTTTGCAAATGGTGCACAGTAATTCCCATCGTTCGCGTTGAATGGCAGCTATGTTATCGATTGGCTCCATCGTTTCGATGTCCAAAACAGTGGTTTCCGGAATCCATTGGCAGCACGCCGAATGCGCCCACACACCGTCCACTGTAGTTGGTTTCAAAGCGCCGCCTATAACTGGACAAAGGCAACACTTGGGAGTTTCAGAGACAACTCCACCGGTATGTTCGCAAGCGCGACATAACCAGCCGACGGCTTGATCTGGAATTTCGTGGACGCCGTAGCAACTTTGATGCACAGAAACTTGACATCCTTCGCAAGTGATCAATTGATCGAAATCGAAATCGCGCTCGTCGTCACACACGGCGCATCGATCCACCGTCCACGCGATATGAATAGATTTGTAATCCTCGATTTCTTGATCTTCCTCCACTACTTTTCTGTTCTTTTCCGGTATTGCCTTTGAAAACTTCTCTTTCTTTTCTGTTCTTTCCTTATACTTTCTCACAGGCACGCCATCGAGCCATCGACCAACGGGCATGCGTTCCGGAACAACCATCCGTAACGATGCTTTCCATTTCTTCGCTTGTCCCATTCCGGCGTGCTTTTCAAACTCTGTTGCCGTCAAAGAACCTTCGCGGCCTTGGCACATGGAGCACAAACATACGACGCGATACTCTTGCGTCAGAAAATCGCCTTTGACGCCGTTGCATACAACTTGCACTCGCTCCGGGCGTTCGCTGAGATCTTTAGGAACTAGCGACCAATCAACGCGAGATTTTCTTGTAAACTCCGCAAACGGTACGCCAGAGAGTCCAACTCTTCTTTCGGCGGCACGCTGAGCTTCTTTGGCAGCCAATATGGTTTTTAAGTTTGCGTCCTGATCATCGTCTTTCTCCGTCAACTTTGTCGTTTTCTTCTCCTTCTTCTCCTGTGAATTCTTCTTATTCTTCTTCTCGAACGCGTTTTCTTCTCTTTCTTCTTGTAGTACTGATTCTTCGTCCTCATCCTCTTCTAATCCGTTTAATTCCTCCTCCGCTTTCTTTATATTCGCGGTGATAATTTTTTCCGCGTGAGTTTTATTTTGGCGCTGTTGCTGCTGTAACATCAATTTTTTCTCTTGTTCTCTCGCGTCTACGGAAGGGATGGACTTTGCCAATCTCGCTTGTAAAGTACCATTCTTCTGCATTTTTAAAAGCGCATTTCGAAATCTCATCGCCGCTTCGCTCGCCTGCACCTCGTACCTCTGTTTCTCCGAGCCCGAAAGTTTCTGCCAGGCCATGCCTTGCAACCGATACATCTCCGCGTGGTTGGAAATTTGCTCCAGATGGTTTTCCGTTTTGTACTTTGCGGTAAAATCAGCACCGAAGAGTTGCCAAGCAGTTTTCGGCCGACTGGGTAACTTTCCAACTTTCGTCGCGCTCGGTGGAGAGCTTATTTTGTTGTTGTTGTTGTTGTTGTTGTTGATATCCGTTGAAAGCTTCGATGCATCTCTAGCTGGAGGCGGCGAAAACATGTTGAGATTCTCGGCGGAAGCAGGTCCTTCGTCTTGAATTGACTCCTTTCTCGTATCGTTTTGCGCTTTAATATTGTTGTCACCTGCGTCGCTTTGATGAATCAAGTCTGTGTGCGTGTCGTTTACATCGATGTCATCACATTGCATCATCGCGTCATCTTTTACTTTCGCGAGCGCCTTTGGGAGTTTCGGTATTTGCGAGAGTAACTTTTTCCTCTCTAACTCCGCCTCTCGCGCCTGTCTCGCGGCTTTAATTTTCATCGCCTCTTTATCAATCTTCCCAGCCGCACACGTGGGGCAGTTATACGGAATCTCTTCCTCTTCTCTTCCTTCTTTGAGTGCGTCGGCTTCTTTCTTCAAAATTTCCGCCGCGGTCGCGTCGCACAAATCGTGCACCCACATCTCGCACGTGTCGCATTGAATCATCGGCCCACAGTTCGCATAGTGCCAAACTTTTCCACAGCATGGACAATATTGCCCCTCGCCGTGCATTTTCGCGCACAGCAAACAAAACTGCTTCGCGTCGAGTTCTTTCCTCGCGCAACTCACGCCGCACGAAGCGCACTGGAGCCCATTTTTCATCAATTTCTTCGGTTTCTTATCCTTGTGGCTGCTCGTGCTCGCCGCAACGGCACCCGATTTCCTCTTTTGAGCCGTCGTCGACGACGCGTGTTTCGCATTCTTCTTCTTCTTTCGATTGTTCGTCCCGTCGTATTCTTCGTCCTCCGTATCCTCTTCGTCTGTATCGTCCGCGCCTCTCTCCTCGTCCTCCTCCTCGTGCGCCTCTTCCGAATGATTTTGAGGCATCACGACGCCTTCAACAAACCCTAACCTAGCCGTCCCAAACTGCTTATATACCCTCTCAATCTCCTTCACCGCGGTTTCAAACGCTCTCGGCCGCATCCGTTTCGGCAACGCCTGCGTCTTACACGTCCGCGCGTTTTCCTCGTCGAACGGTGCCAACTGCTCCTTCACCGCCCAACAATAGTCTCGGTCGTGTTTTTTTATCGTCGCCGGGCCGTAAAACATCACGCACACCGCATCCGGAACGCACGACGCTCTCACCGCACTCGGTGCTTCGATTGGATCGATCAGTTTCCCCGGCCAAAACGGTTCAATCGCTCGTACCGTCGCTTTGCAAAACACCAAATCGCCGACTTGGTAATGGTTTAAATCGTTCGGTTGTTGAGGAAAGACCGCCCAAGACGGGGGTGGATCCGCCGCCCAATCCATTTTTCCTTCTTGAGCCTCTTTCCTCTCTGCGCTTCTTTCACCTCTTCCTCTTTCTCTCTTTCTTACCCAGAAAGAAGCGAATGGACTACGATAAAATAAGAGTAAACGTTAAAGTGTGTCTGAATTTTAACGAATTCAAGGGGGAAAAACGAGAGGAACGAGCAGTTATGAGTTTTCGCACCACAAAACGTCGATATCAAATCAAAGTACAATTCTTTCTTCGTATTAGTATTAAAACAAATGTGGTTTTGTATACAGTAAGTACATTACGAGAGAAGGAGTTTGCGCAAACTCCCCTCTCTTTCTCTTTCTCTCTCTTTCTTTCTCTCTTTCTTTTTGTTCGCCGGCGGAGTTGGGGACTCGTTGTTGCTACCAATTTTACAATCCGCGTTGTCATCACTATTTGCGTTTTCATCGTCGCCGTCGACGAGAGAAAGACGTTCCTTTGCGCGCATAAAAAGGGAACATCGATCTCTCTTCTTTTGTCTCGAATGTTGATGACGCAAGAGCAACGATAATAAAAAATAGCATATCTCTTTTCTTCTTCTTCTTCTTTCGCTTACTACTGCGAAGAGGCTAACGATTTGCACATCTTTTGAACGTACTGGACGATGTTGACGCTGTGATCCATCTCGTCGGTTAAACCGAATTCGACGACGCCGTTTTCCACCGGGACGCAGATTATGGTTTTCAATCCAGCTCTTTCTGCTTGGACTTTTCGCTGAAAAGACCATCCCGGTAACAAGGAAATGTCTTCGTGCCACTCGTAGTTTCCGGAGTGACAGACGCGACCTGGCATGCCAAACCCAAGAACGTATCGAGTGAACAACGTTTTCGATGTATTAACGAATAATTTTAATTTACTCGTATCGGTGGCGATGCGTGGGGAAATGACCGATTCATCGGGCATTAAACTCGTTCGCTGTCGATCGAGTTTCCAGAATATGCCGTAGTCAAAGCCTTTAGATTCGCAGACGTATGACATTCGATCGCGCATCGGAGAATCTACCATCCAGCTGCCACCAGAGAAAGCCGTCTCGCCGCCAAACGCGTGTCGATTTTTATGTCTCTCGGAACCGCCTGGTTTCACTTTACACAAAGGGCTGACTAAAGGTCCGTCGCGATGGAAAGCGTCCATCGAATCTCTCAACATCTCGTCAATGCGCTGGCAAGAGACTGATTTTTGCAAATAGTTCGCCGAAGACATGGACACGACGTTTTTCATCGCCGGATTATTGCCACTAATAACACCGCCATTACCACTACCGACGTTGTTATTGATAGTATTATTACCTTGAATTAGCCTGTGCCCGACCATTTGGGGAACGTCTCCAAAGGTTTCAGATTGCGCGTAGTGGTGTTGCTGAAAGGAAGACACAGAGCCGTTCGATCCTAACGTTGGGTGTAACGTCATCGCCGAGTGCGGACGAGGTTGCTGCTGGTTGGCATCCATCATATCACGTTGGTGTTGCTCCTGCTCATCTTGTTGCGTCATCAACTGTTGCTTTTGATATTCCTTAACCTGCGAAGAACAGTGCATGGGAGACCCGTCGTCGCTCTCGCTCTTTCGTTCCTCTTCCTTCTGCTCTCGATACTGCACCGCCAAGTGATGCTCTCTCTCCGCGATGATACCGTTGGCTGTTCCTTGCGACGACCCTCCGGAACTTTGGTTCGATAACGTCGTGCTCGCGCTCGACGTGTCGTTCCCTCCCGCCATGGACGTGTTCGGAGAGGACCCTTTCTCTGATTTCAGTTTCACTCGAACGTCTACGCCGCCGTTGTTGTCGCTCCTTCCACCACCATTCCTGGCGATAGCGGTAGCAGTCATATTATTATAATGTACATCAGAATAATTATTCATGTCGGTAAAATTTCTTCTTCTTCTTCTTTTGGTCTCTCTCACTCTCTCCCCCTTGGGAAACAAACAATCGCCCGATTAAAAACAAATAATACACAAGTTTTTGTATATATTATATATGAAAACACACGATCTCCGCGCCTTCTTCGAGCAGATCTCGCTCGCACTCTGCAAATACAAACGCGCGCTCTGTGGAAAGACTGTCTCGATCTTCTTCTCACCGACGCTCTCAGAGGCAACCCGCGCAGATTTGGATCTTTTTTTTGAGATGCCTTTTCCGTACTTTCTCTCACAGCCTTTCCTTTTTTCCACACTGGAATTTTACCGAAGCGCCAAGGAGGCAATCTCCTTTTTTGGCAACGACAAACTCCTTCCGCGTTCGTCCGTTTCTTTGGAGAATCGATCGAGTGGTGTTTGCAAGAAAGAAGAGGTCCTCCTGCGAAGCGCGAGTGTTTGATGAAAGAGTCAGTAAAGGTGAGATCTGAGAGGAGTCTCTCTCTGTAGTGTGAAGCCTTTTAAAGCGATGATGATGGATTTTTGTTGTTGTTTTTTCTCTGCAAAACTCCTCCTTTTTGTCGAAGGTTAGTTAAAACAGAACCAAGATCTGGTAAAAAAGCGGTTCTTGTTTTGACGCTTTTTACGGAGAGAGAGAAAGAAATCCAACGCTCCGAGAAAAACAAACTTTGCGCGCGTTCGTTTGGTGGTAACGTTTGAATCTGAACAACCACCAAACGCGAACGCGCGAAAAGTCTTCGAGCGATGAAAACTGTCGTCTTCGCTTTCCTGCGATTCGTTTTCGTTTTTCGCCTTCGCGAATAGAAGGCGGAAACTTCAAATCTTTTCGACTCGCGATAAAAAAACGGTTCGGTTGGTGCTTATCTGTTTTTCTCTTCCCCTCTCGAGAACGAACACAAAATTTTTATTACCGAACGTACGCGTAAACGATTTGAAGCGCGCGCGCGAGTACGCGAACGACGAAATATAAAAACAAACGAGCGCGTACCTGGTACTTTTTCCTTCTTTACGCGCAAACAATAATCTATTCTATTCGCGTGTGTTGTCAGAGAGAAACTTTTACCCTTCTCTCAAACAACACAAGAATTGATTTTGGGGAGCTTTTTACCCTGAGCTCGCTTTTTGCCACAAATTTTTCCGTCTCTTCGTTTCCAACCCTATTATTGCCCAACAAAATTTGGATCTTTTCAAGACAGTGTTGGATCTTTTTCCTTCAGAGTCAGTCAACAATTTTCAAGGACCTCGCGACGTAGGAGTAGGTTATTAATCAGTTCGTATTATTATGTATAGTATTAAAATCGTTTTGTGTTGTTATATTTATTATAACGTGTTGTTGTTGTTGTTTTATTGGTGTTATTAATCTCCGTCCAGAATCTCTTTGAGACCTTCGTAGTGCGCGATTTCAGTCGCCAAAGCTTTCTCTTTGTCGTCTTCGAAATCGGCGACAAACTTCAACAAGTCCAAGTTGGCTTCTTCGACTAAAGCGTGCGCGTCGGCTTTGACGGAGTCTTCTAATTCAATCTTCGAGACGCGAATGAGTAGTTTACAGAGCAAGGGCAAGGCGTAGCCTTCTTTGACGACGTGACCGTCGTCGCCGCCGTCGGGTTTGGCGGCTTCCAACGCCTTGGCGACGTCGGCGAGTTTGATCGTGCCGTCGGCTAACGAGTGGGCTAATAAACCGGCTAAGATGGAATCGGCTTTCGGGAGGTCGCAGAGGACATCTTCCAATTCGTTGAAGATTTCTGCGATGCCGTCTAAGACGGCGTCGGAGTACCCGGATCGAGAAAGTTCTCGGGTTAAATCTTCGCACGCTTCCCATTCCATGCCTCGTTTCTCAAAACCAACCGTGCACAACTGTTGGATGAAGATGCCAATCTTAGCGTTATTCCACGTGGAGATGGATTTAATCGCTTCACCGACGTCTTTATCGTCCAAAAAGTATTCTAACGTGCGTTTGCGTGCTTCCTCGTTTCCGGCATCATCGTCAAACTCAGAGTCTATGTCGCTTCTCGGAGTTTCCGGACGACTGGAATCGTCTTTCGATTCACCACCTTTACCGGTGTTGATCTTTGGCGTGTTCGATCGCGACGGTGGGTTGGAGCGGCCTTCGACGACTTTGAAGTCGACATCTGCGCCGCCGCTACCGCCACCGCTACCGCCGCCGGAACCGCCGCCTAAAATGGAAGAGCCTCTCGGTTTTTGCACGATGCGAGGTCGCTCACTCGGTTTGCTGCTGTTATTTCTGTTGCTACTACTTCTAGAATCACCATCTCTACCGCCGCCGCGCCGGTCACCATCTCTACCACCACCACCATCTAATCTACTCGTGGATGATCGCGAGTCGGACCGACGAAGACCGGGTCCGCCAGGACCGCCTCCGCGCTCTCTCCCTGACCCGCCGCTACCTCCACCGCCGCGTCGATCGCCACCTCTCGCTTGCTCCATAGCCTGTCGCTGCGCGTCGCGATGAATTTCATCGATTTTCTTCGGACCTTCTGCTGCACGACGTTCTTTCCAACCTTTCTGACGCAATTCTATGACATCTTGTAACATGAATCGGTGTCGCGAACTCAAGTGCGGCGCTTTCGTCAACGTCTCAATTCTTCGGAAATAGGCGTTCAAGTACGCCTCGGCTTTCGGGTGGTCAATCATCGCTCCAACGGTGGATAAGAGCTTGGACAAGGCTTCGACGTCTTCCTCGTCTGGTTCACTCGGCCCGTCGTCGTCGTCATCGCCGCCGGCGGCGGCAGCTGCATCTTTTCCGGCTTCACCTTCCTTGAGAAGCTTTTGGATGCACGTGTGCATGATACGCTCCGTGAGCATGGACTTCTTGAAGAGTTCGCCGATAAACCGAATGTTCCCTAACATCCGTCGTCGCGATTTCAACAACTCTTCCTCTAATCGATTCATTTCGCGTCTTCGATCCAATTCAAGTTCTTCGAGCGTTTTCACTTTTGGCGTCGGGGCGATTTCGCCTTCTTCCAAATCTTCCGGTTTCACGTCCGCGCTGCCGTCTTTACTCGCTTCCTCTTTCGCGATTTTTTCGGCGTCTTCTTTCGTTAATGGTGTTTTACAAGCCTTTTTGTGTTTTTCAACGAGTTTATAGTTCGCTTTGATTTGCGCGTCGCCAGATTCAAACGCCTCTTGACACTTATTCAACAAGACGCGTTTGAACGTGATTTGGTTTTGACCTTCCGGCGCCGCGGTGTCGATGAACTGGACGTTATCTTTGATCAATCGTTCGGAAAGTTTTGCACACATGTCCGCGTATAAAGCCGAAAAAATCGGTTCCAACAACGCCTTATCGAACATTTGACCAATCAAACCCATCAGAGTCTTCGGCTCGGTGATGCCGACGTCGACAACCTTCTCCAACAACTTCCCAAAGTTTTCCGGCGTGAGTTTATTGAGTAAACTCTTGAACTCTCTTTGCTTCTTCTCCTCTTCGTCTTGGACTTTACCGATGACGTAGACATTCTCCGTCTTGTGCAACTCCGGCAAGACGACGCCCGGCGGCGGACCGCGGTATTGGTTGTTATTTCCGTACCCACCGTCTCGACGGTTGCCTCCGCGACGATTGTTGTGTTCGTCCGGTAAACCGCGGTGCTCCCAGTTTCCGTCGCCACCGCCTCTGCCACCTTTGTCCCAGTTCGGTTGACCTTGGCCTCCACCACCTCCGCCGCCGCCGCCGCCGCCGCCACGACCTCCGCCGCCGCCTCTGCCGCCTCGCGACTGATTTCTTTGTTGCGACGATTGTACGCCCGGCGGTACGATAAATCCAGGCACGGGCCAGTAATCCACGTCCGATGGAACTTCAAATCCTTTCAAAAACTTCGTTGTGCTGTACGGAGAATCCATCAAAGAACGCAAAAATTCTTCGGTGTACTTTCCATCCGCCGGCTTCTCTGCCATTGTCGCTTCGGGAAGTGTCGATTGCGCCGCAGAGGCGCGCGCTTCCACCACCGCCGCGACTGCATCTCCAGAAGAAGGCGTCACTTTTTTCGGCTCATCTTTGGGCGGTGGGGGCGGTGGCGCGCCTTGCGGTAGCATCGGCGCACCCGCCGGCTTCGGCGGCTCCGGCGCTCTCGCCGACGAGGATGGCGGCGGCGCCGACGGAGGATGTGCCGGCTTTTGCGGAGACGCCGCAGTCGGCGGAGGAGCGTCTGAAATCGACGCTTTCCGTGCCGTTTCCGCGGCCAATTTCACGACATCTGCCGCGGACACTTTCGCTGGTGACTGTTGCGCCGCTGGTTTTTGCGGCGACGACGTTACAGCCGGAGAAGACTCGGGCGCTTTCTGCGGCGCCGCGGCAACTGGTGGCGGCGCCGGTTTCTTCGCCGCCAAGTTTGCAAAACTTGGACGCGCCGGAGGTTGCGAAGGAGCCGCCACTGACGGAGGCGGTGCTTGTTGTGGACTCAGTGGCGTCGCCGCTGGCGGTTTTTGTTGCTGCGCCGCAGCGGCGACGACTTGCGCCGCAGACTTGCTCTGTTGCTGCTGTTGTTGCTGCTGTTGCTGTTGCTGCTTCTGCGCCGCTTCCAATAACTTCTCCTTTTCTTCCGCCGCTTTCTTATCCGCCTCTTCTTTCCTCTTCTTCGCCTCGGCTTCGGCTTTGATCACCTCCTCGGACTTTTCAATCTTGATCTCGGCTTTCGTGTTCGGGTTGAAAATCTTAATCGGTTTGCGTTCTCTCACCGGCGTCGGCGCCACCGCCGGAGGCGCGCCGTCGCCACCACCGCCGCCGCCGCCACCAATCGGTAATCCACCACCGACACCAGGTACGCCTCCAACGCCACCCGGCGGCGGTCCCACGCGCATGCCTTGCTGCTGCAACATCTGGGCCTGCGCCGCCATCGCCATCTGCGCTTGCATGTAGTTCCCCGGATGCATCCCTTGCGGCATGCCTCTCCCGGCGCCGCCGACGCCGGGATACGATCCCATCGGAATACCTTGCGGCCCTCCGTACGGGACAAACATCGGAGGACCTTGTTGCACGGGTATGCCGCCTTGGCCTCGACCGCCGCCTTGGCCTTGTTGGCCGCCCATACCTCTTCCCATCATAAAGTTTGGGTTAAAATTACCCCCAGGGCCTCGTCCTCCACCCATGACGTTTGGCCCGCCAGGACCTCTGTTGTGTTGTTGCTGCTGCTGATGTTGCTGCTGCTGCTGCTGCTGTTGTTGTTGCTGCTGCTGATGTCCATCTTGCGACGATCGTGTTTGCTGAACATTCGGAGCTCCACCTCCTTGTTGTTGTTGTTGTACTGATGCCGATGACGACGAACCCGAACCCGATCGCGGTGGCGGTGGTCCTCCTGCTGCTGCTGATGTTGCCGCTGCCGGCGCGGCGTCTTTCCGCGGCGTCGGGACCACCGGCGCGGGAGAAGAAGAAGAAGACATGCTCTATCGCTGCTGTCGAGAGAGATAACGCAACACACTCTGCACTGTATCGATCAATCGAGAGAGAGAGAGATGTTTATATGTGTGTAATAAAAAGTCTCTTCTTCGTCAATTTTGGGTTTTTCGCGGCCGCCTCGGGATGATGATGCGCAAACCAATCAAAATCAATCGCTCTTCTTTTCTTCTTGTCTTTCTCGATGTAAAACTTTACAACAGACGGAAGAAGAATAAAAAGAACAGGGCGTGTTCGTCTTCTCTGCCTTCGTTTAAAAGTGTGAGAGTAGTGGTATTAGTATCAAAGAGAGAGGAAAGAAAAGAGAGA
>Ga0115557_1001925_pt1 | contig 14107 bp, 8 predicted proteins | sample COGITO_mtgs_1104_FD_87280 | JGI IMG/M metagenome (GOLD analysis project Ga0115557, IMG submission 87280) | Pelagic marine microbial communities from North Sea - COGITO_mtgs_110421 | ecosystem: Environmental > Aquatic > Marine > Epipelagic | place: Germany:Helgoland, sampling site Kabeltonne...
CAATGCTTGAGCAGCATCAGGACTAATTTCAACTAACGCACTTAAAATCAACATAGCACCTAATTTTTTTTCATTAATATCAATTCCATTTGACACCATAATAGTAAAAATATTTATTAATATCTTTCTTAACATTTTTATTGATTTTATTGATTTAATTGAATTTACTGATATATTAAATATATAATTATTTTGTATAATTCTATATTTCGCTTCTGGACTTAATAATGAACGGTAATTCCATATATCTTCAGCAGCTATATATAATTTAATTAATTGAATATGATTTAAATCCATAAACCATTTATGACTTGTATAATTGTCCAACATATTCATTTTATAAAATAAGTCTTTTACATTATTCTCCATGATTTCTTCTTCTGTTAAAATAACTTCTTCTTTAACTATTATATTCATATTTTTTAACTTGTTTATGTAAGCATTTATTTTTTGGATTTCTTCTTCTTCAAAACTCCTAAATGTATATGGACAATTTAGATAATTAGAATGTATTAATTCATTTAATAAGCGAATATCGTAAGCATAATATTTATTGTTTTGTTTATTAAAAAAACGATAAAAATATGGGTTTTCTAATTCCATTTTATTATTCATTGTCAAAATATCTATTTCATTTGTACAAGTATATCTATATTTCTTTAAAAACATACGCACAATTGACTGAATTTTAATAATGTTATGTTCATTATTTAAATAATTTCGAGCTTTTATAATTTGCTTTTTTACTTCTACTATTAATTGCTGTTTTGATAATTTTGTATTTATAAAATGCTTTAAATATGAATTTTTTAAAGATTTACGTAAATCATGTACAGAAATAGATTTATTTTCAATGATTAAAGTAAATAATTCTTTTACATTTAATATTTTTTTTTCTTCATGATTTTCTTCATGATTCTCTTTTACTTCTTCTGAATTTTCTGATTTTGATTCTTTATAATGTATTGAATTGATTTGATGTTTTCCACAAAAATCTGAATTAAATTTTCTTTTATTTTGACATCTTAAATGTACTTCTTTTTTTGATTTAATGGAAATACATATATTTTCTTGATTGTTCATAACTACTATTTATTAACAATACTTATTTATATATATTTTTTTAAAAAAAATAAAAAAATTGAATATTTAATTTTATTAATAAATATAAACTTAAAATTAACATAATAATATAATATATTGAAAAACAAAAATGACAACTATTAATAAACAACCAAATACTTTAATTAATATTAATGAACTTAATGATAAAAGCTATGAATTCTCAGATATTAATTTTGTAGATAATAGACTTAAGGCATATATTCATTCATCTGAAGAAGTTAATGGTAAAAACATTCCCTTAAATATTTTAACAAATGCGTTAATTACAAGTTATGGAATGTCTGATTATCAAGGAAGTTTATCTATTACATGTAAATTTCAATCAAATATTGATAATGACGAAGACGAAAAATTTAAGACTTTTTGTAGTAATTTACAAGAAGAAGCAAAAAAAGTATTTATTGAAAATGCTAAAAAATTCCTTCCAAAGAAGGATGCTGATAAACTAATAGCAAAACCTAAATTGATTTCTGCTTATTTTAATCCTATTATTAAAAAGGATAAAAATGATGTTGAAGAGGTCAAATTCAAGATTCGAACTGATACTAAAACATCAAATCCGCTTTTACAAGCATTGACTGTTGAAAAGTTTCAAATAGAAAATGGAAACAAAAAAACAATTAGTAAAGAAAAGATTGATTTAAGTAAATTGAGAGAATCGGCTACTGTAATGAAAGAACATATTAGACCAGGTTCTCATATTCAAGCTGTTATTAATCCAAGTCTTTATTGGGTAAATAATAAATTTGGAGTTACTTTTAATATTCAAGCTTTGATGGTTTTGAAGTCTCTTTCAACAACTATTGATAATAAAGCGATTGATTTAGATCCTGATTCTATTGGATTTAGTCCTCCTAAAAAGAACAAAGATGGAGTTGGATATTCAGCATTAGTACTTAATAAGAGCACTAATGGATTGAGTGGAAAGATTCTGACAAGTTCTTTTAAATTAGCTTATGGAATTTCTGAATATGAAAATAGTCCTGGTGTATTTGACCAATCTATTGTGATTATGAATCAAACAAATGATGATGAATCTATTGAAGCAAATGATAAGTTTTTCGAATATGCGAAACAACTAAATGAAGTTGCTTTGGATTATGCTGAAGAACATAAAGAAATCTTATTTAAGGAAGGAAAAGATGATGATTTTACTAAAGAAGAAATTGAAACAGCTTACTTTAATAAATGTGTTTCTCAAAATAAAAATGATGAAGATCAAATTAAATTGAGAATTAATAAAGATAGTGAAGGTATCCCTCAATTTAATTGTTATGAATATGATGATTTTAATGATGATACCACTAGAACTGAAGTAAAATGGTCTGAAATGAATGATATTTCAAATGATATTAAAAATATTATTAAAGGTGGAACTCATGTAAGAGCAATTCTTCAACCTAGAATTTACTTTATTAGTAACAAGGTTGGAATCAATTTTAAGCTAATTGAACTTCATATTAATAAGAAATCATATGTTAGACAAGATTTTAACAATGTATTTTCCTTTGCTGAAGATAACACTGAATCAGGAGATATTGAGAAGTCAAATACTAATGTATCAAATGAGTCTGAAGTAACTATTGAAGAAGAAGAGGCTTCTGTTGATTCTGAAGCTTTTGGAGACGAAGACGAAGAAGACGAAGAAGAAGTTGTTGAAGCATCAGCTTAAAAAAAATTAAAAAATCTTAAAAAATCTTAAAAAAAATTAAAAAATCTTTTATTAAATATTTTATAAAAATAATAATATAACTATATTAATATTTTTTTTATATTTTTATATATATAATTATTAATGATTAATAATTATATTCATAACATTTTATTAAGTCCTGATAATTCTAAATTAATTATAAATTTTAAAAACACTGTTTATAATAATGAAAAAAAAACATTAAATAAAAATAATTTTAAATTACATTTATTGTCACATAGTGATTATCAAAATATAGAAATTAATAATGTTTATAAAAACGAATATTATTCATATTCTTTGGACTATACTATTGAAAAATATACATATACATCAAAAGACGCATTATTATTTGAGTTAATATCAGTTTATGATGTTAATATGGTTAAATTAAATAATTATCAAGAAAATAATTATGTTTATTTAAATGATTTAATTAAAATAACTTTAGGTAATCCAATTATTCAACCTTCTATTGAGATTCCTAATTACAATAAAATAAGTAATGGAATAGCTAATAATGAACAAACTACAATTTTTAATAATATTAATAATACTAATGTTAATAAAAATATAAGTAATTCAAATAAATTAAATTATATTCAAAAATCAAGTCCTGGACAAGCTTATAAATTAAATTTAAAAAAATATCATTTAAAACAAATTGCTAAATATCCTGAATTTTATGGTAGAAATGTTAGAGTGTATCCAAATAGTTATTATGAAACATCTTATGATAAAATGTATAAACCTTTTGAAAATAAAAATACAGAAAGACAAAAAATTATTTTAAATCCTGATACTCCTCAAATTGTTTGCTTACAAAAAAATTCAAAAGTTAATATTATTTTTAAAAATGGTAATAAATATGTATTAAATAATTTAGATAAATACAGTGCTATTATTAGATATGGATTATATACTGGTACGTATCAAATTTTAGATATTCCTATTGGATATCCTATGGCAATATTAAATATTGGTATGGAAGATTCAGTTACTTATACAGGTGATGATTCTAAAAAATTAGTCAAATATGTTGATAACGTTGATAGACCAGGTAATTATAATTTTTATTACGGAAAACTAGTATTGACAGTTCATGCTGAATTTAATGAAATAAGTGTTTATTCATATTATTTTGGATATATGGGAGGTGAAAATTTGTTAATGTATAATGATCCTTGTAATTATATATTTGATATTCAACCTATACCAAATGAATTGTTTTTTAATGTTATTAATAAATGGTTCACTAATTCTGATGATGAAATATTTACAAATCCTTCATCAACTCCATATTATGGAACAATAGAAAATTGGAATACTATTTTAATATTAGATATGAGCAATACTTTTAAAAATAGAACTACTTTTAATTCAAATATTTCTGCTTGGGATACTTCAAATGTATCTAATATGAATAGTATGTTTTATAATGCTTATTTGTTTAATTCTAATATTTCTTCATGGGATACTTCAAATGTAAGTGACATGTCATATATGTTTTATAATGCTAGTGCATTTAATCAAAATATTAATACTTCTAATCCTTGGACTGTTTCTAATGTTACTGATATGGGTTATATGTTTTATGGTGCTTCTTCATTTAATCAATCTTTGGATTTATGGGACACTTCTAATGTTATTGATATGAATCATATGTTTTATGGAGCATTATTATTTAACCAAACTATTAGTACCTGGATTACTTCTAATGTTTTAGACATGTCTTATATGTTTTATGATGCTTCCTTATTTAACCAATATATTGGTAATTGGGATACTTCTAATGTTTTATATATGAATAATATGTTTAATAATGCTGTTGATTTTAATCAAAATATTATTAGCTGGAATGTTTTAAACGTTTCTAATATGTCAAATATGTTTAATGGGGCAACTGTTTTTAATCAATATATTAGAGCATGGAATACTATTAATGTTAATAATTTTAATGATATGTTTTTAAATGCAGATTCTATGATTGCCACTTATAATGGAGTTAGTGGTTTTGGAAGCACACCAACACAAGATTTCTTTAATCAAACTGACCCATTAACTGACCCATTAACTGACTCAAGATTTTTTTACAAATATAGCTAGTAATCCTTATTATGGTACTATTGAAAATTGGGATGTTTCATTAGTTACTAATATGTCCAATGCATTTTACGGTAAATCTTCATTTAATGATGATATTAGTGCTTGGGATACTTCAAATGTAACAAATATGAGTTCTATGTTTAGTGGTGCTTCTAGTTTTAATATAAATATAGGTAATTGGAATACTTCAAATGTTAATAATATGAGTAATATGTTTTATTATGCTAGTTCACTTAATAAAAATATTTATTGGAATACATCAAATGTTACTAATATGTCATATATGTTTGGTTATGCAATTAAATTTAATGGTTTATTTAATGATACTAATAGCTTATGGGATACATCAGCCGTTAGTAATATGAGTTATATGTTTTTTGAAGCATCAGAATTTACAAAAGATATAAGTGATTGGAATACAATAAGTGTGACAAATATGAGTCATATGTTTTTTAGATCTAGTAATTTTAATAGTAATATTTCTAATTGGAATGTGCAAAAAGTTACATCTATGATGTCAATGTTTTTTGAAGCATCAGCATTTAATCGAGATATAAGTGGTTGGAATACATCTAAAGTTACAAATATGAGTTATATGTTTAATGATGCATCTAAATTTGACCAAAATATTACAATATGGAATACATTAGCTGTAACAACTTATAGTTCTATGTTTAAAGATGCTAGTGCAATGATATCAACTTATGGTTCTAATTCAGATTTTAATACAAATGGTAATTATACTCCAAATGAAGATTTCTTTAATCAATTTCCACCATCTGAAGATATTTTATTAAATCAACAATTTGTAAGTCAAGTAACTGGATTAAATTTATGGAGTGCATTATTAAGTATATCATCAAATGGTACTTATATGGTTATAGGTATTTATAATCCTGCTAAAGTATATTATTCTATAAATGGAGGTTCAACATGGAATCAATCAGCAATTAATGCATTACCAGGTAATTTAAGTTATTTAAGAGGAATATATAATTCACAAAATGGAAAATATAGTACTTTTGGAAATGCTATACAAAATCCTCAAATATATTATTCAAATGATTATGGTAAAAATTACAATTATATAGGTAGGACAGGAAACTCATATTTTTTTAATAAAACATATGTAAATGAAACAGGTACTATTGTTCTAATAACAAGTTCTGTATATAATGGTTATTATGCACCAATTTTTATAGGTTATATTAATAATGAAAATTTAAGTGCTACTAGTTGGTCTGTAGTTTATAAAAGTGGAATGGGTAGTGTTTATCAATTATGTGCAAATTCAGATTTTAGTTTTATATATTTACCTACTAATACAGGAGTTTATATATTTAATGATAGTGATACATTAAATCTAACTAATGTTAATTATTGGAATAAATCTACAAATACAAATTTAAGTAATTTAAATTCATATAGTTCTTCATCATCTTCAGATAATAGTGTAATTGTTATTGTAAATGCTAATAGTAATTCAAAACAAATTTGGTTTTCTACAAATAGTGGCACTGATTTTTATAATTTATATAATAATGCCATTAGTATATTTAGTTCTTCACCTCCAAGTGTAAGTGTTTCCCCAAATGGACAAATAACAGCTTTATATGGATATGGAAGAACAAATATTGATATTTATTTATATCAATTAGGTTCTAATGGTTCTTATACTGTATTAGGAGTTATTGGTTATAGTTATTATTATGGATATCCAGTTCAATTTGTATCATTATCAAATAATAATCAAATATTTATTAATAATGATTTATATGGAAATAATTCTTATTCATCATCGTCATTTGCTACTATTAATCCTTCTTATATATCATTCGATGAACCTCAAGCTATTTCAAATTCGAATTTTTCAACTATTATTTCTGATTGGAATACAAATTCATCAAACACTATTTTTACTACTAATACATCGACTACTTATTATGGTTCTATTGAAAATTGGAATACTTCTCAAGTTACTTCTATGATAAGTGCATTTCAAAATAATAGTACTTTCAATAATGATATTTCCAATTGGGATACTACAAATGTAACTACTATGGAAAATATGTTTACTGGTGCTTCAAAATTTAATATAGATATATCAAATTGGAATGTATATAACGTTAATAGTATGTATAATATGTTCACTAATACTTTAGTATTTAATCAAAATTTAAATAATTGGAAAATAAATAATGTTACAACTATTTCAGGAATGTTTGCTTTTTCTTCATATAATAATGACATTACACAATGGAAACCATATAATCTACAAAATACTGAATATATGTTTCAAAATAATACTAATTTTAATCAAAATATTAAAAATTGGAATACATTAAATGTTACTACTTATAAATATATGTTTCTTGGAGCTAGTGAGATGCAATCAACTTATAGTATTGGAAATACACCAACATCTACTTTTTTTAATCAAAATTGGAATACAATAAATTATACATATAATGATTACTTAGCAGCAGGTGCTTCTTATAATTTAAATACAAATAATGCTAATATAATATGTAAAAGTGCGTTATTTAAAGGTTCATTTACTAGTCCAATAACAGATACTCCTTTAAACATTATAAAATTTAATAATGAAAATACTTGGATGTTTTATACTAATAGTGCAAAGGATCCTACTTACACAAAAATGTTATTAATACAATTTGTCATTAAAAATAATATGCTTTATGTATCTTATATAGCTGCTAAATATGTGAATAAATTAAGTAGTATATCATTGAGCACTTTAACAAACGCATGGATAACAGGAAATTATACAACTGTTGCTTCTGATTCAGATAATACAGGTTATGGAATAAATGATTTAACAATTGAAATTGCTTATCAAGATTAATATTGAAGTTTTTATTACATCATAAATAATTTTATTTATAATTATATTTATATAAAATATATATAAATATATATACACCAAATGGGACTCGAACCCATGACCTTCGGCTCATAAGACCGATGCTCTAACCAACTGAGCTATAGGTGCTTTAAAGATATATTATTATAATAATAATCCTTTAAGTTAATTTATTTAATTTTTTAACAATTAATTTAATATTCATTTTAATTAAAAATATTATTACTTCAGATGTATTTATTAATAAAGGAAAATTATCATTTAATAAATAATTATTATTATTTTTTATACAGTTATTTTTTAGTCTTAATGTGGTTACATTAAAATATAACAACTTTATTAGTATATTTTATTAATGATATATTATAATCATTATTATTATTTATTTCTTGTATATTGAATGTAAAATTATTAATAATAATATTATTTTGTTTATTAAATAAAATATATAATTGATTAAAATGAACTAAATTTGAATCATTCGAATGAAAATGTATTTTTCCTTTTATATTTTTTTTTAAATTATATATTTTATTATGTTTATCATTTGATAAAACAAATTTAATATTTGAATCATTTTGTAATTCAAAATAAATTTCCATTTTATATTTTGTTTCTTTATTCAAATCTAAATGAATTAAAATATACTGATTTTCATTTTTTAAAATTAATTGTTGAATAGATTTTGTTAATTCAAATTTTTTATTTTTTAAATTTACTTGTTTATTACTAATAAAATCAGAGTACATTTTTTTTAATTCTTCATTATTTGGTATTTTTCTATTTACAGTTATATTTCCTAATTGATAATTATTATTTATTTCATTTTTTGATTTTTCTATATTATTTAATTGTTCATTTATCAAATCATCATATTTATATTTTTTTTGCTTACTACTATTTATTTTAGATTTAATATATTTTTTTAAATTTAAATTCATAACTATTTTTACAAATTTATTTATTTTTGAATTTTAAATTAAAATTTTAAACAAATTTATTTATTTTTGAATTTTAAATTAATTTTCCAATTTATCAATAAATATATTTTTTACAATAAATAAATATTTTCATTGTTTAATAATCAATATATATAATAATATATATAATAATATAAATTATTATTTCTTTAATTCCGCATTTAGCGTAATTTTTCGTTTTTTTTACTTGATTTTTTCATTTTATCAATAAAAATTACTTTTTTTACTTTATTTTAATTTTAATTGGTTTATATTTGATATTTAATAACTAAAATATTAAATCCTTTGATTGCGCATTTAGCGTAATTTTTCGTTTTTTTTACTTGATTTTTTTTTATTTTTTCAGAAAAAATGGCACACGAAAATGCGTAATTCAGATGCTTACCGTGTGCTGTTTTTTTCATGAAAAAAAAGTGTCATTTTTTTAGGCAAAAATGGCACACATAACTGTATAATTCAGAAACATGTGTGCCCTTTTTTTGGATAATTTGTGTTTTGAAATTTTTTTTTCGTAAGTGGTCAGAATTGCAATCGGCGATTTTGCTTTTTTTTTCAGTCAAAAATGGCACACATAACTGTGTAATTCAGACATATGGGTGCCTTATTATTCGTAGGTGGTCAAAAGTGCAATCGGCGATTTTGCTTTTTTTTTCAGTCAAAAATGGCACACGTAACTGCGTAATTCAGACATATGGGTGCCTTATTATTCGTAAGTGGTCTTTTCAAAAAAAAAAAAAAATGGCACACGTTAATTTTTTTTTCGTAAGTGGTAATTCCGCATTTAGCATCATTATGCACGTTTTTTACTTAAGTAATTTTACTCAAAACTCATTTCAGGGATTTCATTTGTTTAGCATTTATTTTTTTAGTCATTTTTCAGGGTAAATATTGATACCATTGATTTTTGGTGCTAAATGCGCAAAATGTATTTTTTTGTTTTATTTTTTTTTATTGAGTTATTAACAATTTAAATAATAAAAAATAAAAAGTATGTTGATAAAAAAATAGAAAAAAATAGAAAAAAAATTGCGCATTTAGCACCAAAAAAAAATATGTTTTTTTTATCATTTATTTATGTTTAATTATATTAGTAAAAAAAGTATATATTGATGGTTACTGATAGTCATTTTTGCGCATTTAGCACCAGAAAAAAAAAACGTGTTTTACATATTTTTATTTTTAAAAATGAAATTTCATTTTTGAACATTTTTTTTCGTGGAAGAAAATATGTAAAACAAAGTTTTTTTTCATTGCGTAAATTTAGAGTAGTTTTTTCTGAGTATATATTTTAAATTATTATCTTATTATTATCATTACTATTATACTATATTTTCATTTATTGATCAAGAAACCATTTATCCTGCAAAAATGGAAAAATCATCATTTTTGCAATTTCACTATCAAGAGACAATTTTTTTTACTTTTTTAATATAATAATATTTTGCTTAAAAATATAAAAAAAATGAATTTATTGATAAAATCAAAAAAACGTATCAAGAGCAAAAATTTTGGTTTTTTTTTAAAAATCTATTGTGATTTTTCCCTTCTTAAAATTTTGCAAAATCGTGCAGGATAAAAATTTTACGCAAAGGATAAGCTTTTTACGCAACGATTCTCTGCGTAAAATTTTTATCCTAGTGTTTTTTGCAAAAAAATGAAACAGGGAAAATGTTCAAAAAGATTTATAAAAATAGTCGAAAATATTGATGAAAAAAAAAAATTTTCCAATTGCGTAAAAAATTTATCCATTTCTTAAATTTTTTTTCCAAAAATGAAATTTTGAAAAAAAACGCCATTTCATAAAATTAATCGGGGATTTTCTTGGTCAAAAAAATCGGAAAATTTCTCTTGGTGCCGAAAATGGTGAACTCAAAAATCGCCGATTTTCGTCGACTTCCTACGAAAAAGTTGTCTGCAACTAAAACTTGCTACGAAAAAATGCAGAAAAGTGCAAAATATTCTTAAAACCATGGATTTTTTTTTACTCATTTTTTACTCATTTTACTCATTTTACTGCAAACGCATTTTTGCAGTAAAAATTTACTCATTTGCAGTAAAAATTTTACTCATTTTTTAAAATCCTGAGTAAATGGAAAATTTTCCATTTTTTATCGACCATTTTTATAAAAAAGGTTCATTTGCAAAAATCCTTATTTTTAACGCACAAGGATAGTATTGTTTAATTAAAAAAAAAGAATTTTTTATAATGATATTTTATGCCGGTTAAAAAAAACAGGTAAAAATGGCAAATTTTGGCAAATTTTAAATATTGAAAAAAAATTATTGTAACAAAAATAATATTTTCATTAAATATTTTTTTTTACGATAAAATCCAAATAAAAAAAATGAAAAAAAAGAATATTTTTATAAAAAAATCATTGGTAAAATAGTAGTCTATTATATCAATAAAGTTAAATTAATAATAATAATAATCAATAAATTATGTTATTAAAATAATAAATAATATAAATAAAATATATTTATTGATGAAAAAATAAAAAATAAATAAATATTTGCCAGGATAAACAAGAAAAATATTTATTTATTTTTTAAAAAAATGAATCAAACTTTTCCCTGTAAAAAAAATAAAATATGCCATTTTTTCACTTAAATAAAAATTGCGTAAGCAGGATAAAAAATTGCGTAAAATGGATAAATTGCGTAAGTAATTTATCCTGCAAGGATAAGCAAAATTTTTAATATTTTTTATAAAATTGATTTTCATTTTTCAATTTCTTAAAAATGAATCTTTATAACCAATTTAATCATCTTTTAGAATATGCACCTAACGAAAACATATGTACTCAAAATACAAATAATGAAATATTATACAAAGATTTACTTGATTTTGTAAAAAAATATAATTTAACAAAGATTTTAATTTCATTGAGTGGAGGTGTTGATTCAATGGTATTATTTGACATACTTCATCATATAAAACAATATGACATAAATGAATTAAATATTTATATTTGTCATATAGATTATAACAATCGTCCTGAATCAAATGATGAAAAAGATTTTTTGATTCAATATTGCTCTAGTAAAGGTTATGAATTAAAATATATAACTCATGATTTTAAACGAAACGAATTTAAAAGAGATGTTTATGAAAAAAGAACAACTCAATTAAGATATGAATTTTATGAAACATTAATGAAACAATTTCATTTACAAGGTGTTTTATTAGCACATCATAAAGATGATATTGTTGAAAATATATTTAATAATATAATGCGTGGAAATCGTGAAATAACTGATTTAGTTGTTATTAAAGATATGAATATAATAATGAATGTTGCTATTTATAGACCTTTATTACATGTATTTAAAAATGCTATTTTTGATTATGCACATAGCTACCAAATACCTTACTTTTTAGATAGTACTCCTGATTGGAGCTGTAGAGGTAAAATGAGAAGAAAAATATTTCCAGATTGTATGGATTGTTATGGAAATAATTATAAAAATAATTTATTACAATTAGGACAAGAATCAAATGAAATAAATAATATATTTCAAACATATATTTTGAATGATTTAGTAAAGAATATTAGTTTTGAAAATAATAATTTTACTATAAAAAAACAAGAAATAATAAAAGAAAAATATGTATTGAAAAAATTAATCATTCAAATATTTCATAAATATAAACTTATAGGATTAAAATTAAAAATTATTGATTTTATTTTAGAAAATTATGATAAAAATATTAAATTATGTATGTCGAAAAACTATACTATAGAATTAAATACTAACTCTATTATTTTTAGAACTAATTAAATTATTTTATTAAAATTAATAATTATATTGCTTTATATTAATGTTATCTATGTTTGGATTAGGTTCTAATAACAAACCAACAAAAACAACAAAAATTCAATCAAATAATAAACCTAAGAAACCTGAAAAATTAAAAAATATAATAAAAAATATAAAACTTACTAATTCAAGTAATTCAAGTAATTCAAGTAATTCAACAAATAATTCAAATATGAATCAATATATTCAAAAATTAAATAATTATGCGTTTTATAATAATTATTTAAATAAAAATTTAAAAAATAAATTTGAAAAAAAAATTGGTCTTTATGACCCTTTAGGAAAAAATATTAATCCTTTAACTGGAAAAGAATATCAAAATTATTATTCTACATTACAAGATAAATATCCAAGTGGTCCTTTAGTAGGTAAAATGTATCAAGTAACTTATAAAAATCTTGCTTATAATTGGACAAATCTTCCTATGTATTCTCATGTATCTAAGATTTTAAAATCGATTAGAACTAATAATATAACCATGATTAAAGCAGGAACAGGAGTTGGTAAAACAGTCATTGTTCCTAAAGTAGCATTACAAGCCTTTAATTTTCAAAAAAGAGTTATTTGTACAGTGCCAAAAAGAGTATTAGCAAGAAAAAATGCTGAATATTCAGCTAAGTGTTTAGATGTTTTAATGGGACAAGAAGTGGGATATTTCGTAAGTGGAAATAGAAATATGAATGCAAATACAAAACTTGTTTTTACAACAGCAGGAAGTTTAAAATCCTTAATTACAAATGGTGATAATCTTTTAAGTGAATATGACTGCGCTATTATTGATGAAGTTCATGAAAGAACTGTTGATACAGATTTTTTAATATTATTAATGAAAGAAATTATAAAGAAAAGACCAGACTTTAAACTTATTTTAATGAGTGCAACAATTGATACAAAAGGTTTTGAAAATTATTATTTAAAAAATGATAAAAATATAAAATTTAATACAATTGAAATAGAAGGAGTTTCTCATGAAGTAAAGATTGATTTTGAAAAAAAACAACCAACTGATTGGATTCCTGAAGCAGTTAAAAAAACTATTGATATTTTAAAAAGTAAAAAAGAAGGTGATATTTTAATTTTCATGAAAGCATCTAGAGATGGAAAAAATTTAAAATCTTTATTAGAATCAAAAGTAAAAGAAGTACCTGATTCACATCCATTTATTACTTTATTAGATTCTAAAACATCAGATGAAGATAAAGATTACGCAATTGATAAATTTAAATATAAAACCCATCCAAGTAATGACCCAAATAATCCATTTGATAGAAAAATAGTCATTTCAACAAATGTCGCAGAATCATCTGTTACTATTGATGGTGTTGTTTTTGTTATTGATAATGGACTTCATATGGAATCATCTTATAATCCTATATTAGATAGTAGAAGTTTATTAGAAGAATATATATCAAAGGCAAGTTCTACACAAAGAAAAGGAAGAGCAGGAAGAACTCAACCTGGCACATGTTATCGATTATTTACTGAAAGTGAATATGA
>Ga0115557_1001927_pt1 | contig 14106 bp, 15 predicted proteins | sample COGITO_mtgs_1104_FD_87280 | JGI IMG/M metagenome (GOLD analysis project Ga0115557, IMG submission 87280) | Pelagic marine microbial communities from North Sea - COGITO_mtgs_110421 | ecosystem: Environmental > Aquatic > Marine > Epipelagic | place: Germany:Helgoland, sampling site Kabeltonne...
ATCATTATTCACAAGGTTTTTTGATTGAACCATTTTTTCCTTGACACATTACTTTATGTTCTTTACTCAATGATAATCACCATTTAATGATATATTTTTTATAAAATAATACATAATTTTAATCCAATTATTTCTCATCTTTCACGTCAACTTTTGGCATCCAATCTGGCATTGTAACTTTTCCTTGATCTTGCAAACTAAATAACAATGGACTCAATTTTTGAACATTACCAATAATATCATTCATTGGATTTGCTTTTGTATCACCAGTATTCCAAATATTAATTTTTGGATTCATACCTTTTACAGCATCAGCACCACTTTGAGCTAATTGAGGATATAATTGTTTATCTAATGCCATATAGAATTGTAATAGTGATCCATCGTTGCCACATGATTTATATAACATACCTAGACCATTAGCTTGAGCTTGTAAAATTTGTTCAATTCCTTTAGCTCGTTGTTGTTCTTTGTATAATTCTGCATCAGATTCAATTATAATTGATTTCGCTTTACCTTCAGATTCAATAACAGTAGATTCAGCATTAACCTTAATTTGAATCAAATTTTGAGATCTCTGTTCTTCCAATTGTTGAGCTTGTAAATTTACGAATAATGCTTGTTCTAACTTTGCCTTCTCTTCCCTAGCAGCAACAGTTGAAACAATATCTGCAATTTCAATTCTCTTTCGAGATTCTGCTTCAATTTCTGATAACACAGCCTTAGATTTAGCAATTTCACCTTGTCTAATATTTTCTTGTACTACTGCTTCATTATCCAATTTAGCAATAGTAATTCGACGTTCAGTTTCATGAGTTTTAATACCAATTTCTCCTTCTTTTTGTGCATGTGCTACATCTCTTTGTGCTTCAAAATTAGCAGTTTCTACAGCACGTTGTCTTCTATATTCAAAGAATTTATTTTTCTCGTCATAATCACTCATTTCTCTAATATTAGCATTAATAATTCTCACACCAAGTTTGGCTAAATCTGTACTAATCTTTTCAGTAACTTTGCTTTGAAATTGTTCTTTATTGGAAAACATTTCATCAATGGTTAAAGTAGCTGTATGAATTCTTACTTCGCCCTCAATAATACCTGCTAAAGTATTCTTAAATTCATCTTCAGACATATCATTTAATGTTAATGCATAACGAACAAACGAATCATAATCATAATCAGGATGCTCTGGTGCCGTGGTAAATACAATGGGTAAATTAAATTCCACTCTTTCTTTACTCATATTGTGTAAATCATATACATGTGTTGTAGGAGTCATACTAATCATAGACACATTTTGAAACGGCCATTGGAAACCTTTCTTAGAGATTTTTAAGTTTTTGATTCCCATACCAGTTCTAACCATAATTTGCTCTGGTTTACACACATGAAATCGTGTAGCCATAATACCTAATCCTGACATAACAACAATAGAAGAAGTACCAATAATCATTTCTTTAGTAGTAAAATCTGTCATATTAATAAATATAATAAATAAAGTAATAATAAATTTATTTTTCAATTTTAATTTGATAATTTATTAAATTAATTAAATTTTCATTTGATATTGAAAAAGTTTCTATTATTGAAGAATTTTTCCAACAAGATTTTTCATTATTATTATTCGATTGAACATATTTCATGAAATATTTTTGAACACCAAAATCATTATTTTCATCATCTAATTTAACAAATTCTATTTTACTATCTAAATTAGACATATTATATATTTTTAATCTATATGTTCATAATAGATTAAATATCAATTTTTATTTAATAAATGGTCGTTCACAATTACTATTGCAATATTCCATATTAAATAATCGTTTCATAGTTTTTTTCACAGCTGATGGAGATGATATCACTATGGCGCTATTATCAATTTCAGTCATAATTATTGATGATTCTATTTGTTTTGTCACTGTACTTAATACCATAAAATCATTATCAATAATAAATGCTATTTTCTTTCGTTTTATAATATAATCTCTAATAACTGAAGCAACCAATACTCTAGTTTTATAATCTAAATGTTGTGAAATACCATCAATCAAATATATATCAGCTCTCATTCCTAAACAAATAATAATTTCTATCAAATGTTTTTCTTCTATAGATAAATCTACTAATCGTACATTAAATAGTTTTCTAATATTCAATGGTTTTATTACATTATTAACAAATGGCATTGATGATGTTCTAGAACCTAATTTTTTTCTTAATAAATCTAATACAGTGTTACCAGTGAACCATGGACATTTGAGATTTTCATCTTTTACACTAAATGAATAATTTTGAAATGTTTTTAACCAATATAGAAAGAAAGTTTTGCCACTTTGTGTTGGACCCACTAATATGTTAATTGATCCATTCAAATTGAATATTCCTGATTTAATGATTATATCACTAGTTGTTGTCTCAGGGTAAAATAATATTTTATTTTTATTTGGTACAGAACATGTTTCTGATAAATTATTATGTATTTGTGGTAAAAAATTATCTTTGATTTTTTTTAATGATTCTGTATTGGAAATTATTCCATATGAATTACTTTTTCCATTGATAACAATTAAATTATCACATATATAATCCATAAAAACCATATCATTGTCTGATAATATAATAACTTTCCCTTGATCGAATAACCGTTTAATAGATATGGCTACTTTGATTTTTTGACTTATATCTAAATAATTAAACGGTTCATCAAAGATATAAATATCACCATCAGTAACACAAGCACACCATACTCTTAATAATTGTATTTCATTTTTATTCAAAGTATTTAATTCTTTATGTAACAGTTCAATTATATCAAGATTATCATAATGCACTAATGTTGTTTTACTGATTTTTTTCTTAAGAATATAATTTATTACCAATTTACATGATTTGAATGATTTTAATTCTTGTTCTTTGAATACAATTTTAGGTTTAAATATTTTAAGCATTTTTACATATGATCGATACAATGGATTATTATGCAAATATTCTTGTTTTGGTTTTATTTTATTTCCTAATATATTTAATAATATTGTCTTTCCCATTCCATGCTTACCAACAATACCGTTAATTTGATCTGTTGATATAAATGGAAAATCAGATAATTGAAATTTATTTCCGTCATAAATTAATTCATTTTGTTTATTCATTGTTTGAAATAATTTACCAAAATGACATTGTTTAGATTTTCCATCGCATTCTTCACATATAATTCCATTGAAACGATTTACACATTCACTTTGTGTAAATATAGAATAATAATCTTCAACACAAATATCGTCTATTGATTTGATTCTTCTATTAGACATGATAATTTAGTTTAATATGTAATTTTTCCATTTATTTTTTCACCTATTGGATAAAAAATTGAATAATTTATTAATAGATGATATGATATTATCTATTAATGTTTATTGGTGAGCTTAATTTAGAAAATGTTAAAAGTCAATTTTACAATACTTTGAATGAAAATAACGATTCAAGTGATGAAACGAAATCGTTATTTGTTCCATACATTATATCTGAAGAATTATTACATGATTTTAATACAAGAAATTTCAATCCTAAGAATATAAATGATATTTTATCATTGTGTGATTTTTTAATGATCGAAAATACAATTGATTTTATTTTGGAACACAATTTATTAACACAAGAATTATATGTATTGAATGAGCGACATAAAGAAAATTATAAATGGCCAGAATTTTTAAGTGATAAGAAATTCTTCACAGGTGTAAATATTTGTAAATATGATTCAATGAGATGGTTAGAATATGCTTGTGTAAATGAAGATATTACTAATTTGGCATTTGAAGATATTCTCAACGAAGGTTATATAAAATTTGTAAAATATTTATTCTTTGATAGTAATATTAGTACAAGACTTCAAATAATATACAAACACAACTACATTTCTAAAGAAATATCACCTGATATTATTTGTGAGAAAGGACATTTCGAATGTTTAAAATTTTGTATTGATAATAAGTTATTCGCCAATGTAAATATATGCGAAACACTAATAAAATATAATCATTTGGAATGTTTGAAATATGCTTTGGATTATTACACAAAAAGCGTAACATATATTCAAATAGCTGCTGAAAGAGGACATATAGATTGTTTGAAATTTTTACATGAACAAGATTCACCATGGACTCATACAGCTCTAATAAATGCAGCAGAATATGGACATTTAAATTGTTTGAAATATGGTTATGAACATGGTATACAATTTCCTAATAATATAATAAATGTGATTGCACATACCGAACATATAGATTGTTTGAAATATGTTATTGATAATGGTTGTGAAATAACCGATAATTGTATAATTATTGCTATACAAAATGATAAATTAAATATGTTAAAATGCATGTTTGAATATGGTTTTGTAATGAGTGAAACATTTGCAGATGTAGCTATAAGACATGGTAAATACTATTGTTTGAAATTCTTGTACGAACATGGTTGTATGTGGTCTAATTATGGAATTGAAATAGCTGTGAATAATGGTCAATTTGGATGTTTGAAATATATTTGTAATAGCCAAGAACAAATGCATCCATATTATGAAGAGATAGTTTGTTCGAAATATGCTAAATGTGTTAAATTTGTACTTAATAAATATGCACCATTTGGAGCGCTGACAGCTGATTATTTACATGAACAATACAATATATCCACAATAATTAATGTTAAAATAATTCAATGTAATGATCTTGAATATTTTAAATATTTTATTTCCTTAGGTTTTACATATGATACAGAAGAAATTGTTGAAATGGCTAGTTATGGTTCATTAAATTTATTAAAATATGCTTATAAATATAATGACGATCGTGATGAAATGATATGTGCGCATGCAGCTAGAAATGGACATTTAGATTGTTTGAAATTTTTGCACGAACATGGTTATAATTGGTCAATTACAACACGAATAATGGCACAAGAATATAATCAAGTTAAATGTTTAAAATATCTTGATGAACATTCATGTCCATAATTTATTTATATCAATCATTATTTATCTATTTATCTATTGATATTATAATAACAATATAATATGATGAATTATTTACACTATAAAATGAAATATTTAAATTTAAAAGGTAAGTCGAATAGTACAACAATTGTTGATACGCCAAGACAAACTATTGATATACGTGATGTATTTCATCCAAGTCGATGTATGGAAATATTTAAATATCTTGGTACAAAAGCATTGGATGAGACAAATTTTAAATTCATTTATATGGTTTCTAATAAAATATATACTCATAAAAATGATTATTTAGAATATAAGGTTAGACAATCTGATTTAACACCTCGTAAAACAAGAAAGCCTACAATTATAATGGGAAAATCAGGTATTGGTGCACCTATAAAAAAGACAAAAGATAAAGATATAGTTCAAACAATAGCCATAAAATTAGGTGATGAACGTGAAATAGAAAATCAAATTAAAAAATCAAGAACTAATCCATCAAGCATTATTCCAATAACTAGAGAATTACGTAAAAATGATGTCAATCCAATTTATATTACTAATGATAATTTATTAACTGATATATTATTTGATTTTGAATTTAATGGTGATCAATTGAGAACAGCTGAAACTAAATTATTGAGACAAGCTTTTATAAAGAAAATGGTCACTACTGATATCGAAGAAAAGGCATATTTAGAAAATATTTCACGATCTAAAGCTGGCTTTACTATTGAAAATTGGTTAAGTGAAAATATGATATGTCCATATTGTAAAAATAAAACATTACATTCGTATGTTAGAAAAAACATGCCAACTGTCGATTACATTTGTATATCAGAAGATCATGATATGAATGAATTTCCAATATTCTTTCAAGTTAAAGCATCATTAAATGCTAGTGTTGGACATTTAAATATAGGATCGAGTACATATGGTCGCAATTCTGGCCCTTACTTTTCATATGATCCTACAAATTCATCAAATAATCTTATACATACTGGATCACGTAATTATGGTGAAACGTTTCATAACATTGAAATAAATAGTACTGAAACAGAAAAAATGTTACTAGTTGCATATATATGTGTATTATATGATGATGTAGGTGATAATTATCAATTGAATGTAGATAGATCATTTTGTGTATTACCTGATAAAAATCGTCATGGATCTCTAAGAGATATAAATTCACTCATTAATGGTAGAGCAGGATTATCAAATAATTCGCAAAAAGCATCACATGAAGAACTAGACATGAAATATTATCAATATATAAATGAAAGAGATAATGTAATAACATTTAGTACAAACAATAATGTAATAATAAATTTAGGACAATACATAGAAACAAACTTAGTACCAAAAGATTACATATCGAGCAAAATAGTAATGTCAAATCCCAGGCGAATAATCGAATTGAGGGATGATTAATTTATCCAAATAATTGATTTATATACATACAAATCAATTATTAAATATACTATAATGACTAAATTAGCTATTTTTGATGTAGATTGGACAATTATCAAGCCAAAAAATGGTCGACCATTTCCAAAAGATAAATATGATTGGATGTGGTTACGCGAATCTGTACCAGAAATATTATTACACTATTATATTAACGATTATCAATTGGTTTTCTTAACGGATCAAAGTAAGGATTGGAAAGTTGATATGATTGAAGGTATTATTGATTTACTCAACTTGAACATCATATTGATTGTATCAAGAAATAAATCAACTAATAAACCTAATCCACAATTATTCAATCAAATGATCACTTTTCCATATCGTAAAAGATCAAGTATTATGGTTGGTGATGCAGCAGGTCGAACAGGTGATTGGGCAGATGTTGATAAAGAATTTTCCATTTTATCAAATATTCCATTTAAAACTCCTGAAGAAATATTTCCTATAAATGAATTAAAAACTTTTCAAAATATTCCCGAAACAAATTATCTTGAAATAGTAATTATGGTTGGATATCAAGGATCTGGTAAAAGCACGCTATGTCGTGATTCATTTCCAAATTATGTTATCATTTCTGGCGACGAATGTAAAACACCTGCTAAAATGATTAAAAAAGCTAAAGAATATGTTAATGAATATTCTTTAGTATTTGATGCTACTAATGGTACTTTAGAAAGAAGACAAATGTATATTGATTTTGCTAGAGAATATAATAGACCTATACGATGTGTTTGGTTAAATATGGAAATAGATATAGCTATTGAACGAATAAGACAACGTGAACTCGAAGGTGGTTCTCATGTACCAAAAATAGCATTATATAAATTTAGGAAATCTTTCGTTGAACCATTAGAAATAGAAGATTTAATTAAGATTGATCTTGTTTAAACTTTTTAAATTTTTGTTCAGTTATAGAATTAATTTCATGATTACGTGATTCTATTATTACATCAACATATATTGCGAGTCGTATTTCATTATCACTTTTTGGTTCAATTTCAATAGTTTCAATGGTTGTCATTTATACATTATGCCTATTTATACTTAAATAATTATTCTCCTAATTGTTAATAAATAAATGGATGCTTTTCTAACATCATAATAGTTAGTTTTGAACAATTTAAAATCAAAATGATAGTCGGTATATAATGGCGAAAAACCACTGGTCAAATTGATTTTCGCATCTGTAAAAATACTCAATTGGGGTAATTTATCAGTATTTTCACCAACATTATCTGCTATGTAATATTCTTGATTTATATAAAATATATTCTTATCTATTGATATACTATTAACACCACCAAATTGATTTTTAAGTTGTACATATTTATTTTTATATTTTACATGAAACATTATATATGTGTTAGAGATATATTTTAATAATAATTGTATATCAAATAACTTTCATTTACATAATCCAATTGATGATTATATTTCATCTTTTGATCATATATTTTTCTTCGAATTTTATTTTTAATATTTATATGTATTGGAACATCACGATGCATCTCTTGTTTACCTCGAAATAATCTGTAAAAATCAATACTTTTCAATGATTGGCTTGATTTTTCAATATATTTTTCGCATATTTCCTCTGAACAATAATGTAATATTTCATCAATTTGTTTAGGACATTTTTCGATTAATTTTTCAAAAAATAATTCATTTTTTGTTAAACGAGGCGTTATATATTCTAAAGCTTTTATATTATATATACATGCTTCTAACATAAAATCTTCATTATCTAATAATACATCGTGTGCATAATTTAAACAACTGATATGATTTTTATAACAATTTTTTACAATATTCTCATTTTTTCTAAATTTGAATAGAAATTCTAAAATACCGCCATAATAACAAGATAAATCATTTGCAATTGTATAATTTTCAAGAATTTTAATTGGTAAATTATACAATACTTTAGGATCAATTTTTAATAATTCACAAATATACAATACATCGTCTTCATTTTTAATATCAAATAATAAATGTCTAAAATATTGTAATGAATGAATAGATGTCAATTTAATAACATTCATTATAAATTTTCTGTTTGTTATATTGTTTTTTGTATATTTTCGCAAGGCATAAACTCTTGGTTCACTTTCATCACCTTCCCTTTCATAGTCGTATATATCACTATATTCAATGTCATCTTCATCTAAATTATTCACACGAAAAATTTCACTAAGAATATTTAATCGAACTGTTAAGCTCATTATAATAATTAAATTAAATATTATACAATTATTATTTTCAATTATTATTTCAATTTTTTATATGTTTATATTACAATGCAAAATGTTCATCCATTATGGTTAGTATGTTTAATCGTTAGATTATCAATATACTACTATTTATCTATATACAAATCCAAACAATTTCGATACATCCCATTAATAATGTCAGCAACATATTTATATCAATATATAAATCATAAACCATCGGAAAAACAAATTGCCAATGTATTTTGGAACAAATCCAGACCTATACATGCATTATTGATGTTTTTATTATTTTATTTCTACAATCACAAACAATCACATCATATTTTTCTATTAGATATCTTATATTCGTTAGTATATCGTTTCAATTAATTAATTAATTATCGATTAATTAATTGATCATTAATTGTTCAATATCATTGTGTAAAAATATCTATACTTTTTATAATGAGTGAAATACAAAGTTATATTGATCTAAAAGCAAATGGTAGATTGTTTCCACTGTGGATCATGCACAATATGAGAAAGTATAAATTGCCTCCTTTTAAACGTGGAATAGATTATGATCCATGCAAAAAAACTGGCGAATCTACAATAATAGAATTAAGAAAATATCAAGCTTTTTTAGGATCAGTATTGTCATATAAAAGTTTGCAAAAAAATGCTTTAATATATCATGGCTTAGGGTCTGGTAAAACTGCAGCAGCTATTAACGTATATAATATTTTATACAATTATAATCCATTATGGAATGTATTTGTTCTTATCAAAGCATCTTTACATGATAATCCTTGGTTAACAGATTTAAAAAAGTTTTTACCAAAGGATGAATATAATGAAAGAATGAGTAATATAAAATTTATTCATTATGATGCACCTAATGCTGATAAACAATTTTTAACAGCTATAAAAGAATCAGATACCACTAAACAAAATATCTATATATTTGATGAAGCACATAATTTTATTAAGAATGTATATTCTAATATGATTTCTAAATCGGGAAAACGTGCTATAACAATTTATGATTATATTATTCAAGAGAAAAAAGATAATCATAATACAAGAGTATTGCTTTTGACAGGTACACCAGCTGTAAATGAACCTTATGAATTAGCTATTATATTTAATCTATTGAGTCCTGATTTATTTCCTAAAACAGAATCAAAATTTAAAGAATTATACATTTCAAAAGATGATAATAATTTAGAAATATTAAATCCTAAATCAAAAAATATGTTTCAACGAAGAATATTAGGTTTAGTATCATATTATATTGGTGCAGATCCCCAAGAATTTGCTTCTAGAAAAATACATATTAAGGCTATAGAAATGGGTGATTACCAAGAACAAGTATACTCTCACTTTGAATATACTGAAGAACAAATGGAACGTCAATCAACGGGCACAACAGTATATAAAACATATACTAGACAGTCATCCAATTTTGCGTTTCCAATTGTTGGTGCATTAAATGGCGAAAATAGGCCTCGACCAAATAAATTTAGATTATCAGAACGAGAAGCTGAAAAGATTATTGAAGGAAAAATGAATTCTCTGGTTAAATCAAAAAAAGATATAGATATAGCAACTGTTCAAAAGAATGCCACAATGTATATTCGTGCTGTAAATTCTCATATCGCATCAGCTAAAGATTATTTTAAAAGATTATCATCTGAAAAATCTGATAAAACTTTGGCAAAAGATATAGAAATATTTAAGGATAAATATAAATATAAATTTCAAGAGTTTTGGTCAGGTCACAAAGATAAATCTAAACTACTTGAAGCAATGTATGAATCATCATGTAAATTTGTTGCAATAATATTTTATGCAATGCGATCTAAAGGACCAATCCTAGTATTTTCAAATTTTGTAAAAATGGAAGGATTAGAAGTATTTAAAATCTATCTTAATATATTTGGATATAAAAACTATAGAGACAAATCGAGTAATGATAATTTTAGATACACTGAGTTTCATGGTGATATTAGACGTGATGAAAAACGTGAAAATTTATCAGTATTTAATTCTATAACAAATAAATTGGGTTCTGATATTAAATTTATTTTAATTTCACCAGCCGGTTCCGAAGGTATTAGTTTGCGTAATATTAGACAAATTCATGTTATAGAACCATATTGGAATGAAGTGAGAATCACACAACTTTTAGGTAGAGGTTTGCGTATGTGTTCACATGCTGATTTACCAATGGAAGAACGTCATGTAGATATATTTAGGTATCATGCTGTAAGACGCAATAATACAAAGAAAACTACTGATGAAAAAATATTTAAATTAGCTTATGCTAAAGAACAAATGTTAGATACCTTTTTATTATCAATTAAAGAAGCAGCAATGGATTGTGAATTATTTAAAGCACATAATATGGATCAACAAAAATACACATGTTTTAAATTTAATGATAAAGTATATTTTGATAAATTAGTGGGACCATCATATAAACAAGATGTATACTATGATAAGAAAATTAACAATGGATTGAATTCTGTAAATAGTATTCTTTCATCTATCAAGGTATATAAAATCAAAGCCAAAATCATTTTACAAAATGATGAAATGAGTGAAGAATCAGAATATTGGTACAATCCCAAATCGGGAATAGCATATGATATTGAATTTGAATATCCAATAGGAAAAATTAGTAAAGTAAATAATATTCCTACCAAATTAAATGCTAATACATATTTAATAGATATGACTATTGATATTCCTACGTTAAAACGTAGATAAAGATATATAAAACGCAGATAAAGATATGTAAAGAATAAAGAATAATATGCTAAACTACTGGCTTCAAGTTAAAACACAAGCTGATTTTCTCACATTAGAGATGCTTGTGGGCGATGAAATTATTATGACAAAATGTTTTTATTATAATTTTTCAAATAATATTGCATCGTGTAATCGATCATTACACGATGAAACAGAAATGGAAGCATTTTGTGATTCTCTTAATAATGATAAATCTTGTTCTTTTCAATTTACTCTAGAACCAAATGAAGCAATATATTATTGCAACGATACAGAAATATTTACATTTAAAACATGTAATAATAGTTTGGTTACAACCGTAAATACTATCATGGATGAAAATAAACGAAAACAATTTACTACAGAATTAAATAAAATCAACCGATTTATACGATGTAATTTGTCAAGTGAAAATGAATAAATTTATGAAATAAGAAACTAATATATAATAATTTATAATGAGCGAATCTTGGTATTTACAACTTAATCATGTTTTAGCATACGATAATTATAATAACGATGCAATAGATATAGATATTTATTTACACGATAACATTATTATTACAAAACGTTTCTATCTTCAAAAAATGATAACCATTATACACATTTAACAGATCAAGTTGATAAATTCGATTCTCAATTATTTGAACAATTTATAAACTCTATGAAAAAAAATAAAACATCAAAATTTATTATACATGCATGGAATGGAAATGATATTATTAAATTCGATGATTATAGTGGTGAATTTATATTGGATTTAGCTTCATATTGTGATAATATGACATTTTCAGTGTCGTTGTCAGAATTTGAGCGCAAACAATTTGCTGAAGAACTAAGTAAAATAATCAGCATTATGAAATAAATAAAACACCAAAAGAATAAATTCTTATGTAGTATAACATAAGAATTTATAATGGATAATTCTTGGCATTCACAACTTCAACATGTTTTATAATATGATAACTATAATAACGATGTAATAGATGTAGTTATTCGTCAAAACGACCAAATTATTATTACAAAACGATGGCATCTTCAAAAATCAAATAAGCGATACACACATTTAACATATTTACATAATGAATTTGATTCACGATTCTTTTTATACCCTGATGGAAAATCAACCATTAAGCTTTATCATGCATGGATGGAATAGCAAAGATATAATATATTACGATAGTCTAATTAATGAATTTACATTAAATTCATCTTCAACTTTCAATAACACGAAATTTACTATATGTTTGACCGACGATTAACGAAAACAATTCTTATGCAATATAATATAAGAATTTATAATGGACGATTCATTGTATATTATTCTTGTAGTGACCACTATTGCGATACCATTATTTTACATATTGATGGTAGAGATGGTATTCATTTTAAAAAGACACTATATCCAGAATATAGTGGAATTGGTGAAGGATATGGACTATTAACAGAAGAAAGTGAACGATTTAGCTTTAAATGTTTCAGACAGTTTATAAAAGACATGTCTGAAAACAAACATGTAAGTTTTATTATACATGCAGTAAATGGCGGTGATATATTATATTATAATAATTTAACTAATGATTTTTCATTAAACTTGTCAATACATTATGATGTAGAAGAATTCACTGTATGTTTGACTGACGATGAACGTTTGCAATTTGTCAATGAATTAAATATCTAACCATAATATATAATGGAAACAAAAACTATATTTTTTCTTCTATTCGCAGCTTTAATGATGTACAATGCCAATAGCAAAACAATTAATAAAAATCGTACAGCTTCGCCTGGTGAAATTTCTACCTTTAATAGTTATTTAAATAATTCAGGAATGAAACATGATTTTTTTAAGTTATTCACTGTTACAGTTGTATCTATGCTTCTGGTAAATTCATCTGTTCAAATCTTAAGTTTCGATAATTTTGAACAAAGCTTAATAGGTCGTGCTTTAATAGTTGCATTTACTATATCATTATTTCATTCTGTGGTTCAGCCATTTACTAATTATTTACCTAAATTTTAATAGATTATTTACATAATGGTATAATCAATACACATTTTATTCATAACATCAAAATCAGTAAATAGCATAAAATCTTTATTTTCTACATTCAACTTTTTCACCTTGCGTTTGATTTGAAAACCATAATATTTCACCAAAACTTTATATATTATTACACAATGTGCAGCTCCCAAATATAGTAATATATATGGATTATCATTATCTTCTATTAAAGAAATAATATACATTTCCATCAATCCAGAATAAAATGTTTCCCATTGATTTTCTACTGGTACAGTTGTAACATCATCATCTATTGAAAAAGGATATATTAGATTTATCTTATTTAATATTTTCACTGTTACGATATCATAATTTACATTTGGAGTATTTTTATATAATTCTTTTATTCTAAGATAATCAAATTTTATTAAATTATAATGTGTTCGAAAATATAAAGATTTTGATGCAACTTTTTCTATAAAATTACGTATATTAGTAATATTTTGATTTGTATTATTATTTGTAATGCCAAATAATTCATCAAGATTATTAAATTGATTTTCATCACCAAAGTTATTAAATAATATTCTTATATCGGCATTCACAACATCTTTATTATTTTTATATTTTTC
>Ga0115557_1001928_pt1 | contig 14106 bp, 18 predicted proteins | sample COGITO_mtgs_1104_FD_87280 | JGI IMG/M metagenome (GOLD analysis project Ga0115557, IMG submission 87280) | Pelagic marine microbial communities from North Sea - COGITO_mtgs_110421 | ecosystem: Environmental > Aquatic > Marine > Epipelagic | place: Germany:Helgoland, sampling site Kabeltonne...
CCCCTCCAATACAAACAAAATCAATTCATCCCCAGAAAAAGGCTTCACTTAATTTTCCAATATTTACCCCCAACCCCCACGGATGCGCCCCCCCCCCCCGCCCCTCGCATGGCCCTCACGCTACAGTCAAATCGTCGTTAAAATAAACGTGTATGACGGGTATGTAGAAGTCGTCTGGGATCTGTAATTTTTCAAACTCATCATTCTCGTCGAGGCAGCCATTCTCCTCTAGTGTTTTGCTCATGTCCATGACAACAAAGTTCTCCCCGGCATCATCGACCCTCTTCCAAGTATAGCTGGCCGCATGTCCATTGAAACTAATGTATCGCTTCTGAATTTCGTCAATTGTCTCCTCACTGCAAACGACGAGCTCATGTTCTTGCTGGGTGAGGGTGTTGACCACATTTATCTTTCTGGTTTGTTTGCTCAATTTACCAATTTTGAAAGCCTCATTTTTCCACCAGGGGGTGCCGAAACTGCTATCCCAGCTGGCACTCGGCTCAGGGGGAGGAACATGGAGGAATCGTCCCTGGGGGGTGTAGGGCAGGGTGAGGCAGCGATCAGGGTCCACATACGTTTTGACATCAACAGATGGAGTGAACCAAGAGCTGATGTCCTTCCCCGCATTGTCAATTATTGGCTGAGCTAGGGGACCTGCAATTATGAACGGGCGGATTAGAGAGACTTGCACATTGCCCAGCTCATTTTGAACCCCACCCCAAGGACTCACTCACTACACCCACTCCACACTCACCTCTGTTCTCCCCAAGAAATTGACTCAAATCAAAGACGTCCCCATATATGCTAACCCAGCAGTCCTCCGCGCAGTTGTGAAGCTTCAACTCATCCCCCGTGAACCATTTCGTCGAATTGACGGCTTCAACATCGGTTGCCGCCTCTTCTTTCTTCTCCTCTCCCATTGTTGTTGTATTGGAGTTGTTACAGGGGTTCGGTATAATTTTTAGGGGGCAAGAAGGGTTCTCAGAAGTTTTATTGATCCCTTGGCTTTTGGTGCTTGTACGACAATCGAAAACGCAAAAATTAATCGTTAAATTGTTTTCACAACAGGTTTTCTAAATGCTTCTCTTGGAAGTTGGTTTCTCTCTCTGTCTCTGCCCTTTCTCCTTTGTGTACTTGTTATCAACTCCAAACAAGAGAATAACACTCGCGAGGGACGTAAAGGCTCCCAATGTTTCTTCCTCATCGCCCGTTAACTGATTAACTACCCACAACCCCCCCCTTTCAACAGTTCACATCCCCCCTTCCCATCCCCCCCTTTCCACAATCGAATAACAAACATCATCCTCAAAATGACCGACGTCCAAGCACGAAGCCGCACCAGCTCATCAGCCAGTGTCGGTGCTGACCCAGAAAAACCTATACCAAAATCAGTTGCACTGGTGAGTAAATTTTCTTCTTGCAGGAGTACACAATCACATTACCAATGAATGCATCACTAACTATCACCTGCCTCCGATCGATAATGCAGGTCCAGCCGGTGACAGAAGCGGCAGAAGCAGCGATTCGGACGCTGAAAGAGATGCTGTCAAAAATATCGATTGCACAGGAGCAGATGGAAGAGTTGCACATTAACATCATTCAGCAGCAAGAGCAGACCAAGGCCCCCAACCCCGCTTCACACAGCAACAATCAAAAGAACCGAGCCGGAAACTCCAGCAAAAATAGACAAACGAAGCACCATAAGCGAAGGGAACAAATTGTTGGTGAAAGCTTGGAGAATGACGAGGCTTGCAATATGCAGGTTGTTCCCAAATCCGACGAGACTCGTCACATCATTCGGGCCGCTCTGAGTAACCACTTTCTCTTCAGCGGACTTGAGGGCGAGGGTATGTTCGATGTGATTGATACAATGATCCAAGAGGAAGTCTTGAGTGACATGGTTATTATTCAACAAGGGGAAAAAGGCGACAAGTTTTATGTTCTTGAAAAAGGCCGAGCAAAGATAAAGGTGGACAACAAGATCTGTGGGGAGATAAAATCTGGCGAGGCTTTCGGAGAGCTGGCGCTCATGTGGAATTGTCCGAGGGCAGCAACTATTATTGCGGACGAGGATTGCGTTATGTGGACACTCTCACGCCCCCTCTTTCGGCGTTTGCTTGCCGCCTCCAGCACCTCCCAGACTGTCATTTTGTGCGAGTTTTTAAAGAAAATACCTTTTCTCAAGACCCTTGGGAACCAGGAGACCACAAAGATAGCCAGGTGAGAGGACATTTGCCCACAAATCATGGCAGCACTATTGTTTGCACGCTTCTTTCCCATAGGCAAATCTAATATCGTTCTCTCTCTTCGGTGTGTGCAGGGCGCTGGCACATGAGATGTACAGTGATGGCGAATATATCATCAATCATGGCGAAGAGGGCGACACATTCTACATTATATTCAAGGGTAACGTAGTCTGTACTCGCCCTGACGAAGAGGGCAAGGAGAGGGAACTGCAAAGGTTGGGTCCGGGCGACTTTTTTGGGGAGAGAGCCATCCAGTTGAAGGAGCCCAGGTGCGTGCTCGTGTGTGTGTTGCTATGGTGAATATTCTCAAAAGCTAACTTCTCGTCCCTCTCTGTATTCATCAGGGCGGCGAATGTCATTGCCAACGGGGATGTGGAGTGTTTTACGTTGACCCACGAACAGGTAAGAGCATTCAAGTCTCGTCGAAAGGGATTGCATCAGTACCACCGAGTCCGTAATAATAACCGTCTCCCCTCCCCTCCCCTCCGCTTTTTATTTTTCTCATTGCAATAGTTCAACTTGCTGCTAGGACGAATTCAAGACGTAATGTACCAAATAAGTACGGCGCGGGTGCTGAAAAGTGTCCCACTACTCTCTTCTCTCAGTGACGAGGCGTTGTATATGTTGACGACCATCTTCAGCCGTCAGACTTTGACCAAGGGTGAGATGGTGATTCAGGAAGGTACCAATGGTGACCACTTTTATGTGGTTCACGATGGTTCTGTGCTGGTCACTCAATGGAGCAGCTCTCTTAAATCCCAGGTAGAGCTTGACGTTCTGGGAAGCGGGCAGTATTTTGGGGAAATCGCTCTCCTTACCCGTGCCAGCCGCACCGCAAGCGTCCAGGTTGTCAGCGAAAAATGCGAGATGCTGGTGATGCATAGAGAAGATTTCCAGCAGTTTATGGCCCCATTTGAGAAAGAAATAGAGCAGCAGATGCACATGAGAGAGTATCAGGCCATGGAGAAACACGGTAGAGCTGAGAATGCACACAGCGGGGTCTCGTATGGTCTCCCCAACGAAGACGGTCAGATCAGCTGGATACAAGAAGTGGAGGGCAGCGGCAAGACTCGAGGTCGGCACGAATCGATGGAGTGCTTCATCCAGCATGCTGACAGTTGCAATGCCAAGTTGCCTCCGGTCGTCTTGGAAGATCTCGAGGTAATTTGTAACTTGGGTGTTGGCACCTTCGGAAAGGTTGTCATGGTTTCCCATCGTCTCACGGGCAAAGTGAGCGCCCTCAAGTGTCTTCAGAAGGCACATCTTCTGCGCACTGCACAGCAGCACAACGTCCGCAGAGAAAAGGCCATAATGCAGGTCATGAACCACCCGTTTATCATCAAGCTCAACGGAACTTTAAGCGATAATAATCAGGTTTACTTCCTGCTCGAATACATTCCTGGGGGCGAGCTTTGGTCTCTGCTATATGACCGAACATCCAACGACCTACAGTGTGAAACGGGTCCGTTTGGGGGTGTTACTTTGCGAAGCGCCATGCTTTATGCTGCCATGGCACTCTCTGCTTTCGAGCACATTCATGAGCTCAAGTTTGCTTACCGCGATTTAAAACCTGAGAACTTGTTGCTGACCGAAACAGGCTACTTGAAGGTTGTAGATTTTGGGTTTGCGAAGCGTCTTCCGTACACATCCCCCCTCGGGAAGACCGAAGATAGGACTTACACTCTCTGCGGAACGCCAGAGTACATGGCCCCCGAGATCATTTTGAGCCGGGGACACGACAAGAGTGTCGACTATTGGGCATTGGGAATCCTAGTTTACGAGCTTCTGTGCGGGGCAACTCCCTTCGAGGCAGATAGTCAACAGGAAACTTTTGAAAGGATCGTCTACTCCCAAAGGTATTTGCGATTCCCTCTGGGTTTTGACCCCCATGCCAAGTCGCTCGTGCGAAAGTTGCTGAACAGCAACGCTGCGCTGCGTCTCGGGGCGCTGAAAGGAGGTTTGAAGGATATCAAGGAGCATCTTTTTTTTAGCAGCCAGAACATGGACTGGGAAGAATTGAGAAACCAAAACTATGTCATGGACTATGTGCCAACATTGAGTGGAAAATTGGACCATAGCCACTTCAAAGTAGAAGATGAGAATGAGGATGGTGGGGTCGGTGACATAGAGGAGTACGTCATTGAACAGAATAGTGAGAACGAAGACATCTTCGCCGACTTTTGAAAAACAGGGTTACTGACGGTTACTTTTCCGCCAACAATAATACAACATTGAAAATACTAAATTGAATGATAAGATTGTTACTTTGCCGCTAGAAAAATCCTACTGTCGGCTGCATGCCATTTATCCAACAACTATTATACGCATCATTTTTTCGCAGATGCAAGAGCAACACCTAGAGCAGCAAAAATCCCTCCTAGTGGCACTAACAAGAGTCCAGCAAAAAAGCCAGCGTCCAGGTTCAAAAAGGTCGCATGACTCGTTACCAGTGTGACTTCCGCGAGGATAGCTGCAGCAGATGCAAGATAAAATGCCGGAGGACCGACGCTCACAGCACCAGCAAGAGGACCGAGCAGAAAAGGAGCCCCCTCCACCAAAAAGAAAGCCAGGCCGTTCAGCAAAAGTTGCTGGTTGTTGGCAACAATCTCGAGCGCCCCAAATTTATCAGCAGCAGGAAGCAGGCCCTCAATGGTCTCCAGATCAACCCCTTGTTTCTCAAGGGCAGACAACAGCCCGCTCTCGGCAGTCTTTGTCAACAAGTCCAACTCCCTGGTTCTCTCCAGGATATTGTACTGGCGATTCTTGAAGGAATTATCGTCGACAGTGGTGATGAACTTCGCCACATTCTTCTCACCAAGTAAGCTAATCGGCGTATTTTCCTCCGCAGTACCAAGGTTGGGCTGCGTGTTTGGGAATATATATATTATGGTTGTGGTGAGGGTTAGCGATTGTCAAAGTTGGAAATCTTGTTCATACTCAATCTTGGCTACCAAGTCGCTTCGGCGCTAAAACAACACCCTCATATCCCACTCATTCACAGACACACAGCAGCAACACACGCATTCGCACCATCTTTATCCCAAAGTTCTCATACAACCTCGTCGAGGTGGCGCTGCCCTCAGCTGGATGACGAATGGGGGCGGCATTGAAAGCGAACCCGCTGCCGAAGGGCAGCACAAGACTCAAAAATAGCAATACCGACATGGCGATCACAATTTCAGGGGCAAAGCCGTTTTCCTATAAAAATAATCTTTGGCACGTTCGATCGTGTTGTGTCAGGACCATTATAACCAAATTAAGCCTCAAGAAAGATCGATAAACCTCTATTTACGTGAATTCTCCTCTCCACTGAAAGGATTCCCATAACTGACAACAATAAACTGCGCAAAAAATTCTGAATTCTTTTCTTTGATAGCATTTAGAATTCTGATCTGGAGCTGTCGGTAGACCTTACAGCATGGCAACAAAATCTCCTTGCATGGAGAACCTCCCATCTGAGCTCTTAATTGAGATTTTCACATACCACGCACCACCGTCTTATGTAATGGACGGCAATCTTCCTGTGCACATGTCGCCCATCACTCACATCTTTCCAACAGTGTGCAAGGAGTGGCACCTTGCCTGCAAGCACGATGCGACTTGGAAGAATGCCGCGTCAATGATGTGCTCTATGGACGATAATTGGAAGTCTCATTTGGATGCTCTCACAGTTCCCGCGTCCACGTCCCATTTCGACAAGTACAAGATGACTGAGGAATCTGTTGTTCACACGTGCATGCCAATGTTCTTCATGCGGTCGCGCCTGCAGTTGAACCGTCCCTTCCAATTGCACTTTTTCGAGCCCCGTTATCGTCGCTTGATTGCACGGGTGATGGAAGATGTGCCGATCCGCTTCAAGAGTGGTGAGCCTATCACCCAACCCAGTTATATTCGGCGGATGATATACTGTCCTGCAAATAGTGTAAATGCGGGCTCAATGGCGTTCATCTGCGAAGTTCGCAGATGTCAGATAGCAAACGATGGCCAGGCTGACGTGGAGCTTAATCCGGTTCTCGACTGCGTCCTCGAGCGGGTGTTTGTCTTGCCGCATGACGAGGATGTGGACCTGCATTCGGCCAAGGCTCGGGAGATAGGGGGAGTTCGGGCAATAACTCAACGTGAGAATGAGCAGGTTGCTGGGCCAACGGGCGGAGCATCAATGGGCTCGGCTGAGCAACAGGGTTTGGTTGCATTCATCCAAATGTTGATGGGCGGGGGTGCGGGGCCCGACTTGGGAAATTTGCCTGGTTTTATGACGAATAACAACACCGACAACAATGACAATGAAGGGGATGAATCCACGGATGGGGGAGGAGCGACCTACGACGATTCGACGGAAGAGGAGGAGGAAGGATAGCCAGAAAGATGTACAGAAAAGTAGAGAAATTTCTAACGAATTTGTAACCGATTTATTTGCCCTTGCAATCTTGTTGTCACTTGCTTTTAACGATTAAAAAGTTTGCAACCCCAGTGCAGAGAAAGGCCGACGACAACACCTTGTAGTTACGCACTCCTTTGATCTCGTCAAACACATATACCCCAAGAATTGCGGCGATAAGTCCCGGACCGGTAGTTATCATCGGGAAAGCTATGCTGAACCCGAGCTTACCATTGGCGATGAACCAGGAGCACTGTGCTATTCCCCAAATAACACCACTCAAGATTGCAGGCAGTCGAATTTCAGGAACAGCTTGGATATTTTTGCTCCCCCCGCAGTACACAACGTACAAAATGTAATAGAATACGCTTCCGCTGATGATACCGGTGAAGTGACTGAAAACAAAATCGAGGGGGTCAGCACAATTGTCTTTTACACAATCCACATCATCATCGAAATCATCGCTATGCTCCATAACATATTGAGCAGGGTCGAACGATGTTCCAAAAAATACCCCCATTATCCCGGCCATACTGCAACCAATAACCCTCTTCTGCTTCGCCGATAATTTCGAAATCCAATCAACTTCTTCAAGCTCTTCGCTGTTTTCATTGTCCAGAACACTGTCTAGGAGCTTCTCACCGAGAAGAGACGTTTTTGTCTGTCTCTCCTCATCGTCAAAATCTTTCACTTCATCGTCAGCAGGTTTTATAAGCACATATAGCATAAGGGCAAAAAGCGCTACACAAACGCCAGCATAGTTTAAGCCATCGTCACTGATCTCCTCCTTCTTCAAATCGAAGAGCCCAAACTTTCCGCTGGCCCATCCACTGATCATATTTGTGGAACCCCATATGAGCAAACCTAGCGACAGCCCGATCAATTTTGCACAAGTTACCACCGCAATGTTTCCGGTACACCAAAGGAAGCCTCCGAGCATTGCAAAAGGCCGGAAAGCTGGCCAGCCTCTCCACCAGTTGTTGACGAAGCCCACCAAGTAGACACCAATGCACATATAAAGTTGAAAATAGAACCCGTCCTTCGCGTCGATTCGTTTGATTGGTACAAAGTTTGTCCCAAATCCCACTACAGCTACACTCACTGCAAGATAGCCCAAAAGATCATCCTGCATGGCGACTTCTGCTCTTTAATTTTTTTCTCTCTCTAGGATGGCGGAGTTAACGAGAGTGAGGATGGTGGAAAAAAAAAGAGTTTTACAACATCGTTAAGAGGTGGTGAAAATAACTTTATTTTTGACACGAAAAATGGCGAGTGCACTTTGCTATTAACAGGAAGAACTTCGCGTTACCCTCGTAGATGACCTCACGCTCAAGACCTCCTCCCCTGCCACCAAACCTACGCGACCCTTTCATAGGCAATGCTCCTTCCCTGTTGTCATTTCTTAACCCTCTCTGCAAATCACTAAGTTTGCTTGCTCTCGATGTTGAAAGTGGAAATCTATCATCGCGAGTTCTCAAGCTTCTTTTTGACAAGCCACCCCAAGCGCTTTCCTTTTGGATCTGTGATGTCATTCCTGGAAATGGGTGCAGTGATGACAGTGATGAACTTGGTACAATAATTTGGAGCGATACCCTCTCACCAGAGAATCCCCTTGGCGCACCAACCCCATTCTTGCGTTTCTCATGCAGGAACACATACCCACAAACACCTGCCAACACACAAAAACTCTCACCAGCTTTTGACATTCAGAACGTCCCCAACTGGAGCATGCTTGTCAATTTGGTGGCGTGCTTGAGAGAAATTCTCTCTTCCCTCGGAAGCGAAAACTTCCGGGCAGAATTTTGTGAGGTGTTTCAACAAACAACCACCATTCTCTCGAAATTGCTTGCTCCAGCGACAACTGCGACCAGCACAAGCCGCACAAAGACAATGATTTTCCACGGAGAATGGCGACGCGAGAGTATCAAGGAGTATTATCCCACCATTATCGACATAATCGACACAATCGCCGCCTTGGACGCGAAACTCTTCCAGAACAGCAAGCGGGAGGGCGCGACCCCGTTCGCCAATCTTCAAATGTCTAATGGTAAATTTGCGAAGGTCTCAGTCGATCTGGGCCAAGAGGTTGACCACAATTTTTGTTCGCCTACATCTGATGGCGTGGCACACCTTGTAGTGGACACGAGTGTTTACATGAGCCGTTGGGCATCACTCAGCCTGAAATGTCCTCAGCTCAACATGATCATCGCTCACAAAACTTTATCCCAAAGCTGTGAAATTGATGCTGAGTTTACTGTTACGTTTCAATCAGTAAAGAATAATGGAGGGGTGTTGAACTCAGTTCTACCGTTGAAACGCCTCAGCAAATACCTAACTGAAAACTTTAAAATGTCCATAAAATTGGCGAAGGACGGATCCCTTTCTGTGAAAACAGAGTTCCTCTTTCCTCGGCTCCCTCGTTGGCTCATGTCAATCTTTCGCGTTTTTATCAAAAAAGTGTCTGGCACATATATATTACTAATGAAAGACATTGTGTCGATGTTTCGTGACGATATTTTGACGTTGAGAGTAGATTAAAAATAACATCTTTGGAATAGTTGCTGCCTGTAAACATTCTACTATTCCTCTTCCTGTACGTGCTCACAACTCAATAAAATCATCCCGGCCACGGTTATCACGGCACTCAAAAGCCACAAGCTAGTCTGTCTTACTCCAACGATTTCGTCAAAGTAGAAGAGCCCCCAAAGTCCGCTAACAAGCAAAGCGGCCTGACACAAACTGTAACCCACTCCCTCCCCGAGGCTCTGCACTGCAAGAATGCTTGCCACATTTCCAATACTCCAAAGTACTCCTGCTGTGAATCCGGGCAACCACATAACGCGAAAATGCATGCTCGGCATTTTTGAGGCGTTGAATTCATAGTAAGCGAACAAACAAAACCAGCAGCTGGCTGTTACAAGAGCAGCTCCAACCGCGAACGAAATAAGGTATTGCAAACCGCTCGTTCCCTCTGGAGCCCATTGAAAGGGAACCATGATCGATCCGCCCCATATTCCATTAAATAATGCTGCTGACAGGCCCGCAGTTCGCCGCGTACACGGTATACCAAAGACTTCAGTCATATCAGTTGGTTTGTGGTCTTTGTACAGAGGACTATTTTTGTACTGATTATTCTCCCCCCCTTCCCCCATAAGCCTCTCTTCATCGTCTATCAACAACGGTTTGTCCCCCATAAGCCTCTCTTCATCGTCTATCAACAACGGTTTGTCTAACACCAACGGGACCTCTTTTTCGTTTGCCACCTCCTCTGGAACGCTGAAGAGACTCATACCCCAAATTCCGCACACCATTATTAAAATCCCCAAACAGGCGAGTGGCAAGCTGCGGACCTTCTCATGAAAGAAAAAAATACCCCAGCTGAAAGATATGATGACAATCAGGGAGCTCCAGACGCCCTGACCGACAGCAAGGCCGCAGTGCTTTACGGAATATATCGCTCCTATCCCTCCTGGAACCCAGAACATCCCGCTAACAATACTGAAATGAAGTGAAGGGTGAGCCAGTGTAGTGTTGATTGAGAAAGTGAAATACACGAGCGTTGTCATTGTCATCCGCGCAAGAACTACAGCACGAACGAGAGTAGTATACGAACAAACCGGTGCATCAGTGCATACGTGGCATCAGTACTGTTGACCAGTCACTTACCCCCAGGGAGTGTAGTTGAACTCCTTCACAAGAAGACTGAGCCAGCTGGTGGTGAACATGGTCATAGTTTTGTAACTCTGGAAAACCAACGGATGCACGTCGACACTCTTTGACCTTTCGCTCTTGATCGGGACAGCAAAACTGCCAAAAGTCAGAGCAGACAGAACTACAAAGAAGTATCCCATTGCCTCTCCAATAGTATCATCATTGATTTCAAAGGGAGGAGTCATAGTAGTTTCAAAAATCTGCTTTAGCTCCGGGCCACTGATAACTTGACAACCGATATGAAGGATTTTTGACGGTAAAAAATACAATTTTTGGCAAAACAAATATCTCATCTGGAAGCCCCTTTCCGGCCCCTTTCATGCAGATTTCACTCATTCCTCCCACCCTCAAGGCCATTCATTCCGTTCCCCCACCATTTAAACTTATATCGTATTAAAATGGTACGTAACCTTAAACACTGACATTCAATTCCCATTCGATTGCCTCGAAATCAGTCTTAGCGCTTCCTGTGTCCCTGATTCCCTGCTTGGTTCCTTTGTCCTCACACCAGTTTGGCGGCCCTGTTGCTCTCCTCCCTCCCCTTCCTGCTTTCCTGCTTTCCTAACCCCCCCCCCTCTCAAATTATCGTAGGTGAACTTTACCGTAGACCAGATGCGTGCCATCATGGACCTGAAGCACAACATCAGGTCCATGAGTGTGATTGCCCACGTCGATCACGGAAAGACCACCCTTACGGACTCCCTCGTCCAGAAGGCTGGTATCATCTCCTCCAAGGCTGCCGGAGGTGCCCGCTACACTGACACTCGCGCCGATGAGGCCGAGCGTGGAATCACTATCAAGTCTACTGGCATCAGTATGTTCTTTGAGTATGACAAGTCCGCCAAGGATGTTGCTGCCTCCAAGGGAATGAGTGAAGAAGACCAGACTGCCATGGATCAACAGCTTGCCGACGCCATCGACGCCGACAAGAACGTTAAGATCACCGGAAATAGTTATTTGATCAACCTTATTGACTCCCCTGGTCACGTTGACTTCTCCTCTGAGGTCACTGCTGCCCTCCGTGTGACTGATGGAGCCCTCGTTGTCGTCGATACCATCGACGGAGTGTGCGTCCAGACCGAGACTGTCCTTCGCCAGGCCATCAGTGAGCGTGTCAAGCCCTGTCTTATGGTGAACAAGGTTGACCGTGCTCTGCTTGAGCTCCAGCTCCCTGCTGAGGAGCTTTACCAGGCCTTCTGCCGCTCCATTGAGTCTGTTAATGTCATCGTTGCCACTTACAATGATGAGCAGCTTGGAGATGTCCAGGTTCATCCCTGCAAGGTAAGTGCTTGCCTTACCTCGTGAAGAGCAGCAGGCAACACCAAATTCTAACACAAACTTCCTTTGAAACTTCCTTTTGTGAAACTTTCTTTGAATGTATCTTGATTGAATGTATCTTGATTGAATACCAAAATTACGAAAAACGCAGGGAACTGTCGCCTTTGGATCTGGACTTCACCAGTGGGCGTTCACCCTCAAGAAATTCGCCATCACCTACGGTGCAAAGTTCGGCGTTCCCGAGGAGAAGATGATGGACAAGCTCTGGGGAGACTGGTACTACGATTCCGCCGGGAAGAAGTGGGTCAGTTCCGACAAGGGAGGAACCCTCGAGCGTGCTTTCTGCCAATTCATCGCTACCCCCATCACCACCCTCTTCGAGGCTATCATGAACGAGAAGCACGGAAAGGTCAACAAGATGCTCAAGGCCATTGGAGTCGAGCTCAAGTCCGACGAGCGTGAGCTTGTTGGCAAGCCCCTCCTCAAGCGTGTCATGCAGAAGTGGCTTCCCGCCGGAGATGCCGTCTTAGAGATGATTGTGCTCCACCTTCCCTCCCCCGTCCAGGCCCAGAAATACCGTGTCGACACCCTCTACGACGGACCCTTGGACGATGCCACCGCCACCGCCATCCGCACCTGCGACACCTCCCCCGGGTGCCCCATGTGCATGTACATCAGTAAGATGGTCCCCACTTCCGATAAGGGAAGGTTCTACGCCTTCGGCCGTGTGTTCTCTGGAACCATCGCCACTGGCCAGAAGGTCCGCATCATGGGCCCCAACTATATTGCTGGCAAGAAGACCGAGCTCTGGGTCAAGAACATCCAGCGTACCGTCATCATGATGGGCCGCTACACTGAGCAGGTCGCCGACGTCCCCGCCGGTAACACTTGCGCCCTTGTTGGCGTTGACCAGTACTTGCTCAAGAGTGGAACCATCTGTACTGCCGAGGATGCCCACTGCATCAAGACCATGAAGTTCTCTGTCTCCCCCGTGGTCCGTTGCGCCGTTGAGCCCAAGAACAGTGCCGATCTTCCCAAGCTCGTCGAGGGAATGAAGCGCCTTGCCAAGTCCGATCCCATGGTCTTGTGCTACACCGAGGAATCCGGTGAGCACATCATTGCCGCCTCTGGCGAGCTCCACCTTGAGATCTGCTTGCAGGATCTCCAGAACGACTTCATGGGAACCACTGTCAAGGTGTCCGACCCCGTCGTCTCTTACCGTGAGACCATCACCGGCAAGACCGAGAAGACCTGCCTGAGTAAGTCCCCCAACAAGCACAACCGCCTCTTCGTCGAGGGAGAGGCCCTCGGAGCCGAGCTCTGCCTCGCCATCGATGATGGAGACATCAGCGCCGGAGCGGACCAGAAGCTCCAGGGAAGGAAGATGGCCGACGAATACGGCTGGGATGTCACTGAGGCCCGTAAGATCTGGGCCTTCGGCCCTGACGGCACTGGACCCAACTGCTTCGTTGATACCACCAAGGGAGTTAACTACCTGCTAGAGATCAAGGAGTCTGTTGTCGGAGGATTCGCTTGGGCCACCCAGAACGGACCTCTTTGTGAGGAGGTCATGCGCGGCTGCCGCTTCAACTTGATGGATGTTGTCCTCCACGCTGATGCTATCCACCGTGGTATGGGACAGATCATGCCCACTGCCCGTCGTGTCTGCTTCGCCACCCTCATGACTGCTGACCCCGGTCTTCTTGAGCCCATCTACCTGTGCAACATCTCTGTGCCCCAGGATGCCATGGGTAACGTCTACGGTGTCCTCACCAAGCGTCGTGGCCACGTCTTCAGCGAGGAGCAGCGCCCTGGTACCCCCCAGATGACCCTCCTTGCCTACTTGCCCGTCATGGAGAGTTTCGGTTTCACCGCCGATCTCCGCAGTAACACCGGAGGAAAGGCCTTCCCCCAGTGCAGCTTTGACCACTGGGAGCCCATGAGCGGAAACCCTATGGAGGAAGGAAACAAGGCTAACGAGACCGTTCTCTCCATCCGCGCGAGGAAGGGACTCGCCGCCGAGATCCCCCCCCTCGACCGTTACTTGGACAAGCTCTAAATGCTTCTCATGGAACAAAAGGAAAAAATCCGACCCCCACACATGCACTCGCCAAGCACATATCGCGCACAACTTAATTACAAAAACGATGGCATATTTTTTGCCCGAGAAATTACTTGACTAAATAATTATTCCTATTCATTTACAAATTTTCTTGCGCTTCTTGTTGTGTTGTGTTGTGTATGTAAGTTCAGCGCTTCCTCAGAACACGACTGCCAGGTCAACCAGAATCGCGAGGGAAGCAACCATGAGAGAAAAGGTATAACTAAGTTACGAGGTTCAAGTAGACAAGTAGACGCCACAGACAGACACGCATTTATTATTATTACTCGTCCGGGAAAGATAATTCTTTAATTCTATCCACCTTTTTGTCCAAAAAGATTTGGTTGCACGACTGCACGACTGCACGACCTGAGACCTGAGTGCTCTGAGAA
>Ga0115557_1001931_pt1 | contig 14102 bp, 2 predicted proteins | sample COGITO_mtgs_1104_FD_87280 | JGI IMG/M metagenome (GOLD analysis project Ga0115557, IMG submission 87280) | Pelagic marine microbial communities from North Sea - COGITO_mtgs_110421 | ecosystem: Environmental > Aquatic > Marine > Epipelagic | place: Germany:Helgoland, sampling site Kabeltonne...
GATTTGTTCTTCAACATGCCGTCTTGGTGAATCCCGGATTCGTGCGCAAACGCGTTCGCGCCGACTATAGCTTTGTGCGGTTGGACGAGCATACCCGAGTATTCCGAAACCATTCTCGAGGTTTGGTAAATATACACCGGGTTCACGCCCATGTACGCTCCGTTTAGTTGGTTTTGACCTCGCATGATGACGGACATGGCGATTTCCTCCAAACTCGCGTTCCCGGCTCTCTCACCGATGCCGTTGATGGTGCACTCGACTTGTCTCGCGCCGTTGGCGATTCCAGCCAACGAGTTTGCGGTGGACAAACCCAAATCGTTTTGGCAGTGCGTACTAATGATCGCGTCGTTCGCGCTGACGTCGACGACGTTCTCTTTGATGCCTTTGATCAAACGACCAAACTCGTCCGGCAAACAAAAACCCACCGTATCGGGAATGTTAATCGTGGTCGCCCCAGCGTCGACGACGGCTTTCAGTATGCGATACAAAAACTCCGGTTCCGATCTCCCGGCGTCCTCTGGACTAAACTCGATATCTTCGCACCCTAAAGACTTTGCAAATTTAACCGCTTTCACCGCGATATTTACCACCTCGTCCGGCGTCTTCTTCAACTTATACTCCATGTGAATCGGCGACGTCGCGATAAACGTGTGAATCCTCGGCCTCACCGCGTGCCTCACCCCTTCCCACGCGCACGCGATGTCCTTCTCGTTCGCTCTCGACAACCCGCAAATCACGGGAACGTACCCGTCCTCGTACACTTTGTTCCCGACGACTTTCGCGATGTTTCTCACCGCTTCTAAATCGTCCGGAGATGCAATCGGAAACCCAGCCTCGATGATATCCACGCCTAGCTTTGCCAAATTCGTCGCAATTTGAACTTTTTCTGTCGATGTTAAGGTTGCACCGGGTGATTGTTCCCCGTCTCGCAACGTCGTGTCGAACACTCGCACGTACCGAGGGTCTTGGATTTTCCCAGGTATGTATTCAGGTCTTGGGTTTCTTTGAACTTTTTGATCGTCCGGGCCGGGAACTAACGCGTTCGTGGTTACGACGGTACTGTTGTCTCCTTTTTGTCTCCTTCTTCTCGTCGCTTTTGATGATATTTTAAGCGATGCGGATGATCGATGCTCGTCTCTGCGACAACACGAAGAGGACGACGCGAAGCTCGATTGTCTCGCCATCGATGCGGCGGATTGATGATAACACGCAGACATTTCTGTGATATGTATATACTCTTTATAAATAGAATAAAGCTCGCTCTTCTGCAAAAAGAAAAAAAGAAGCGCAAAAAGATCTCTCTCTTAGTGTTCTCTCTCTTTCTCTCTCGAAACGCTGCTTTTGCGCTTTGTGTGCTTCTCTGTCTTTCTCCGTCAACTGTGCAAGCACCCTCTCGAAGAAACGGGGAAGCGCGAAATGACGAAAAGGAACGAAAGAAAGAGAGAAAGAAAAGAGAGAAAAAAAGGACGCATCTTTTAAACCCTAAAAAATTGTTTGTTTAAAACCCTAAATAATTTTTTTCTGTCTTTCTTTCTTTCTTTCTTTCTTTCTTTCTTTCTGAATTGCATTATTGGATTCACAGTCGATTCTCTCGACTTTTTCTCCTCTTCTTTGTACTCTGTTTGAACACATCGTTTGGCTTCGTTTACACAAGAGAGAGGAAGAGAATACCACAAACACGCGACTATTTTCGAGGAGAAGAGATCTTTTTATAATACGTTCTTTCTTTATATTCTTACTACTTTTTGAATTGAATTGGATTCATAATTCTCTCGACTTTTTGTTGTTGTTCTGATATTGAACAGTATACACAGAGCGAGAAAGAGAGAGCGCAAAAAAGGAGCATGACACAACGAGAAGGATCAGCACCCGTGGGAGGGTCAGGATCAGGACTGGAAAACGCGATCGCGTTCCTCGAGCACCCGTCGATAAAAAATTCCAAATCGTACACCGAGGAGGAAAAGAAACAATTTTTAAGGAACAAAAACGTGAGCGAAGCGGAGATTGAAGAAGCGTTTCGGAGAACAGCGTCATCGAACGATGACGATGGTTCGATGAAACCTATCGTTTTACCTAATAATAATCCTCCAGTTTTACCGTACGGAATGATTCAGAAGCAGAATTCTTCTTCTTCTTCTTTGCGGTGGACGCAAGTGGTGGCGTACGCCGCAGCGTTGGCGGTGCTCGGATGGCGGGTGTACCCGAGAGTGATGAAAAGCTCTTTGTTTACGACGACGGAGAGTAATAAGAAGAAAGAGGAAGAAGAGGAAAAGAAGAAACAAACGCAAATGCTGGACGCGATTTCAAAGTCACTCTCGGAGAATCTCGCGGACTTGGAGAAGAAATTACGTGAGCGGCAAGAGACGACGGAGAGCGCGGTGTTGCAGTCGGTGAAAAACGTGGAGGAAAAAATGAGAGAGGAGTTGCAAAAGGCGAAGATGACGCAACGGGAAGACGTGATGGAGGAGAGGGAACGAGCGGAGGAGAAAATGAGAGAAACGAAGAAGAAAATGATGGAGACTGTGGAGGAGGAGAGGAAGGAGGCGAAGAAGGAGATGGACGCGTTGAGGAGGAGCGTTTTGAGGGAGATGGAGTTGGCGCGAGAGGATTTTGCGAAGACGACGAAGAGAGAGGAAGAGGAGGCGTCGTCGCCAAGTCGGAGGTTAGGCGAGAAAGGGTACGTCGCCGAACGCGTGGAGGCGGTAGAGAGTACTAATAATTATCATCGTTTTAGCAGTGATAAAAATAACGAAGATTTGGATTTAGATGATTATTTTCAGGCGAAGAAGCGACACCAAATGGAATTACTCGGCGGCGGCGACGACGACGACGACGACATCAACTCGATGAAGTCGCAACAACAACAACAACAACAACAACAACAACAACGGGCAGCAAACGTTCGTAAAAACATGGGGAGTAACCATAATCAGCAGCAAAGAGTTTTAGAAGAACCGCCGAGACCGAAAAACTTTTTAGAAGTCATCGAACTCGTGGAGAAAGGCGAACCGGTGCCGGGGATTAAAGACATCGACGATCGTCCGCCGAATCCGGACGTAGCTTTACCGCCAGTCAGCGAAGATTTCGAGGAGAGAACGAAGAAACCGTGGTCGATGAAACCATCGGACGACGAGAGCTTTGAAGGGCACAGACCGTGGGATAAATACGGCAACGGCGCCGCGGCGAGCGGCGAGTATTCGTTCGACGGAGGAGGAGGAGGAGGAGGAGGAGGAGGGTGGACGCCGCCCTCTGTGCCGCAAATGTCCGATTCTGCCAGACAAGCGTACGGGCTATAGCATAAAAGATATAGTAGCGCATAGATCCATATAATAGAACAAACAGGTACAGTATGCAGGAAAAAAACTATATTAAAAAACTACCAGAAAGAGCACCATCCGATGTAAGAAGTGCACAAGTTCTCGTGATTCATCGCTTTTTCAATCAACCGTCGCACTTGATGTTCGACTGAATCTCCAGCGTCCACCGCTGAACCAGCTTCGATTAAACCGTCTTTCCCGGTTAATTTATCGTTCATTCGTTGCATGACACTCACCGCTCGATCGTTCAAAACCATATTATCCTCGTTGTCGTTTATGCCGTCCAACGCGTCGATGAGTTCGTCGCGCTTTAAAATTTCCGGTTCGAACGAGGACATGCTACTGCCGTAATTCCCCGCGGCCGCGGCGACGGCGGCAACCGCAGCAGCAGCGCTGCTTTGTGCGTGTTGATTTTGGTGTTGTATATCGCCACTGGCACCGAGCTGTTGATGCATAACGCGCTGCGCGTAGGAAGTTGAGTGGTGATTGAGATGCTGTTGGTGGTTACCGCCGACAGATCTGTCTTGATCGTTGGCGTCGCCGTGTTCGGATTCATCGACCGAAACGTTTGTCGGATCGCCAACACCGCCGAGGATGTTCATGTCCGTACCAATCATAGCGGACATTCCACCACCACCGCCAAACTCGCGCATGTTTTCGTATTGCGCGTGTAACGCCGTCGCGCCCATCACGGAGGAGGAAACCGGAACTTGCCCGCTCGGCGTGTCCATAAACATCGGCGCGGCGCCTGGTTTTTGCCCAGTTCTCGGTAAATCGTCGGAGCCAGAATCCAATCGAGAGGAAGAGTTGTGCCCAAAATCGGCGGTATTTGTTCGACTGTCGACACCAACCGCTTTACTCTTCTCGTCCAAATCGGCGTGGAAGGATTCGTTTTCAGGAATGGTTGGCGTTTTTGGCGGCGGCGTTCGCGAAGGCGCCCTAGAGGATTGACCGGAAGGCACATCAGACCCACCTGGGGTTGCTGAGCCAGAACCACTGGAACCGTCTCCCGCGACGAGAGTATCGTTATTAATGTTATTATTTGATGATGGTTCCTCGGCATCGCGAGAAATGGTATGCCTCGCCAATGGACTCGATTTCGCGCTACTCGTTCCAGCCGCCGGCGTGACGCTTCCGCTGTTGTTCGCCGTAGAATTCGCGTTGGACGAAGGCTCCGCGGAGGATCCATTTTGCTCAGTCGCTTGATTCGCCAAAAGTCTCCAATTAATCAATGGGTCGTGAACAAACGCCTCTAACATAGCCAACACGGAATCTTTATTGCTTCGTAACACCGTAATCACTCTTTGACAAGTACCGATGAAGTTCCCTTCAATCCCGGAGACTTCCATCGCTTTCACCAACATTCGAGTTAAACGAAACGGCACGCGTTCTGGGAACTTTTCTCGGTGCATAGACGCTTCAAAACAATCGCCAAAATCGATATGCAAAACTTTTCCGGAGTATCTATCAATCATAAGGTTACTCGGGTGTCGATCACCGAGACCGAGTAAGTAGCCAACCATGGACATGACGGCCAAGGATCTCGTATACGTCGTTCGACGATCGAGCCATTGCTCGGAGCTGTGCGATTTGAGCCATAAAACTTGCGCTAAATCATTCCCAGGCGTGTTATCTAACGCGTGTCGGAAGACTTCAACTTTATTCACCAACGGCAAATTGTCGTAATCCGGGGCCATGGCGAGCATTAAACGATGTTCCAAGTTCAAAGGAATTTTGCGCGCCTCGCGGTGTTCTCGGATGAGAACGTGCATGGTGTCGCAATTCGGAACCCAGCCAATGAGACCAGAGTTTGGAGATAACGGGACGACGGCGTATCGAGCAATCGCTAAATCTCTCCTCGATGTCGAAGGCGTGCTATTCAACAATTGATTAACTAAACCGAACAACTGCATGACGCGTTCGTCTTGGCGTAAATCTTCGTGACCTTTTAACAAGTAACCGTAATCTTTCCCATCGGAGCCGTGGATTTGTAAACGTCGCGGGCGTTGTTTGGAAGTGATGACATGCATGGTGGGCGCGAACCACGCGATTGTTACCAGTTCGCCACCAGGAATATAATTCCCGGGTAAAGACAACTCTAAATCTCTCGCCGACAACAACCGGTGCGAGACGTATCTCAACTCTAAAGTTGTCAACGTCGGCAGTTGCTTGTTGATTCGTTTGAACACGTGATAATATAAATCCCAAGCTTGATTCAAATCCTCCTCGCGGCCGGACTCTTTGAACTTCTCGCAGTATTCACGAGCCTCTCGTAATTCTCTTCCGTAAGCTTGCGCGAATGACATCTCTTGCAACGTCTCCGCGCCGGTGCGTTCCAAAATGTGATGCAGAGGCGCCAAAACTGCAAACATGCCATCCACGTTTTGTTCGCCAAAGTATAAACGAGACGCCTCTTCCAATGCTTCGTGCCACGCTTCGTGCCAAACAATCGCGACGCGAATGAGCTCTAAACTTACTACTTCCGCTTGCTCGACTAAAAGCGCGGAATGATTCCGCAAGTTGTCTAGAACCGCCGTGGCGGAGACGCGTCGAGTGGTCGATTGCGACTTACACGCGACAAGTAATGGATACAACAACGCCTGGGGATGCTGACGGCCAACGCGAACCAATAATCGATGAATTAATCGTCGAACAGGTGGTGAATTCGAGTGAATTCGAGCAACAATTTGGGGAATTACTGCGAGCCACGTGTTGATGGAAACGTGACCGAAACCTTCAACCAACGCGGCTTCGACTTCCGGCAAATGGCCGTAGTTAAACCATAAGGTTAACAGGCGTAAAATATCTTGCAGAGCACCACCCATATCACGCGGCGTGGAGCCACCCAATGCGATCGATCGAAAGAAACCTGATATAGCTGGCGCGACGTGCCTCGTTGCGGCGGCTTTGAGCGCGTCTCTTTCTTCGTTGACATTTAATCGCTGCGTGGCTAAACGCTGGTAGTGTTCCATCGCGGTGGCGTTGAACAAAGCCCAGTTGTGCCAGGCTTTCGCCCAGTGTCTTGAATGTTTTGTAGCCGTACCAAAGGAAGTCAAGACGTCGGAAATTGTATCGTCGTCTAACGTTTCCTCGGCGAGTTCCCATCGCCACTGCCCGAGTTTCAAAAAAGCCTTCGAGACTAACTTTGCGTCGTCTTTAGCTAATCGACTACCTTCCATCTCGCGCTGATACGACGCCGAAAATAACTCGCTCGCGAGCGATTGTAAACGCTGAAATGCCTCTTCTCTCGAGTTAACGCCCCATAAGTGTTTGCAGTACGCAAACATGACCAAAGGTCGACCGGATCCAGCGCCGAAGCCTTCTTGACCGGCGGAGAACTCGCTCGGGTCGTATTCTAAAAGTCTAACCAAAGTTCTCTTCGCTTGCGATTGACGACCGGCTTTACGATTCATGGATGCGAACTTTAACCAAGTGTTTGTTTCTTTGCTCATCGGGAGCACTAGCGCTCGAACGGCTAAGAGCGATTGCCAAACTTCCACGTCTCTCGAAACGCCGTAGATGCGATCGCGCCACATTTGACGAACGACATCTTGTCTGTGTTTCGCGCGTGGGTCGTGTTGCGCCATCGCTTGTAACTGAGCGTATTCGACAACTTCCTCGAGCTCGGCGAGCTGCTGCGCGCGAACAACACCGCCGTATGAGCGATCATACGATTCGGAAACCAACGACACGAGCTCTTGACCGAGCGCCTCTCGAGACGCGTCGATGTGTCTTAAAGCCGCCATCGGGTCTCCGCGACGAACGGCGAGAACGGCGCGGTAGAAATCCCCGTCCCCGGGCGTGATCAACGCGTTGACTTCGGAATACGGCGTTGAATTATCCGGCTTGCTCTTCTTACCGTTCATCTCGTCCAAGGTATTACCCGATCCTTTCTTATCGCCGCCGGAGCCGTTCGCACTAGACCCGTTCTTTCCGGTCGTGGGATCTCGTTTCGAGCTCGAGTAATGCACGGTGTACTTTTCCATCGATTTCCAATCGCCTAAATGCCACGCCGCTCGAGCCGCTAACGGTGCAACTTTATCCCTTAAAACCGAGTGTTTTGCCGATACGAGCTTTTTTATCTTTCTCTCGGAGATGGCGTCCCCTCCGTTTTCCCCTACTTGGATACCAATCTTGCTCGCGTGGGAATGCGGTGCACCGCCTTCGTTTGTCGGCCACTCTCTCTTAGCTAACGCGATGAGTCGTTCCCACTCACCTAAAGCGGCTAAACATCGCATTTGCCCTAAACTCGCCTCCTCGCGCGCGATGCGATCGGCTTTGGACATGAGTTGTCGATTGTAATGGTACGAAAAAGACGGCGATGGCGGTCTTTGCGCTGCTCCCGAGTACTGCTGATGATGGTTTCTGGAGGAAACTTCTCTTTGATATAGAATTTCTGCCTCTCTCGCCGCTCGCGCGTCCAACTCATCCGCTTTCTTCTTATGCGCCTCCAACGCGAATTCCCATTGCCCTAATTTTTCGTACCACGACTCTTTCACGTTCACTTCCAATTTTTTATTCCTCAGATGCGTTAACACCCCAAGAGCGGCTTCTGGCAATTGCAACTGATTGTTGATCGCAATAATCGCCTCGACGCATTCGTTTGGCATGGATGTAAACTCCAACTCCTTGTAATGCAAAGCTTTAGCGTACGCGCGACACCGCTCGGCGATGGCCCCCAACGTTCGCACGTCTACCGGGATCGGTTTCTCGTCACGTTCCATAAACTCGGACAAGTTGAGCAAAGTCGCTACAATTTCCGGAGGTATCGTCGGTGACGTGAACGCAGATTCCATCGAACGCACGAGTTGCTCTCTGTGCACCACGGACAACTCAGCCCAACAACTCACGAAGGATTCGCAAAACAAATCCCTAGCGACGTTAGGTTGAACGTTCGCCAGGTCCGCACACGCTCTCAGCGACGGAGACGGGGAAGATTTTAACAATTCAACCGATAACTGACGCATCCACTCGAGCCAATCTTCTTTTGTGGATCTTTGCGACGATTCCCACGCTTTGCGCAACGCGAATTCGTTGACGACGAGCTTTTGTGGTTGCACCGGAGGCGGAGGTCTATTCGATCGAGGATCAAACGCGTTCGACTCTTCGTATTCTTCTTGGCTGAGCACACCCTCGCTACCAAAGATACTCGCATTTGAGGTGATCGAAAGCGCCCCGAACGCCGCAGGAAACTTCCCGCCCGATTCGATGCGTTCGCGCATCGCTTCGAAACGTTTGTCTTTCAGGCCCACTCTGCGAGCGACGCGAGTAATCGAGGGAAGGAACAGCCGGTATTCATTTCCTAACGGCTTTTCCAGAGCAATTAACGCATCCACGGCATACTTTCGAAGAATAGCGTCGTCGCTTTCCAAAATGCGCGCTAGCGGAGCAATAATTGCACTCGCGTGTTGGGACGACGCGCACTGCATGCGAGGTAAAAGTCTGGATAACGAAGCCAAGACCGCTCGGCGCACTTGAAACGGTACCGGAGCTACGCCTGGTTTGAACAACCTAACAATCGACGGTAATGCTAAGTGTAAGTGTTCATCCACACCACTCCCGAACGTTTCCAACGCTCTCAAGACGTACGGCACTGCCGCGTACCTCCCAGATCGCTCCGCGTCCGCCAACACCGCGACAATCCTCGGCAACAACTCCGGCAAATACGACCGAAACTCATCTCTCAACGCTCTGGACAGCTCTTCGCACAGCAACAACGTCGATTTTAAAAGCGCGTTATTGCCCCAGAACGTGTGAATGATTTCTAAAATTTCCGGTAAAAATCTCCTCACGTGCGCTTTAATCACGCTTACTAAAATCGCCAACTCTGAGAGCATAAACTCTCGCAAAGCGTCGTCGCACGTGCGCATGACGTCGAATAAAACCGGAAGGACGGTCGGTAGGTATGAAACACAGTTCAACCCTAATGAATTGTGAAAAATGAACATGACCGATCGAACAACCATGTGTCGATGACTAGACATGGATTTATCTCTCAATACTCTTAACAACGCGTTCAAGGCAACCGTCGGGTAGAAATCGTCGCTCGCCGTGGTTAAGTTCATCAGCGGTAAGAGGTCGTGCGAATTTTCGTCGTCGTCATCGTCGTCGTCGCGGTAATTGTCATCGCCAGCTGTTTTTAAATTTATTTTATTCACATTCTTACCAAAACCTCCCATGATGTACGCATTCGCTTCAACCGCGACTGCTTTAGGGTTGTTTGTCACCGCTTTGGCCACCGCGGATTGTTTCACCCCTCGAACGCCAGCCGAGGAGAGTAAACCTTGACCGTATAGTTTGATTTCGTTTTCTTTGTGCGCGTGTGGGTCTAAAGCGCCGAGAATACCCAATGTTCGCAACACGTTTTCTCGTTTTGTGCCTTTCTCCGTCGCTACCATGCGTAAAAGTAACGGAAGCAACTGCGGGTGATCGGCGTACGGAGCGACGACGTACCCGGAGTGCTTTACCAGTTTACCTAAAGTGATCACGGCAATATCACGCGTAGCGTTTGACTTCAAAGCTTGCATGAGCAAAACGAGGAGCTCAGGCACGTGCAACCTAGTTGCCGGTCCACCAACTTCCATGAGTTCGCCGATGGTGGCAATCGCGGCGGCTTTCTCTCGACCGCTCACCGCCGTGCGCACAAAGACCGACGCCGATGATTTTGCCATCGCATCCGAAGTAGACATTTTACCGATTTTCGTGTGATCGTGCGCACTCATCGGGTCTTCGTTCAGATGTTTCATGGACGTATCATCGTCGTCTAAATTTGGCCTTTCGTTTGTAATGTTACCGACGTCTCTCTGCTTCTTTTCCTTCTTGTTCTTGCGATTGGAGGCGTCGTCGTCGTTGAAATCGTAATACTTATCGCTCGAGTCGTTCGCGTTTTCGTCTTTACCGTTGTTATTATTCGAGTCGTTGCCGTTGCCACCTTTCTTGCCCTTTTCTTTCTTTCCGCTTTTGGCATCTTTACCGTCCTTCTTTTTATCGTCAACAACCCCAGCGCCGCTACTTTTCGAATCTTCCGCTTTCGCTCTCAACATCCTCGTCAATGTTTTCAAAATCACCGGGCAAATGTGCGGCGTGAATAATCGAGGACATGCACGAATGAGAGTCGCGATTAACTTTGCCGATTCTTCTCTGACTGAAGATTCTGTTGACCTTTCGAGTTCTGCCAAGAGCTGCAACAAGTACGCTCTCAACGCCGGCAAACAATACCCGGGGTTTCTCGGTGAAAGCCGCGTGCCTATCAACTCAATCGCCAGCGCTCTCACTACCACATTTTCGTCGTTCAAAGCCACGAATAATGCTCTCAAGGACCGCGCTTGCGACAAATACGAATCAATCGCGCGACAGCCAATCACAAATGCCCTCAAAACTGACGCTCGAAAGTTAGCGTCTAAATCCGCCACCGACAGTTGCAACAACCGTTCCATGATGACATCCCTCGTCGCTTGCGGTTTAGCGTCGGACTGACCGTTAAGTAGCATCAACGCGTTTCGATTCGAAGCGCTGTATTGATTTTGTCGATGATACGAAGAGGGAGAAGGCTTTTGCGAAATTTGCTTCAGCTCCAACAAGTGGCAGCACGTCAACGCCGCTTCCAATCGCACGTCCACGGAAGGGTTATCTAAATGTTGGACGACGTTACGTCGCGCAAATTTTAGCAACAATCGAGACTCGAACGGGAACGAGCGCATGGTGCGTAATGCGAGCTCGAGTGTTCGTCGCGAAACTCTTCGTTGACCATTGGTCGCATCAGACGATGGATGTTCAAACATCGCGCCTTCAAAACCGAGGAGGTTATGATGATGGCCAAATTCGCCGCTACCCGCGTTCGTCGTCCTAGTCGCCATGGACACGGCATCGAATAAGCGACTTTGGATTTGTGAAGTCAAGTCTGGTAACGCGTCCGTGATTGTTTCCAACGAAGAGACTAAGGATTTGGACAGACCAACAGCAAACATTGTCGGCAAGACGTTCAATACGTGCGGTTTCCAAGATTCCTGAAGCGCGGCAGCCATTTCGCCGCAACATCTCAGAGCCTCGCGGACGCCCGAACGAAGCACCTTCTCGTTCGCTAATTTTAGCTCTTGCTTTCTTCGAATTTCTTCCTCGTCGTCTTCGTCTTTTTCCGTATCTTTAGCCGACTCGTGCCGTTTCGTCCTCTTTGCGATTTTGTTGCGACCATTCCCCCCGTTTTCGTCGTCGAAATCGCCGTCCAGCTCTTCGCCGTTATTATTACTCCTATTCTTCCTCTTTTCGCGGTTTTCTTTCTTAATGCTCTTTCGTCGTTTTCTTGACGCCAAACGCTCTTCGTAATTTAAAGAACCTTCACCGAAAACATCGTACATGACGGCAGAGATTTCCGGAAGGTAACGCAATAACGCGCTTCCCAGAGGTTTCTCAAACATGCGATTTTCTTGGACCGAATAGTCGTTCACGCGAACGCTCCTTCCATCGGCCGAGGTAATCTGCGAAACTGTATTCGGCGATCGCGATCGGTAGTTGCCGTATGCTCCTGGCGTTTGAACTCCGTTATTATTGTTCATGAACCCATCGGGAGTACTGACGGAACCGGGCGTAAGCCATCCCGGGCCGTTACTATTGACTTCTCCTGATCCACCAATTAAAGCGTTGTTGTTGTTGTCGTTGTTTGGAGTCGCCAGAACGGGCGATTGCATGAGCGGACCGAGCAAGTTTTGATTGTTCATTTGATGTTGTTGGTTGCTGTAATTTGAGCCGTTCGCCGGCGTCCCAGATCGAGATCTATCTAGAGGCGACGCGCCTCCGCTGCCGCCGCCGTATCCTCTGTTGTGAGCATTCGGAGTGGTCGTGCTGTTGCTATTTACTATCAACTGCGGCGTGCCTCGATGACTGGAAATACCACCACCGCTAAGCACGTGTTGTCCTTGCGTGGGGTAGTAGCTCGAGCTCGTCATGTTATTATCTTCTCTCGCCCTTCGCACGCGCATGAGTTCGTCCGCGCGCATCGCCGGTTCCAACGCTTTCGCTAAATCACCGAGTGCTAGGAAACCCGCATCTCTTTCGCCTTGCGCTCGAATAGAAGTAAGCAAAACCCCACACGCTAGCGGTAAATACGAATCTGCAAACCTTCTCGGTGAAAACGCGGCTAACTTTGGAATCAAATCAATCACCGACCTTCTCACGATGAGACGTCTGGATCGATAAAACTTCAAAACCGTTTCCGCAACCTCTTTATATCTAGAAAGCATAAACTCGCCCGTGTGACGCAACAGTTCGCCGAGCGCGAGTAAAGAACCGTGGATTTTTTCTGGACGATCGTTGTACTGCGCGTTCGTGTGCACTTTTTTTGCCGACGGCGAGTGCTTGTCCGAGGGCGTCTTTCTACTGCTACTGCTATGAGGCGTCTTGGCAGAGCCACCGCCGCCGCCAGATTTCGACGGCGTCGTCGTCGAATTCCCCGGAGTCAACGGAGCTTCTAAACCTTTTCTCGCTTCTTCATACAGTTTATAATACCATTGGACGCGATATCTCGTCTCTCTTTGCTCGATAACCATCAAACACGCTCGTAACGCCAACACGCCGGCCAATCGAACGTCTAAACTCGGATCGTGCAACGCCGGCCACACGGCTTTGATGAAATGCGGCACGTGCACGTTAAACACCGTCGGCGCATTTGCGGCTAACTCTCTCAAAGTCAACGCGGCGGCAAACCGTTTTCGCTCTTCCCGTACGGGATTTTTCAACCATTTAAACGCTCTGTTCACCTCCTCCTCCACGATATCCGCGGTCACCGCGCCTCCGGTCGCCACCAACCTCCCCAACGCCTGACTCGCCGCACTCGCTAAAACCGGTTCCGGTCCTTGTCGCATCGTTGTCACCGCTGTCCTCAAATACCGAGCAAACCTGGTAACTTTCTCGACCTCCTCGCCAAACTCGACCGAACACAACTGGTCCACGCACGCCACCGCGGCTAACCGTTCTCTCAAAATAACGCTTCCGGCTAACTTTTCAATCCTCTCGTGCGCATCGTTGGTAAACTGCGCGAATGCACTCGTCGACGCTTCCCGTGCCTGGCCTTCGACGTATTCTCTCAACGCGTTCCCTCGTTTCTCTCGAAACAAGAGTAAACTTTTCTTCTTCTTACTCCTCGCTCCGTACAGGAAGAAATCTTCCTCGTCGTCGTTATCATCATCGTTCTCGTCCTCGCTATTTTCTCCGTCGCTCTTCTCATCACCGTCGGCGTCCGAATACTCTTCCTCCGAGGAGCTGCTCTCATCTTCGCTGCTCGAGTCAGAATTCTCGGAATCATCTTCGTCGTTATTCGCGACTCCGTAAAACCTGCCGGCGTTATCGCTCGTCGCGTTTGTTTTCTTCGCCGCCACGGAAACGGTACTTTTCTTCAACGACTTATTCTCGCGCGTGCTCGCGGCGTCAAAACCGACGCCGAACAATTCCCCGGTCAATTCTCGGCTGTTTTGCGAGAACAAAAACAACGACGAACTCCTTCTCTTAGCGTTCTTCGTGTTGTTGTTGTATCTCGAAGAACTCTGCTCGTTGCTGCTGTGATGCGCGTTGGTATTGTTTTTCGGCGGTCTCGCGCATAAATCTCGAAGTAACGCGCTGAACGCATCCGTCGGTCGAGACGAGGAGGACGAAACGACATCAGAAGACGTCTTGTTGTTGTTGTTGTTGGTATTGTTCGCGTGATGATGATGATGATGTTGCGCCGAAGAATCAACTTTCTTCTCCGGAATTACATTCGATGAAGACGCCATCGTCTCGCGTCTTCCGCGCGAC
>Ga0115557_1001940_pt1 | contig 14065 bp, 9 predicted proteins | sample COGITO_mtgs_1104_FD_87280 | JGI IMG/M metagenome (GOLD analysis project Ga0115557, IMG submission 87280) | Pelagic marine microbial communities from North Sea - COGITO_mtgs_110421 | ecosystem: Environmental > Aquatic > Marine > Epipelagic | place: Germany:Helgoland, sampling site Kabeltonne...
GACGTTGGCGAATACGCCGGAGACGTCGGCGAATACGCTGGACTTGTCGGCGAATACGCTGGACTCGTCGGCGAATACGCCGGAGACGTCGGCGAATACGCTGGGCTCGTCGGTGAATACGCCGGAGACGTTGGCGAATACGCCGGAGACGTCGGTGAGTACGCCGGGCTCGTCGGTGAGTACGCCGGGCTCGTCGGCGAGTACGCCGGGCTCGTCGGTGAGTACGCCGGGCTCGTCGGCGAATACGCCGGGCTCGTCGGTGAGTACCCTGGACTAGTTGGAGAATACCCTGCACCGCCCGGACTGAATCCAGGCAAACCAGCACCACCTGCACCACCTTGACCGTAATCATAATTCGCCGGCGAGAACGCCATGCTCGCATCGAATGGCGAACGCGCCGGGGAGATCAAGAAGCTCGGAGATCTCGCGCCGACGCCGCCACCCGGGGTCATCACCATCTCTCTACCCGGCGTCGCGCTCGTCATGCCAGCACCGGCACCTTGCGGATTCCCGAACAAGTCCAAGTCAATGGCGTCTTTCAACATCTCTTCGTTGAGATGCAGACCGAATTCACCCGTACCGACTGGACAGAATTGGCCGAGCATGATGTTTTCACTCACGCCAGTCATTCCATCTCTCTCCGAAAACGCCGCCGCTTCCATGAGGATATCGACGGTTTCCTCAAACGAACATCGCATCAACGGACCAGTTTCCGCGCGGTTAATACCGTGACGAGTGATGGACATCAAATGGCCTCTGTACGTCATTACCTCGACGAGAATCGCCAAATGTCTGTAGTTGACGTATGAACCGTCGAATTCGATGACGCCTCTGAGTTCTTTCAACAACGCGTTTCGTACGGCTTCGATACCGAGGATGGTGATCACTTCCACGAGATGGTTCGAGGTTGTTCTCGAAAAGTCAACGTCTGGGTGCGCCATGACTTCGAGCAAGTTGCACCCTTCCGTATCGAGCATCCACTCCGAGTGCTTTTCAAAAGTACCCGTGGCTTCGTTGAGTTGCGTCGAATTCGCCTCGCGGATGAACACTTTCTTAATGTCCGGAATACCTCGCAACGCGAGCGTGGATAATAACTGCGCTTCGATGCGTCTGAGGAAGACTTCGTCCTCAATGACACCTTCGTCCGCATCGGCAGCTTTGCCTTCTGGCGTAATTAACCGCAAGCGCAAAATGAGCTTTTCGCTGTTATCATCGTTGAAAATGACGTGAATGTCGTCTTGGAACTCCTCGGAGATTCTCTCCGCGACGTCCGCCATGGACAATTTCTTATCGACCATCATCTCTCGGTTCAATTCAATTCTTAACAACCACGGAGAGATTCGGTTCGGGTCAATTTCCTCGTCCGGCATTTCGTAATAGGATTTCACAAACTCTTTATCGAATGGGATCACCGTATCTTGAACGTCAGGGTCGTACCAAATTTCAGTCATCGCAGCTACGGAAGCTAACGTGGTGTACTCTAACGTCGCTTGTACGTTCTTCGCGTGACCACGATCGCTGGCTAAATCTTTCCGTAAAGCAATCGTCAAAGATGGCGTCTTAATTGACTTGGCAATGTTGATGATTTCTTTTAATCGAGGGACACCCAAGGTGACGTTCTTGGCAGAAACGCCCGCAAAGTGAAAAGTGTTCAAAGTCATCTGCGTCGCCGGTTCCCCGATGGATTGCGCGGCTACGGTACCAATACCATCGCCCGGTGGTGCCAAGGCTTGTTTAAATCTGGATTCGATTTCACCGATGACCCAGTTAAACGCAGAGACGCCGAGTTTGTGTTCCTTCATGACGCGTTTCGTTGCCAAGCACGCTCTGACTTGCGCGTAAAACAAAATCGTCGCATTTCTCTGGGCTTCAATCGATAACTCGTCTTTACCTGGTACGACGATGAGTTTGGAAAGCAAATCGCGGACGCACGTGATGATGTAATCTGGATCTAACTCGTTTTCCATGAACGCCTTGGTGTCTGACTTTTTCGGGTTGGCGTATTCTTTTTGCGCGTTCCAGATGATTCTCTTCAAATTCACAGGCAAGTGCACGCCTGGATCGCCATTCGCTAAGGTGTAACGCAAATTGTCTCGATCTGAGAGTAACGTTTCCCACTCGAGATCCAATAACTGTCTTTTCTCTTGATCGCGAGAAATCGCCTCGGCTCTTTCGTCGCTCAACCACCCGTCGTTCCATCCCGGAACGTCCGGGTCCACGCGAAACTTCGCCTCGAACTGCGCGTTGGATAAACGCAACGTGTCAACCTTTTGCGATTCAACAGCCGTCGCGTCCATACCATCTTCCCCGTAAAGAAATTGAATGACATCTCCGACGGAATTTCTGACCGTACCGTCGTATTTTACGATGACGTCTTCCATCGCCTTGACCAAACGTCTCTGAATGTAACCGGTTTCGGAGGTTTTCACCGCGGTATCGATGAGACCTTCGCGGCCACCCATGGCGTGGAAGAAGAATTCTTGAGGGGTCAACCCTCTTAAGTACGAGTTTTCGACGAAACCTCGAGACTCGGGACCGAAATCATCCTTGGAAAAATGCGGTAAACTTCTGTCCACGAAACCGTACGGGATACGTTTTCCTTCGACGTTTTGCTGACCGACGCACGCGCACATCTGCGAAATGTTTAAGAAAGAACCCTTAGAACCGGCTTGCACCATCATTTTAACGTTATTTGAATCCTTCAAAGAAACTTGCGCGGCTGTGCCGGCATCGTCTCTCGCCTTGTTCAAGATTTGGTTCACTTTTTGTTCAAACGACTGCTGCATCGTCATCCCCGGTTGCGATTCCAACTCGCCGTTTTGTGCGAGTTTGATCACCGCTTTAACATCACTCTTCGCCTTGGTGATGGTATCGTTAATAGTGCGCATGGTACCGTCATCGGCAATCGTATCGATGATACCGCACGTAAAACCGTGGTGTAGAAGCCAATAATTGACGAGTCGTTGAACCTCGGAAACGAGATTTCTCGCCGCCGTCGGTCCCCACTCTTCCCACGTGACGTGAATTAAACCGCCACCGCCAGATCCCATGGTTTTCTTACACAAAGTACCGGTAATTAATTCGCCTCGTTCGATCCTCACCCCGGTATCGTCTACGCTGAAATCTAAATCATCCGCGTCTCTGGCCCACGAGGACGTGCGAATCAAGTTGATGTGCGGAAGCATCATCGATAACACTTGCTTCCCGGTCCACAACGGCTCTGGTTTCAAAATCGCTGGTTTCGGCACTTTCCCGTCCCAGTTTTCCAACCACATGATGATGTTCATGAACACGTCTTTTTTGATGAACGTTTCTCGAGAAGTCATTTTTCGGCACCCCAAAAGCGTATCTTGCACGATGGCCATAACCGGCTTGTTCGCTTGCGGAGATACGATCATTTTCGGTACCATCATCAACTCGGCAACTTCCGCTCTCGTTTCGTACGATTGCGGCAAGTGCATGTTCATTTCATCGCCATCGAAATCGGCGTTGTACGGAGGCGTCACGGAGATGTTCATACGAAACGTCGAGTACGGCATGATGCGCACTCTGTGTCCCATGATACTCATTTTGTGCAAAGACGGCTGACGGTTAAACAAAACCACGTCGTCGTTCTTCATGTGTCTTTCAACGCGATACCCAAACTCCAACTTCTTCTCCGACGCTTTCTTCAAAAATCGCAAATCCAAACGTTGGCCGTCTTCGCGAATGATGTACTTGGCGCCCGTTTCCCCCGGCGGTGGGTGCGGTCCATTCTCCACCAATCTCGTCAACTCGTCGATGTTGTACGGCGTAACTGTTTCCGGGTACGTCATATTCAAAGCAATCGACCACGGAACGCCGAGTTGATCCAACATCAAGTTTGGATCGGGCGTGATGACCGTTCTCGCGGAAAAATCAACGCGCTTCCCCATCAAGTTCCCTCGAATTCTCCCGGCTTTCCCTTTTAAACGTTCCGAAATACTCTTAATCGGTCTCCCCGATCTCGTCATCGCTCTCGGTTGCCCAGCCACCGTGTTATCCATGAAGGTCATGATATGATATTGCAACAACTCGGCAAACTCATCCACCACGTGCGCCGGCGCCCCGTTTTGTTCTTGTCTCTGTAAGTTCTTATTCGTTCGAACAATCTCCATCAATTTCACCGTCAAATCATCCTCGCTTCTCGTCGAGGCATCGAAGGATACCGACGGTCTCACCGGCGGCGGTGGAATCGGCATGACTTGCAAAATGAACCAATCCGGTCTCGCGTGTTCTGGGTCTAATCCCAGCAATCTACAATCTTCGTCCGAAATATTCTTCAAAATCTGCAACGCCTTCTCCGCGGTAATCACCACTTTCCTCTCCCCACCGTCCGGCAACAACTCCTCGTCGCACTTCTCAAAGTTCGCGGTAATCTTCATCCCTTCGCACCGATACGACGGTTGCGCCGTCCCGGTGTGCGGACACTCCGTCCTGGTCTTGCACGCGTCCGTCAATTTCTTTAATCGATGTTTCGGGTTCTGAATCCGCATGATTTGGTTAAACCTCGCGTCCGTCTCCGGATCCAACAAAATTCTCGACGAAGAATATCCCACGCACCTCAAAACCTTCAACACGACGTTTAAAAATCCGTGATGATACACCGGTTTCGCCAACTCCAAGTGTCCAAAATACCCCGGATTGTGCACCGAATCCGCCCCGTCCGTTTCGCACACCGTCCCTCTGTCCATGGTCCCCATCCGAGGGTCGGACAAACCGCCTCTCTTCGGTTTGCCCTTTTCGTACGTTTCCGAGGTTTCGATTTCGCACACCGACATTTTTCGCTGTTTTCATGAAGAAAGAGAAAGAGGGAAAGAGAGAGAGAGAGAGAGAAGAAGAGAATTAATGTCAATAATTTGTGATCATCGCGTTTGTCAGCAAAGAGAGATTGTTGATGAAGAAAAAAACAGCGCGCTCGGAATTCGAGCGAGGAATTCGAGCAGATGACGACGTCCTTCTCTCGTGCCATTTTGCGCTCAAAATCTCACTTAAGAGTGTTTCCACGCGCAGAAGAGGAGCCACGCGTGTGAAATCTTCTTTCGAGCATTTCGATATCGTCTCGCCAGCGCGTACCGCGCGAGCGAAAGATCAACACGACTGCTCGACCGAGAGAACATCCCGCGACAGGACGAGAGAAAAAGAAAGAATCGCGCTTTGAAATCATCAATTTGTCGGCCGATGATGATCACTCGATTTTCCCTCCAAATCATTTCTTTAAGAGAAAGAAAGACAAGTAAACTCACGATTTCATCCGGCGATAAAACGCCAAACTGAACGGTTTTCACCCGTTTCAGTTCCGCGGTCGAGTGCGGGAAGCGGTCTAACACGCTCATTTTATTAAGAGAGAGAGAGAGAGAGAGAGAGAGAGGAGAGAGAAATTTGCTCTGCGGAAAGAAAGGAAAGAAAGAGAGAGAGACACGTTAAACCCTAATAGTGTACAAACCCTAAACGAAAATGGTGATGCATTTGGAGGCAAAATTTTTAGCAAAAATTCGTTACAAAAAGAGATATGAATCGAATAACGATTTCCCCGTTAAAGATCCCAGCGGTCGAGTTCGGGAGTTCAAAAGAGAGCAAGCGAGGGTTGATATGCATACAAGAGTGGTGGTGAGAATAGTTGTTTTGTTTTTGTTTCTTTTGTTTATGTAGTATATTCTCTCTCTTCTTTTTTTTCTCATCAAAAGTTCTTAGAGTTCGTTATAAAAATGGAGAGAGAGATACTTAGTATTAATCATGTTATTCTCTCTCGCTCTTGTCTCGTCGCTTTCAAACGAATATAGGGGGGTAAACTCTGGGATTTTAGCGCACGCGGAAAAGCTCTCGAACGATTTCGACGCGTACGTGGTCGTGCCTGATTTGTACAAAGGGAAAATTGGGGTGGACAAAGAGGAAGCGAGTCATTTGATGAACCAGATGGATTTCATGAACGCGGCGAAGGAGATCGGGGAAGTCGCCAAGTACATGAAAGAGACGAAGAATGTAGAAAAAGTGGGGACAATTGGGTTTTGTATGGGAGGGGCGTTGAGTTTACTCGGAGGGTGCACGAGCGACGACGTGGATGCGTGCGTGGTGTTTTACGGCGTTCCGAGCGGATTCGACGTCGAAGCGAACGTGAAGAAACCGGTTTTGGCAAACTTTGGCGAGTTGGATAATTTGGAAGGGTTTTCGAGCAAAAAAGACGCGACGGAGTTGGAGGAGAAGTTGAAGAAATGTCCAGCGTCGGGCGATTGTGAGGTTATTTTGTATCCAGGCGTCGGGCACGCGTTTATGAACGCCAAGCCAGATCCGTACGAGTCGTTCGAGGCGAGAGAGAAGTCGCAAGGGTTCGCGCCGTACGACGAAACCCAAGCGAACGAGGCGTGGAAGAACGTGAAGACATTTTTTGAGAAGTACGTGTGATAAATGAATAATAACGGGTCGTTTGAGCAGCGCTTTTCATGTGGACGCCACCCACGTGTGCGTATATATGTACAAAACTAAAACTCCTAATAATATTCGCGGGGCTTCAAACTTCAAACATTTTTTCTTAAAGTTTCGATCGCGCGACAATATTTGGTCCAATCATCTCCCTCGGATTGACAATCGTATCGAAGTCTTCCTCGCTGACTAACCCTAACGCCAACGCCGCTTCTTTCAACGTCGTCCCGTCCTTAAACGCTTTCTTCGCAATCTTTGCCGCCTTGTCGTAACCGATTTTCGTATTCAACGCGGTCACGAGCATGAGCGAACTTTCCAAATGCTTCTGTATCGCTTGATGGTTCGGTTGGATCCCACGAACGCATCTCTCCGCGAAACTTTTACTCGCATCTGCTAACAGTTCCACCGATTGTAAGTTATTATACACAATTAATGGTTTCGCGACGTTTAATTCAAAATGCGACAACATAGAGTTCCCGGCGGAGATGGCGCAATCGTTACCAATAACTTGCGCGCACACCATCATCAACGCCTCACACTGCGTTGGATTGACCTTTCCGGGCATAATCGAACTCCCTGGCTCGTTCTCCGGCAAATACAACTCCCCTAATCCAGCTCTCGGCCCAGATCCTAACAATCGCACGTCGTTGGCTATTTTTGAAAGACTCAACGCGACTGTTTTCAACATCCCGCTCAACGCCACCTGCGCGTCGTGCGCGGCTAACGCTTCAAATTTGTTCGGTGCGGAAACAAACGGTAATCCAGTCAACTTGGAAATCTCTTTCGCCATATCCTCGGCGTAATTCGCGGACGTGTTCAACCCGGTGCCAACCGCCGATCCGCCGATGGCCAATTCCAACAAGTGCACCAACGATGCTCTCACGCGTATCAACGCGTTCTTAATCTGTTGCGCGTATCCGGAAAACTCCTGCCCTAACGTAATCGGTACCGCGTCTTGTAAATGCGTCCGCCCAATCTTCACGATATCCTTCCACTCCTCGCTTTTCTGTTTGACGTCTTGGTACAACAACTGTAAATTTGGAATCAACTTTTCGTACACCTCGTACGCCGTGGCAACGCTCATGGCGGTTGGAAACGAATCGTTCGAGCTTTGACTCATGTTCACGTGATCGTTCGGGTGGACTAACTTTGACCCAAACTTCCCTCCTAACAACTCCGTCGCTCGATTTGAAATCACCTCGTTTACGTTCATGTTCGTTTGCGTCCCGCTCCCGGTTTGCCAGACGACCAACGGGAAATGATACCGATCAAACTTCCCGGATATAACTTCCAACGACGCCTGCCGAATCGCCTCCGCAATTTTCGGGTCTAAATTCCCGTCTCTCTCGTTCACCGTCGCCGCGGCGTGTTTCACCATCCCCAACGCGTGCACCAACGCGAACGGCATCTTTTCACCACCAATTCGGAAATTCTCCAAACTCCTTTGCGTTTGCGCGCCATACAACGCTTCCGCTGGAACTTCCACCTCCCCCATCGTATCCGTTTCGATTCTCACACCACTGCTACCACTACCACCACCACCGCGTTCTCTTCCTTGCCTTCCCGCGTGCTCGTCGCCGCCGTAAAATCCATCCTCAAATTTCATCCCCAAACTCACTTTTGGTGGAATCACGCGATACTTTTGCCTCTCCTCCGACGGTCGCCGCATCAGTTCGTACAACCGGTCGCCGATTGAAGACGGCATGATGATACTTCTTCTTCTTCTTTATCTTCTTTTCCTCGAGACAAGTGTGTATTAATTCCCGCCGCGCGATGATATACAGAGTGTGAAATGAGTTCGTTATTCAGAGACTTTGGCCCTGTATTGCGTTGTGTGGGTTTGATGCGTCCTTTTTATTCATTGCCTTTCGTGCTCTCGCATACAGAAGAGCTGAGGAGAAGAAGTGCGTTTCGAATACTCCCTCAAAAAGGTCTCTCAGTTTTGCACATCTTGTCTCGTCGTCGAACAGAGGACTTTTTGAAACGATTTGCCCTAAAAAACTCCCCCCAAAAACAACACCAACACTTCCCTCATAATTCAAACGCTTCTGGCGCATTTAAACACGCACACACACACAACAACAACACTCTCTGTCTTTGAGAACAACTCTCGTCCTCGATCCGAAGAAAAAAGGTGTTTTCAAACGCGACCGCGCTTAAATCGTCGCGAGAGGGAACGATCGAGGAGGAGGATCAGGAGGACAAAACTTTGAAACGATGATTCTTCTTCTCGGGAAAAACAATTGTCGACCGCTTAATTGTCTACCGCTCTTTGATCGCGTCATCATGAAAAGGAACGCCGATGAGTGCGGTTTCTCGAGAAGAAGGAAAAGCGAACGTAAAAGAAAAGGAAGAAGCGCTTCGGGGTTCGTTTTCTCCTCTCTTTTATCTCTCGCGTTCTTGTTCTTGTTCTCTTTCGCCGGGGTAGAGGCTCAGATTGCCACCGCAACAGCAACAGTAGGAAGTGAAGAAGAGGAGACTTTCGCGGTGAAATCGTACGTCAACGGCACGGTGGCGGTGGTCTCCAAGACGGAAATTCTCATCGACGCCTCGGTCGTTCGCGTGCCTTCTGACGTGTACATCGCGGCTTTGGAAGACGACAGTTTAGATTTAACCGGAGATGTCGGGTACGATTTGGACAAGGTGGAAGCGCAGTTGACAAAGTTGAGCGAAACGTTAGCGAACGTGAAGTTGTTATCGGCGAGTGATGCAGGGAACGTCCAGTGTAACCGAGACGGGACGAAGGAGATGAGATTTGATTTTGAGAGCAAAGCGTTCGATGCGACGCATTGCGTGTGTAAAGATCAATTTGTGGGTGATCTGTGCGAAACCGCGGTTGGAGCGTTACCGGGAGACTACACGGATTTTATAGCGGCGGTGAACGAATGTTTGACGGTGGATCCGGTACACGGGATTTGCCCGGACAGCGCGTTTGGCGTGATGAGCGATTGGGACGTTTCGCTGGTTTCTAATTTTGCAGAGGCGTTTAAGAGCAGATCTACTTTTAATGCAAACATTACCGGTTGGGATACGCGATCGGTGGTGGATTTTACAGGTACGTTCGAAAGTTGCCAGGCGTTTAATCAGGACCTGTCGCGCTGGAGCACGTCGACGGCAACGTCCATGTCACGCATGTTCTTCTCTGCGACTGAGTTTGATTCTGATCTTTCGGGCTGGGACACGAGTAAAGTGGCTAAACTAGATTATTCTTTCGCGTATGCTAGTAAATTCAAAGGCGTCGGATTGAGCAACTGGAATACGGCGAAAGTCACGACTTTGGAGGGCACGTTTTATGGGGCGGCGGTATTTGACGAAAACATTTCGAGCTGGACGACGACGAAAGTGAAGAATATGAATTTGACGTTCGCAACATACTACGGAGGAGCGCATGCATTCAACCAACCGATTGGTACATGGGATACGTCGAGCGTGACGACCATGGAAACTACGTTTTATTCCAACCCGAATTTTAATCAAAATTTGAAGTGGAATACGAGCTTAGTGGAGAACATGTATGGAATGTTCGGGTACGCTTCTAAGTTTAACGGCGAACTTGCAACTAATGAAGCGCTCGGGTATTGGGGCACTGGGTCGGTGAAGGATTTTTCAACTATGTTCGCGAGCAGTTCGTTTAATCAAGATATCTCTGGTTGGGACACGTCGTCGGCGGAGGATATGTCGTACATGTTTTCTGGTGTTTCTAGTTTCAATCAAGACTTGAGCAAATGGGACGTCTCTAAAGTTACAACATTCAAATCAACGTTTAATGACTGTCAGAACTTAGACACGGATCTAAGTCAATGGGATGTTTCTTCAGTCATGAGCTTTCAGCAAACGTTTACCAAAGCGTACTTGATGAACTCAGATATGTCCTTGTGGAACACCGCCAAGGTTACAAACATGTATGGTATGTTTCAGTACGCGAGGACTTTTAATAGTCCAATTATAAATTGGGACGTCAGCAAAGTAACAGACATGAGATATATGTTTTACGGAGCATTGGCATTTCAGCAAGACATTTCCTCGTGGACGGGAACGGCAGCGACAACGGCGCAATCTAACATGTTTTTCGGAGCGACTGCATTTGAAGCGAATTTCGCGTGTGACGACGCCGTCTCCGGTCCGGCGAGTTCGTGCGATGTTCGTCCCATGGATTAAATGCCGTGGTCAGGCACAGTCAACAATGGCGAAGTCACCTTAAATGGTGATGCGAAGAGTGATTACACTGTCTATGTTTGGCATGCGGATGTGCATACAGGTGGTTATGCTTACGTACAGTTTCACTATGCAGATGGAGTCGTCGATGAAATAAGACATACTGGAAATGGGAGTCGAAAATTTTTAAAGAGTGACGGGACGTGGACTGGTTGGTTTACCGTGGGCAGTCACGGTACTACTTTACGAACTCAACTTGGTCTAGTTAAGTACTACGATATAGACTGTACTCAGGTGGCAGGAACCAGCACGTGGTATTTCACGACTTCATCGGGCTCTGTATCAAAAATTGTTTTAAAAGAAGATAGTGACTGGGGAGGAATGAAAAGTGTGGAAGTATATCGGGAATCATAACTATTTATGAGAATTCGAGACGATATAAGGGTCGCGCGAACATTTAGCGAGAAGCCGTAGAATGAAGACTCAAATCCATTCACGTAAAAGCACAAAAACATATCTGAATTCATCACTTTTATGTCGCTCTTCTTCTCGACGTTTCATCATCAAACTTCCTTCAGGCTCTGCTCTCGTTACTCCTCGTCCTCGTTTTCTAAATCGTCGTCTGGAATAAAGCGTCTCTCTTCTTCTTTCCTCTTCGTAAACGAAAGTGAAAGGAAGACGTTTCCTCACCGTCGAGTTCACTTTTCCCGAACGCGCATGTCCAAGAGAGATTTCGGAGATACGAAAACAGCGGCAACATCATCGAAAAGGCATCAATCCATGACGGGAACTGAAGACACCATCGGCACGCACGACGGGTCGTTCCACTGCGACGAAGCTTTGGGGTGCTACTTGCTTCAAAACACGGAGCAGTTCTCCAACTGCCGAATCGTTCGCACGAGAGATGCCGACGCGTTGGCGAAATGCGCGGTCGTTCTCGACGTCGGCGCGGAGTACGACGTCGCAAAGTTACGCTTCGACCACCACCAAAAAGGGTTCTCGGAGACGTTTAACGATTTCAAGACCAAGTTAAGCTCCGCTGGGTTGGTGTATAAACACTTCGGGAAGGAAATCGTGAGCAAGAAGATCGAGAAGAGTGTAGAGGACCCGGTGACCAATCAGTTGTATCTGAAGATGTACAAGAGTTTTATCGAAGCGGTGGACGGCGTCGATAACGGAGTTTCGCAATACGATATTTTGGAAGGCGCGGAACCGAACTACGAGAACAATACGAACTTATCCAGTCGAGTTGGAAAGCTGAACCCGAATTGGAACGAACCGTTCACCGCGGAACGGCAGATGGAACAGTTTTTGAAAGCGGTCGCGCTCGCCGGGAAAGAGTTTGACGAAGAGTTGAACTATTTGGCGAACGTGTGGTTGCCAGGGAGGAAGCCGGTGGAAGAGGCGATTGCAAAGAGAGAAGAAGTGGACACGTCTGGGAAGATTATAAAGTTGGAGCAGTACTGTCCGTGGAAGGACCATTTGTACGAGGTGGAGAAAGAGTCCGGGCTGGATTCCGAGGAGAAGCGCGTGGAGTTTGTGTTGTTCGAGGACGAAAGTGCGAAGAAGTGGCGCGTGGCGACCGTACCGATCGCGGCTGGGAGTTTCGATAAGAGGAAAGGGTTGAAAAAAGAATGGGCCGGGTTGAGAGATCAAGACTTGAGCGAAAAGAGCGGAATTCCCGGATGTGTATTTGTCCACAACGGGTTGTTTATCGGAGGGAACGATACGTACGAAGGCGCGTTGGAAATGGCGCGAGTCTCGTTGGAAGCGAAAGATTGATAGTGAAAAAACCATGCGAAAGATTTTTCGAGAAACTAATACTGTTGTGGGCATTCAAGTGAATTCAAAACAGATATAAGAAAGAACAGACGCATTATTCAACGAGGTTTAACAGCCTTAGTTGTGGTAGCTGCGCCCTTTTGTTTCTTCTTTTTCTTTTTCTTTTTCTTGGAAGCAGATTTTTCGAGAAGTTCGCTCTCTCGCTTTCGCTCCCTATGCGTTCGGAAACATCTCGCGATGACGATTTGAGCGGAAACACGCTCTTTGATTCTCGCGTTCATTTTCAGTCGCGCGTCTCGTCTCTCCATTTCTTTTCTCAACGCATCTTTCGCTTCCTCCAATCGTGTCGCTTTCGCGTCTGTCCTCTCGAGCGTCTCGAGCAGAGCTTTCCTTTCCGATTCTGCGTCTTCCTCGCGTTTCTCGTTTCTCCTCTCGACTTCGCTCGTCCAAAATGTAGCGTCTCCGAGCATGCTTTGCACGAATCTCTCGTGAGATAACTGTTCGTTTTCTAACGTTTCCTTCGTAACCTCGACCTCCTTTCGTAACTTCTCTAGTTCTCTACTCCTTTCCTTCTCTTTCAATCTCGCCTCTCGCTCGGAGCGCTCCGCTTCTCTCTTCGTTTCGATTTCAAACTCAACTTCGAGTAACGTTTGCTTTTGCTTCAACCTCGCCGCTTCCGACTCGAGTCGAACGATGTCTTTTTTCTCGTGTTCGCTCCGTTCTTCGCATTCTTTTTGCTTCGTCTCATCTCTTTCCTTCTCGCGATGTCGACAAAAGTTCCCATCCGAAAAACCTTCTTCGCTTTCTTCCTTCTTTTCCTCCTTTTCCTCCTCCTTTTTCCTTTCCAATCTTCTCTCGATTTCTCTCTCAATCCTCGCATGCTCTTCTCTCAACTCTTTCTTCGCTCGTTCGCTCGCCTCTTTCCTCTTCTCTCGTTCTCGCAAAGCCTTCTCTCTCGCGAACACAGACGCTCTTTGTGTGCTCTGCTTGACTGTCTCGTACGAGAGGTACGAGGTTTGTGCGAAAGCTTCTTCGAGAGTTTTCGCGGAGATTTGAAACAAAGAAGAAAAAGAGGACGACGACGACGACGCGTCCTTAATCATCTCTGTTGTTGTCGCGAAGACAAGACTCAACGAGAGAGGTGAAGAGACGCAGAGAGAGAGAGAGAGAGAAAAGAGGAAGAGGTGTTTGGTCAACGCGCACTCTTTTTTGTGATCTAAAAATAAATAAAGACGTTTTTAAGAAAAGAAGAAGAGACCACATGTGTGTGTGTATATAAAGAGAGAGAGAGAAAGAGTTCTTTCTGTGCGAGAGAGAAGCCGCGGCGAAAATGCCCTCTGCGTGCGCGTCACGACCGACATCCTAAACCACCACCACCGCCCGAGGGGAGAAGAGGGTCTTTGTCTTCTTTGTACCACCAAACTGCTCGACTGCTTTTTCAGAGCGTGTCTTTCCCCACAACAACACCTAAAAGTAGTTTAAGACGAGATGATGATGAAGAAGAAGCGGACGACGACTCGCAAACTCTCCTCCTCTTCTTCTTCTTCTTCTCTCGTCGTTGTCATCTTCGGAGCGTTCCTTTTCCTCTCTTCTTCTTCTTCTTCGTGTGCTCCCGTCGCCGTCGCGGAAAAGGAGGATCCAACGACAACAACGTCAACATCATCACAACTGCGCTCGAATTCCAAATGCA
>Ga0115557_1001942_pt1 | contig 14060 bp, 19 predicted proteins | sample COGITO_mtgs_1104_FD_87280 | JGI IMG/M metagenome (GOLD analysis project Ga0115557, IMG submission 87280) | Pelagic marine microbial communities from North Sea - COGITO_mtgs_110421 | ecosystem: Environmental > Aquatic > Marine > Epipelagic | place: Germany:Helgoland, sampling site Kabeltonne...
CATCTCATCTCATCTCATCTCATCTCATCTCCGCCAAACCACCGTAACCACCTCCCCAGCCTAAATTGTTTACCCGCATCGCATCGCATCGCATCGCATCGCATCACTTACCTGCTCTGCGGGAGGCCCGGAGATTCCATGGACCTCAATAGCTCTAACCAGCACCTTGCTCCAAAGTTCAGTTCCATTTTTTTCAATGACCAAGACAGCTCGTTTCTCTGCCGGTTCATCTTCCCCGTTCACGTGAATCATCTGCCGGACAATGGTGAGCCTCGACGGTCCCAGGGAGCCGGGCGACAAAGGGTTCAAGTTGATTGCATAGGAGTGGACTACCTCGGTCGATGGGAGCAGTGTTTCAATGGCAAAAGAGGACATGATATCAATTTATGTGCAGCGAACGGGCGACGAAAAAATCTATCTATGCTGGAGAGAGGAAGCAGACCGACAAAATTTACGCCCGTTTGTTCATTCTTCCAAGTTTTACCACAACACATTTTTCACAAGTGGGGTAAGAACGAGGTCAATTAGTGACAACTTCAAAAATCTTCTCCAAATCAACTCTCTCACCGTAATCTTCTTTCAAAACTGCACCAAGATTAAAAGAAAATTCCGCAATCACCCATAAATTCACCCGTCCACTCTCTCTCCCATACACCACCCCGCAACCCCCCAACCCCCAGCTAATTCAATGGGCAAGAGTAAGCGACACTCTCGCACTGCACCAGTCGTAGTGGCGGCCCCCTCTGCATTTCCGGATCCGTATACCAACAACTACAACCCCAGGGTGAACACAATTACACATATGAAGAACAACAGAAAATCTGACATAACAAAACAAAACAACACCAGCGAAAAAAGCGAGAAGGAGGGTAAATTGATAAAGATGAAGAAGGAGCTGATTAGCAGCGAGACCGAATTAGATTTCGATAAGATATTTAAGGAGGTGAAGTCCATGGGAAGCACTCAATTCACAGGCTACCAGAAAAAGATTCACAAAGAGGAGGTCCACACTGCAATGACCGGTTTGAAGAAAAAGCGCCAGTCGATCCCCAAGAATATTCTCTTCGGGATGATCGAGAAGAATAACAAACGCGAGAACAAGAGGGAAAAAGAGGAGAAGGACGCTGGAATAGTGAGTGACTTTAATGGGCGAAGGAAGCGAAAGAGAGAGGAGAATGATAGAGACTTTACAAAGAAAAGCAAAAAGATGAACAGTCTGCACGGTCCAAGCCCTAACAGCGTAGGTTTTATGAAGAAGGGCGTGCTTCGACTCAAAGAGAAGTTCTAATGCCAAGAGGAAGAAAAGGAAATTTCAGGTAGAGGAAAGTCATTCACTTTCTACTTTGTTCATTTTCCCATTCATTCTATTCACTTTCTTCGTGTCGTGTGTTGCTATTGCACAGAACAGACAAAACTAGCAAGCCAAGCCTCCTCAAAGCCCGGCTTCATGCCGAATCTTGCTGCGTTGCCCGCTGGCGTGATCATATTCTTCGTCTTCGTCATCCTTAGCAAAGAGGAATTTCCCCCCGCACAGCCAACACCAGCAGCAAATACCAAAGAAAGCCACGAAAAATAACCCTATTGTAAGAGAGGCGCCCATGCCTTGGCTTTGGGCTTGTACTGCGAACCAGTGCAGCAGGGAAAAGAAGTCGTGGGTGGCGCTGGTTATTTTCTTCAAATCACTACACTCACAACACCTACTCCAGAACGGACACAAAAGGTGTTTTTACAACGTTTCGATAATTATAGAGTCCGATTTTTAATTTGCCGCTGGAAAAATCTTCTGCACCCCATTCCTAGCATTCTGTCTCTCCATTCTTCTCGAATCCCCTCCCCTTCTAGCCCACACCCTCTGGTCAGACTAACGCTACTATGACTCCCCAAAACGGAAACTCTAAACCAAAAAGGCGGGGAAATCGTGGAGGAAAGAAGCGGGGAAACAATTCACCTCCAACAAACACCCCCCCACAAGCTCGTATTGAAACTCCGAATGATAATAACTCGAAAACCCCCAAGGGCATATTATCATCGGGAGCTGACAAAAAATCGATCCCAAGCAAAGACTGCTTTACGTGTGGTGAGCCTGGGCACATGGCAAAGAATTGCCCGACAACGTTAACGACAAAAAGGTCCCCCACCAAGCCGGCACCCAACAGTTCGAATGAGAATAATTTGACAAAAGAAGAGCGGAGAAAAATAAGACGTCGGGAGAAGAGGAAGGAGAAACGTTCAGGCAGTGAAACTGGCGTAAACATCACCCAGGACACTCTGGATACCACTGAAGATACCTTAAACAGTAGCAGTCAGAGCTGGTTGCAGGACAAGGAAATAATCGCCGTTGGAGACGAGGCATGGGTGGAGGTCCAGGACGAGAAGGGGAGGACGTATTACGCCAACAGGGATACCAAGGAAACTTGCTGGTCCCTGCCGACGCCTCCTGTTGACAACTCTCTTGAGATAGCCGACTCCCTTGACCGATCATATGAAACCTCCAAGGCGGAAATCGACAAGCTAAAGAGGGAGCTAGAAAACCAGAAAAAATCCCATAGCCCTGAGGCTACTGGGAAAGACAGCAAGAACAAAAGCGAAAGGAACAGCAACAATACAAAAAACAACAAAAACAGAAGCAACAAAGGGGAAAACAACAACAGGAACATGAACAATAGCCATAGCAGTAGTACCAGCATGAACACCAGCATGGACACCAGCATGAACACCAGCATGAACACCAGCAAAAACACAAACACGAACTCCAGCGCAAGCAACAAAAACACCAACACGAACTCCAGCACAAGCGACATTATCCGCAGCTCTGACAACGAGGCCACCACCAAAAGGAACGAACACAACCGAGAGCTAACGAGAATCACGTTGTCCCACAATGGCACCAGCATCGGTTCCCTGGCAATTCGTGTCAACGAGGATATCAATGAGATCTGTAGCCATTTTGTGGCGACCCTCATTGAACCTTCCACCAATTCTAAAAAGCAAAAGGAGTTGTTCCGATCCGTAAAGAGGCAGGTCGAGGCAGTTTGTGTCATCTCGAGGAAAAATACGGTTTCCCGCCTTCGTAGTGGTGAAAGTACGAGCAGAGGCACCATCACCTCAACCAATACAAATAAAACATCTGAAGAAATTCCATCTGTGAAAATCCCCGAACACAAGCGCAGTGTATCAATTGGAACAATAGAAAAGTCTAAGGAATTCGAGAGCGACCGCAAACGACCAAAGTTATCGAAGAACCTGTCGTCGAAGGACAATACATTGCCTCAGCCTACGGAGAAGCCAGCAAGCGGGAAGAAGGAGAAAAAACCAAAAAAAACGATCACCACTCCAGCCATTCAAAATAATTCCAGTAAAACTCCCGCAAGTAATACACCACCCCCCGCAAGTAAAAACGAAAGCCTCGAAGACAACAAGCTGGGCCCCTTCTCAGTTGGTAACATTGGTCTTGCGGCATGCATTATTGGGATCGCAGGAATCGCTTTGTTGAGAGGGCGGAAATGAAGTGAAGTGTTATTTTTTCCATTCGATTATATTAAAAGCTGTGCCCATCACACAGTTTGTTTGTTGTGTCCAAATTTTCGCTTCTTATCCATTTTGCAATCTACTTAACTCATCATCATCATGATCATGATCATCATCATGATCATGATCATCATCATCATCATCATCATCATCATCATAAATGCCCTCACAACACTTCCCCACTGCTTAATAGACAGATTTCCGGGCAATCCCACCCACAGACCAGCACGTCATCGCCCACCCCGCCAACACCCTCGAGGGTCTCGACCGGCGAGTGACCGAAGTAATAAATTATAAGGCCTGGACCGTACCGATGAACGTAACTAGAAGCTTGTATTATCACTTGGTTGTTGTGTGTTTCGGGATCCCCGAATAAAGCCTTCGAATCGATCCAGCTTATCATACGCCACTTTCTCTCTCTCTCAACCCAAACTCCTACCGGGCACTCCAAAAGTACATCCGGCGTTTTGCTGAAACCCAGGTCCCTCAAGTTTTCCTCATTTCTAAATGGGACATTTAGAACAGCCTTCAACCTCTCCTCGAGATGGAGTTCATACTCAACCCCAAGCAACCTCCTTGCGCGGTCATGCAGAGGCCCTAGGTAAACATCTGCATCGATGGCCTCAAGCAAATCTCGAGCAAGGATACTCCCCCCTCCTCCACATACGTCTGCTTTTCGAGAGGCGAGGACAGACTGGGAAAATATTGTTGAATCGTCAAAGAGATGTAAGAATTTTTTGACGTCTTTCATTATCTCTCCTCCCCTCTTCTGAATTTTCCTCTTTTCTGCCGCATTCCTTCCCCCTCCCCTTCCTCCCTCCTTAGAGCCACCAAAAAGTTCCAGCACAACCCCCCCATCCTTGATCCCTTCTAGCACCATTTTAGCAATCAAGTAAGGGCTGAACCCTGCCCCGCGCGCGATTGCAACCAAACTATCCCCCTCTTCCAAGTATTTTCGAAGGTGTTCGCCTATCTTCCCTCTGGTTGCATGCGTCGTGTTCTTAATATACGCCGTGTGCAGAGTCCTAAAATAACAATGCAACAACTCAAACGGCACCTCAAGTTCACTAGCGGTCCTCCTTATCTTCTCTACAGAGAGAGGTCCCCTGGAAGTCAAGTCAGGGACCAAGTTTGGATTTTCAGGCGACGGAAATAGCTCAGAACCATATCTGGAGATTGAATCCCAGCGGGATAGACTGAGCTCATAGCTGACATCCATCAGTAAGTGATCGTTCTGCTCACAAGAAAAAACCCAACACAGTGGGGAAAGAAATACTGTACAATGGGTGCAATTCTCTCACAGCTTTTGACGACTCGAGTAAAGCTGTCTGTAGGCGACTCATTCAGCAAAAGTTGAAATTCGTTTGGTGGTGTTGGCTAGAAAGACTTAAGGGCAATTTATTTATTTCGGAGAGCCCGCCAAATGCAAATCACAGACCTAAATTGATTCTTTTTCCTAAATAGTACCACTCACTGCTGCCACGCACTCATTGTGATCCTCCGTCTAGAAAAAATCTAGAGATTTTTTTCCACCAACCCGACAACTCAAAGCCGGCATGAGCGACGCTATCATTTCGATCCCTCCATCAACTGCCATCGCACTCTTCAAGATGATCCGCCCTATAATCGATTCCCTTCTGTCTTGCCCCGACAGCACCCCTTTTGCTTCTCCTGTGGATTGGCGAGCTTTGGAGGTGAGATTGTACTGCCCTCCCATTTGTCACTCGTAACTATTGATTTACTCACGTTTATTTATCCTCATCCTTCCTTCTTTCTGCTCCCCTTCTTGTTAAACAAAAACGACAGCTTTGGGATTATGTGTCAATTGTGAAGGAACCCATGGATCTGGGCACGGCTCGCGAGCGTTTGGACTCAACTGTGCGGGCGGCTGAGAAAAGCACAAGTCTAAGCTCTGGTGTGCAGGAGGATGCGGGCTCTCCAACATACGACCTTTCTGCTGGGGGCATCAAACAAGTCCTCTTGGACATCCGTCAGACCTTCCACAACTGTTTATTGTACAATGCCGAGGGAAGTGAGTTTCACCTCTTGGGTTGCCAATTTATGAAGAGATTTGAGGCTCGCTTAGAGAAGCTCAAGAGGGATGGAGGGGATATGTTCGTGGATGAGAAATTCAGACTGATGGATGAGGACAAGTACACGGAAGAAGACGATTCAATAACCTTGGGAGATCTCTTGGGGAAGATAGATAACCATGGCGGTGCTGCTGACAGAGATTTGCCCATCCGAATCTCTGAGAAGGGAACTTTCTCGAGAAATCTTTTCAAGATCGGACAGGAGGTGCGTTTGTGATTTTGTGTTGACGCAATACCGCGAGCGAGCGAAGTGAAGACATGTACCGCCAATGATTGATTTTTACTTTCGTAATATGCCTTGTTCGCATCGCAAACTCAAATCACTCACATGCTAACAATTGTAACACAACCCGTCGCGACTTCTCTGGACAGGAACTCGGCTATGTTATTTCTGTTCTGGAGATGAAAAATGCCTCAGCCCTACGCGACGAGCGTGGGGGAGGGATCGAAATCAACATCGACTCAATTACCCCGAGGATTTTCAGGGATTTGGATACTTATATGAAACAGCGGCTGGGAGAGGAGGGAGGAGAGGCATATTTTGACAAAGGTGGTGTTGGAGGAGGTGCTGGGGGAAGAGGTGCCAGAAGGGGGAAGAAACGTAAGAAGTGAGTGGTTAAAAATGATATTTTGCTGCGTGAAATGTCTTCGTTGCCATAAACCGCACACCACTTTTTTATTTAATTGTTTTATTTTGTAATATTTTCACTTCTTCACTGCAGATTGTGCTGCTGCGAGTCGCGCAATAGGCACCCTAAAGGGGCTGCAACTCACGTAATTAAGACCGGTCTCACAGAAGAATTCAACACTCCTGGGGTCACCGCCGTGCTCACCACAGACACCGATCTTGAGGTCCGGTTTGACATTCCGTCCAGCCTGGACGGTGCGCTGAATAAGCTGTCCAACGCCTTCGGTGTCAATGGTGACGAAAGGATCGTCCTCCAAGATCCCCTGGTTTTTGTACTTGGGAATAAAGGTACCGACATCGTCTCTCGAGTACCCAAAGGTCATCTGCGTCAAATCGTTACTGCCGAAACTGAAAAACTCAGCCTCCCCCGCAATTTTATCAGCAGTAAGAGCTGCCCGAGGAATCTCAATCATGGTACCGACCCTATACTTGCAAGTCTTGCCCCTTTCACTGAAGACATCATCGGCGACGCTCCTGACAAGCTTTTCCTGGTTTTTGAACTCCTGAACTTTTCCGACCAAAGGAATCATTATGTCAGGCTTGGCATCAATCCCCTTATCGATGGCATTGAGCGCGGCCTCAATGATTGCTCTGACCTGCATTTTCACAATCTCAGGCCTTGTAATACCGAGCCTGCACCCCCTAAGCCCCAACATAGGGTTGACCTCTTCGGCACCCTTGATATCTTCGATGAGATCCGAGACGGATACCTCGAGATTTTCGCTTAGTTTCTTCAGAATTTCATCGTCCTCCACGCTCGGCAAGAATTCATGCAAGGGGGGATCGAGAAGACGAATAGTCACAGGAAATCCGTTCATAGCCTCAAAGATACCCTCAAAGTCGCTTCTTTGGCTGTCCTGAAGCTCAAGTAACGCCTCATCCACCTTCTTCTGCTTTTTACTTAAAATCATCTGGCGGACTTTCTCGATGAGTTCAACGTCGAAGAACATGTGCTCAGTCCTAACAAGCCCAATCCCGACCGCACCATTCTTTCGAGCTTCAGCAGCGTCCTCGGGAGTGTCAGCGTTGGCGAATACATCAATTTTCTTAATATCGTCCACCCAACTCATGAAGGTGCCAAGATCACCCCCAATGGAAGGAGGAGAAACTTCCATTTTCCCCTGCATGATCTCTCCGGTATTGCCATTCAGGCTGATGAAGTCTCCCTCCTTGAACAAAATGACGTCGCCATCATCCTTGGTAACCTCGAGCGTCTTGGCGTTCTCGTCAATCTTCAGAGCGCTGCAGCCACAAATACAGGGCCTTCCCCACCCTCTTGCAACGACAGCGGCATGAGAAGTCATCCCTCCCCTAGCCGTGAGAATTCCTTCGCTCGCATACATACCGGCAATATCGTCTGGGGACGTTTCATCGCGAACAAGGATAGAAGGTATCCCATTCTCGGCGTTCTCAACGACCTTGGCATTACTGAAACAAACCTGACCAACAGCGGCGCCAGGAGAAGCGGGAAGTCCAGAGGCGAGACGAGAACTTTTGTAGGCAGGAGAGTCAGTGGAGCTGAAGGTTGGATGCAGGAGTTGGTCCAAATGTTCGGGGAGCACCTTAGTGATGGCCTACGGTAGCAATACGTGTGAGAAAAAAAAATTGGCTGTCTTATGAGGAAAAAGTTGCTCCCTCGGACCCGGTACACTCACCTCCTCCTTCGTGATAGTTCCCTCATTGACTAAGTCGACAGCCACCTTGACGGCCGCCTCACCTCCTCGCTTTCCATTCCTGGTCTGAAGCATGAACAATTTCCCTTCCTGGACAGTAAACTCAATATCCTGCATGTCTCCATAATGCTTCTCCAGGATTTTGGTGTTCTGCTCGAATTCGTCATATACGCTGGGCATGTCCTTCTTCAGTTCGCTGATGGGCTGAGGGGTCCTCACTCCTGCCACGACGTCCTCACCCTGCGCATCGATCAGGTACTCCCCGAACAATTCATTGGAGCCATTGTTAGGGTCGCGAGTGAAACAAACACCTGTCCCGCTGGAGGATCCCATGTTGCCGAAGACCATTGACTGAACATTGACGGCCGTTCCCAAGAGGTTTCTGATGTTCTCAACTTCTCTGTATTTGATGGCGCGCTCTCCGTTCCAACCTGCAAAGACAGCGCCGATAGCGAGCCTTAGCTGCGAGTTCACATCCTCAGGGAAGCTCAAATTGTTGTTGGTGTACACCTTCTTGAAGGCGCTCACAACTTCCTTCAAATCCTCCACTTTCAAATCTGAGTCCTCCAAGTATCCCTTCCCGAACTTGATGTTGTCAATTTCCTGCACCAAGTTTAAGCGAAATCTTTGTTAGAAATCAGTTCAGTTCACCTCAGCCAGGCAACGTTATAGTATAGAGCGCAAAAATAATAATCGAAGCTCACCTCCTCAAACTGAGCCCTGGGAATTTCCAAGACAACATTGCCAAACATCTCGAGAAAGCGCCTGTAGCTGTCCCACGCGAAGCGGTCATTACCACTCTTCTTGGAAAGAGATTCGACGACCACGTCATTCATGCCCAAATTCAAGACAGTATCCATCATCCCAGGCATGCTGATGGCAGCACCAGATCTCACAGACAGTAAAAGCGGGTTGCTGTCGCTTCCGAATTCACAGCCCATCTTCTCCTCGACAACCCTGAGACTACTCATGACCTTCTCCCAGACGTCTCCCGGGATTTCACCATTCCACTCATCTTCACTGCAGAAAGCTTTGCAGCATTCTGTGGTCAAAGTGAAGCCGGGTGGCACACTTAGTCCGATGGCTGACATCTCCGCCAAGTTTGCTCCTTTTCCACCCAGCAGCCATTTATCATCAGCAGACTTGCCTTTCTCTCCCTTTCCGAAAGGGTAGATGGGAGATTGAGTAATTGAGCTGGAAGAGATTGAGGTGGCGGATATACCGTCGGCGGAAATAGTGCTGCGGAGTCGAGAAGTGAATGTTTTGGGATTTAGGACGAAGGAACTGGCAGTATGGCAACATGCCAGCCACAAAAAAAATGTTGAAAACTTCATCCTCAAATAATTGATGGCAAGTTATGGGGTGTGTTGCCAGATCTGATGTCTGACACGTGCAGAGGTAATGCCACGAGAAACGCGACGATGACATGTTTTTTCAATGCTTTGCTGTTCTTTACTCTATTCAAAAGGGGCGTTGAAGCATTCTTCTTCGTGGACACAAGTTCCTTCTCCTTTAAACACTCACCACACATTTTCTCCATCCGTGCTTCCTCCCACCCTCCCTACACCACTTCTCTATCATGTACTGGCAAGAAGGTTATCCTATGTAGCGATAGCAGCGGGGTGACTGCCCAACGTACACTAAAATGCGCGTTTAATCAGTTCGACAGCACCTCAACTGATGGTCTGCCTTATGACAAGGGGGCAGACAATGCAGTTATTGTCAACACATTCACCCATTGTGGGAACGAGGAGACCGCAAGTAATATTGTTCGACAGGCAAGCAAAGAGGGCGCATTACTAGTGTACACAATCTCAGACCCCGAAATCCGAGCAAAAACAAAGAAAATGTGTGAGCTAAGCAACGTTCAATGCGTCGATTTGATGGGACCGCTACTGAATGCTTTAAGTGATCTTTTAGGAGAGGCGCCCCTTGGAACACCCGGGAAGGAGAAAGTTGCAAATAGTCAAAACCAGAAGCTCGTTTTAACGGACAACTACTACAAGAGAATAGAAGCAGTTGAATTTACTCTGAAAGCTGACGATGGAGCAGCTCCTTGGTTACTGAAAGATGCCGATGTCATCCTTGTTGGCGTGAGTCGGACGGGGAAAACTCCTCTAAGCGTAGTAATCGCTCAGCAGATTGGTCTGAAAGTCGCGAATGTCCCTTTGGTACTAGAGTGCCCGCCACCTAAAGAATTGTTTGAGGATTGCATAGACAACAAAAAGGTTTTTTGCCTGACAATTAACCCTGTCGACCTGAAACGAATCCGTTTGAATCGTTTGGAGCGATCTGGAGCAGCAGATAGTGCGGCCGAGTATGCAGATAGATCCTATTTGTTGAGGGATTTGAAAAATGCGAGGGAGTTGGCTGCCAAAAATGGATGGACTGAGGTGGATGTCACTGGGAGAGCAGTTGAGGAGACGGCCGGTTTAATTTCCTCGATCAGGAGCGATCTTATGGGAGAGCGTAGAATCTGGAAAATGTAAGCGTGAAAGTAGGTAGCCAAAAAATAACGCCTTGCGATAGAATTTTCCCGTGATCATCGCTTCATTGGTATCAAAAAGACACCAAAATCTAAAATATTCCACCATTTTGTTTTTTTTTGTTTTCACCATGACCGTTGACAAAAGTGCTTGCCCACCCCCTCTCCTTCCTCTCTCTCTCTTCCTTCCCTTCCCTGTCCCTTTCTTCTTTGCACATTCTCCTCCTATCCCGCAACAATGCTTCCACCCCCCTGGCGAGGTTCTTGTATTCTTTGAGGAGGAGGTCGACCTGAGCAAGGGTCAAGGAGGAGGAGGAGGGAAGAGAAAGGAACGGATAATGGCGATTGATCTGGGAAATAGTTTGAGACACCGTCGTAGGCACTCTTCGTGGACCATCTGCCCCTTCCACATTTTTTTTTTCGACCCTTCCTGCAATCGTATTGAAGATCTGCCTGGCCTCATCAATGGAGTACTCTCCTCCTACTTCATCTCCCCCACCATTTCTGCCGAAATCACTCAAGAATTTATCCATGGCCGCCTCGGCAGAAAATGACTTTCCCTTTGCGTCGTCTCCTTTTCCTGCACTTCCATCTGCATTCGCCCTCTCGAGCCTCTCTACCCCCTCCTCAACTCCCCTTTTCAAACCACCCTCTTCCAAATTCAGTCCACCATTTTCTCCTCCGGTTTCAGATGCCTTCACTTTACCGTCCGAGTCTATGTCTACGAGCCCGTCGATGAATATTACCGCCGCCTCGAACGCGGTTACAACATAGTCGTTTTCGGGGTTAGTCGAGATTTTCTCTCCACCATTACTATTCTCAAAACCGTTTGAATAATTTTCGGAAAGGGAAGGCGAGGCGATAAACTCTCGACAGTACCCTCGCACCGCTTCGTAGATTCCTCCCCCTCCCGACTGAATTATCGCCAGAATGAGCATCGGCAGCAAGTCATCCGCGCCGACAGTTTTGTCAAACGCAACTGTTCCCTCCCCTTCTGCTGGGGGGGAACTGGTTCCTTCGGAAGAACTGCAAACATCGACAAGAGCACCCCAAATCGAAAGCGTCCCTTCAGGTAAATTCCAGGCATTAGCGTGCGTTGCAGAGGGGGCGAAAACGTTCCGAATTCTTTCAACGACATTAATCTAAAATAAGGTCCGAAGAGAGCGTGTTAGTTAGTTAGCAGTGCGTACGAAGCCCTGCCCTCGCCTTGACCATTTTGACAAACCTCGTTGGCGACGAATGAATCATTGCATTGATTTTGATTTTGATTTTGATTTTGGCAATTGATTTTGATTGACCAGCCAGCAGCCACATTCACTCCCTACTACTCACCTCCCACCCCTCTCTCAACTCCTCCAACTCTAGTTCAATCTCTAGGCTCCCTCGTGTTACCACCCCTCCAAGCACATCGCACTTCAATGCAAACTCCTTCCCTGCCTCTGCATCTCCTACAGAGGAGAGCTGTGAGCATATACTAGCAGTGGAATCGTGATAAATTTGGGTAATATTTTCAAGCATCGTATCGGTGTTAGTTACCACAGTAGTTGCGGTTAATTTGTCAGTCGCAGTAGACACACCGAGAATCATCTCGCGCAAACCTTCCACACCCTTCTCTCTCTCCTCCCTGACACTTCTGCATTCCTCCCTCCTCACTCTCCTCCACCCTCCCCCCCTCTCGGTGTCATCACCCCCACCACCCCCCGCGCCCATCCAAGGAGCAACCTTCTCCCTTTCCCTCTCCTTTTCCACCCTCGATATGGCCGCGTTGACAGAAACATGCAAGCGGGAGTGTAGCTCACGGAAACGAGTCAAGATTGGGAGGGAGGAGGGAGCGAGGAGGAGGTGCAGGGCACGGTGGTAGGAGGAAACTGTTGAAGTTGAAGTGGCGGAGATTTGTGGTAGCGGTGTTTGTGGTTGTTGTCGCTGTTCTTGAACCGACTGCAGGTCTAGCTGCGACGCAGATACAGACGCAGTCGAGTCAGAACCCTCGCTCCCATCTCCATCAATGCAAAAAGCTCTCTCCCAAACTTCCACTCCGATATCATCTTCACCACCGGGAGGGAATAAATTGGGAAACGAACGAAGGAATTCTTTCTTTTTCTTCTCCCCTTCCTCGTCTAAGCAACGCACCCCCCCCCCTGACATCATCTTCCTGTCCTCGCCCTTCCTTTCTAGACCATTCTCCACGCGACCAGAACAGACAGAAAAAAGCCACTTTGATCTATCTGCTCTGCTAGACTCCAGGAGGGAGGAATAGCGATCCTTCGTCACTGAGGAGTCACTTTCAACACTGACGGTGGGATTGGGTGAAAACATTGCAGATTAAGGTTTGGGTGTGTATAACCGCACGAAGAAAAACAGGGGAGCTTGGTCTACACACAGATTTATGAGGCAGGATTGATGTAGTCAATGCGGAATGAGAAATTTATGAAAAAAAAAGTGTCGATCAATAAATGCACCGCAGGAACGTCTAATCGTTTATTGAATTGTGCAACTGCCCCCCTCAATGCTTCAATTCCCTTTTCTTTTCCTATTTCTCTGTCTATCTGTTTCCGATGCATTCGTAGGACCCGCATTTACGGTGGTCGTAGGACCCGCATTTCCGGTGGCTAAGCCAGTGACCACGACTAGACCCACACACACACTCCAAATGATACCGAAGAACGACGACAAGCCACCACCACTACCAAACGTCCCGAAAACAACACCTTTTGTTCGTGTGCCATCGCCGATTGCTCTCTCAGTTTCAATTCTCTTTGGAATTCTGGGTGCATCGGGGGCTTTTACCAAGGGTACAGTAGGAACCATTGAGTTAGCCCTAGGGTTGATAATATCGTTGGCCTCTTTTGTATTAGCAATTCAGGTAAGCAACATGTATTCGCTGCTGACAATAACAGAGCTGATGAGTTGATGATGATCCAAAAAGCTAACCCATTTTAGCAGAATGGCCAGCTTGAAACAGAACTTGACGATGAAAAATTCCGTCGGGAAACTAGTACCAAACATTAACTAAGGAAGACACAAAGGAAACGCATTTTTTACGAAAAAAACCCTGCTTTATCAGAAGTATTATTTAGGATAGCGAAACTTAACTCATCACGCAACCACAGAGATCTGGTGCTGGTGCTGGTGCTGGTGTTGGTGTTGGTGTTGGTGTTGGTGTTGGTGTTGGTGCTGGTGCTGGTGCTGGTGCGGGTGCTGGTGCTGGTGCTGGTGCTGGTGCTGGTGCAGGAGCTGGTGCAGGAGCTGGTGTAGGAGCTATACTTTCACTTGACTTCTTAGCCGCCTCAGCTGCTCTCTGCTTTCGTAACTCTTCGGAAATGATATGATAACGTGGAGGATCAGGATACAGTCAGCAACAATTAGTGACCTCCCCCAAACCCCAACCAAGCTCCCTCAACTCATGGAACTCACTCACCTGAAGGAGACAGGCTTGCGCCTATCCCCCCCTCTTCTTCAGTATCTGGCAAGGTCTGCGGCGCGCTACCCCCTCCATTCACCGGGAAGAGGTTCCGCTGAGATTTCGCGTACATTCTCTAAGCAGAGGAAAACTTATTGCAATACTTGACAACTAAATTCTACACAACATGCAC
>Ga0115557_1001947_pt1 | contig 14046 bp, 10 predicted proteins | sample COGITO_mtgs_1104_FD_87280 | JGI IMG/M metagenome (GOLD analysis project Ga0115557, IMG submission 87280) | Pelagic marine microbial communities from North Sea - COGITO_mtgs_110421 | ecosystem: Environmental > Aquatic > Marine > Epipelagic | place: Germany:Helgoland, sampling site Kabeltonne...
CTGTGAAAAAGCACCAAAGTTTTTTGACGGTGGGAGCCGTGCCACTCCCACAATAGCAAATGGAATTTTATACCTAGGTAGTCACGAGGGAGACTTTTATGCCTTAGATGCCAAGAGTGGCCAAATTTTATGGACAAAAAATTTGATAAAGGATTTTGATGGAAGGCGACCAATGTGGGGGTATTCTGGCTCTCCATTAGTAGTTAAAAGTAAGCTAATTCTAGAGACGGGTTCGGCGAATGGCTCATTAGTCTGCTTAGATGCCCAAAAGGGTGATGTGATTTGGAGGAGTGGGGAAAATGAGGCGGGATATGCTTCGCCCATGCTTAATTCAAAAAATGAAATTCTTATTTTTAATGAATTTGGGATTGTCAGTCACGAAATTCTCACAGGAAAAGTAATAAAATCGTATCAGCATAAGACCCGTTATGGAATCAACGCAGCACAACCAATGCTTTATGGAGATCGTATCCTGATCAGTTCTGCATATGGAAAAGGAGCTGCTTTGGTTGATTTTACAAAACGGGTTCCTACTGCAATATGGGAATCAGAATCTTTCTCATGTCAAATGGCGAGTTTGGTGAAAAAAGGGCAGTATGGCTTTGGAATACATGGGCAAGCGGGTGGGCGCTCTGAACAGTCAAAACTTTTTTGCATAGACCTGGCGACCGGTAAAGAGAAATGGAGTGAAAAAGGCTTCGGACTTGGTACAGTACTTCTTGTACGGGATACGCTGGTCATTCTCAGTGATCGCGGAGAATTGTGTTTGGCGGAGGCAAATAACAGGCAATTTATCGAATTGGCTCGATTCCAAGTTTTATCAGGAAAAAATAATTGGACTCCTCCCACTTATCTAAATGGAAAGATGCATTGTCGAAATTCCAAAGGAAATTGGGTTTGTTTGAAGATGGGGGAATAAATTATGTATGATCGATCGGTAGATTTCTTTCTTCATTGATTCGCTCCGACAATCGAGTAAGCAATTCAAGGAAATGTTCTTTTTCATTGGAAGAAAGACAAGAAAGAGCCTCCGACTCCAATTTCTCCGCAATTTTTTTCCCTTTGTGGAATAAGGAACTCCCAAGTTTAGTTTGAAAAATATTTTTTTTCCTGTGGTCCGTTGCATTGGCTGTTCTTCGAACTAAATTTAATTGCTCCATTCTCTTCATTAAGCCGGCAATGTTATTCGAGTCAGTAAACATCAACTCGGCAAGTTTTACCTGCGATATTTGCCCCGCAGGAAATTCATGAAGCCAACGAAGGGCAATGTATTGATCGGGAGTAAGTCCTACCGTTTTTACCCGTTTCATAAAAGTACTGTTTAACTTATTCCAGCACTCTCTAAGTAGCGGAGGTAATCTTTTGGGTGTGTGAATGAGCGGTTTCACCTTGAATTATAAAATAGTGTTTTTAGACCTTCGGTATTTGACAATATAGTACATACAAGTACTAATTTAAAATAAATCCACATTAATCTGAATTATCCAATGATTTATCAAATATTTACCACTTGCTTGATCTTTACTTTTCTTTCCAGTTGTTCTCCGGTTAGCAGTTCCAAGAGGGTTTCTAAGGAAGAGGTCAAAACACTCACCATGGACCAGGATTGGCTTTTTTGGCGTGGGCCGGACGGAAGCGGAGTCTCTAAGCAGACCAATTTGCCTGATATTCTTAGTTTAGATGATGAATCTCTTTTGTGGAGCCACGAAATACAAGGCGGTGGAGTACCCGTAATTGCTGGGGGTAGGGCATACCAATTCGGTTATTATGGGGTAGAAGAGGAGTTGAAGGAGGCCTTGGTTTGCTTTGATGCGGCATCCGGTGAAATTCTTTGGGAGCGTACTCATAGTGATTTCATAAGTGATATTGTTTATAATAGATATGGAGTAGGAGCCGCTTCGGTCGATCCTGCTACTGGAAATGTTTACTTCCAAACTAGTCCGGGATTATTAATTGGATATGACTCGGATGGAAATATGCTATGGGAGCGTTCATTAATGGAGGAGTTTGCCCGACTAACATTTCCTAATGGGCGGACAGGTGGGCCTTGCGTGGATGGAGATTTAGTGATCATTCACGCAATTACCGCTAATTGGGGCAAACAAGGACCTGCGCGGGATCGATTTTATGCATTTGATAAAAATACTGGAGATTTAGTTTGGTCATCGACTCCTGGAATTACCCCGAAAGACAGTTCTTTTTCGCCTTTAACATTTGAAGATTTGCCAAGTGGAAGAAGAGTCTTTTACAGTGGAACGGGTTGCGGACATGTGGTTTGCATCGATGCACGTACTGGACAGCCTTTGTGGCGATTTCAGATGTCGTACGGAGGAGTCAATTCCGGAGTAGTGATTCACGAAAACTCTGTGATTGCGGTTCACGGTAAGGAAAATATTGATTCTTCCACCATTGGCAGAATGGTCGCGATTCAAAAACCCAAAAAACTTCCCTTGTTAAATGAAGAAATTCTAATTCTTGGAAAAGAGGATGAGGTTTGGAGGAATAATTCAATGGAAGCATTTACGAGCACTCCAGTTTATAAAGATGATCGAGTCTATTCTACGATTAAACGCGGCGAACTCATTTGTTTAGATGCTGGTACAGGAGAAGAAATCTGGACTTTAAAATTGGCACCCGATCAGGTTCATGCCTCCCCCGTTTGGGCGGATGGAAAACTTTTTGTTCCCATGTTTGACGGTCAAGTTTCAGTAGTGAAGGATACGGGTCAGGAAGGCGTTATATTAAGCCAGGTACAACTTGATGGTTCGTGTTTAGCGGGTCCGGCAGTGGCGCACGGGCGAGTATTTGTTCAATCCAAAAAAAGACTTTATTGCTTTGGTTCTAATAAAGTCGCTCCTGCATTTATATCCCATCAATCAGAAAAAGAACTCAGCAGTCAAAAAGCCGTTTCCTTGCAAGTAATTCCTGCAGAGTTTGCGCTTAAGTCAGGAGATTCACTCGCCTTTAAGGTTTTTTCTTTGAATGAGAATGGCCAAAGAATTGCTGAAATCAAAGAGGGCTTAAGTTGGGCAAAATGGATACCGCCAACTGCAAAAGTTCAATCTAAAGTAGATGCAGAAATAAGGCCTAACGGAATCTTGGTAGCCGAAAAGGATGCCACGCTTTCTGCAGGTGCTATTCGGGTAAGTAAGGGTGACTTGCACGGGGTTACTCGAGGCCGGATCCTACAGGACTTACCCTATGAAGAAAATTTTGAGGAAGGATTTTCATTAACCCAGAAAAGTTCGGACCAAATCCCATTTTCTTATGCTCCCCTTGCCTGGCTTGGAGCAAGAATGAGATGGCAGGTACAGGAGCTATCAGGAAATTTAGTGGCCGGAAATACTTTGGATCGAATTTTATTTCAACGGGCTATTAATTTTGTTGGGCATAAGGATATGAATAATTATACAGCTGAAGCCGATGTTATGACAGATGGGGATCGTCGTATAAAATCAAATATTGGGTTAATTAATCAGCGTTATATATTTGCATTGATTGGAAATGGGCAAAAGTTAGAAATTATTTCAAACTACGATCGATTTAGGCATTCCGTCCCGTTTTCTTTTAAGACAAATATTTGGTATACACTAAAAACCCGGGTTGATATTCTCGAGGATGGAACGGGTATGATTCGGGCTAAAGCCTGGCCAAAATCGGCCGAAGAACCCGACCAATGGACTATCGAGGTGGCACATGAAACTCCCCACTTACAAGGTGCTCCAGGTGTTTATGCAATGTCACCTCAGAGTAAGAAGAAGGTATATTTCGATAATTTGTCTATCCGCTATAACAATTAATTTAAATCTCTATGAAATTACACATGATCAATAAATCAACAGTCCCACTCGTTATATTCCTTTTTTCGATGTCCAGTTTGCTCGGCGCAGATTGGCCCATGTGGGGAAAAGATGGAAGTAGAAATATGGTCTCCGATGAAAAGAAAATTACTTTCGATTTCGTGGCGGGTGAAATGAGTGACGATGAAGTGGTGGATATGAAAACCACGAAAAACCTTAGATGGGTGGCGAAATTGGGATCTCAGGCATATGGAAATGTAACCATTGGAAACGGCTGTGTATTTGTCGGAACCAACAATGAGTCGCCCCGCGATCCAGGAAAAAAAGGAGACCGAGGAGTAGTGATGTGCTTGGATGAAAAATCGGGCGAATTAAAGTGGCAATTAGTTATACCCAAGCTCGGTGCAGGAAAGGTGAGTGATTGGGAGTATATTGGCATTTGTTCCTCTACCGCAATAGACGGCGATAAAGTTTATGTTGTTACAAATCGCTGTGAGGTAGTCTGTTTGGACATTCATGGTTTAACTAATGGAAATGACGGTCCCTTTAAAGACGAGGCATCCTATATCAAACCAAAGGGGATGTCAGATGCTCTGAATGAAAAATTAGATGCTGATATTCTTTGGATGTATGACATGCGGGACGAATTGGGAGTTTTTCCGCACAATGTAACGAGTTCTTCTCCGGTAATTATTGGTGATACAGTATATGTTGCGACTTCTAACGGGGTGGATTGGTCACATACGAACATACCCAGCCCACTTTCACCGAGTTGGATTGCCCTCAACAAGACCACGGGTGAATTAATTGGGGAAGATGGTTCCGGAGCAAGTGAAAATGCACTACATGCGGCTTGGTCTTCATTAACCTATGGTAATGTCGATGGGGCTGAAATTTTGATATGGGGCGGAACGGATGGATTTTGTTATGGTTATAATAACAAAACAGAGAAAGATGCCGATGGGTATGATTTGTTTCAACCCATTTGGAAGGTTGATTGTAATGAACCCAATTACCGTAAAGATTCAGACGGAAAGAAAATTCCTTATGCCACTCCTCCTGGACCAAGTGAATTAATTGGGACGCCAGTTTTGTATGAAGGAAAAGTGTACTGTGCGATCGGTCAGGATCCAGAGCATGGAGATGGGGTCGGGAGACTCTCCTGTATCGATGCAAAGACGGGCAAAATAGTCTGGAAATACACAGAGGTGGGTCGAACCATATCCACGGTATCTATTGCCGATGATTTGGTCTACATCGCAGAATATGCCGGGCTAATCCATTGTGTAGATGCAAACACTGGAAAAGTATACTGGACCCACGATTCATTTAGCCGGATTTGGGGTTCCACTCTCATTGCCGATGGAAAACTCATTTTAGGAAATGAGGATGGCGATTTATTGGTAATGGATCATGGAAAATCGAAACCGAAAGTGAAGACAATAAACATGGGTGCTCCTGTTTATAGTTCCCCTGTCGTTGCAAACGGCGTTCTTTATATCGGTACGCAAACACATCTATACGCAATCGGAAAATAGAGGTGAATTCTTTATCCAGCCCAATGAAAAAAAGAGTTATTTGGTTCCTTTTCCTACTTCTTTTCATTGTGCACCAAGATTTTTGGTGGTGGGATGATGCCTTTCTTGTTTTTGATTTCCTACCAATAGGATTAGCTTTCCATGCCGGTTTTTCAATCGTGTGTGCAATTTTAGGTTGGGCAGCAATTAAGTATGCATGGCCGCACGATTTGGAACGATTTGCCGAAGAAAATAACGACGAGGAGAATGCCATATAATGACTACCTTAATTGTAATAATTCTTTACCTGTGCTTACTACTTGGACTAGGTTTTTTTAGTAGTCGTTTATTTAGGGGTACGAGCAAAGACTACTTCGTTGCAAGCCATAGTATTGGGCCTTTTTTACTGTTAATGAGTGTTTTTGGTACAACTATGACCGCCTTTGCATTAGTTGGCTCGACTGGAAAATCTTTTGAAAGAGGGATCGGAACTTATGGTTTAATGGCTTCGATCAGTGGTCTTGTACATGCTGGTATATTTTTTCTTATTGGGATTCGATTGTGGGCTTTTGGGAAAAAGTATGGATATATTACTCAAATCCAATTTTTTCGGGCACGGTTTGAATCAGATGGGTTGGGCTATTTACTTTTTCCAATTCTTGTATTGCTCGTTGTTCCTTATCTTTTGATAGGAATAATTGGAGCCGGTAAGACGATCGAGCCGGTTACCGCGGGTGCATTTACAGAAATTTTTACCAACCCTACCGCTCCCCAATGGCTGGGGGGGATACCTCCCTGGCTAACCGGCTTAGTTGTTTCCCTTGTCGTTCTGACTTATGTCTTTATGGGGGGGTCCAGAGGGGCCGCGTATGCGAATACATTTCAGACAATAGTTTTCATGGTGATGGGAGTAGTCGCTTTTGTATATATTATTAATGGATTAGGGGGAATGGAGCAGGCGGGTAAGGTGCCGGCACGAATAACCGAGAAGGGAATAATTGTACAAGATTATCAATTTGATAAAACCACAAAGGAGTTGGTAAAGAATGAAAAACCAAAACCGATTGGACGGGTTACCGATTCAACCACTGTTGATTTATCAAATAAGCAACCTCACTTAGCCCGTACCCCAATCCAGGTGGAATTCAAAAAGAAGAACCCAAAAACAGGAGTAATTTCTTCGTTTGAAAGAGAGCTCGGAATTCCTTTCATTACCTTTTTATCCTACTTCTTTATACCGCTAAGCGTGGGAATGTTTCCCCACCTCTTTCAACATTGGCTTACTGCGAAAAGTGCCAAAGCATTTCGTTTAACCGTAATTGCTCACCCTCTGTGTATTATGGTGGTTTGGGTGCCATGCGTGTTAGTCGGAGTGTGGGCATCGGGAGTGCTTCCGCCCGGTATTCCTCCTCCCGCAGTGTTATCCGCCATGCTTAATTTATTAGTTGGAGATCCCGTGCTAACTGGGCTTTTAACGGCAGGAGTTTTGGCTGCAATCATGTCGTCATTGGATTCTCAATTTCTTTGTCTTGGAACCATATTTACCAATGATATTGTGATCCACCGAGCGGGAAAAAATAAGTACAGTGATAAACAGGTGATATTGATCGCCCGTGTATTTATTGTGGTCATTGTTGCCCTGACTTATGTCCTCGCCATGTGGGCAAAAAATGCCAACGTCTTTGATCTCGCGATTTGGTGTTTTAGCGGATTCTCAGCTCTTTTTCCGGTCGTTTTTGCAGCTTTATATTGGAAGCGGGCAACAAAAGAAGGTGCATTTGCCAGTATCATTGCAGCTCTTATTTCTTGGCTTTATTTCTTTCACCTTTCTGGATATGGAGGTGAATTGGTGATTGGCCCAGGTATTATTCCAGCCGCAGTTTGTTTTGCCGTGGCAGCAATCGCAATGGTTCTTGTTTCCCTGCTGACAAAACCACCAACGGAAGAAACATTACAAAAATTTTTCCCCTCGGCCAAAAAATTGTAAATTTATTAAATCCTTTTTTAATGGAAACATTATGAGTATAGATGAAAAAGTTAAACATGCGGCAGACGAGCTTGATGCTCATGTTGTAGAAATGATCAAGTGGCATTTTTCGCCAGATACAGGATCTCCCTTTTGGCTTGATTGGGCGAAAGAGCAAAATTGGGATCCCTTGAATGAAATCAAGAACTTTGAGGATATTTGTCAGAAATTCCCTAATTTTGAAGATGAATGGTTGAGGGATCTGCCCAATGAAGTATGGGTTCCCCAACCTTACAAGGGAAAACCTTTTAATATATTTGAAACAGGTGGGACTACAGGTATGCCCAAGCAAAGAATTGGTTGGGACGATTTTCGTATTGATTACACTGCATTCTCCGAAACATTAAAAGACGAGCATTTCCCGCGTGATGATTATTGGATGATGGTCGGTCCTACTGGGCCGCGTCGCTTACGACTCTCGATAGAGCACCTAGCCAATGAGCGAGGTTGTTCGTGTTACTTTGTTGATTTAGACCCGCGATGGGTGAAGAGATTGATTGCGAGTAAGCAATTTGATCAGGCCCGGGCCTACATGGACCATGCCGTGGATCAGGCCTTAACAATTCTGAAGCATCGAAAAGTAAGTGCATTATTCACCACACCGAAATTACTCGAAGCCCTGGCGGAGAGAAAGGATTTGATAAAAGCAGGAATTAAGGGCGTTTTTTGTGGAGGCACTACCATGGACAAGCAATATGCCCGATTTTTAGTCGAGGAAGTATGTGAAGGCGGAAAAATCGGATTTGTACCCACTTATGGAAATACCTTAATGGGTCTTGCCAGGCACCATCCATTTGGTGCAGAAAATGACTACTCAATCGCGTACTATGCTCCACAGCCAAGGGCCGTTCTTCGTGTTATTAACCCGGATACAAATAACACTGTCGACTACGATTCTTGGGGTCGGGTCGAATTAACAACTTTAACGAAAGAATTTTTTATGCCCCGATTTTTGGAGCGTGATGAAGCTTTACGTCGAAAACCTTGGAGCGAGGCTCCATGGGACGGGGTCGCAGAAGTTCGCCCTTTCGGTGCAATGGAAAAAAATATTGTAGAAGGAGTATATTAATATGAATACACCCCATATACCGTGCTTACGTCTTGGAAAAGAGTATCGTAGCTTTAATGAATCAGAAGTAAAAGATTACCGTAACGGTGCGGTAAAAGCTACTATGAGCCAAGTCAATGCCGGCGTAATTCGAAGAGATCTATTAAAGATCGATCAAGCACGTGAGGCACTGCAAAAGTTTACTACCCGTGAATTAATTGATATTAGTGCAAAGGCTGGTGAGTTATTTCTGAATGGAACTCTTCCGCTGGGAGAAGGGGGAAGGTCACAAAGTGGGCAAGATTATCTGGAAACGCTTTCAGCCACCAGTGGCTTACCCCATGTGATGGTAAAAAGAAATATGGATAAAATTCATTATGCTCTTACCCATGTGGAATTAATTTTGAATGGGTTGACCCGCGGGATTGATCCTTCGATTCTAGATCGAGGTTTTGGAGAACAGGCAGGATCTCCCGTATGTTTTTATCCCACAACCAATGCATTGGGCTTAGTTATGCCAAGTAATTCGCCGGCAGTAAACTCACTATGGTTGCCCTCAATTGCACTAAAAATTCCCATTATTATGAAACCGGGTCGGGATGAACCATGGACCCCTTTCAGGCTTATTCAGTCATTTATTGCCGCAGGTTGCCCACGGGAAGCCTTTGGTTTTTATCCCACTGACCATGAGGGTGCGGCGGATATTCTTCGACTTTGCAATCGAGCATTGATTTTTGGAGATAAAAGCACCACTGATTTATATGCGGGCAATCCCGGAGTACAAGTACATGGTCCAGGTTTTAGTAAAGTACTGATTGGGGAAGACGAAATTGAAAATTGGCCTGACTTTATTGACGTTATGGCATCCTCTATTTCAGATAATGGTGGTAGAAGTTGCGTAAATGCATCCGCTATCATTGTTCCCAAATATGCAAAGAAAATTGCGGACGCTCTTGGTAAAAGGTTGGGTTCCCTAAAACCGCTACCTGTCGATGACCCGAACGCGGTACTTTCTGGATTTGCAAATCCTAAAATGGGCGAATGGATAGATGGTGCAATCGATGCTGATTTATGCCAGAAAGGGGCGATCGACACTACCGCGATTTATCGTACCGGACCCCGTCTATTACAAGCGGAGGGAGGAACCTATTTATGCCCCACAATTGTCTATTGTGAATCGATGGATCACCCGCTTTCTAACCGCGAGTTCCTATGTCCCTATGCGAGTGTAGTGGAAGTTCCTCAACCAGATATGCTCAATGCAATAGGGCCTACCTTAGTTGTTTCTGCTATCACAAAAGATGAAACATTTAAGAGACAATTACTTTCTGCATCGAATATCGAACGATTAAACCTTGGCCCAATCTCCACAATGAAAATATCTTGGGATCAGCCTCACGAAGGAAATATGTTTGAGTTTCTCTACAAGCGCAGATCAATCGGAATGGCAGCATAATTGACTTTCCATTGCCAATGATAGATTCACACGCAGATGATGTAAAAGGAGATTCTTTTTTTATTGATGGCGAGAAGGCTACTCAAAAAATTATTTATGGAAATGGGGTAATTAATAAGGCGGGGGAAGTAGCTAAGGAATGTGGAAGCAATCTCTTACTTGTTACTGACTCCGGTTTATCTTCTGCGGGGCACCCTCAAAAACTAAAAGAGATTTTCGAACAATCAAATTTGAATGTTACTCTTTTTGACAAGTCTATCGAGAATCCAACTGAATCAAGTGTGCAAAGTTGCGTGCAGGTAGCAAGTGAAGCACATGTTGACTTAATAGTGGGACTGGGAGGAGGAAGTTCTATGGATACTGCAAAAGGATGTAACTTCATTCTTAGTAATGGAGGCAGGATGTCAGACTACTGGGGTATTGGCAAAGCCAGCCAACCAATGCTCCCATTTATTGCAATTCCAACTACCGCGGGCACTGGAAGCGAATGCCAGTCGTTTGCTTTAATTTCAGAGGATCAAACTAATAAAAAAATGGCTTGTGGGGATAAGAAAGCACTTCCTAAAATTACCATTCTGGATCCAGAATTAACTCTTTCTTTACCGAGTTCGGTTACAGCCTGTACTGGAGTTGATGCACTGGCCCATTCGCTTGAATCTTTAGTGACAACTAAAAGAAATCCCAGTTCCAATCGACACGCTCAACTTGCTTTTGATTTAATTCAGAAAAACCTACCATTAGTTTTTGAAAACCCTCAAGATTTAAAAAGTAGGGGAGCGGTATTGCTGGGTGCTTCCCATGCGGGTGCCGCAATTGAAAGAAGTATGCTTGGTGCTGCCCATTCAATGGCGAATCCATTAACCGCAAGCCGTGGAGTGATCCATGGAATTGCGGTGGGTATGGTACTACCTCAAGTTATGAAATTTAATGCAGAACAAGAGGAGACTAATCGCATTTATGCGGAGGTTGCCAAAAAGTCGGGACTGGCAGGGCCGAATAGTCAAGATTCTGAGGCAACAAGAAATCTCATTGCCCGGGTATGTGAAATCTTGAAGTTAGCTAATATTTCATCCTCGTTAGAGGATTATGGTTTTGTACCTTCAGAGATAAACTCTTTAGCCGCTGCCGCTCAAGAGCAATGGACTGCCAGTTTTAATCCACGATCCATTAATTCAAGTGATTTCAAAAATCTTTATTCTCTTCTTTTTCCGACTGCTACTTGTGAAAATCAGGTCGCTCAGGCAAATTGATTCCAATGAGGAATAATATACTAGTACTCTTTTACGCTCTCTTGTTCATTGTAAGTGGTTCAATTATAGCAAAAAATAAACAAGCTGGAATTGATTGGCCCCGCCATCGGGGTGGAGCTGAATTGAGAGGAATATCACAAGCTAAAATCGGAAAAACTCTTGAGCTTGATTGGGAGTTTAAAACAGGCGATTTTCTTAAATCATCCGTCGTTGTTTCTGGGAACCTTGCTTTCATAGGTGCCGAAACGGGTACCCTTTTTGCGCTATCTTTAGATAATGGAAAGGAAGTGTGGAAATACAAAACGAGTCTTGGGATTGACGCTCCTCCCTTGGTTCATGAGGGCGTCGTTTACACTGGGTCAACAGATGGCTTTCTTTATGCGCTTGATGCTAAAAGTGGGAAGTTAATTTGGAAATATGAAACGGGGGGTGAAATTATGGGGGCGGCCAATCAGGGAATTCGCCCTACTACAAAGGACTCTGTTCTGGTGGTTGGGAGTTATGATAATTTTGTTCATTGCGTAAATGCTAAAACAGGTAAGGTGGTTTGGACATTTGAAACGCAAAACTATGTAAATGGAGTACCGACTATTTCGGAGGGCAAATATGTGGTTATCGGGGGATGTGATTCCGTGCTTTATGTGATAGGGCTAGAGGATGGGAAATTAGTTCGGTCCGTAGAAGTGGAGGCCCCTATTGCGGCTTCAGTCTCGGTTTCCGACGGAATTGGTTATGTGGGAAATATGGACAGAGCGGTCATGGCTTTTGACCTGAAAACGGGAGACATCGTATGGAATTATCGGCAGAAAAGTTTCCCCTACTTTTCATCCCCTGCGGTAACTAAAACCCAAGTTATAATTGGTGGACGGGATAAAGGACTTCATTGCATTAACCGAATTTCGGGAAAGCAGGATTGGCGCTTCTCGGCACGGGGCCGAATTGATAGTTCGCCAGTTGTTTCGGGCGATAAAGTAGTATTTGGCTCAATGGATGGAAAACTATATCTTCTTTCAATGAAAGACGGAAAAGAAATTTCATCTTATGAAGTGGGAGAGCCAATTTCATCAACTCCAGCGGTAGTAAATGAAAGAATTCTAGTAAGCTGTGAAGATGGAAATGTGTATGCCTTTAAAGTAAAATTAATCAAATGAGCGATTCAACTTTTATTAAACCTGACTATCAGACTGAAGATGAAACAAAGGCAGGGAATTATTTTGTTTCAAATTACCCTCCTTTTTCTTTTTGGAATGATGAGGATGTTCCCTGCGTAAATAGCATGATTAATAGTCCCTCCCAGGGAACTGCACCATTGGGAATTTATTATCATGTTCCCTTCTGTCGAAAGCGCTGTCATTTTTGCTATTTTAAAGTATATACAGATAAAAACTCGAATGATGTTCGCCGCTACCTCTCGGCCACGATTGAGGAATTGAGGACGTATTCTGAGTCACCTTACTTGCAGGGGCGTAAGCCTAAATTTGTTTATTTTGGTGGTGGTACACCATCCTATTTATCGGCCCAGCAACTTACCGAATTAACCGATCAAATGAAGGCAATCTTGCCATGGGATGAAGCTGAGGAAGTCACCTTTGAGTGCGAACCGGGAACGCTTTCGGAGAAGAAGCTTAGTGTAATCAAAGAATTTGGAGTGACCCGATTAAGTTTAGGGGTCGAGAATTTTAATGATCATATCTTAGGAATTAATGGACGGGCCCATCGCTCGAAAGAAGTTTTTCGAGCTTATGAATTCGCTCGGGGACTTGGTTTTGATAATATTAACATCGATTTGATTGCAGGCATGCTCGAAGAGACTGATGAAAATTGGTCTGATTGTGTGGATCAGGTGGTAGATTTATCTCCGGACTGTGTCACCATTTATCAAATGGAAGTACCATTTAATACCGGGATTTTTAAAAATATGAAGGAGGAGGGCAAGTTAAGTGCTCCTGTAGCAGACTGGCCAACTAAGCGTCGCTGGGTTGCAGAAGCGTATGAAAAATTGGAAAAAGCAGGTTATACGATAACCAGTGCTTACACCGCAGTTAAAAATCCAGAAACTACAAAATTTATTTACCGTGATCGATTATGGTCGGGTGCTGATATGGTTGGCCTGGGGGTATCTTCTTTTGGACATTTGGGTGGTATTCATTATCAAAATATTACCAATATCGATCATTATTGCGACTCCGTGGAAGCTAAAAAAGCTCCCGTTCGACGGGCACTAATGACTCAGGAAGAAGAACGTTTTATCAGGGAACTTATCCTGCAATGGAAATTGGGCCGGGTGGACAAAAAATATTTTCAAAAAAAGTTTGGTATATCTGTAACCGAGCGATTTTCATTAATTATTACGAAGTGGAAAGAAAATGGTGACCTGATAGAAGAAGGAGACTATCTTGTTCTTATACGCGATGCACTTTTACGAGTAGATTCTTTACTCCATCAGTTTTTCTTACCTCACCATCAAGATGCTCGGTATGTGTAAGCGATTGTAATGGCAAATTTATCAAATTTTTCTCCTGACCTTCTTTATCCCTTGAGTTTTATTCGTCGGGCTCGCGGGATTCCGAAATTATCTTTTGAGGAAGTGGACCCCCAGGAAATACCAGATCCCTATTATTCTTTATTAGTACATGAGGGAGACATGACATCCCGGTTGGAAGCATTTCATGAGGATGAAATTAAGGTCCGAAAGTTAAGTTCTTCCAGTGATGGAAAAGCTTATTTTCGAGAAGTTGTACTGCACGCGGAAAACGCTCAGGAAGCGACAGAATATGGTGCAATTGAAATTACCCTGCAGAACTTGGAGGAAGAACTGAGAACAGCAGTAATCGAGGCTCAACGACCCTTGGGGGCGATTCTAAATGAAGCCCGCATTCCCTACTCCAGTGCGCCTCGGGCGTTCCTGAAAATAGTTCCCGACAATGCAATTGTCGACGCATTTGGCTC
>Ga0115557_1001948_pt1 | contig 14040 bp, 10 predicted proteins | sample COGITO_mtgs_1104_FD_87280 | JGI IMG/M metagenome (GOLD analysis project Ga0115557, IMG submission 87280) | Pelagic marine microbial communities from North Sea - COGITO_mtgs_110421 | ecosystem: Environmental > Aquatic > Marine > Epipelagic | place: Germany:Helgoland, sampling site Kabeltonne...
GAAAAAAAAATTGGAAGTTTTGCAATTGATAGGACTACTAGTGTTCAATTAATTGATTTACCAGGAACCTATGGTCTAAATACTCAATCTATTGACCAAAGTATAGTATTTGAATTATTATTAAATAAAAATAACAAGGATTTTCCAGATGTAGTTGTTGTAGTTGCAGATATAGAGAATTTAAAAAGAAATCTTTTATTGTTTAGTCAGATTAAAGATTTAGAAATTCCAACCATTCTAGCAATAAACATGTCTGACCAACTAACTTCAAAGGGGATAGAAATTAATGTAGAAAAATTAGAAGAAGAATTAGATACTAAGGTTGTGCTTTTAAGTGCAAGAAAAAATCACGGATTTAATGCATTAAAATCTGAGATAAAAAACTATAGAAATCTTTCAGATAAACCAGCTTTTAATATTAATGAAATTGATCCTGAATATTTTTCTAACCTTAGTAAAACTTTCTCAGGACAATCAGTATATAAGTTATGGCTTTTAATTACTCAGGATATAAATTTCTCTAAACTAGAGAGAAATAAAATTGATGATAAAGGAAGATTTAAGACGCAAACTGAATCATATCTAAAAAAACTTCAACAAAGAGAAACTGTAAAGCGATATCAGGTAATTAACAACCTTTTAAAAGAGACCTATGTAAAGGATTATAAAAAGGCGACAGGATTAAGAAGTGTTATTGATAGAGTTCTTTTACACAGTGTATGGGGGTATTTAATCTTTTTTTCAATTTTACTTTTAATATTTCAGATAATTTTTGACTGGAGTAGTATACCAATGGACTTTATTGATAGTAGTTTTGTTTCACTAAGTCAATCAGTCAAATCTGGTCTTCCCCAGGGAGTTTTTACTTCTCTTTTAGCAGAAGGGGTAATTCCAGGTTTAGCAGGAATTCTAATTTTTATTCCACAAATAGCACTTTTATTTTTCTTTATTTCAATTCTAGAGGAAACTGGCTACATGAGTAGAGTAGTTTTTCTAATGGACAGGACTCTTAAAAAATTTGGTTTGGGGGGTAAAAGTCTAATACCACTTGTATCTGGAGTAGCTTGTGCAATTCCAGCAGTAATGGCAACAAGAAATATAGAAAACTGGAAAGACAGGCTTATTACAATCCTTGTAATTCCTTTCATGACATGTTCAGCTAGACTTCCTGTATATCTAATTTTGATTTCTTTAGTAATTCCAACTGATAAAATATTTGGAGTTAGTTACCAAAGTTTAACACTAATGGGTCTATACATATTAGGATTCTTATTAGCTATTATTTCATCAACTATTCTTAAAAATATAATCAAAAGAGACTCAATAAGTTATCTAGTTCTTGAGATGCCTGAGTACAAGTTACCTCTTCCGAAGAACATTTTTTTAAATGTTTGGACTAAGACAAGGTCGTTTGTTGTTGAGGCCGGTAAAATTATATTTGCAATCTCTATTTTGTTATGGATAATGGCTTCTTATGGTCCAGGAAATGAATTTAAAAACGCTGATCAAATTGTTAAAGCTCAATATCAAAATATTGAAATTTCTGCTGAAGATTTAGAGTTAAATATAAATTCCTACAGACTTGAACACTCTTTCATTGGTATTGTAGGTAAATCAATTGAGCCTGCAATTGCTCCACTTGGGTATGACTGGAAAATAGGTATTGCTCTTGTTACATCATTTGCAGCAAGAGAAGTTTTTGTTGGGACTCTATCTACTATATACAGTGTTGGATCTGAAAATCAAGATACAATTAAGACAAGAATGTCTCAGGAAACAGATTCTAATGGAAATAAGATCTTTAATTTACCTACTGGTATATCATTAATGGTATTTTATGCATTTGCAATGCAGTGTATGAGTACCTTAGCAATTGTGAAAAAAGAGACTAATTCTTGGAAGTGGCCTTTAATGCAGTTGATTTTTATGACAATATTAGCTTACTTTGCATCTTTATTTGTATTTCAAATTTTAAACTAATGGAAGAAATTCAAGGAATTTTATTAATTCTATCAGGAGGTTTTGCTCTTTGGCTTCTTTATGGGAAATTTATAAAAAAGGCTAAAGCCTCAGATTCTAATTGTGGTAAAGACTGTGGTTGTTAACTATTCATTATATCCTCAATTTCTTCAGCTTCAATAGGAATATCAGCCATTAAATTAGTAGGATCTCCCTTACTTTTAATAACTACATCATCTTCTAGTCTAACTCCAAAACCTTCTTTTGGAATATAAATTCCAGGTTCAACTGTAAAGACCATATTTTCTTGAAATGGATCTTCGAGAAGACCATAGTCATGTGTGTCAAGTCCTAAGTGATGAGAAGTTCCATGCATAAAATACTTCTTGTATGCTGGATTTTTTTTTGTCTCATTTTTAATGTCAACTTTATCAATAAGTCTAATATTTAAAAGTTCTTTTGTCATAATCTCACCAACTTGTTCGTGAAAAGTCTTCCAGTTATTTCCAACTTTTAATAGTTTAGTTGCTTCATTTTTAACATTAAGAACTGAATTATATACCTCTCTTTGTCTTTTTGAAAATCGACCAGAAACAGGAATAGTTCTTGTCATATCACTAGAATAATTTCCGTATTCTGCACCAACATCCATTAGAATTAACTCGCCATCTTTACATTGTTTATTATTTTTTACATAATGAAGAACGTTATTATCAAGTCCGCTTGCTATAATAGGAGAGTATGCGAAACCCTTTGAGGAATTATTGATAAATTCATGAATAAACTCAGCTTCAATTTGATATTCCCAAACCCCAGCTTTAATAAATTTTAAAACCCTATCAAATCCTTTTTTTGTTATCTGACAAGCTTTTTTTATTTGATTAATCTCATCTAAATGTTTTATCGATCTTAGTCTTTGAAGTATAGGGTTACTTTTTTCAACTTTATGAGCAGGATATTTTTTTAATAACCAGCTTATGAATCTATCCTCCCTAGTTTCTACTGGAGAATTAGCCCTGTAGTGTTCATTTTTATTGATATAAAATGTGTCAATTTTACTTGAAATAGAATGTAATATATTTTTGAAATCTTCAACAAAATAAACACTTTCAATTCCTGATAATTCAGAAGCTAACTGCTTGGTAAGTTTTTCTCCTTCCCAAATTTTTGTGTGTTCATCAGATTTTCGAATAAATAGATTTTCTCTTGTTTTACTATCTTTTGAAGAAGGGTATAAAATCAAAATAGTTTCCTCTTGATCGATTCCAGTTAAATGAAAGATATCTCTGTGTTGTTCAAATGGTAATTCGGAATCAGCACTTACTGGATAAATATCATTAGAATTAAAAATAGCCATAGAATCTTCCTTCATTTGATTCATGAAATTCAAACGATTTCTATTATAAATTGAACTGTTTAGAGGTTTATATCTCATTTATTTTTATCAAATATCTTGAAAATTAATATAATGTTTATAATTTAAGTAAAAATTGAAATTATGAAAAATTTTAAAATAGTTTTCTTGTTGATGACAGCTACATGTATTAGCTATGCTCAGCCACAAGCCTCAGACTCATCTCAATTAATTGATGCATATCAAAAAAAGGAAGAATTGACAAAATCATCTAGAGTTAAAAACATTCACTTTAGAAATATTGGACCCACTATTATGAGTGGGCGTGTTGTTGCTCTTGAAGTAGATCCAGAAGATCCAACTAGGTTTTATGTAGCATATGCCTCTGGAGGTGTTTGGTTTACTGAAAACAATGGAACATCTTTTACTTCCATATCTGAGAATTGGCCTACTCAAAATATTGGTGAAATCACTATGGATTGGAAAAATCAAACTTTATGGGTTGGTACCGGAGAAAACAATTCATCTAGATCTTCATATTCAGGAATAGGGATTCTAAAAACAGAATCAAATGGTTCCAATTGGGTAAATGTTGGACTAGCAGATAGTCATCATATTGGAAAAATTTTAATCAATCCTGCAGATAAAAACCATGTTATTGTTGGTGTTACAGGGCATTTATATTCAAAAAATAAAAACAGAGGTGTCTATGTAACTAAAGATGGAGGTAAAACTTGGAAAAACACACTGTATATAAATGATAGTACGGGAATAATTGACATGGCTAGTACTCCAAATAGTTTTAATATTATGTATGCATCTGCTTGGGAAAAAGACAGAAAAGCATGGAATTTAATTGAAGGTGGAAAACACTCGGCAATATATAAAAGTATCGATGCAGGTGATACTTGGAAAAATATTTCAATAGAAGATAGTGGTTTTCCTGTCGGAGAAGGTGTTGGAAGAATTGGAATTGCAGTTTATGATGAAAATATAATATATGCAGTTCTTGACAATCAATTTTTTAGAGATTTAGATCCCGCTTCAAATGATGAGGTACTTAATAGAAATTCATTTAAAAGTATGACTAAAGATGAGTTTGAAAAGATTGATGATAAAGATTTAAAATCATTTTTAAGATCAAATCGATTTCCATCTAAATATTCTTTAGAAAAAGTTAAGTCTGAAATTAGTAATGGAAAAATAAAGCCTTCAGATTTATATAAGTATTTAGTTGATGCTAACTCAGAATTATTTAATACGCCAATTATTGGAGCAGAAGTTTATAGAAGCAATAATGGTGGCAAAAATTGGACTAAAACACATAAGTCTTTTTTAGATGGAGTTTACAATACTTATGGTTATTACTTTGGTAAGATTCATGTTGACCCTAGTAATAGTGATAAAATCTACACTTATGGAGTTCCAATAATAACTTCTGATGATGGTGGAAAAACTTTTTATAGAATTGGTAAAGAAAATGTCCATGCTGATCACCATGATCTATGGATTAATCCAAACAAGCCAGGACACCTAATTAATGGAAATGATGGAGGAGTAAATATAACTTATGATGATGGAAAAAACTGGATTAAAAATAATTCAACAAAGGTAGGTCAGTTTTATGCTATAAATGTAGATTATGAAAAACCATATAATGTATATGGTGGCCTACAGGACAATGGAGTTTGGAAAGGACCTCATAATTCAACTGAAAATAAAAGATGGAACATGAATGGAAAATATCCTTGGGAGATGATAATGGGTGGTGATGGAATGGAAATCCAGATAGATAATAGAAATTCCAATACTGTTTATACTGGTTTTCAATTTGGATTTTATTACCGACTTGAATTAGATTCAGGAAAGAGAAAGTTGATTAAACCAGTTCATGAACTAGGAGAGTCCCCTTATCGTTTTAACTGGCAGACACCTATTCTCTTATCTCCTCATAATCAAGATGTTCTATATTTTGGTACAAATCATTTACATAAATCTGAAAATAAAGGTGATAATTGGCAATTGATATCCAGAGATCTTACAAGTGGTGGAAAAAAAGGAAATGTCCCTTATGGAACAATAACTACAATTACTGAATCACCTCTAGTTGAAGGGTTATTGTATGTGGGAAGTGATGACGGTTTAGTACATATTTCAAAAAATGGAGGTAAAACCTGGAAAAATATTTCCCTAAATCTGCCAAAGGATATGTGGGTAAGTAAAGTATACGCATCTTCACATAACGAAAAGACTGTTTATGTATCTTTAAACGGATATAGGTGGGATAATTTCTCTCCTTTTTTATTCAAAAGTGATAACTATGGAAAAACATGGGCTTCAATTAGTTCAAATTTACCAGATTCCCCAATTAATGTAGTGATTGAGGATAATGTTAATAAGAATATTCTTTACATTGGTAATGATCATGGTGTCTATGCTTCTTTAGATTCTGGAATTAATTGGGAACCTTTTAGTAATGGCTTAAATTCTGCATCTGTTCATGATTTGGTTATTCAAAAAGATGAAAACCATCTTTTAGTAGGAACACATGGAAGATCAATTTATCTTTCAGAAATTGAAAAAATTCAAAGTCTTTCGAGTGATATATTAAAATCATCAATGTATGTATACCCAATTAAGTCAATTAAAAAATCTCCTTCATGGGGAGTTAAAAGAAGTATTTGGAGTGAACCTTTTCAGCCAAATCTTGAGTTTTCAATTTTTTCGTCTTCAGAAAAAGAGTATAATCTATCTATTATTGATTCAAATGGTAACAATATTTATACTATTTCGGGCAAATTAGATAGGGGATTAAATTTTATAGATTATAATCTTAAGAATAATCAAAATGGCAATGATGATTTTATAGACAAGGGATTCTATAAGGTTTTAATTATAAGTGATAAAGATAATTTAGAAAAGGAATTTGAAATAAAGTAGTTATTTAACTGTTTATGCTTTAATTTTACTAAATAATTGATGCAGATGAAACTAATGAGTTCCTCTATAGGAAGAAAAGTTTTAATGGCCTTATCTGGCCTTTTTCTTGTTGTGTTTTTAACTCAACATTTTTTCATTAATATTACATCTGTATTTAGCGAGAGTTTATATAACACACTCTCGCATTTCATGGGAAGCAATCCTATAGTTCAATTTCTACTTCAGCCAATTTTAATACTTGGTGTTGTTTTTCATTTTGTTATGGGGTTTTATTTAGAAATACTGAATTCTAAATCAAGAAGAAAAAATTATTCAAAATATTCTGGAAGTGAGAATGCATCTTGGATTTCAAGAAATATGATTTTTAGTGGAGGTGTAATTTTATTATTTCTTGTACTTCATTTTATTGATTTTTGGATTCCTGAAATGAATTATAAGTATGTTGAAGTACTTCCTCAAGATCCAAACAGATATTTTGAAGAACTTGTTCATAAATTTGAAAGTCCATTAAGAACAGTTATCTATTCCATTTCTTTTATTTTTTTAGCACTACATCTTTTACATGGGTTTAGCTCATCATTTAAAACAGTAGGGGTTAATTCTAAATACTATAATTTAATACAAAAGTTTACTTTTCTATTTTCATTATTAATTCCAATAGGATTTATTTTTATTGCAATCTTTCATAACCTAACATCATGAGTAAATTAAATTCAAATATACCTAAAGGGTCATTGTCTGATAAATGGACAAAACATAAGGGTAAGATTAATTTAGTTAGTCCCTCCAATAAAAGAAACATTGATGTTATTGTTGTAGGGACAGGCTTAGCAGGCGCATCAGCCTCTGCCACTTTAGCAGAATTAGGTTATAATGTTAAAGCTTTTTGTTTTCAAGATTCTCCAAGAAGAGCACATTCTATCGCAGCGCAAGGAGGAATTAATGCTTCAAAAAATTATCAGGGAGATGGTGATTCAAATTATAGGCTTTTTTATGATACAATTAAAGGAGGGGATTACAGATCAAGAGAAGCAAACGTTTATAGACTTGCAGAAGTTTCAGGAAACATAATAGATCAATGTGTAGCTCAAGGTGTTCCTTTTGCTCGAGATTATGGGGGCTTACTAGACAACAGATCTTTTGGAGGTGTTCAGGTATCAAGGACTTTTTATGCAAAAGGTCAAACTGGTCAACAACTTTTGTTAGGAGCATACTCTGCTATGAATAGACAAGTTGCTAGGGGCAAAATTAAAATGTATAGTAGGCATGAAATGATGGATATTGTTATTGTCAATGGAAAAGCTAGAGGAATAATTGCAAGAGATTTAGTTACCGGTAAACTTGAAAGACATGCAGCTCATGCAGTTGTTATTGCATCGGGTGGCTATGGAAATATTTTTTTCCTATCTACAAACGCAATGGGCAGTAATGTTTCAGCAGCATGGAAGATTCATAAAAAAGGAGCATATTTTGCAAACCCTTGCTTTACTCAAATTCATCCAACTTGTATTCCGGTGTCAGGAGATTATCAATCTAAATTGACATTAATGTCAGAATCTCTTAGAAATGATGGAAGAATCTGGGTACCAAAAGAAAAATCTGATGCAGAATTAATCAGAAAAGGAGAGTTATCTCCACTTGATTTAGAAGAAGAAAAAAGAGATTATTATCTAGAAAGAAGATATCCTGCATTTGGTAACTTAGTCCCTAGAGATATAGCGTCTAGAGCGGCTAAGGAGAGGTGTGACAAAGGTTTTGGTGTAAATAAAACTGGAGAAGCAGTTTTTCTTGACTTTTCTCATGCTATTGTTAGATATGGAAAAGAAAAGGCAAAAGTTAGTGGATTAGATTCTTCAGACTCGGATTTAATTTATAGACTAGGAAGAGATGTTGTAAAACAGAAATATGGAAATCTCTTTCAAATGTATGAGAAAATTGTAGATGAAGATCCATATAAATTGCCAATGAAAATTTATCCAGCAGTTCATTATACTATGGGTGGGGTTTGGGTTGACTATAATTTGATGACTACAATACCAGGATGTTTTGCGATTGGAGAGGTAAATTTTTCTGATCATGGTGCAAATAGACTTGGAGCTTCTGCTTTAATGCAAGGATTAGCTGATGGTTATTTTGTTCTTCCATATACAATCGGAGACTATCTTTCAGATGAAATTAGTACTGGTGAAATTTCTACTGACTCACCTGAATTTGATAAGAGTGAAAAAGCTATAAATGACCAACTTGATAAATTCATCAGAAATAATGGTATAAATTCTGTGGATTATTATCATAAAAAATTAGGAAAGATAATGTGGGAGAAATGTGGAATGTCTAGGAACAAAAAAGATTTAAAATCAGCAATTAAAGAAATTCAAGAATTAAGAGTAGATTTTCATAAAAATGTAAAAATCCCAGGAAATAAAAATGAGTTTAACGAACAGCTTGCTAAAGCTACAAGAGTTTCAGATTTTCTTGAATTAGGTGAGTTGTTTGCTATAGATGCACTTGAAAGGAATGAGTCTTGTGGTGGACACTTTAGAGAAGAATTCCAAACACCTGATGGAGAAGCAATTCGAGATGATGAAAATTTTAAATTTGTTTCAGCATGGGAATATAATCAAGATCCATCAAATCCAATTCTAAATAAAGAAGATTTAGATTATGAAGAAATTGAAATTAAAACACGATCTTATAAGTAATCATGAAAAATATTTTTTACTTAATTTTATTATTCAGCGTCTTTAATTTGTATTCACAAAATAATTTGTCTAACAGAAAAATTCCATCAGACACAAAAGTTATTACAAATCATTCAACTACAATTTTAGGAAACAAAGTAAATTATTCAGCCCAGATTGGAACGCAACCTATTTGGGATTCAAGTGGAGAAGTAATAGCAACACTTCATTATACTTATTATAAAAGAACAGATATTGATGATAACACTAACAGGCCATTAGTTTTTTCTTTTAATGGCGGTCCAGGTTCAGCGTCAATTTGGATGCATATGGGCTATACAGGTCCTTATAATTTAGTAATAGATGATGAAGGTTATCCAGTCCAGCCTTATGGATATAAATCTAATCCATATTCAATATTAGATGTAGCTGATATAGTTTTTGTAAATCCAATTAATATTGGTTATTCAAGAATTTTAAAGTCTATGACAAAGAAAGAAGCAGCGGATAAATTTTTTGGTGTTAATCAAGATATTGAATATTTAGCTGAATGGATAAGTACTTTTGTTACACGATCTTCAAGATGGAAATCACCTAAATATCTTGTAGGTGAGAGTTATGGTGGTGTAAGGGTAATGGGACTAGCACATGAATTACAACAAAATCAATGGTTATACTTAAATGGAGTTGTTTTAGTTTCTCCAGCAGATTATGAATTGAGGTATGAATCAGGAGGTATTATTCTTCCTACTGTTGATTTTCCATACTTTACTGCAACTGCATGGTATCACAATAAACTTAATGATAATCTTCAAAAAATGAGCTTAGATGAAGTTATTAAAATCTCAAGTGATTTTGCTTATAATGAATTACTTCCATCACTCGCAAAAGGGGGTTCAATTGATAATGATAAGAAAAATAAAATTGCAAAAAAAATTGAAACTTTAACCAGTATAAAGTATAATGAAGTAATAAAAAATAATTTAATTATTTCAACTAGCTTTTTTTGGAAAGAACTTTTAAGAGATGAAGGTTTTACAATTGGTAGATTAGATTCAAGATATAAGGGTATTGACAGTAAAGATTCTGGAAATTATCCAGAGTATTCTCCCGAAATTAGTGCTTGGGATCATGCATTTACTCCAGCTATAAACTCCTATATTAAGGAAGTATTAAATTTTGAAACAGATGTTAAATATAATACCTGGGCTAGAGGAGACTTATCAGTTCGTCCATGGAATTCTGATGATATTAGAATTAGAAGAAATTTTAGAGAAGCAATTGCTGAAAACCCATTTTTAAATGTATTAACACAGTCAGGCTACTATGATGGTGCGACTACTTTCTCTGCTGCACAATACACAATTCAACAGGTTGATCCATCAGGTAAACTAAAAGATAGATTTACATTTAAAGGATATGAAAGTGGTCATATGATGTATCTTAGAAGAGAAGATTTAAAAAAATCAAATCAAGATTTGAGAGAATTTATATTAAAGACAATAACAACAAATAAATCTGCAAAATATTAACATGAAACTTTTTCTTAAAATATGGAGACAGTCTAATGGAGACTCTCAAGGAAGTTTTCAAAATTATGAAATTGAAGATATCACACCTGATATGTCTTTTCTTGAGATGATGGATGTTCTTAATGAAAAACTGATTATTGAAGAAATAGATCCAATAGCTTTTGATCATGATTGTAGAGAAGGTATCTGTGGTAGCTGTTCTATGTTTATTAATGGTAGAGCCCATGGTCCTGATACTGGAATCACAACATGTCAACTTCACATGAGAAAATTTAAAGATGGAGACTCAATAGTTATTGAGCCATTTAGGGCAAATTCATTTCCAGTTATTAAAGACTTAGTTGTAGACAGAACTTCTTTTGATAGAATTCAACATTCTGGAGGCTATATTAGTATTAATACATCAGGTAACACCCAAGATGCCAACACAATTCCTATAAGAAAAGAAGATGCAGATAATGCATTTGACGCAGCAACCTGTATAGGGTGTGGTGCATGTGTTGCAACATGTAAAAATGCATCTGCAATGTTATTCGTATCTGCTAAGGTTTCTCAATTTTCATATTTACCTCAAGGACAGGTTGAAGCTAAAGAAAGAGTACTTAATATGGTTAAACAGATGGATGAAGAAGGCTTTGGTAATTGTACCAACACGGGTGCATGTGAGGTTGAATGTCCAAAAGGAATTTCAATTACAAATATTGCTAGAATGAATAATGAATACTTAAAAGCTAAGTTATAGTCTATTTAGACTCTAGAATCATCTGAATAAAGGTTCCAATAGTTCCTCTTCCTAACCATCTTCCCACTACAACCATATTTTCATCTGGAATTATTACGATATAGTTGCCACCAAATCCTGCACCGTAGTAAACATTAGTTGGAACATTTTTCCAATCTGAAGTAGCATAATCTTCTCCTTTTTCAGAATTAATCCACCACATAAAACCATATTCAGGATTAGTCTCTGAAGGGGTGATTGATTTTTTTATCCAATCTTTAGAAATAATTCTTTTACCGTTCCAGATACCATTATTTAAATATAAGAGCCCAAATCTTGCATGGTCTTCGGAATTAATAAAAACTCCACCACCATTATGCCCTCCTCCTGAAACTGATTGTACCATTAAACCATCAAGATTTACCCATGAATTTTCATAACCATACCACCTCCAACTATCAGAAGCATCAATTGGATCCATTATATAGTTTTTAAGAACCTTCGGTAAAGATTTTCTGTAGACTTGAAGCATTGAATATGCCAACACATTAACTCTAACATCGTTATATTTATAATAAGTGCCTGGTTCCCTTTGTGTTTCTGTTCTCCAATCATCTAAATTTTTTCTTCGATCAGGCCTGTCTTCCCAGTGATTAATACCAAAAAGATTTCCATGCCAATCGGATGATTGATTTAGAAGGTGTTCCCATGAAATTTTACTATTCAAATTACCATCAAAAGTTTTATCCCATACATAATCAGAAACAATATCCTTTTCAGATTTTATTAAATTTTTATCAATTGCAACTCCAGTAATAGCAGAAAGATAGCTTTTTGTAACACTAAAAGTCATATCAACCCTCTTGGTGTCGCCCCATGATGCTATAACATATCCATTTTTAATTATAAGTCCATTGGATTCGCCTCTTTTTTTAGTAGGGCCTTTAATGGTATGGTATGGTTCAGATGAAAACCCTTTTAATATTTCAACTCTTAGATCCTTATTTCCATTATTTTGATTTTTAATTACAAAATCAATTGCTTTATTAATTTTTCTTGAATCATAATTAAAAAACTCTGGAGATTTAGTTTCCCAATTTCCTTTTGCTGGAAAGTATGAGTTTTGTGCATTGACATTTAAAAAGAATAAAATAGATAAGATTGATAAAATATTTTTCATTTTTTTAGTTTATAGAATCCTTAACAAAAAGAATTTGATTAAGATTGAAAGTTTCATTAAGATCCCAGTTAGCCCTCACTTCGAGTTCTTTAGAAAAATAATAAACACTTTCAGGTTTGACTTTTTTAAGATAATTTCCAGTATCCCATTTATCATTATTATTAACGTCTTCTATTAATCTAAATGTATATTTTCCAGGTCTAACATAGTCAAAGTTATATGTGGTATCTAGATTTACATTTTTAAACTCTCGAACTATATCTCCATTACTATCAATCATATGAAGAATAAACTTAAACTCACTGTTCCTAATGACATCGAGATAAACGTTTCCGTAATCTTCTAATGTTTGACTAACGACATTATATTGTAATGTGTCATTAGATACACCTCTAATATCTTTAATTGCTTCAGGTAAAATAAATACTTTATAATTATCAGAAGGTGATACTTCAAATTCTATTTCAATTTGATCTAGATTATCATTAATTGAAGTAGTAAAAGGAATAATTAAAGAATCAATATCTCTAATAGTGATAAGAGAATCTTCAATTTTTTTTAAAGGAATATTTGAAGAGAGTTTAAATGTTTCTTTAAGATGTATAACATTGGAAGTTTTAGGATTGATACTTAAAGAATCAATTAGTGTATCTTTTGCCCTATCAAACTTAACTGTTACAAGCTTGGTAGTATCCTTCTCAATAAGATTAAAATTCAGAGAATCAAAGCTATTTTTAGACAACCAAAAAATAAGGGTGTCACTCTCTCTTTCTTTAGTGTAAGTATACTGAACACTATCAGGTATTGAAGATTCAATTTTAATATTTTTTAAATCAAGTTTTCCGTAGTAACCAAACCCTATTTTTTCACTGTTAATGAAATGAGGCTTATCCCATATTAAAGATGTTTCTTCTTTAAATAATTTAAAATTAATGATCGAATCTTGAGGAAGAGTAATTAGAGAATCAATGAATCCAATCTTGTCATAAAATGGATCAAAAAAGTAATTGTTGTCAATATCTTTAATTGCTACTATTAAGTATTTTCCTTCTTTAATATTTTTAAATTGATAAGAAGTAGAGTCTAATTAATTTGAAATATAAGTAGGACGACTATTAAAAATTATTGAATCATTAAAAACAGAATCAATTCTGTAAAGATGAATTGAAATATAATTATCAGTATCTATATCAAAAGCATCAGATATATTACCTCTAACATATAAAGAATCAATTGTTTCTCCGGTAGAAAAAGTATAACTAAAGAAAGTTAGGGGGTTACCTTCATTGTTGTCTTTAATGCTGTTTCCAAAATTAATTGAATAAGTAGTTTCAGTTTCTAAGCTATCTATAAATTCCAGAAAAACTTTTTTAGTCACACCACTTAGAGGTTTAACTTTATAGGAACTCTTATCAATAGGAGGGGAAATAATTAATTGCTCCTCTACTTTATCTAATTTAACAAATTCATCAAATGTTAGTCTAATTTCTTTAGAGTCAAAGTTTGTTGAATTAATTTTTGGGCTTGCATTAATAAGAACTGGTGGAATACTATCAACTGGTCCTCCAGTTGGAGAACCACGCTTAGCACATCCACTAATTACTACTATTGATAAAACTGTGTATATTAATTTTTTCATTGTATCAATTCATTACAAATTAACGTATTTAAAA
>Ga0115557_1001949_pt1 | contig 14039 bp, 8 predicted proteins | sample COGITO_mtgs_1104_FD_87280 | JGI IMG/M metagenome (GOLD analysis project Ga0115557, IMG submission 87280) | Pelagic marine microbial communities from North Sea - COGITO_mtgs_110421 | ecosystem: Environmental > Aquatic > Marine > Epipelagic | place: Germany:Helgoland, sampling site Kabeltonne...
CTCCTCCAGCCTGAAACGGTACCTCTTAAACGACCACCTCTTCCTCGACTCCTTCATAATCCTCCTCTCCACAATGGTCTCCCGCGCTCGTACCCTCTCCGACCGTATCCCCGGGTGTCGATTCCTCGGTCTAATGACCAGCTCGGAGAATAATTACTTCCAAGATACTTTCACGTCCCTTGGCGTAACTCCAACCGAGCGGTCAGCGTACAAAATGGAGAAGGTGGCAGAGGATTTCATAAACATAATGAAGGAGGCAGTAGTCACTGGTAGTTTATCGTGCTGTCTAGCTGTCCTATGCGTTTGTGAATGGTCGTACCTTGAATGGGGTACAATCGCATCTGCAAAAAGTAAAGTAAAAGATCAACCAAATCTTCAAGGTTGGATTGATCTCCACAGCGGTGAGTATTTCGAGTCCGTCGTTGGGTACTTAAGGGGACTGCTCGATGAGGAGGAAAACGTCATCGGAGAAGAGGAGAGAGCGAAGGTTGAGGATCTGTTCAAAAGGACGGTTGACCTTGAGGTCGAGTTTTTCGATATGTCCATGCGTGAGAGTGAGTGAGAGTTATTAGTGGAATGAAGTAAAATAATTAAAACATTCCAGTTATTAAGCGGGGAAAAAGGGGGGGGGGGATCGGGGGTTTCATTTCTCTTCTTAAGGCATCCAAGCATCGAAGCATCGAAGCATCGAAAAAGCGCGCAGCCAGGTCATCGTACTTGGGCACTTACTTGGGCGCTGATTTCTCATCATCGCCCTTAGTCTCCTCTTTGGCTTCCTCCTCCTCCTCCTAAGTCTCGGGTCGGAGGTGCCTGGGGTGCGAGGGGAGCCTGAGGGGCTGGAGGGACGTACACTACTCGTACACTACTTCAGGCTCGACACTGACAGTAGGCGGAGGGTCGTCTTCAATTTGATTTTGCCATTCTTCATTCTTCCATTTTGCCCCCTTTTTTTTTGATTTTGGATTTTTTTCAAAACTTGTCAAAGAAGTTGAAAGATCCATTAACACCTCTACTAATAACTACGCGTTTATAAACCTCGATTATCAGAAACCATCGGTACTATACGCAACCGTCGCATCTTACTTGCTTGCTTCTACGTCTCTTCCCTTCTGACGACGGCTCTCTGTTCGATTCATCTCTTTGATTTCAGCCCCCTTCTTGGCTGGTGCCTGGCCTTCTTGTCGAGTTCGTTCGTATCCTGTGCCATCTACGGGTTGTTGCTAGAGAGCGATTGCAGGACTTGCTGAGTCGTGGAAGATTGGAGAGAGAAAAGGAGAGTAAAAGATGGTTGCTAGGAGGAGCAGGAGAGGGGGGGCTCGCCAAGGCCAAGGCCAAGGTCAAGGCAGAGAAGATGGCGATAATGACAATGACGTCCCCCCTCTATCGCCGTATGTAGAGCGTACTGCGGTTCCTAGCCCTACATCGACAGACGAGAACGTCTCGGACGAGGATGATGAGGGGGGGGAACACGAACCCTTATCCCCGGAAAAGTTTCACACCAGGCAAAGAGAGGGGAGTGGGGGGAACGGAAGAGTTCTTGCAATAGTTGCTTTCGCAATTATTTCGGTGGTGATCGCTATGAGTGTGAAAGGGGGTGTCATGATGACGACAACAACCAGGACAACACCTACATCATCGGCATCGACAAGTAAGGGAAACAGAGCAACTGAAACTAAGAAACAACTTCCTCCTGGATTCCTTAAGAACACGGATACTTCGGCTGCCTTCTTGACGAAAGTAACTCAGACTCAAAAGCCACCGGTAAATGTCAGCACTGGCGGTCTCGTTTCTTCCGACGTTGTTTCGCCTTGCTTCGTCCTCCTCTCGGCTAAAAATGAGGCGTTCGAGGTTGCTGCCAACACCTACAACTTTGTGTTTGGAGAGTACATCAACCCGCAGCTGTCGGGATCGAGTTTCTGGGACAACAGAGAGCCTGCCCCAAGCGATCCGGCAGCCGTGCAGATGATGTTACACAGCATCAATAATGTCTGCAAGGCCAAGAAGAGGTGCAACATTGGCATGGGACAGTTTTATGTCGGCGCTGAGACAGAGAGGAATGGACTGATTGTTTATAACGTTGACTTGGCTACTGGGGGATGGAGAGAAGTGATAGTCGGGGGAGCAGGAGGGGGTTGGATGCAGACAATGGAGGATATTGTAAGCATGTAACTAATATGAACGAATGTGAGACTTTACCCTACAACAACAACAACAACAGCAACAACAACAACAACAACATTCATAAGTCATGCAAAACAATCGCATCTTTCAGTCTCTGGTAATCCTGCATTCGCATACTATCTTCTTATTATTAGTTTTGGTGCACTTGCCTGCCCCCTCGTTAATTTCATTGCTACGATCTGCATTCAGATCAGTCTGATGATGCTTTGTCATGCTTCTCGTGCTTCTCGTGCTTCTCGTGCTTCTCGTGCTTCTCGTGCTTCTCGTGCTTCTCGTGCTTCTCTTCTATAGCATACTGCAGGGCCTTAGCTCTCAGGGCCGCCTGCGCTGCAGAGATTACATCCTCCTTATCACCTCCTACAGTACTCCTACCGTACCGCGCAGATGGGTTGATAGATGCTGCCCTATTATGTGGGTTGATTGATGCGGCCCTGTGTGGGTTAATTGATACCTTCCGCTTTTCGTTCATGTCCATTCGCGCCTGTTTGGCGTTTTTCTGAGCGAGTTTCAGTTGGACCTGGGAATTTTTCAGGTCCGCTTCCTTTTCTTGAAGTGCTCTGGTTAATTTTTTTATCTGCTCATCTTTATGTTCGTTCTCTTCTCGCATTTGCGAATTCGCTTTAGACAGCAGCTCCATTTCACGGCGTCTCTCGTCCTCGTCTTCGTCGTCGCCTTCGTAAACTACGCCTGGCAGTAATGATGTCGATTCTTGGTCAATTTTGGGTGAAGATCCTTGAATCAGTAAGCCAGTGCTACAAAATGGTGATGTGATGTGATGTGATGTGATGTGATGTGATGTGATGTGATGTGATGTGATGTGATGTGATGTGATGTGATATTGTTAATATCGAGAGAGAAATGCAAATGCAGCACAAATACGTCCTCCCTCAAAAGTCTCTCTCTAGAGGTACTTACCTCTGTCTCCTTCCTTTATTATCCTTCGCGGAGTCTGTGATTGTAGAGGCACGCGCAAAATCTCTCGAAGATGCAGCTCTTTTAGCAAGCACACGATTGTTGACAGGTGATTGAATAACATCGGAGTTGACAGGGAGCTGTGAGGTGAGACGTTTGCTCATCATCTTCTTCAAATGCTCGCCCCGCCTACCCAGACTGTCCTTCCTCGCGGCGGTCACAGTTCCCGTGGGTGGTGCGGTTTCATCTTTGGTTGAGTTAACTCTTTCATCTTGGGCGTCGATACTGCTGCTTTGACTGTGCTTTCGTCTACCAGCTGAACGTTGCTCTTCGAACAGGTGTGTACTGTACTGTTTTCCCATCTTTCTCCTGTGTGTTGCTGCGACCTGAGGGTCAGAACCTTCTTGCAGCTGACTCGCAAAAACCTCTCTGTGCACGTCCGCGTCGAGACGGACGATAATCTCCTCAAAACTAGGGCGACGGTTAGGGTCATTATTCCAGCAATCGGTGATTAGTGACTTTAAACTAGGAAACACAAAGTTGGGAATGTCTGGGCGGAAGTTCTGGATGGCCACGGCCTTTGTCAAATTCAGCGGCGTCAAGTTGTTCCCATCATGCAGCTTCTTGTATTTCTCGTTGAATACATCGAAGATGTTATCAGCCAAAACGAGCATTTCTGTCAGGGTAATCGCGTAAGAATAAATATCAATGCGCTCATCGTAGCGCTCACCGCGGAGCATTTCTGGAGCCATGTAAACCGGACTGCCAACCTGAGTCATGGTTGCCTCGCTATCAAGGGATCTTGCCTCACCAAAATCAGTCAACTTCACACCGTAAGTGGTGGTGACAAGCATATTGTCGGGCTTGAGATCGCGATGAATTATGCATTCGTGCCAGTTATCTTCCCTCTCGCTGTAGTACGTTGACTGGTGCAGGTAGTTGCACCCATTAGCCGCGTCTTTTGCCATAGATAGCTTGGGGTGCTGCCAAGACAAGTGGAGACGCTCGTTATGCAAAAAATTTGCGAGAGGGCCGTTCTCTACCAGTTCAAGAACGATGCCCATTAGGTACTCGTCCCAGCACGCACCGATGAACATTACGATGCAGTCGTGCTGAAGGCCCTTCATTAGAAGTATCTCAGCACGCGTTCGTTCCAGTTGAGCCTCGTTAATGTCACGTATCACTTTCACCGCAACATAGATTCCCTCATATTTGGCCTTGAAAACTTCGCCGTAAGCGCCCTTTCCAAGGAGCTCTTCCATTTGAATATCTTCGCTTTCAATGAGAACCTCCTGCAGTTCATCATCGATTTCATCGTTGCGGCACTCCATCACCTGACGAATAATTTGTAATTGCTCGTCGGTGAATTTGCTCTTGATGAGCGCATCTTCTGCCTCGTGTCTTTTCCGCGCCAGCACCCAACATCGATGAAATAGAATCCGATAGTGCAACTCTACGTAACGGCTCACGTAAAGAGCAAGAAAGACGTATGCAGCGTAGAATGGGATGATTTCCATGGGGGATTTCTTTTGTGGGCAAATATTGAACTTCACCTCTTCGTTTCTGTCATCGATTCTGTCATCGATTCTGTCATCGATTCTGTCATCGATTCTGTCATCGATTCTGTCATCGATTCTGTCATCGATAAAGACAAAAACTGTAAATATCACAAAGTGAACAATGACAAAAAACAATTTACGAAACCAAACAGTCCCGGCGACAAAAATCCATATAAGTGAGAGAACTTGGGAGTATGCGATCGACGTGTACGTATTCAACGCTTTCCCTGCCCCAAACGTTAGATCGCCTAACACCCCGATACTGCCCACAAAAACAGTAAAAGTGAGCGCCCACTCCACGAAAATAAAGCCTCGCTCGATGCTCTGTCTGGTTGTCAAGCCAAGACTAATCAACAGGATGAAAATCAGACAGAGTCTTGTGGCGGATAAGTCTCTAGTTTTCATGCTATATACCTCGTTGGCTACCAAAGCAACTATTATAAACGCCAACGTCGTGCGAGCGTACAGTATGTGCACGTAGAGGTAGTAAAATCCGAACTGTTTTTCTAGAATTGGATCGTTGAATGTCACATAAGGTGTGAGGGAGTGTGTCAAAAGAGGGGAATGTACATCTTCGAAGAGCCAGGAGCGGACAACACTTGCAAGTCGAATTGAGACCTTGCTCGTGACTCCGCCTATGTCTTCTCCTACGTGGAAGTTATTGCTGTCAAAAAAAACCTCTCCTGGGCCACTTCCCCTGCCAAAACCAATGGGACCAGCTGATGTGCTCAAGTTTGAAGTGCTTGCCCACGACCCCTCGCGAAATGACGAGGTGCTGCTTTTAGGTTTTATAGATCTTTCTTTGAAACTAGTGCTATCGCGGCGGATGACAACGTGTTTGCGTCGAACAAACACAAACACATTCTCCCTTAGCCAAGTCAATAACTTCCAACGTTCCTCCTTCGCACTCAGAAAATTGTGCTTGTCTTGAACGTCGAGAGACAAGTGGAATAAATAGCTACACAGAAGCAAGAATAGCAAGAGTGCGAGTAACAATGCGGTAAAGAGCGAAGCATTCGAGAGCTCCATTGTGTTTATGTCTGTCTTCGTTGCAGAAGAAGAAAAATTGAAAGGAGAGCAAAATGTGAAGAAATATCAGATGGTAGAGTTACTGTAGAAGTAGTAGGTTGTTTCCGATATTCTGGCTGTGGTTGGGTTTTTGCTTGTTGAGTAGAGAGTTAGAGGAAGTTAAAAAAGTTCGGGGTTGGCCTTTCCCGGATGGGAAATTTAATACCCAGTTGTACCGGCAGAGCTGATATGCCTTTCGAGTAAGACTGAGTATGCGATATGCGGCTGGCTGGTCATTCTTTCTTTTGTCTCCCTGCAAAATGTATGTATGGCTACTTTCCAAGAAAACTGAAAACAGGATTTTTAAGGGAAGGATCTAGAAAGGACGAAGGTCGAGAGGGCGAAGGCGCAGCAGATGGAAAAATTAAGTAAGATAAATAAAGTGAAAATGACCCCCACAAATGTGTGCGAACAATGAAAAGCGCCCATAGTAATGCTTCGCCATCCTGGTTGATCCGCTCCGATAGGAAATCACCACAGCAAAAGAGTGTGCCAACCTCTACAATACAAAAAAATGCTTTTTTTCCCACTTTTTCTGATGCAACAGTGACATGCGACGACCCTCTCCGGAGATGTTACTCTCCCAGACGAAGCGATTCGCCCAGAAATAGTGATTCGCCACGTAACAGCAATATCGTTGGCAGGGCATCACCTAAGACAACGCCGAGCAGGAAAGGACGAGGAGGCCAACAACATGGCAGCCCCAGGAACAGCCCAGGTTTTCCAAGTCGGAGAAGTCTCATGGTTCCTAAGATCTATGAATATGTATCACCGGAGGGGCGCAATAACGCTCGTAGCAACCGCAGAACTAAAGCGTCCGCAAGCTCGCAGCTAGGCAGCAATAATCAACCTCACGTTGAGAGACAAAAGCCTCCCAACCTCTGGTCTGCTGTTGCTCGCTCTCTTTATGAAGGTGTCGGTATCAATCATCGGGCTGATTCTGCTGACGAGGATTTGGCATCTCTTGACCGTATTGAAGATCTAATTCGAAAATTGCGGGAATTGGAAGAGAATGAGAGGATGGTCAAGGATAGAGTTGCAGAAGATAAAACAAATCCGAGTGGTGACAACAATGACAAGAAGAAAAAGAGGAAATTGTCCATTAGCAAGCTTAACCCATTCAAGTTCAAGCCAAAGAAGGGACCGAAGAAGAACGACGCCAACGACAGCACTCGATCCTCCTTTTCCGAGGGTACCAACGTCAAAAATGAGAATCTCTACAGCAGCTTCAATGGTTTTTCCCGTAACAAGCGCGCAGAAAGCACGTCAGGAGAGCGCAAGGGCGATCATGAGATAGTGAAAGGCATCTTTCGGCGCGGGAATATCATCCGAAACTCAGACTTTATTAGCTTGGGTGGAGTGGGGCTGGACAACGACGACGACAATTCTGATGAGGATAATGCCAAGCGCGGCTTTTTCAGGAAGAAGCGAAAGTCCAAGACCAAAGAATTTTTCTATAACTGCGATGACGATGAAGGGATCGAGTTCACTGATTTTTCACCGAAGCAAGTGGGAGAAGCAAAAACTAACTCGATCGACTCACTCAAACGTGCTCATTTGCTACCGAGCCAGAACTCTCTCAGAAGTAACAACAGCGCTGACTGGCTTGGTGAGGAGCGAGAGATCAGAAGGAGCTGTAGTAGACTTTTCGAAAGCGAAGTCGATAGCGAGTGCAATGGCGATGATGCGGTCAGCGCGCGCGAGTTGATGGTTGACAGTGGCGAGGACGACTACGATTTTTACGAGGAGGAGGACCCGGAGATTCTTCGTACTGCGGACATTAGTGGTGGGAGGAGGCCATCTCATGACAGCTTTTTCACGTCAATCCCAGTAGGACAACTAGAGCAGCAGGGTGATGGGGATGAAGGTAGAGAAAGTGACGAAGCAGAAGAAGAAGAAGGGGGCTATTCTCCAGACGACGTCCAACGTCAAACGAGAGATGCAGGGCCGAGTATCCTAGACGCATCGAACTCATATTTTGCTCCCCTCCCAACCATAGACAATTACAACGGCGCAATCGATGAGCTGCCAAGGGGAAGCAGTGAGACTGCCAGGGACGTCATCGTTAGGGAGTTGGCCAGTGCGGCCAATGATGATAACTCAGCCAGGGCGAGGACGAGAACAACATCCGCGGCATCTTCGGAATCCCACTTTGTGCAAGCTATGCTAAAGATGTATCCCGCGAGTGCAGCTGCATTCATCCGAGCGATGACAATATGCGGTTTTGGAAGTCTGATATTCCACCTTCACACAATGATTTGGTGGGCAACATCCTCATCAGGGAGGAACGTTTTCCATTGTTTTTTGCTGGAAGGGGGATATGTGCGAAGCTGCGTCGAGGGGAGTCTTGAAGGTGTAAAGCTGGCAGATTTTGTACTCGGGCCTCAACCTCTCTCCCCTGAAGCCCACGTCCGTTGGTTGTGGCTGGCGCTTCAAATTATGGTCGCCCTCATGAAGTTGCCGTTTCGCATCAACACCATGCAAAAACTGCAGCCTCTTTACCGCAATACTGGGCTAAACGTTAGTGAAGCTAGGGAACGCCTGAAGTCAATCATCACTGGACGAGGTTTTAAGATCCACGCTTTCTTGGGGAGAATCAACCAAATTTTGGGTCTTGTCGGGCTGTTCTTTTATTTCGGAGAAAACTTTATTGTCAAGAAATTGGTTGAGACAGGATTTTTGCCGGACGTTGTTCCCCCACCGCCTCCGTCGGCCTCACTGGTGAGCACCCAGGCGTTGATGGATGTGAACTGTGCAAATTTACTCGTAGCAGTGCTTAGAAGTGTTCTCGCGATTGCCGTGCTCAAGACCCATGCTGATCGTGAGCGTCGAAGAAGGGCGAGACGGGCCGTTGCAGAGCGAAGGAGAGGCTTGTTGGAGGCTGAGATGGACGCGCTGAAGAAGGAGACATGGTGGGGGCGAGATAACAGCACTGAAGATCTGAATGGAACCAATTCTGTCGACAGCACGTCGTCATCATCAGCTAGGATCCGACCTTCGCGACCGCTCTGCAGCATCTGCTTAGAAAGGTTCAGTACTGGAGACGAAATTTGGATCTTGCCTTGTGACGAGCGTCACATATTCCACGGCGAATGCATAAAATCTTGGCTCCGGAAAAACAACAGCTGCCCCCTTTGTCAGAAGAACGTCGTTCAGGAAAAAATGGACGAAGATGTCGACGATGATGTTGACGTCTCGTTCAGTGCGTAATTAGCGCATCTTTAGGTAACTCGGGGAGATAATAAACGTAATTTGAGAGTAGAGAGATAATTTTGGAGGTTAATAAACCTTTGCAGCTTGCAGCTCTTAAACCTTTGCAGCTCTTATATCTCATTGTTATTAACCACCGTACTGCCCCACGAATTTATGTCATCATCCGAGGCGTCCATAAAGTTCTCACACCCCGTGTAGGTATTGTTCTCAATAATGTTATCGACAGGTGTGCAAAGCCGGTCTTCTTCGCTCAAGCTCACCATCTCAGGGTAGCGCTCTTTCCATTCACTACCCAAATCGCCCGCTAACAATTCGTTCACCTCTGCCAGATATGTGCCATTGTTCAAGCAGGCGGCGTTCTCCCAATTCATTCCGCGGTTATCAAAGTGAATAGCGAGGCTGTTGTTGGAGAAGTGGTTGTTGGAGAAGTGGTTGTCACGTCCGCCTCCTAGGAGCACACCAGTGTCGCAGTTTTCAAAAGTGTTGTTGTCAAACAGCCAGCCTGACATTTGGTCATCGAGATATGCACCAGAAACTCCACCCCCGCACCCTTGAACCGATCGTCCCTCAATCTTGCACTTGATGTTGCTAAAAGTGTTAAGGGTGGCAACATTTCCCCTGTTCGTCCAGGCTCCTGACTGACCGCATGAATAGAATCCGCCCGTATCGCTGGCCTCGTATGCACAGTTTTCGAATGTATTTCCCGTGAATTTCGTCTCGACGGTAAAGTGAGTGTTCCCTCCCCCGGTGGCGCAATTATGAGGGCCGTCTGAAACATGATTTCCGATGTACTCGTTAGCGTATCCCCCGAATTCCAGCCCGGGCATATACGTCCTCTTCCACAACGCATTTCTAGACATGGTATTATTCTCAACCCTGTTGTGTCCTCCAGAAAAATTCGCGGGATCCCCGCCAAGTGCCCGAACTCCGACACAGCCTGTGTTCCTTGTCTCACTGTTAATCAGCACATAATTATCGCCGTCGATGCTGATTCCATCGTGACCACAATTGACAACTTTCACGTTATCTACCGTGACATTTGTAACACCTAGCGCGTTAAGGCAAATCTCCCTGGCGCCGGTGATCACCAAATTTCTAAAGACGGCGTTCTTCGCATTAGATGAATCCATCGCAACCTTATCGGCGGTCATACTAGCGGCGTCGATGTCGCTGTCTTTCCAGGTATTGAACGGGACAGGAGGGTAAAATGTCAACTTTCCTGTGGTTAAATCGATATGGTACTCATTAATCTGGTCAACTTCACGAAGTAAATTCACTCCATAAAACCGGGCATCGTCCCCGACGTACCCATAACTCACAGAACCTTCCGGAACACGCAAGGTGATCCCCTGTTGCGTGTCATCAACTGCCACGCTATCGATTTTTAGGTATTCATCCGTCCAGTCAAAAGAGGTGTAAGAGTGGATCCAGGGATCACTCTCTGAAGCCCAGTCGTTATCAATTATTCTTTGGACCAGATCGGGTTGTGTTGAACTGAGGATTGTAAGGCTTGTGTTGTCCCCATTGGCTTGAGTTCCGTTGTCAATGTTCACCCACTCCCAGGTATTATTTTCAACATCAATGTTAGGATAGCGAGCAAGAGTCATAATCTCGTCGTTGAAAATGAGGTCTGTCTTGTTGTGCTGACAGTCACTCACGGCTCCACCAGTTACCATCGTCCCCAAATCATCGGCTGTGAAATTGTAATCATACAAGTTTACTGAGATCAATTTTTCACTTTCCTGGATCCATGCTGAATTGGGAATAGATTTGGCCCCTGAGATAATGCTTGGCTCGTCACCGACGCCTTCGAACACTATGGATGATGAATCGCATAGATTGCTGATCACAATGGACTCGTAAGTCCCAGGGTGGAGGCGGATTGTGTGAGAGGATGAAGAACAATCGGCCAGCATTTTGTTGGCTTGCGACAAGTCAGCATTGTTGTGGACTTCAAATATAATTGCTGACGCTCTAAAGAGCATGCTATACAAGAAGAATGTGAGTTTCATTTTTACAATTATTCGTGTAGGTGACAAGTTGTGGGAGTTTGTTTGTTTGGGAACTCGTCAAAAACTTTCGTCCCGTGCCTGTGCACATGTCGGTCTGCAATAATACAAAAAAGAATCAAAGAAAAAAAATCTGGCACATCCTCTCCTCTCTACTATTAAACATCGGCGAATAGACCATCGCTCGCACAGCTACCATAACTTTTTACACTACTAGGCGTTGATTGTGTTTGATTCAGGATTCTCGCAGACAGTAGTGTCTTTGGCGTCAGAGTTGTGGGTGCATGGACATCGTAATTATACTGGGGAGTCTTCAATTTTCTTCGAGTCTTTTTTTTTGAAGTAGATGATATTGTCACCCCCCCCCCCTCCTTCAAGCTGGGTGACATAATGGGAGACCTAAACTTCGCTTCTGCAGTCTCGAGGGGACTGAATGTGCTTGATATCACACCCTTCTTAATGTTGAAAGTTGCAGCATTGAGGTTGTTAGTATCATTCCGCGTCTTAGATGTTGAAATCGAATTCATTGTATCACTCCTGAGCTGTTCTTCAATCACTCTGTCATTCTCGCTCTTGCTATGGCAACAGCACCGAAAAATCAAGGGTGGCGGCAAAGCCTGTTTTCCTTCGAGAACAATCAGAACATTGCAAAAGTCAAAGAAAAAGTGAATGCGCGACAATTTTTTGGGGTATCCGCTGTCATTGTTCTCGCCAAGATTACATTGGTCATCTTTCACACCGTCGTATTCAGGGGCACAGTCGTACTCGGGCATTTTGCCCACAGGTGACCAAACAGGGTTACTACAACTACTGGTGTTGTTCATAATTTTGGCAGGGTTGAATACGGCGGAAAAGAGGACAGATGCGACAGCCATTTCCGCTATAATCAATACCTTTAGCCTTTGTTCTTTGTCGTTTTTGCCTTCTACAAGGTCGTCTTCTTCATCCATTTCATTGGTAAAAACAATATTTTGAATTGTCATCATGATGACAACCACCTTAATAATAATCAGCTTCAACCACACATTCCATCCCTCGAGAAGATCCTGGACCTTATTAATTAATATCACCACCGCTCCTATACTAACAAGCAAGGACACAACCCCAGCAACTTCTGCCCCAATTTCCATTCCCTTGACAATTCTGGTAGTCACCTCTGACGTCTCACCGATGGGATGACACGCCTTTAAAATCGCGACACTAGGCCGAACAAAGCATGCCTGTAAACACATGAGTCTCAGACTTCCAAAACTGCACTTGGCAACATTGCCTCCGTCGCCGCCGCCGCACGGGTTTTTACGGATGCTCCTCATCTCCATCTCCATCTCCATCTCTGCCTCCACGCTTTGAGCACCCCCCACAGAGAGAGTCACGAGCGAGAAGAAGACGTATAGAAGCTGGCATTCAAGAATCGTCCCGAATATCGGCAATGACGGTCGGTGAGAGAGACAAACATTCAAAAGGGATATCGTCAAGGGGAAGAACGCAATTCGGAGACAGAGGCGAAGAAGAGAGGGAAGTTGATAATGAGAATTGATTAGGTGTAGAGCTTTTAAGAAAGACACAACGGGGGGAACTGCGGTGAAAAGGAGGAGGGGGATAATAATTGTTATCATCCTTCCTCCTGTACCCTTTGAATCTTTGGTTTTGAAAAAAGATTTTTAGATCATCCTTCGAAGATCCTTCCTTCCTCTCTATATCCCGACGAACGAAGTTATCACCTGTCTTGAAGCTCAAAACACTCAATCCTCTGAACTTATGGCTAGTTTTCAACTCGCCATCTCTCAAAATGTCACTGCTTCCATTGCCAAAGTAAGAAGTGATTCTTCACCGGAGAATTACTGCTTTGCAACTTGGGATACGGAGAGTTCTCTATCTATTACTGGTGTTGGAACTGGAACTGTGGACGATATGGTTTCGCAGTTTCCCCCAAACGATGTGGCCTATGCTCTTTACAGGAAGGAATTCACCCACGAACTCCAGGGTGAAGTCGCCCCAAAGACAACAAAGTTCATTTATGTTAGCTGGTTTCCGCAAGGGGTGCCATTGAAGAGGAAAATGAGGGTCGGTACGGTTGAGGGTCAGATCAGAAACGCCTTCCATCCCTACAACTGTGATGTTGGCGCTGACTCCCAAGCCGAAATTAATGACAAAGTTGTCAATGACTTGCTGCTGCAAGTTACAATGAAGAACACAAATATCGGCGTGGCGAGACCTACGGAAAAAAAGGAAGCACCGAAACGACGCACGTTCGTTGGTGGCGCTAGCTCGTCGACACAGGCGATCAGTTTTGTTGACGGTGGTGAGGAGGCTATAGCGGCCGCAATTGCAAATGTTCGGAGTGATGAGGTAGATTGTGACTGGTGCATCGCGAGCTTCGATACTTCAGCAAAACCGCCAAAGCTTCAACTGAAATCGGAAGGAACGGATCCAAATACATTTGCTGAAAACCTCGATGCCGATACATTCAATTTCGGCCTTGTGCGCCTCTACGAAACGATAGACAAAACAACTGCAGTCAAGTTCTGCTTTGTCAAATCACAACCTGAGGTGACTAAGATGATGGTAAAAGCCAAGTTGGGGCTCTTAGCAGGAGCAGTTGCGAATGTCTTCGGACAGTTCCATGGTGATGTCTTCTACGATGATGTCACAGACTGTAAATACGAAGATTTCGTCAAGGCTACTCGCAAAAAGTAAGTGATTGTTCCTCTCATGTAAAAACTATAACCCGAGGTGGAGCCTTGTTTGCCCCGTACATTTAAACTTTTTATTATTCTTGTTGCAAATCCCCAAGAAGTGAGGCTCAACAGAAAATACCTGATAATTTGGCATTGTTTGCAATTGTGTGCTGGCCACGGCCGCAGCGGCGCATCTTTGCTTGATCACTTTTTGAAAGCAAAATTGTTAGGTTTTCGTGTTAGTTTTGCGTTAATGTGGGCCCATAACCTTGTTAGGTTTTCGTTAATGTTTTCAATTCATTTCTTTAGTTTCTTATGTTAGTTTTTTCGGCGATTGGTTTCTGGGTATCTTTCTTTCGATTTTGGGTCATTTAGGGTCTTTTTGGCTCTTTTTTGTGCCATCTGTGGGCTGTTCACTC
>Ga0115557_1001955_pt1 | contig 14014 bp, 10 predicted proteins | sample COGITO_mtgs_1104_FD_87280 | JGI IMG/M metagenome (GOLD analysis project Ga0115557, IMG submission 87280) | Pelagic marine microbial communities from North Sea - COGITO_mtgs_110421 | ecosystem: Environmental > Aquatic > Marine > Epipelagic | place: Germany:Helgoland, sampling site Kabeltonne...
ACAAAATAAATATCATCAATAAATTGCTTGCTTTTATAATCTTTTCTCCATGCGCCTACTGTGTTCACAAGTCTTCTTATCGAACAGCCTGGGTGGTGTGGTGTGGGTTGCACGCCCCTATCTTCAGCACCAACCCAATGAACATCGCGACGGGGTTAAAGTAACTCAGAAGCGTCCGCCCCCGCTTGCCGTAAATGTTGCACGCCAGAATCATTAGCACCACCAGCACTTGAAGAGCCATCCGCAGCACGAAGAACTCACATAGTAGAGTTCTCCTGCAAAAATCACATTCACTCACATCACATCACGTTTTGAAGATTACAACAAGGAAAAAAACACGCCTGCAACAACAAAATTATCTTATTTCTCCTTTTTAGCTACTACTTGCCATGCCGCGGCCACCAACAACGCCACCTCTACCGCGCACTTTTGCGCATCCAATGTCACGCAACAACCAGAAGCCCTCAGGCGTTTCTGCATTCTCATCTTCCTGCACACAAAGGAAGTGGAGGCCGCCTGCCTCAGCCTTCCCCTCCTCGAAGGCGATTCCCTCCTTTTTCTGCTCGTCGTCCAACTTGGCCATGAGAAACTGCGTATTTATGTCGGCCTCCACTATCAATGTTCTCCTCTTCAGGTCGCAACGAAAGTGGGAGATTTCGGTTCCTGCCATCCAAGCTGCCAGCGCCTTGCTCCTCTTGGAGAGCACCACAATGCCGAAGATGAAAGAGTCGGGGGCTACCACACCGTCTCTCGGCAACGGACACAGCGAACCGACCCCAATATTCTCTTCATTCACCCCTCCCCCCTTGAGGAATTCAGACATGGGGAGGCTCACAAACGCGTATTTCTCTCCGCGCAATGCGTCCGGAAGCTTGACCGGAGTTCTTATATCCAAACCTCCCTCGTCCCGCGTCGCAAGCGTCGAAAGCGTCGGCTTGTACCCCTTCATATTTGGATAAACCAACCTTTCCCTTTCCTCAAGCCAGTCATACAGCCTGTACGTGCTGCGGCTGGGCTTTGGCGTCACTCCTTCAAGATCGTTCAGTGCGATTTGAATCATGTTGAACATCGCTCCTCGGAAAAATTTCACCGTCTTGACGCCCGTTCCCCCAACTATTCGCCCCCCATTCTCTGCAATGGCCTCCTCAATCACCCGGCGGAGCTCTCTGGAATTCACCCGGGAGCTATTCAGGGGCTCGCAGACGCGCAAGTTCCCAGTCGTGTCCGTCAAAAGCACCTCCCAGAGTTTCTTTTTCCCTCCCGTTACCACCGGCCGCGAATAACAGTCCAGTTCCCATACATTTGATATTGGTGAGGTGTCTGCGTCGGAGGAGGTCACAGAACGGTCCGTGTTCGTTGAGGATTTCAGGGTGTACAGGGTCGCGCGAGGGCTGTGGCTAGAGGCCTTAAAGCCGACGTGTAAAGCCCAAGAGTTCAGGTTGAATGAACCACAAAGAGTGGCTGCAAGGAGGACGACGAGTCGGAGAAGAAAGGCAGGCTGCATTGGAAAGTAATGTATCGTAGGACTTTGTAATGGGTGGAGAGGAAAGGTAGAGCTACCGTTGTACGATAAGTTCGGTTGATTTTATCGAAAGAGTCAAAAGGATCAAATCTATTCACCTCAAATTTTAGGCCGCCTGCTTTTTTCTTCGAAGCTTCTCTCTCACGTTTCTCAAGAAAATTTAAGAAACCCTCAGGTTTTAGGGTTAGCTAGGATCCGGCCTAGTACTCTCTCTCTCTCTCTCTCCAGACTCTCTCTCTCTCTCTTTGCTGACAAGAAATAGTAGGACACAAAAATCGTACTTGAGTAGAACCAAACACCTGTTTTCAAAAATGACAACCGCTGTCTCCGTCTCCACTCTCCCAGCTCCACACCCTCACTTCGATACCACTGCCCCGAACTCCCCCCAGGAGATGCAAGATGACATTGTAAGATATGAGCAGAGTCTCTTGAAGGAATTGAAGCAGAACCCTACAGACCTAATTTCCCTGGGCGGGCTTGCTAATTTTCTTACCAACTTTCCTGATCGTTACCAGGAGTCGCTGGGCCACTTTGAAAAGCTCGTAAACGAGTACTACCCCCAGAGTGAAGACAGTAAGCTCGAATCACATCTCATTCTACCGCTTTCAACTTATCTGGCAATCTACGCTTCCAAGGTTGAAGGGACAAAAAAGGATCTTGCAATGTCCCTTCTGAAACGTGCTCTCTCTATCCACCCCACCAATCCACTAGCTATGGGTAATTATGCGTGCTTCCTCCACAAAACATGCAAAAAGTACAAAGAGGCCCAAGAAGCGTATCTATCGTCCCTTGAAACTCATCCAGACCATGCCTCGATTCATGTCAAATATGCTAATTTTCTCAAGTCTGTCAAGCGTGACAATGAAGGTGCCGCAAAGCATTTCAAGAAGGCTGTCAGGCTATCTCCTAAGAATGCCGATGTCCTGTCTTCCTTTGCGGTCTTTTTGCATGCCAATGTATCGGATGTGAAAAATGCAGAAGTGATGTATCAGCGAGCTTTCGAGAGTGACCCAACCCACGTCAACAACCTATCCAACTATGGACTGTTTTTGAGCGAGATGAAGGGCGAGTTCTCCACGGCAGAAAAAATGTATCTGCTTGCAATGGAGGTTGACCCCAATCACGGAAATAGCATCTACAACTACGCTGTCATGCTTGATAGGTGAGGCCAGTTTGTCATTGTGTTTTGTTTGTTTTAACCCGCACCAAAAAAACCAACACACTCGTTTACGTTTGATCAACGCAGCGGCATGAATTGTCAGGAAAAGGCAGAGCCTCTTTATCGCAAATGCATTGAAGTGAACCCTGTTCACTCATTCGCGCTTTACAATCTTGCTATTTTGGTGGAGGAGGTCAGAGGGAGTCAACATGGTGGCCGAAAAGAGGCCGATAGCCTATTTCTCCGCGCCATGAATGCCAACCCTAATGATTCTGTGACCGTAGCAGACTACGGTCGATTCAAACTTGTCTGCGAAAAAAATTTGAAGGAGGCGGAATCGCTATTGCGGAAAGCAATCTCGCTCGACGACACATGCGTCGTTGCCAACTATAACCTCGGGCAGCTTCTCACCATGACTGGGAGTGACAAAACTGTCGAGGCGGAAACCTGCTTTCGCACCGTTCTCTCAGTTGATCCACACCACGTAGAGGCGCTCCGTTATCTTGGGAAGCTGTACCTGGCGAAGGACCGATCGCAGGCCGAGGTTTTTTTTCGAAAGGCAATAAAGAGTCTCGAGGGCAAATTGAGCAGCAACAATTCATCGAGCACAGTAAATGAAATTATGCAAGAGATGAAAGGTAGATAGACGAATACGTGTTAATAGAAGAGAAGTTTAGATTGTCGAGCTTTCAACTATACAATCATTCATTCATTCATTCATTCGTTCATTCATCAACTACAATTCATTCCCCGTCCTCTTAATTGGTCTGTTTCCCCTATTTCCTCTGTGTGCGTGTGTTCTCTGTCCCCTATTTATCCTTTTGTTTGCCCGTTTTTCCCTCTTATTTGCCCTTTCATTTGCCCTATTTCCCTTATTTCTACTATTTGCACTGTCCCCGTTCGCCAACCCCTCAAGCACGTTCACCCAGCCCTCCACGCTCTCCTCCCGCTGAAAGAGCTTCCAAACGTTCTCCCTAACCTCCCTCCTCAATCCCTCCAGCAAGTCCTTGTCCCTCCCTAACCTCACCGCAATTTCGATATAATTCTCCTCGCTATTTGCCACCGCCCCCTCCACCCCCATTATGTTATAAAACGCCGTGCTCCATCTCCCGCCCAAATATTTTCCCGGTAACGTGACGACCACCGCCCCCACCTCCAGGGCCTCCCTCGTGGTGGTGCACCCCCCGGCGTAGTATCCGTCCAGCACCACGTCAGCGCTCGCGTACAGGGCCATCAACAAGTGGTGGGGCAGCGTCGGCACGTAGAACACCCGCTGTTCGTCCAGCTTCCACTTCCTGTCTTCACCCCCCGACTTTTCATCGCTCGCGTGGAGCACGATGACGGCGTCTTCGTCCGCCTCCAGAATCCCGGCCATCACTTTGCCGAATTTGGCGTGCAGTTTGAACGGCTTTTGCATACAGACGTACCAGTTCTTCCCCTTGTCCCCCAATTTGGTAGCGATCGATGGGAAAATATCTCCCCTCGCCCCGACAGGGATCGAAATTTTATTTTTCGACGCCCCACTCCCCTCCACCACCCCCCCGGGGGCCGCAACGATTCCAGTCCCAGCCCCAGCGATCAAAACACGCTCGTTGTACTGGTGCATGGTGTGCCCCGGGAGCAAAATCAACTCCTCGGTGTAGTGGGTAGAAGCGAGTTCGTACTCCAGCTCAGCCGCCGCCCAGGAAACGTAGTAATCGATAGTTGGGATCCCGCTAGTAACGGGGTGGCCGTGGGAAGTTATTTGTATCGGCGCGAGCCGGCTCATAGCGAGGCGGTGTGCCATGGTGGACATTGTCAAATCGGGGTAGTACCTGCGAATGGCGAATGGCGAATGGCGAATGGCGAATGGCGAATGGCGAATGCGTGTGAGTAATGCGACGCAAAACGTGTTGAGACGCGAAACCAGCTCACTTTTTGAGAAGTGAAACCAGCTCGCGTGATGAGAAATAGCTCAGAGACATTTCTACTGACTACTAACACTGTTCAACACGAAGCGACCTTGATTTTTATTTTGATTTTGATTTTGATTTCGATTTCAACCCCACTCACATGATGTCCAAATCCAAAGAGCCAACGTAATCCCTCGCATCCTCCAACCACGGCGGCACCCCGTCCTCCCCGAGCGGCATCTTGACATATTCGACGTCGTGGACACTCCCGACGTTCGGCCAGTCGCGAATTCCCGCCGGCTTTTGACTCAGGGGCGTCCAATTCTCCTTGAGAAATATGATGTGGAGCTCGAACTTATCGGCGGGGAGGCGCTGGAGAACGCCGTTGAAGTCAGATCCGACACTACTTTCTTGTTTGAGTAAGGCGGAAGCGACGCCGATGCGGATGCGGGTGCCCGGATCGCGATCGGGATCGAGTGTCTTGAGGGAAGGGGAAGTGAAGTTGAGGAAGGGGAAGGTCTTCAAAGCGAGCGTGCTATACTCCGATGCGACCCGGGCGAAGTCGGCGTCAAAGAGGGACTCGAGGTAGAAGCTGGATAAGAGGCAGTAGACATACGAGTCCTTCCCAAAATCGCCGTTCTGTCCGGTCCTTGGGTCGAGCGGGGAACGAGAAAGAGAAAGAGAACGAGAACTCCCTCGAGAGTTCTCGCTCTCGCTTTTCAAGAGGAGAGAGGAAACGAGATTCTCGTGCTCTCGGAGGTACGTGCTCGAAGATTCGGGAGAGGACGCGTGGGCGGCGATGGCGAGACGGGAAGTTGCCGACATTAGGGCCGGGCAGTCCCCTGCAATTTCCCAGGGAGCTGTCGACGCGAGGTCAAAGAAGTGTTGGGCTCTTGAGTAGAGTTTGTTGTTCCACAAGACGCGGCCGGACCACATCGCCAGGAGGAGACCTTGCGGATCGTTCATCGTGTATGGTTTGGGGGTGGCAGAGGGGTGGAGAGCACGGGAGAAGTAGCTTAGGCCGATGAGCTGCGTGGGGATGTCGGAGGACGTGAGGAGCTCCATTCCGTAGGGGACGAGTTGCGCGGTGTCGGTGGTGCTATCAGGGAGGGTTGAGGCGACGTCGACGGCGACGGCGACGTCGACGTCGACGGCGGTGTAAAACAAGAAAAGGGAGAGGAGGCGGAACAGGAAGGAGAGACAAGACATCTTCGTGTGGGGGTCAAAATCAAGGTGACGAGAATCGAAACCAAGAAAAGGAGCCAAGTGCGCACCGTTGAAGGAAAAGAGACCGGTTTTTTATTCCAGAATATAATTCGCACGATAATCCACTATTTAGATATTTGACGAAAATCAACGATTGAATTGATCGAAATCATTTTCCATTTTTGTAAAAAAAAACTCCAACTTGTTTTATTCCGAATCTCATTTAACTGTATCATCGTACACCTCGTAGCACCGTTGCCGGCAATGTTCTCCGTCACCGATTTTCTCGAAACTAAACGACTTGGTAAAACCCATCCTCCGGGGGCCATAACATCCTTCATCCAGTCCTTTCATCGGAATGAAGTTGCAGATTATCAGATGAGCGCTTGGATGATGGCTGTTTGCATCAACAAAAATTCCCCTGCGGAGACGGCTGAGTTGACGAAGGCGATGATTGGATCAGGTTTGATAGCTGATTACTCTGATGTCCTCCCTTCTTCTGTGACGAAGGTCGACAAGCACTCTACAGGCGGCGTGGGGGACAAAACAAGCATTATTTTGGCCCCATTACTTGCATCACTTGATGTGTTTGTTCCGATGATGAGTGGTAGGGGTCTTGGTCACACTGGAGGTACGCTGGACAAGCTTGAGTCCATCACAAATTTCAAAACCATGCTGGAGATGGAGGAATTCAAGGGCATCCTTCAAAAAGTGAAATGCGCGATGGTGGCCGCGGGAAAGTCTATGGCACCTGTTGACAAGCGCATGTACGCGCTACGCGACGTCACCTCGACCGTCCCGTCTCTGTCGCTGATCACCGGCAGCATCATGTGCAAGAAATTAGGTGAGGGAGCCTCGGTCATGGGAGCCTCGCTCTTAACAAGCCTCGCACTTAACAAGCCTCGCACTTGACAAAGTTGCTCGATGTTGCGTACCCACAATGTTGCCTTGATCTTGATCTTCCTACTCACCTCTATATCTTTTTTTCGCTTTTCGCTGTAGCTGAGAATCCCGATGCCTTGGTCCTGGATGTCAAGGTGGGGAAGGGGGCATTTATGAAAACAACAGAGGAGGCGATCGAACTCGCTCAATCGATGGTTTCGACCGGTGAGAGGAATGGTAAGCCGACAGTAGGTTTCATCACCCGCATGGATGAGCCATTGGGAGAAGCTGTGGGCAATTTCTTCGAGATTCGCGAGTGCGTCAAAATTATGAAAAATGAGCACGACAAACACCTCAGCGAGGATTTGTATGAATTGACCGTTACGCTCGCCGGACAGATGTGTGTGCTTGGAAAAAAATGTGACACACTCGGCGAAGGAATTGCCATGGCTCGCGTTAACCTTTCCAACGCCAAGGCGCTGGATAAGTTTTACGAAATGGTCATCGCGCAGGGTGGTGAAATCGAGTGTGTCACATCCAATCTCGACAACTACCCTCCTGCAAAATTCTCAGCTGATGTTGTCAGCGACAGAAATGGTGTTGTTTCTTCGATTGACGCTCTCGTTATCGGCAACACTTGCGTTGAACTGGGAGCTGGGCGTCGCGTCGCTTCAGACTCAGTCGAGATGAATTGCGGGATTTTCATGTGTAAGAAGGTCGGTGACAGTGTAAATGTTGGAGACGTCGTTGCGAGGTGCTACAGCAACCGGGAAGGAATCGAAGATGCTGCAAGGCGCGTATTTTCTTCCTTCGCGATTGACCAAGCTCAAGATGGGGGCGAGAAGAAGAAGTCGCTCATTACGCACATAATCAGTTGTGATGGCGTTACAGGGTTCAAATAGATGGGATTGAAGAGACTTTGTTTAAAAAAGGGTGTGTCAGTGGCAGGTCTACCAACGTACGTGCCGCGTTATGCGGTGCTGAAACTAGACTAATAAAAAGAGTGAAAAAAACCAGGTCTACCAACGTACGCGCTACATATATGCAGTGCTGAAACTAGGCTTTTATAAAATAAGAAGTGAAGGGTTGAAGGTTGAAGGGAGACTTAGCATGCAACAGGTAGTTCGTCGTCGTTTTCACATTAAATATACATATATCGTATGTTCACATTCTCTGGCCCATACGATACGACCTCTTGGGGATAGGCGATTGATTATCCTCAAAACAGTGGAATGCCGAGTCTTTTCATTTCGCCCTCATCCTCGCCGTCACTGGTATCACTACTATCGTCACTGCTCAAGCTTGTCGCGCTCTCGTAAAGCCTCGCAAAGCTTCCTTGCTCCGCCCTTTTGCCTCTGCCCAAATTCCTGCCGCTGTGCTTCAGGTCAATGCTCTTGCTCAGATTTATTGAGGATTTAACCCGACTATCAAAGTAAGACTTGGGAGGACCCCTACCCTTCACAAATTGGGAGCTCTTGGTGGAGGCGGTATCTACCGAGGTGTCCGTGTCCTTGGTCATCATGCTCCTTGACATGGATACTGAAATTGACGTGTTATTCCCTCCATAACTGGTGTGGGGACTAAAGTTTGCCGCGGTGTGCGTGTTAACAGAGCTCGTGGACGCAACTAATGATAGGTCCTCGTGCAGGAGGTTCCCAGCTTTCTTGAGAAAGTTGATATGCGGCGGTTCCTCTGAAACGTCATTCTCCTCGTAATCATCATCATTCGGCTTCTGGAATTGTGGCTCATACTCGCTAAATTTTCTCTCATAGGTCGAGTCTGTCATTGCTTTCACCCGGTCCAGGAATTTTAGGTGATTATCCTCGGTGTTGGTGCTGTTTTTTCCTTCTCTCGCCCCCATATTTCTCCTCGCGATGCTAATGCTGTCGGCAACTTTCCCGTACCATTCGTCTCTGTCAGCAATGCCACTCTCGACCCTCCGCTTATCGCTCCCCTCTTTGGTAACAGCCGCCGTCGTAGAATTGAGAGTTGTGGGGTATCCTAGATATTGTTTCGTCCTCTCGAGCCATGCCTGGTGGGGCAATACCCTCTCCTCGAACTCATTTTTTATGGCAAATCCGATTCCAAAATCATCGCTCTCCATGCTGCCATTGGAATCGTTGAGATCGCTGCTATCACTAGTTTCAGTTGTTGTCATGCTGATGTCCGCGTCGGGAAATTCCAGCCCCACAGAGATTAACTTTGGAGGTTTCAGATTATTCTTGATTTGTTGCTGAAGCTGCTTCTGCGTATCGGACAGTTGCTCCTCAAGCAACCTTAGGCGCTTGTCAGACTTTGCCTTTTCGATCTCAATGTCGTGCTTGATTTCTGTTTTCATCCGATTTTCTTGCTCTTCAAGCTTTTCTTTAAGTTTCCGCTGCTCTTCCTGCCGAATTTCGGCCCGTGCCGCGGCCAGCTGCTCCTCCAATTCCTTCTCCGCTTTCTCCGCGTCGGCGATTGCTTTCCTGGCGACTTTGTACTCTGGCTCTGCCCCGCTGGCGGTATTTGCTGGATTGTCCGTCGAACCGCCGGAATCAGAGGCGATAATCTTGACAGGCGAGAGGGGTTTCTTGGCCAGCTTTTGCTTTTGGAAATCGTCTCCGGCTTTGAGCATCCTGCCGAAGTTTGTCTCGAATTTCTGCTGCTTGGGAATTTGCAAGACAGGAGGACTCTTCCTCTCTTCATTTTCCTTTGGATCCTCAATCGACTTTGCGTCCTCTTCTGATTTTGGACCCTTCTTCTTCTTCTCTATTATCTCGTCCTCTTTGGCTTTCTCGTCCTCTTTCGTATTATCCTCCTCTCCTTCCTCCTCTTTAACCACCGAGAGATTCAGCGCTTCCACTGATTCTCCCACCCCCTTCGTGAGATCTTCTCCCCTCGTTGGCCTCTCGCTCCCACTTCCTCTGCTCCTGACAGGAGTTTTTAATGGGGTTCCGTCCCCACCGAATTCAAACGCCTTTTTTGGCTCGCCCAGCATCTCCTCCTCACTCTCACTCTTGCCGTCGCCGTCGCTCTCATTGTAAACCCATCCTCCTTGCGTTGCAGTCATTCTCCCACTTGGGTCGACGCATTTCCGCATCCCTAGCGACTTAAACTCCTCTCCGCCTTTCAAAAGCCTACAAAAATTCGTCCTGAAGGCCTTCGCCTCAAGCCCGTTGACGTCCCTGAGTCCAAGGCACTTGATGCCGTTGACTTCGAGTTTTCCAGCGGTAACCGCTTCTACAATCTTGCTCATCAGAACGGAAGAATCGAAGCCCTCCTTCTGTCGAGTGTCGATCTTGAAGTCGATAAGGATACTTCCGGACCTAATGTCGACAACCTCCACTAGCCCCTCGACCCCCGTGGCCCCCTCCAGCCCCTCAACTGCCCCCCTCCTCCAGACCATTCTTTCCTCCACTCCCGACGGTGCCACCCCAGGGAACACAAGCGTTCCTTCCGAGACTTGCGGACCTCCCTTATCGAACGCTTCGACGTCGCGATTTGACGAGGCCAACTCAAACGACGCCCCGGGGGCGACAGAATTCCATGCTGAAGAAGATCCCAAGATTTTCGATTTTGTAGACTTTGAACTCGAGGATTTGGCGGGTACACTGTTTTTAACGCCGGTGTACGAGTTGCCTGAGAGGCTCTGTATGCTGCCGCTATTTGGGTTTGTTGTTTCTTTTTGCCCACTTACTTTGTATACGGTTTTCTCTTTCTTCGACTTTTCTTGCTTCTCTTCTTTCACTTCCCTCTCTCCGGCTAAAAACGGAACCCTGTAAGGCGCCCTTAGCGCCTCTCTGATGCTCCTCTCAAGGCTAACGATGCCCTCCTCCCTCTCTGCCAGTCTCGTTTCCCTCTCTGCCGTGAGCCTCTGTGTCTCTGCCGTCTTCTCCAACAGAGCAATCGTCCTGTTGAACTTGTCGTCGTGTGACGGCTCCGGTGCGACGATGGTGGTCACAGCCGGAGCCGGAGCCGGAGCCACAGTCTCGCCACCAGAGGCGGCGACAAGTTTCAAGAGTAGCTCGTTAATGTCGGGTGGAGGTGTGAAGTTGTTGATGTTGTTGGTTTCGTTGTCATCGCCGTTTGTGCCTTCTTCTTCTTGCAGCTTCACCGGGTGGAAAGCCGATTGAGATAATCTTTGAGGAGAAACAGATTTGACAAGCGACATTGTTTGCCGTCCTCCTCCGTGTTGTTCGTCAGAAACTTGCTCTTCGCCCTCATTCGAAATCAGTGTTGCGCATACAGGACTAGGTTTCACCCATTCAAACGATTTTGCCACGACTGGGGCGGCAAGTTGAGTGGCAATGCCTTTTTCCTCTCTCTTCTCCTCCTCGCCTACGATCTCCTCATCGACCGGCATGTCATTGCTGATCATCACAGGATTAGGCGAGTTATAGCTGCTGCGCTTGACAGGTAATGATTCGTGGTCGTCTTCAGGGTCACGATCGTCATCGCTCACGACAATCTTGACTTGATCATTGCCGATAGCAGGAACCGAAGCCGTCATGACTTTGTAAACTGCTATTGACGCGTCATCTGCCTCATCCGCAAAACCTTGAACTCCCCCATCCAACCCGACAATCGCCCCAGTTTCCGCTCCCTGGATCTCCTTGAATCTGTCAACTTCCTCTTTCAACCTGTGAACTTCTTCCTGCTTCTTTCTGAGCTCTGCTCTTCCCTCCCGAATCTCTCTCTCTGCTGCGAGGGCCGATATCTCCGCCGCCCTTACCACCGTCCCAACGAGTTTCTGTGCCTCCCCGCCAATTCGATCCGCCTTTTTTGCGGCTACTCGGGTCTTGAGGGCAGACTGCTTCATCGTCGTTCCGAACGCAATCCCGTGGGTCTTCGGTTTTTTCTCTTTAGTCTTCGAGTCGGAGGCAAGGGACCGTGTCTTACTCCTGCTCCTGGATCGGGAGCGCGACGTCTTTCTCTTCTTATTGTCGCTATCTCCATCTCCCCTTCGCCTTGGTCGCGAGAGCTCCATCAACCTATTACCCGTTCCTCCAGGACTTGGACGGGTTGAGATAGTGGTAGCGTGGCTTGTGCGGGAATATCGGGATGCTCTTGAGCCACTGTCGCTGTCGCTTGAGTTTGAGGTTGTTGTGCGAGATCGCGACCGTGACCGCGATTTCTGGTTTCCGGACTGTTTATCGGTGCTAAATACGTTTTCCTTTCCTAATTCTGTCCTCCCAGACACCGCAGATCCTCCCAAACCAACCATTCCAGCCCTATCCTCCTTGTAGCCAGGAAAAACTGGGCAAGCTAGACTTAGGTTAATGGTTTTTTGGTCTTCCCTCTCACGTAACGCGTTTTCCACGCCTTTCTTGTGTGCACTGAGGCGCTTGTTGCTGTTCGTTAGAGCGGGGGAGCTGTCCACTCCCATACCATTCTTGCCAGAGAAGACAGACCTGACCAAGGACTGGGACTTAACATTGCTAGCATCGCCACGGAGGATATTACTGAGCTTCATATTCAGCTCAAGCTGGCCATCTGCACAGTCGCTAATCTCATGCCGGACCTGCTCGAGAGAGAAGAATGCGTCAGCAATGTTATAGTCATCATTTGTAGGTTGAGATGGAGATATGGCCGAAGTGATTCCCATCGGTGCCTGTGCAGCTAGAGTGTTGAGAACTTCATATTGTTCTTGAATTCCGCGGACTCTCGATGCTATGAGGTCGTCGTGTGCGTCCAACAAATCCATAATATTTCTGTTTTAGGTGTGTAATCACCAAGTTTATTCAAACGGGTCAAAAAAATTAAAAAATTTCAAGAAAAACAACAAGGATACCCGTTGTAGAGTATAAATTCAAAAATCGGTGTAAAATAACTGATTTCTCCTTCTCGTAGATATTTCGTTCTCTTTCGTTATTGAAACCGTATATTTTAATCCAAATATGGACCTAAACCTTCCAATCAGTAATGGAAGAATCGGAGAACTCTCGGGAAATTACTTGCAAGTTAATTAATTGCAGTACAGAAATAATAGACCTCGGATCAATGGAATAATGTAGGTAGTCATGTCAAAACAATTATGTAGCGGCAGCTTTGTTTACTTTATCTTTTTTACTGCCTTCTCTGTTGACCCGCCTAATCCTCAAGGCCCCCACACTACCACCTGTCCCAGGCCTGTTCCCGTTGACCCTGTTAACGTTCTTCCTGGCCACCTTCTTCCTTTCTGGCACAGACAAAGGTTGATAATTGTTACCAGCGTTTGGATTCAAATCGCTGTAGTAAGCATAACCATTCTTATTAAGCTTGACGACAGCAACAGACTTGCTGTCAGGAGCATTAATATCTGTCGGCCTGAATTCATTCCCCCAACTAACGCCCTTGTTTCTCAACGCCACGCCAGTTTTGCTGTTCCCAAACACAGCGTGCCGTTCAGCCACGTCGTAGTTACCTGGGCCAGGGGCCTCGTGGTAGGTCGCTGTGCTAACAACAGGGTCATAAAATCGCTCGCACTTATTGTTCATTGGGACGCTCTTGGCAAAGGTCTTGTCGAATAACAGCTTCTTAGCCTTCCCATTAGGCCCAGGATGATCGACAATTTTCTTCATAGCCGCTCTTTGCGTTGCGATCTCACTTAGCATTGCAGCCCGTTGTTTTTTTAGGTTGGTAGATTCTAACTTACTCGACACCTTGAACAGTTTCGCCTCCTCCGGCTTCATTTTGTCCATATTGGCAACCCTTTCCCGTATTCTACTCAAATCTGTCTCGATTGTTCGAAGCCTTGTAACCTTTTCGTCTAGATCAGCCTTCGCCGGATTCTGCCTAAACGCTCCATCAAAGGTAGAGTTACGCCCAAAAACACTGCTATCGTTTCTGACATAGCTCCCCGGCCCCGGCCTCGGCGACACTGACGGCCTATCAGGCAGTGTGTAGGATGCCGACGGGAGCAAACAAGCCCTAGCGCTTGTCCCCATCGTCCCCGTATAGACCTCACCCTTCCCTCGACGACGAGCAAGAGATTGACCCAAACCAGTCCAACTCTCAATATCATATTTTGCCCCCGGTGCAAGGTTGTGGCTCCCGCTGTAGTAATTGTTTGTGTCGTTTAATGCTGTCAGTGGGACATCACAAGTGCGCAACGACGATGTCTGACCGATTGGCGCATCGCTGAAGGACAAGCTGTTGGCTGACATGAAACCCCAGTTTTTATACATTTCCTGGTGAGTACGCATTTCCTGGTAGTCAAGTGATATTTGGGGGACGATAGGGGTACTGACTAGATTCATTCGGGGATCGGCGGAGTGTAACCGGCGGGAGATTCCCCCCTGAGTGATCTTGAAGGGAGGCATTGTTGTCGTGCTGTTGAGATGAGAGAGATGACAGATACTGGTGGTTTTCCGGATATTACGAGTGGATATTTCA
>Ga0115557_1001957_pt1 | contig 13995 bp, 8 predicted proteins | sample COGITO_mtgs_1104_FD_87280 | JGI IMG/M metagenome (GOLD analysis project Ga0115557, IMG submission 87280) | Pelagic marine microbial communities from North Sea - COGITO_mtgs_110421 | ecosystem: Environmental > Aquatic > Marine > Epipelagic | place: Germany:Helgoland, sampling site Kabeltonne...
TACCATGTTTGTTGGCATTACATTGCCTCACATCAATGTAATGTACCAAGACGCGATGTTTTTATGACTTATTGCTCCAATATTTTGGTTGAAAATGTAAAACGGTAATCATAAAAAATATCGAAGGGAATATGAAAGAAGCGAAGAGGCAGTTTGGTCTGGACCTTTATGCTTCCCTTGATGGAGATGGGGGATGGAACCCTGTGGTTGGGAAGGCGGAGTACGAGAAGGTTCGGATTATCGTCGAGGAGACCCAGGGTAAACTCGATGAATTGAGGGACAAGAAGGAGCACCTGACATTTGGAAAAGATGTTGGGAGCACTACCGACCAAACTAGTGAAGAGAACGACACCGTAACTGGGTAAGGTAGCGCACACAGATAGCGCACATGTGCCCACAAAAAGTTAACAGTAATGACCATAACTGGCGCAAAAAATCACATTTCACTTCCAAAAACATTACTACCCAATTTACCACCAACCACCAAAATTAACGGTTCTTACAGGCCGTTATACATATCCGCATTACTTTGACCCGTCATCGCCTGTTGCACTTCGTCCCATTCGTGCGCCTCGTATATTTTGAGACAGGCATTATTTTTTACCTTGTAGGTTCTCACCTGTTCCCATCCGTCCATGGCAATGCCATCGTGAACAAGTATGTACATCTTATCTGGATTTGCGCGTCCAATTTTGCTTGTCGCGATGACATCCTCTACCGAATCGAATGGGGCGATCCTCATGGTACACTGCTGGTTCAGCTTGGTCCTGATCATCACGCTGACGTTCTTCTTCATGTTCTCTCTGTTTCTGTGTGCTCGAAATTCCTCGAAGCAGACCTCCTCCCCTGCCTTGTTGAATCTATTCTTGCAGACATTCCGATTGCCCTTAACGTGAAATATTTTAGGTAACTCCTTTGCACCCGCCAAGTTAATCTCCCTCATTTTCTCTTCCTCATCTTCCTCAGCAAAAATGTCGTAGGGCTCCCTTTCGTACGCCTTCTTTTTCTCTTCTTCCTCCCGCTCGCGTTCCTTCCTCAATCTAATTTCCTCTCTTCTCTTTTCTAGCCACGCAGCCATCAATTCGTAAGCCTTGGTCTCTCTGAATTCCTCCATAAGCTCGTCCACCCTGGCCTTTGCCTCCGCCTCCTCTTTTTCTCTTTGGGCTTTCTCATTCTCCTCGAACAAGCCCCCTAGCCCGCCCACAGCGGCGCTGCCTCTCCTCAAACTCATGACATTTCGAACGCCTCCTCCGCTGGTCCTAGTCCCGTCCGGGGTATCCATAGACAAGGAGCTCCCCCGTCTTCCTCTTGTCCCTCTTGAGCCCAAGTTTTCATTGCACAAATTTTGCATCTTATGCCAGGTTTTACCTCCGTAGACTCGATAAAACACAGTCAGTAATTTCATGACCATCCAGTCTAAGTCGATCATAGGTACCATCGAAACCTTCACACACTTCGCCTCCAGCTCACTCAACAATCCATTCACATCAAATACTTCGTCAGCAACTGCCGGAAACCTCTTGATCAGCCTTTTTACGCTTGTCCGAAAGCTAATTGCCCCAGGCTGCAAACACCGCACCATAGTTTTTTTGTCGTCCGTCCTCAGCTTCTCCCCGATGCTCTTTCCATCCCTCTGCATCCGCTCCAAATCACTCTCTCCCTCGCACTCCTCTTCTACCCTGTTCTCGCCCACTGTAAAATCACGTATAATATCCAGTACAAAACTGCTAGCCTCAGAATGATACCCGATCGGATTCACAGTAGAATCCTCTTTGCACTTAATAACCCCACATAGTACCCCAAATACGTGTATTCTTGTGCCGAACTCTCTGTTATTGCAGTGGCTCTTTATACCATTCACAAACTTCTCCACTTTGTTCAAAGTCCTGCTGTTCGCATAAACCTTTTTGAAATAGTACATGACAAACTCAGGAAATTCAATCGGAGAATCGTCGTCCTCGGCCGGGTTCTCTATATCATATAGCTTGCACTCGTAAAGGCAAGCTATGGCGTCGCTGACCTCGTGAGGCAGCCAGCAATTATGATGATGATTGTAGACGTTCTCGACAGGTGTTGTTGTTCTAGCAGTCCTCCCTTCACCGGTTTCGTTCTTTTCATTTTTTAGCAGCTGATCTAACGGAATTGCTTGCGTCGTGGCAAGCCCTCTCTTCTTATTTCCTCCTAAGGCGCTAAACGCCAGCGAGCTCGCACTTCTACTATTATTTCCGTCCCCCTCTAACAATTCCTGCAGCCTCAACTTGGGAATTACGTCTTCGTACCATTTGTAGATTTCCATCAGCCGTTTGTAGGATCCATTCTGTTTGGCGGAAATTATGAAAATTTCCTCGTCTGAGAGTTCGATTGCGGATTGTGCTGCCTTCGCTGCTTGCGTAGTTCCCGCGGAGAGTTTGTTCAGGATAGCATAAATCGCCAGTACCATGGCCACGCAAAATTCAAGAGTGGCCTCGGTCGGTCTTCCCTTACTAAGGCTGGCGCTGCCACTGCCACCAAATTCGGCTTGGATAAGTTTTTCACGGTTTAAATCGATAGATGATCGCCGGCTCCTTGTTTTTGCTAGTGGTGGAGGAGATGATGCCGGTGGTGGTACCAAAGGAGGGGCTTCGGGTGGCGGACTTTCCGTTCGAACCTCCTCTGCCGAATTTTCTGGAAGAACTTGCGCTACACCTTCTTGCGTGTTAGCAACAACTATTTGCCCGCCCCCATCGGTCCCATCAAGAGGATTCTCAGAAAGATTTCTACCCTTTTCATTACTATCCATCACCCTCCCGATGCTGCGAGCAAACAGTTTTGAGCTCTTTCTCATGCTTGTTCTCCTCTCCCCGCTGGTCATGCTCAAAGCACCGCTAGATGTCAGCGACGTAAGTGATTTGCTCTGTGAAAGCAGCGAGTTCTGGTTATGCATGTTGTTGGTATTACTCCCATGGTGTAAATCAACATGTGTTCCATGGCAAATATTGTATTCTGTTAAGAAGCTGTGAGTAGCATAGGCAACCATCACCCTCAGCTCTTTGATCGCAGGGCAAATTTTTGAGGTGGCAATTATGTGAAGCTGATGGTTCATCACGGCCTCGCTTATTTGAGAGATTGATTGTGGGGGTGTTGGTGCTGGTTGGGGAACAGAAATGGAAGCATGGGAGTGGAGACGAGGTTGGTCTGGCATTGTGTGATTTTTTTCTTTATCTCTCCGATAAAACAATATCAGTGGAACCTTGTTACTAATTGGGGACGTTGATCGTACAATATTCTACCTTAAAATCGTTATTTCATGATATTGAGACCAACTTCCTCCTTTTTTGCTAATCGCAACTCCCCCAGATTTTGTCGTGTCGGTTAACGTCCCTCTGTGCAATATTTGTTCCTTCTCGTGGTAATCGCTAAGTGCGATTACGCCCTAACGTGCTCGTTATATTAAAATCTTACTCCGGTGACCTAAAAACCTTCCCAACCAAAATCCTATTGATCCACCATGAGAAAGAGCAAGCAACCCGCCTCCCCTCAACAAGAGCAGCCCCCCGAAAACGACGCAGAGAATGAAGAACGCGACATGTACATAGATTATGTTATCGAATCTTCGATAAGCTCTGCCCTTAACACTGGCGCGAGGAACGACCTGATAAAGCGAGCCTCCTCGTTCATGAGCAGTAAATTTCAACTGCAAATCGAGCACTGTATTAACAATTGTGTGCCTCCACTCTTGCAGTACGATGATGGCGATAGTGACCTTGCGCTGATTATCGAAGCGGAGCCCATAGCCCCCAAGATTGACCGACAAGCCACAATCCGCATCCCACGCCGATCCTTTGAGGTGAGTTCGGTGATGCCATTGTCATCTTCATCTTCACCTCCGACGACACTAACACACACATAAAACAATCCTCCGTTGTGCTGTTCTCGATAGTTTGAGCTTGAGTCGTCAGTTCACAGTTCGATGACCGGTGGCGGTCCTGTGAATACAAAGCAGCTGGTCAAACAGAAGTCAATAAGGACTCATGGCCGCGGTTCCATAAGGATGCGCAATGAGCTCGGTCCCTCTCGGTATGGCTATCCCAATTTGCAAAATGATCCTCGGGCAAAGATTTCTGATTTAGAGGATTTATTTGACGTAATCGATTTGAACAAGAGCGAAACTGTGACACTTGATGAAATGCAGTGGTTCCTGGAGCTTCAGGGCACGGCAATCAAACGAAGCGAATTCCAGCAGATCGTCGAGAAAATTGGAGTAGAGGGTCCGAACGCTCCCCTCGACCGCGACAAATTCGTCCACTTTCTCCTCTACATACTCAACGAAAACTCCAAGGCAACTTTCGAAGTTCGCGAGGTTAAAGCGACTCCTGTTCCACCTCAGCGAATTCAAGACAGCAAGATTCTGAAGAAGATTCTTGTAGAGGATGCAGAGGCGAAGAAACTTCGAAACAGCCAGCCACCCCCAAGGGCTAGGCCTTACAACGGCGGGGGGGGCGGGGGAGGCAGGTTTGGGGGGGGCATGAAAACAGAGTTTTGCTTCAAATCCTGGCAGGAACTGGAGGCTCTGAGGCAGTCGCTCCCGGATCCATTCGCTCTGGAGGTATCGCAAATATCTGACTACGATCCAAATGCTGTAAAGAATCCCCCCAGCACCCAGAAGAAGAAAAAGAAAAACCGAAATGGTAACAAAAACCGCCCTGTGTCGGCGCCCGCTGGCCGTGGCTCTCGTGCGAATAGCAAAGGAAATGAAAGCGATAGTGACGAATTCAGTCCTCAGTTTTACGAGAGGGCGCCGGATTATCAGGGTTCCATTTGTGGGCGGGAAGCTCTTGAGGTGAGGGAGGGCGTTACAATTAAGGAGCAGGTTGCCGATAGGCCTCAGACAGCCACAGAACGTTCCGGGGGGGACTGGCCGTATGACCCGGAGCACCTCACGAAGAAGCAGTTCGAGCAAATGAAGAACCCAGAGTTATATGCTGAGGAGGAGGATGAAGAACTTGGAAGTCTTCATCACTCTTCCAAAAGCAGTTTCAAACCTGTCACGGCGACGGGAAACGTCACAGTCTCGCCTCACGCCTCTGTGGAGCTATCTGGTACCTCTGAGCATGATGATTTAATCTCACTGAAAGATGGGCGTCGCTCAGAGTCCCCGAGTGCTAACTTACCTCTCGGTGGCTCTCCAAACAGCCATGGCCACACGCCTCATTCTATTCGCACTTCCCCCGTCCTTCTTCGTCGTTTTGATGCCGAGAATAAGAAGAACCAGGCGTTACAGAACGCTGCAAACTCCAAAATTAAGGCCCTGGAGGAGGCGGAGAATAACCTAAAGGAAATTCCGACCGGGACTATTAAACCCCCAGTCCTGGGACTTCTCCCCCCAGCGCGGGCGAGGAAGAATAGGGCAGAGATCAAGAAGCTTGCCAGCAACTTTGCGCTGCGCTCCAGGCCCAAGTCTGCGACCGGACAAATTAACAGCAGTTGGACTAGTCAGAGGTTGGAGAGGGCAAGGGAGTTTAACAATGAATTGATTAATAATCGGCCTAGCACTAGTGGAGGGTTAGGGTCGGGCGGAAGCACAAGGGGTGGAAGGGGAGCTAGTGAAAGTGCGTTTGGAAATCGCCCGAGTACCAGTGGTGGTGGGCGTAGGCACCAATGAAGGAGAACGAAAGAATGAAGAATGAATGAGAGAATTTGTTTGTTGCATTATGTAATGAGAAAATGTTTGCGTCCAGAAAATGAACAACTTTGAACATTATTTTTCTACTCTGTGGGTTCTCTGGCTAACTCGTTTTTTAACCAACACATAACAACGCATGCATCATTCGTACGGCAAAACAAATTCACTTTCATCCGATTCCCTTCCTACCCAAAAAGCAGAGCGCAACACCCTGGTTCCTGCAAAGGAACGTTTTCATACCACACTTCCCCCACCAAAAGACCTCGCAGCCACCCGCACCTGCTTTGCACTCAGAGCTATGCCTTCCAAGCCGCTCTTCGTCTTCGTCCATGATGCACGAAGCGTCGATGAGCAGCGCTCCCTCTCCGAAAGGCTTACACCACTTCGAGTCCTCCCTGGGATGCAAAGTCTCGTCCTGTGAAACCGTGCCCTCCCTAATTTGGGCATACCCCCGGGCTATAAGGTACGAATTCTCGACAACGTCACCAAAATTCCACATCAGTTCCCCCTCTTCAAATGATATCGTACCCCCTACAAGTGTCTCGAGGTGAAATTTGGACGAAGAGTACAGGTTGTGAAGGCTGGAATTCATGTCCAAGAGACTAGGGATTCGCCTGCTGGGGATATACTTGTCATCAACTGTCAGCTGGGCAGAGTCGTAAGATGAACGATTTTTGTATTGTCGGTAAGTTGAGGATGACTGCTGGAGGACTGCTGTGAGATCACGGACGGATACTTTTAGAATAGTGGCGCCGGGAGAGGAGCAGCATATCAAGTCAGGGGAGGATTGCGAGTAGGTGTGACGTATTTCAGGTTGAAAAGGAGAAGGAGCGGTCCAGTCGCCTGGATGATAGTACGATTGGTGACGGCCGATTCCGAAGAATTGCGGCACTGTTGCTGACGACAAATACGGAGAGGCTGAGAGTGCTGTAGCGTCTGCGTCCATACATCTCCCTTCCCAAACGACTGCGATGACCTCCCCTCTTTCCCCACTCGTGAGCACCACCTCCCCTCTTCCCACGACCTCCGTTCTCACAACACCCACCAGCTCCATCAAAGCTCCGACGTCCAAGGACTCAACGAACGGTAACGCTGATAGAAGATTGATCAAGAACCAGGCGTCTGCGGTTTCTGGGCAGGTGCGTGCCGGTTTGGTCCTGACATCTGCGAGCTCTGCCTCAGACCTGTGGCCAAAACCCGGTTCTGGATCAGAATCAGCTTCCGATCCCTTCATTCCCTTCACGTTTTCTGTCTTACTTTCCGTAACCCGAATCGTGCCTGCTATTCCGGGAGGAGCGACTTTCAACTTGCATTTAGGGTCGAGTGCTGAGGTGTGCACGACGTACATTCTCTCCTTGATATTGTCGGGCAGGGCCTCGAGAACTCTGAGGGGCGTATGAATCGGAGGCACGCCAGTCTCGTGCAAAAGCAAATCGCAATCCAAATGTGCGATGCTGTTCAAAAATTCTCCTCTGCCGACACTACATACTCCTTCGCTAACGAGACGTGCAACTTCTTGGGGGTCATTGAGAGTATCGGCTGTGAAAACAATGGATTTACTGCGATGGGTGACCTTGAAACCGACGCAAGGTATTGTGTGGAGAGAGTAGAAAAATTCGAACTTGGAACCAAGCAGATGCAAAGGCCTGCCGACGACGGCAGGCCGAAAACGGTGGGACCGAGAGAGTTGCTTGCGGGACAAAGATGAAAGGGCAGCGTACTTCGTGAGAAAGGAGTCATAGATGGTCGGGGTCGTGATTAGAAGGATCTTTCTGTTGAGGAGAACTCTCTGAAAAGCTCCGGCATCGTGATCCGCATGGCAGTGAGTTACAATAACGCCAATTATCAGGGAGGGTAGGATTCCCGCACGTTCGAGGGTGGCAGACGCATAGGGTGGAGGGTCGATCATTATGCCCATGCGATTGATCCACAGGACGTAGCCCGAGACGGAACCTGATGGGTCAAAACCGTGCGAATTTCCGAGAGTAGTTAGCCCAAAAATCGGCGGGGTGAATGAAAAATCGAAGGTCGGGGGGGTAGGGCCGCGTGGAACTGGTGTGGCAGGTGATCTCTTCTTCTCGTCATCATTGGTGGTGCTTGTATCGTTGGTGTTCGCGACATTCGTCACGTCATCATCAGTATCAGATTTGTTGCATTCGACATGATTGGCATTATCAAACCCATCAACCAGCCTATAGTTTGGGACCTCCACTCTCGCTCTGGCCTCCGCTCGCTGCGTTAATTCCCCGTTTTTTCCGAAATCAAAGAGCAGATATCCATCCGCCCCCATGCGCCTCCAAATCTCCAGCCTCGTCTTCCCCGCCGCCCCTTTCTGAGGCAAAACAACCGCTCTCTCAAAACCCTCACCACCATCGATCTTTTCAAATCTCAAAAAACCCACAAGCATTTTCATCTTCATCTCCGTCTTCTTTGCCCCCTTCCCCTCGACCCTCCTAAAGAAAGCAAGTTCCTTCGCGAAGTTCGGTCGCTGCTCCTTGCTTCCCCCTAGCCCCCCTCCACTGTCGTCAAAGTCCCTCTCATCAAAGTCAATGCTACAGTCGACGCTGTCGCCACAGTCACAGTCGACACAGTCAGCACAACAATCAGGCTCCCCTTCGACCTCCCCTTTACAGGACCTAAACAACCGGGGTCCAAAGAGTGTCTCTGAAAATACCTCGAGAATGTCGCGCTCAGTAGAGTGACTGTCGACCACAAGGGTACAGGGGGGAGAGGATGATGAGGGAGAGGGCGGGCTGAGGAAGTAGTTAAAGTAGCAAGGGAACTCGAATTCGGCCAGGTTTATGCCCAGAGAAGGGCCCAGTTGGCGGACGAATTTCTGCGAAAGAGAAATTGGTAGGGAGGGGAGAAGTTTTGTTAATGTTATTGAATCAAAATAAAACAAAAAAACAATATATTATTTGGATTGAGTCAAAAAGAGAAAGGGAAAGGGCTGCCATACTTACCTCCTCAGGAACTACGTAGACCCCAGGAACTCGCATACCCATGGACATTGAGTCTTTGATGGTTTCAGGGGGGATTCCAAATTGAACAGGTCCTAAGTGGTGTGTGTGGGTTGGGTTGGGTTGGGTTGGGTTGGGGAGGATGAAGGGATCAATTAGAATGGGTAAAATCTAAATCTAATCGAAATGGAGAATTTGGGGAATTCATTGGAAGAAGCTGCAAAGAATCCCTTACCTCCCGCACCGTGTGATTCGAAAACTACGCCACCACGGGGAAGAGCAACGCTCGACATGAGTGGGGTAGAAATGTACGATTGGGGAAGAGGGAGACACTCTGCATCGTCATTGAAGACTCCCCTTACAATTCCCATAATCTCATGCAATGTGTAAACGCAGTTGTTGCCCCCACAAAATTCTGAACCTGAAAAGCTCGCCATGTCTTCGCTCGACTTCTCCTTCGCCTATGCCTTGCCTTGCAGCAATATACTCCCGACAGTACCGCGTTATGCCCAAGGACGCAAGAAGAAAAAAGAAGCTTCAAGGGGTCAGTTATGCCGAATATACGAGCTTGTGAAGATAAGAATTGCAGGAGTGGGTTGTGATTCTGGGTTGTTATCCAAGTGAAAGAGATTTTAGGGCAAAATCGAATTAACCGCCGACCCACTTATTTTTCCGCGAAAGAAGCACGAACCACGAGCGAAGAAAAAAGTCTGTTCCTCTTCCCGTCCACAGAAGCGAAGATATGTCTTCATTTGTTGTGCCTGGCCAAGTCATCACTTCAGAGCCTGGGTTTGTGCGCGGACATGGCACATTTGTAACAGAAGAAATTGTAAACGATGGAGGTGTGGTCGATCTCACAGAAATGGGCGATATAGAAATGGATGAGGGTGACAACAATAACGGCAATGTCGGTAGTAACACTGGGACTACGAAATCGGTGCTTATAGCGAGCGTAATGGGTTCTGTGGACCGCATTAACCAGCTCATAAAAGTCTCTCCGAACATTGCTACGACACAAAACAAAGCTTATGTGGGCAGCACCGGACACCTCGTTATTGGGCGGATTCAGTCAGTGCTTGGAAAGCGCTGGACTGTTGAGATTGGTGGGAGCAAGCTTGCGTCTCTCCCACTCACATCTGTCAACCTAAATGACGGCAGTCAACGGGTGAGGACGCAGGAGGATAGCATGGAGATGAGGGCTCTTTTTGCAGAGGGTGATTTAGTAGCTGGCGAAGTGAGTAAGGAGACGTTTGGAGGGGAGGGTGCCACCCTTCACTCTCGATCCCTTCGCTATGGGAGGCTAGAGAACGGGCATCTGGTTGTCGTCCCTCGGGGATGCGTAATAAAGATGCCCAAGCACTTCCTGAAGATTGACCGCGAGGAAATCAACGCGGCGGTATGCGACGTGGACGTGCTAGTGGGGTGCAATGGATATGTGTGGGTGACTCGCACATTTCCCAAGGAGTGGCGGGAGGCGGTGAGCGATAGTGTCAGCGAAGCCGAGAATTACAACATGTTGAAGAAGAAGCACGCAGAATGTCAATTCTCACTTGAGGAGATGAGTATTCTGGGCAGAGTGCGGAATTCAGTTGAGGTTTTAGGGATGAGCGGGTTCCATATCAACAAGAAGAACATTGCTGGCGTTTATTTGCGGAGCTTGGAGATGGGGATGAATGTCGGGGAAATGCTGGGTAGAGAAGAGGCGGCCAAATTGACCGCAAAAACAGCGAGAAAATGATAAAAACCACAACCACAAAGAGTGAAATGAATTTAGTAGGTGAATTTTTATACGGGAATTAAGTGTTGTCAAATGCAAGAAATTAGGTGTGGGTTTCCTTTCAAAAATCTATTCACAGTTAAGTTAATTTTAAACAATGTACCCGGGTATGTTTTCTCAACAACGGGGAGGCGGTGGTTTCAAATACTCCAACACTTCATTGATGAGCTCTCGGCACCCAAGCATCGATATGGTGTTCACAGCTCTGCCTTCGGGTGTATCTACTTTCACAGTCGCCTTCTTAACCAGGGTTCCAATGATCCCCCAGGAAAGCTCTCGCCAAGGGGAGAATTTTTTCTTATATTCCACATATTGAGTTGGTAATTGTTCTTGTATTATTTTGATGAACGACAAACTATCAAAATATGTTTCTGGATCGACTAGCCTAGACTCTGGAAGCCTAGATTGCATAAAATTATACAAATCATGCACATCTTGCCCCGAATTTCTCGTCAAATTCAAAACTGTGGGCATGCGCTTGCACAAACGAAGTAAGCAAAAAAGCGCCTCTTGGTCCTCCATTTCAATCTCAATATCTTCGCTGCTGAGCCTTTCGAAAACAGTTCTGTTCTTATTGTCACGCTCTGTCAATAGCCTTTCGACATCAAGATTGGGATGAGGATGCTCATCCAAATATTCATTCAACTCCCCCCATCGCTCACACACAACACAGTCATGTAAGAAGTTGGGCTCAATCCAGTCGTCATCGTCAGAATCGTCAGAGTCATCGTAGTCAGAGTCACCAGAGTCGTCATGGGTAGGAATCCCAGATGAGTAACTATCCGCCATGGCCCAACCTGCCCGCCCCTTTCGGCCTTGCTCTGAATTCAACCCTCCTCTCTACCAGGTCCCTCCTCACAACAGCAACTAATGGGGTGAGTGTCTGGTGCCTCTATGCTTACCAGCAAGCTCAATGTACCTGATGCGAATGATTTTTTGGAGCTCGGGGCTGCTATTAAAGAAACGAATTCACGAAAATTGATTCCTCCATTGATTGCTCAAACATTGTTGCCTGCGGCAAAAAACTGCAATCTTTCTTCTTCTTACGACCTCCTGTAACGATTTTTGTGGCTCGAGAGAATAGTAGACAACAAAACGCGGCTTAATTCTTCTGAAATACTGCCCCACAAACCCTCTTCCAAAGCAACCACAATCTCCAACTTCGCCGGCCGAGGTGAACTCTCAAAAAACAAAGAGTATGTCGAATGCATTCAAAGCCTTCGGTTCTGCGCTGAAGAAGCAGACCGACAGTCTGAGTGAAAATATCAGCTCGTCCATCTCCCAGATCCAAACTCCCGGTGGAGTTTTTGCAGACACTCCGTCATCCTCCACTGGTTCCGCTTCCACGCCCTCCCGGAACCCTCAAGACATTCCGAAGGATGAATTGATAGCTCTATGCGTAAAAATGTCAAAGAAAGTGAAATCTCTCCAAGCAAGTAAGGCCACGCTGGACCAAAACTACAGCAACCTTTTGAATTTCATGGGGGAGGAGGTCGTCCCTGGTCTGTCTACAACGCTTGAAGAGGAAGAAGCCGGCGCGAAGGCGAGCAGTGCCACCCTCGACAAGCTGGCCGTTGTGAGGAAGGCTTGGCGCAAGACGGACGAGAACAGATCCATGATGTTGTCTGAGCTTCAGGCTGAGTATCAGAATGTGCGAATCAAGCACCAGGGAGAATTGGAGAAAGTAAGGAAGGAGATGGAGGAGAAGGTTGAATTGGCGGGGGTGTTTGAGCAAGGAGGGAAAATGAATGTTGAATCCCCTATTCAGGCTGAGGGGAAGCACATGCAGGAGGAACTCGACAGTATGAGAAAGGAATTGGAGGCAAGCAAGGCTACAAATAAATTGAACAACGAAAAAATCATCCAGCTCGTACCAAAGCTCAAAGCAGAGATTATGGGGGGGAAGGAGAAAGAGGCCGAGGTATCCGCGCTTAAAAAGAAGAACGGTGAACTGAGCACTCAACACGCTGCCACAATGGCAGAGGTTGAAAAACTCCGGTCCGAACTGAAAAATGTAGCAGCCAAGAGCAGTGCAAACGCAACCGCTGAGGTAGGAAATCTTCGGTCGCAGAAATTAGTCGCCGAGGAAGCCCTCGAGAACGCCAACGCTGGCAAAGCAAAGCTGGCGGGCGATAATGAATCTCTATCGGCGCAGCTCGAGGACATCAGCGCTAGTAAGGCGAAATTGGAGGGCGACATAAAAAATCTCTCCACGCAGCTCAAGGACATCAACGCGAGCAAAGCGAAGCTGGCTGGCGATAATGAATCTCTATCGGCGCAGCTCAAAGAAATCAACGTTAGTAAGGCGAAATTGGAGGGCGTCAACCAAACACTCTCTGCGCAGCTCAAGGACATCAACGCCAGCAAAACTAAAATGGAGGGTGAAATTGAAGCTTTATCTGTGCAGCTTAGGAGCTCGAGCTCTAACAAAGACACTATAACAGCACTTGAGACGGAACTAGAGTCCCTCAAGAAAGCGAGCGCGGCAAACAATGACGCTGTGTCCTCGAAAGATGCGACTATCACGGATCTTCGCAGCGAATTAAGCTCCCTGAAAGTATCGAGTGCTGCAATTAGTGACACTCTGTCGACGGTCCAGAAAAAGATCTCAGTAAAGGACGCTTTGATTACGAAATTAGAGTCTGATCTATCCTCTCTCAAGTCGAGCGCTGCAGAGTTGAGGCAGGCGAAGAATGAAAGCGAGCTCGCCATCCAGGATCTCAGAGCAAATCACTCCGCGGCGATGGGGGAGGCCTCGAGTGTGCGTGCAGAGCTTGACCTTTCCTTGGATACAATAAAAGAGCTGAAAGATTCACTAGCTTCGTCTATGTCCGCGAGAGAAGCTGCCAAAACAGAATTCTTGAACCTCCAGTCTACCCTTGAGTCAGAGCAAAACAGGGCGAAATCGCTGCAGAACCAGATTGATTCGATTAATGCTGCCAAGGAAGTAACAGAGGGCACGGCGAATTCCCAGGTGCTGCAGCTTGAGGCCCAGATCAAGGCTCTTAACGAACAAATCACGCAAGAGCAGGAGAGTGCTGCACTTCAATCGTCGCAGCAGCAGGCACGGTTTCAGGAGCAGATTGGGGAGGCGAAGCAAGTCGCAGATAAAGATATCAGCAACCTGAAGGAAACCATATCCAAGCTCAATACTGCACATTCCAGCCTTAAATTGGCTGCGGAAGAGTCGCAACAAGTTCAGCAGCGACAGAATAACGAAATTGTCGGTCTGAAGCGCGGACTAGAAGAAGCCAAGGAAGAGCTGTCGAAGGCGTCAAGTGAAAGCAGGTCCTTAGTTGGCAAGGGGCAGGCAGATTTGCAGGTTGCTGAGAGAGAGATCGGTTCTTTGCGGCAGAAGATAATGAGCAATAATGAGGCTGCAGAGAAGACAATAACGGCGTTGCGAGAGGAGTTGAAGGCAACTCAGTCGGGAAGCTCGAGTGAGAAGGAGGCTGCGGAGAAGACAATAACGGCGTTGCGAGAGGAGTTGAAGGCAACTCAGTCGGGAAGCTCGAGTGAGAAGGAGGCTGCAGAGAAGACAATAACGGCGTTGCGAGAAGAGTTAAAAGCAACTCAGTCGGGAAGCTCGAGTGAGA